>Ga0209195_1002354_pt1 | contig 11239 bp, 7 predicted proteins | sample COGITO_mtgs_1004_3_FD_184788 | JGI IMG/M metagenome (GOLD analysis project Ga0209195, IMG submission 184788) | Pelagic marine microbial communities from North Sea - COGITO_mtgs_100420 (SPAdes) (version 2) | ecosystem: Environmental > Aquatic > Marine > Epipelagic ...
ATCCTTTCATTGTTCAATCATAACCAGCTTACCGCAGGGCGCAACCTCTGAAAGAGGCCTACCCAAAGACGACAAACCATCAAACAGATCTGAAGCCAGCAATGTCAACATAAAGCCTAGTGCTAGAGTCAGATCCAAAAAACCAGATTCCAGAGCAAACTTACCGCGATCTCAACAGACTCAAGGATGATTAGAAATCAATCCCCTTGAGCCATGATAGTTGCAGGCGCTAGCTACTAAAACCTGAACGGATTTTACTTCTTAGCGCTTTTTTTGGCTGCCTTCTTCGCTGTTTTTGCTGTCTTTTTCGCCGCTTTTTTAGCCGGCACTTTCTTAGCCGGCACTTTGACAGCGCTTACATCGATTAAGTCAGAAGCACCATTTGAGGCTAATTTGTCCTCTGCAAGCTCTTCCTCTTCATCCATTTCTTCTTCCATACCCCCCCCGGCACCGAGAATAAAGGCAAGATCATCCATCGCCAGACTCGTGGCAAAGCCCTCATCACCGAGAACGTTGGTAACAAGCTGGGTCTTCTGATGCTGAAGGATACGGATTTTCTCCTCAACGGTTTCGCGAGTGAGTAAGCGGTAGGCGATCACCTTGTTTTTCTGGCCAATCCGGTGAGTACGGTCAATGGCTTGGTTTTCAACCGCGGGGTTCCACCATGGATCGTAAAGAATCACATAAGATGCCGATGTCAGGTTGAGACCTGCACCACCCGCTTTGAGCGAGAGCATGAATACGGATGCATCTTTGGTGGTCTGGAAACTTTCGATGACACCCTTGCGGTCCTTCGTTTGCCCGGTCAGGTAATGGAACGGGCGACTCTCCACTTCAAGGCGTGCCTTGATGATATCGAGCATCGATACAAACTGAGAGAACACCAACACCTTGTGACCCTCCTCACGGAGTTGATCGAGCAGGTAGAACAGGGCCGTCATCTTGGCACTTTCTTCCTTGAGGAACTTAGGATCAATCAAGCCAGGGTGACAACAGATCTGGCGAAGACGCATCAGCCCCTGAAGAATAGCGAAGGAGTTCTTTTTCACCGCTTCGTCAGAATCAAATCCTAACAAGGCTTTCTGAATCCTCTTCAGTTCTGCCTTATACATTTCAGCCTGCACGCCTTCCATCTCAGCAAAGACTTCTTCCTCGGTCCGAGGGGGAAGGTCCTTGGCGACTTGAAGCTTGGTCCGGCGTAATAGGAACGGACGCAATCGCGAGGCAAGGCGGCTTTGTGCACCGGGATCCTTACGTTTATCAAAGCGTTTCTTAAAGTAGGCTCGGCTACCAAGGACACCTGGCATCGCAAAAGCCATGAGGGACCACATGTCCATCAAGCGGTTCTCGATCGGTGTGCCCGTGAGCACCAGGCGGTTTTTGCAGTTAAGGTCGCGAGCCGCCTTGGCTGCCTTAGAATCAGGGTTTTTAATTTGCTGACCCTCGTCGAGGATACTGGTCAACCACTTCACCTTCGCGAGTTCTTCTCCACAAAGGCGGAGCTGAGCGTAGTTGAGCACAAAGACATCAACTTCTGTCTCAAGCACTTTTAAGTCAAGGTCATCACGGGTGCGTAGAATCTTAACCCGCAATTCTGGGGCAAACTTTTCACACTCAGAATGCCAGACATCGATCACGGACTTAGGACATACCACAAGGGACGGTGCCACTTTGTCCATGCCACCCTTGTCTTTGGCCTCCTCTTCACGGAGCCACAGCAGATAGGTAATGGATTGGATGGTTTTACCCAGTCCCATGTCATCGGCCAATAATCCACCAAAGCGGTTAGTGGCGAGGTAAGCAAGGAAGTGGAATCCTTCGACCTGATATGGCCGCAGTGTTGCCTTGAGGGCCTTAGGCACTGGCGGCTTAACCTCGATTTGAATTTCACGTGCACGGTCTTTAATGCGCTTCCACGCTTTGGGATCAAAGACTTCAGCTGCTTTTGGATCTGCCAGCTGCAGGGCGTGCATGCGGTGGGTCTCACCAGTTAGGTCAAACGGATCAAGTCCCAAACGGGTCACTGCATCACGCTGATCGGCATCGAGTTTAATCTCTAAGCGCATCCAGCCGCCATCATCCATGCGGACATATCCACCGCGCGCAGCTACCAAAGAGCGAATCTGGGCATTACTCAGAGTAACACCCTCTACATCGATCACAATACGTAGGTCGAACCAGTCAATCTCTTGATTGACCACCTCGAAGCGAATGGCAGCGGTGACAGGGTCAGCAAGGAGCGTTTGCAACTTACCGTCCATCTGGGAGACTAATGACTCGGGCAGTGACTTGGCCCACTCAGAAAACCTTTCGGGGAACTGCTTGGTGATTCTCGACTTAAAGGCGTCAAGTTTCTCATCATAGGTGAGTCCCATCTGAGCTAATAAGCCGGGCACAGGATAAAGTTCTTCACGCGCAAAGCGCAGTAAGCGCTTACCCTTCACAGGCTGCTGCTCGACAAGCTCCCACTCATCTTTGATGCGCTTTTCCTCGCGGCGCTCTTGCTTCTCGAGTGCTCTGACGTCGATGACGAGGTGCTCTGTTTCCGCTGCTGTCAGACCTTGCTCGAGCTTCATCTTAAAGCGCGGGTATAGATCAAGATCGGTGACGCGCTTGCGCAATGACTGCGGTAAGCTAGAGCCGATTTTTCTCAGAAATTCTACACCTTCAAGACTATCGATGACATCCTTGGGAATGTGATAGCGTGGCTGGATATCCGTCTCACTAAGCCAACGAGGAGGACCAGGGAATACCGTTTCATCAGATTGATAAAGCACCTCACGACCAGGCAATAGGCGCACCGAGTGTGTGACATGCTCACCTTCAGACGTTACCAACTGCAGCGCAAAAGAGGCTGGCATGTAGGGATCATCTTCACAGATCCACCGCAATGGTTTGCTGACGACATTGAATTCACGTTCATCGAGGTTAACCACATAACCCTTCAGCGCAGGCTGCCTGAAAATTCGGTTCATGAACTGACACGATGCCTCGTTATCAAGATCAATCCTGGCGTCACCTTCGACCTGATAGAAACCAAGGAACTGATCCCAAATCAACTGACTAGGTGCATCCATGCGCAATGCGGCATCCGCAAACAGTGCTACGAAGCGGTCAATGTCTGTCTTTTCACGAAGTGGTAGCCACTCACCATTTTGAGTTCCTTCTCGATATTCTACCCGTGCCTCGTTGATCGTTGAAAGCAGACGGAAGGCCGCATAGACGGGCTTGTCCATCGGAGGGCGCTCGTTAACACTCTCGATGCGGTCGTACCAAGCAGCGACTTCTCGCTCCCGCTCCCACTCGTGCATCTTCTTTTGAACCGCCTCTAGATCGGTAATCGCATTGAGGAATTCAGCATAGGGGAGCTTTTTCTTGTAAAAGGCGTAGGCAATATAGTTCCAGAACTCAAGAATGTCTCCAGGAGGCATCGGCCATAGCTCTAGCGGATCATAGCTAACAATTTCCCAGCGTGGGTTGAGTCGGACCAAGTCGTGATCATGGATTTCGCCCTCGATTACGTAACGACGATAACGCTTTTCCAGCTTATTGACGAATTCAGCTTCGCTATCATCGAGCTCACGATCCAGCTTTTCTTCAATGACGTCGATGATTGGCGTGTCATCAAACTCGTTCGGGCTTTCCGGCAAGTCTTCACCACGATGCATCCGCTCCATCATGGTAGCATACATGCATGCTCCGGCTATGATCTCGTCCTCCGCCGTGCAGCTTCCAAACCAGCGGTTGCCTTGAAGGCGCAGACTTGTGCGGAAAGTCCCCGTGGAGTCTTCTACCCTGCCTTGAATGAAAAGATGATTGCCAAAAATCTGCGTAACCGCGCCATCGTCTTGCAATGCCTCTCCTCGGACGCGTGATTTTTCTGGAAAACTATTAAGAAAATTGAGTGTTGCTCTGTCTGGATTCATTCCGTTTAAAACCTGATTAAAAATAGGGCTGGGTAAGGGGTGAGATATATGATGTTAGCTACAGCGGAAAAAGCCCCCTTACAGATAACAAACAATGTGGATTTAGTGTCCAAAAACTATGAGCGTGTCTACTTTAGGAATTTTTCCTGTCGTCAAACTGCCCAGCACTTGGGGGGGATAGTTTATAACTCGTTTTTCACTATGCGCAATAAAAAGCGTCTTCGAAATACACTTTATCTTTTCAATGAAGCCATTCTCGCTTGATCTTAAGGGGTGTGAGCGATCAATAACAGACTCGGATCTGGCTCCTACGCACAATTTTATGCGCTGAATACTAACGCGTTTGGTCAACCAACCAGGACAGATAGCCCGCCGAACCATCCGCCACCGGAAGCGCGATAATTTCCGGCTCATCATAAGGGTGCAGGCTGGATAACTCTCTGCTCAGACCAAGGAAAGCGTTACGGCTTGTCTTGATGACCAGCATAAACTCCTCCTCCTGACATAGCTTCCCTTCCCAGCGGTAGATTGACTCCATGGCCGGCATGATATTAATGCACGCTGCGTATTGCCTTTCCACCAAATGTGTGCCAACTTGTCGCGCCTTCTCCCTGTTGGGAAAGCTGCATAATACCACGAGAGCTTCAGTCATCGCCCGCATCTTAAGTAATCCAGCCATTTTCTGCAACGAAATCCCGCCGACTATGAAATCCGGTTTCCTCGACAAACTCATCACTCGCCTTGACCAGGTCGAACCTGAGGACGTGCAGCGGCTCATCATGCGCCTTGTCAGAGAGAAAGGCTTTCTCGAGAATGTCTTCGAGGCCCTACAGGAAGGAGTGATGATCCTCGATCCTGACGGCCTGATCACTTACGTCAATAAAGCCTGCCTACGTATTTTCGGAATCGACCCCGTCACCAGCATTGGCCAAGCCCTCTCCGCTACCGTCCGAGGTTTTGAATGGGACAATCTCGCTGATCCAGGTCGTATCGTTAGCCGCGATATGGAAATCCTCTACCCGGAACAGCGTTATCTCAACTTTTACCTCTCCCCCATCCAAGGTGAATTAGAAAGCGAAGAACACGTGCTTGGTTATGTTTTGCTGGTGCGTGATATTACCCGCTCACGCCAAAAGGCGGAAGAAAATGTAGAGAGTGAAAAGCTCAACGCTCTGACTCTTCTTGCTGCTGGGGTTGCTCATGAAATCGGTAACCCACTCAACGCACTCGATATCCACCTTCAATTACTTGAGCGCAAAATCAAAAAACTTGGGGGCGAGCAACAACAGAGCCTTTCCCAGCATTTAGAAACAGCCCATGGTGAGATTCGCCGGCTTGACACGATTCTCAAACAATTCCTGCAAGCCATCCGGCCAACCCAACCTGAACGTGAATCGTTGCAGATACACGACTTACTGCGTGACACCCTCACGCTCATTGAGCCAGAGCTCGAAGAGCGCAACGTCAAGGTCAGCCTTGATCTTGCATCGAGTGCTCCCCTACTGCCTCTCGATGGAGGCCAGATTAAACAAGCTCTTTATAACCTTCTTAAAAACGCCTTTCAGTCTCTACCTGCCAGTGGCGGCCACATAGAGATTTCATCTCGTGTCAATGATTACGAGCTCACCCTCACCATTCGAGACCATGGCTCTGGGATTCCCCCCGAAATCATGGGTTCCCTATTTGAACCTTACCAGAGCACGAAAAAATCTGGCTCAGGTCTGGGATTGTTGATTGTTCGCCGCATCGTTCGTGAGCATGGCGGCGAAATCGAAATCGAAAGCACCACCGGCGAAGGCACCACGGTAAACATTTCCATTCCTCGTAAGGACCGCAATGTCAGGCTGCTGGAAAACAAACAAGAGAGCTCCGTTATCGACGTTGAATCATCCACCCACACCTAAAAGCATGGCCATGACAACTCTACTCATCGTTGACGATGAAAAATCAACTCGAGACGGACTTCGAATGGCTCTCGAAGACGAATTTGACTGTTACCTTGCCTCCAGCATCAAGGAGGCCATGTCTATCTTGAAGAGCGAGCCCATCGACCTCATGCTCACCGACCTGAGACTTGCAGGAGACAGCGGCATGGACTTGCTCGATCAGGCGCTGGCGATTCCGCAGCCGCCAGTCGCGGTGATGATGACGGCTTATGGCTCAGTAGATACCGCTGTCGAGGCAATGCGTCGTGGAGCATGGAACTTCGTCACCAAACCTCTCAACCTCGACGAGGTCGAGCTGCTCCTCAAAAGAGCCTTGCGAAGCAGATCGCTTGAAAAAGACAAGCTGCGCCTTGAGCACGAAGTTCAAGAACTGCGTGTAAAAGCTGGCAACAGCAAGCATGGGCTTGAAAGCTTGATCGGCAAATCTGCCGCGATGCAAAAAGTCAGTGAGCTAGTCACCCAGGTTGCTCCAACCCGCGCCACCATCCTTATCGAAGGCGAAAGCGGCACTGGCAAGGAACTGGTTGCACATGCCATCCACCAATTGAGTGGCAGACCCTTGGAAAAGATGCTTGTCGTCAACTGTGCGGCCTTATCGCCTCAGCTACTCGAAAGTGAGCTCTTCGGTCATGAAAAGGGAGCTTTCACGGGCGCGGCACAAAAACGAATTGGTCGGTTTGAGCAGGCTAATGGCGGCACTATTTTTCTCGATGAAATCGGCGAAATTGATCAGGCCACGCAGGTCAAACTACTCCGTGTCCTGAGCGAACGAACCATCGAACGCGTCGGCTCAAATCAGCCTATCAAGGTGGATGTCAGGGTCATCACAGCGAGCAACAAAAACCTCAGAGAGCTCGTCAGTAAGGGGGAGTTTCGTGAGGATTTATTTTTCCGCCTCAATGTGGTTCGCGTGTTGATGCCCACACTACGAGAGCGAGAGGAAGACATCGTCATTCTTGCCCAAGCATTCCTGCGCGAATTTTCATCTGAGAATAACAAAAAACTCAAACCCCTGAGTGATGACGCACTCGCCATGCTACGCGCCTATTCATGGCCGGGCAACGTGCGTGAGTTACGCACCGCCATCGAACATGGGGTGGTGATGAGCAACGAGGATGTCATTAGTAGCCAGCACCTGCCCTACTTTTTAAACTCCGCCGAGCCCCTTCCTGTGGCCAGAGATGATCAAAGTGCTCCCGCCGCCCAGCAAAAGGCTCAAAAGGAGGAAATCCCGCTTGCTTCATGCGAGGAATTCAATTTGCATGTATTGGAGTTACGCGCAATCCGTCGGGCATTAAAACAAACCAGCAATAACCGCACTGAAGCTGCACGCCTTCTTGGCATTAGCCGCCGCACGCTCCAGAGAAAATTAAAAGACCTCGAGCACTCAGGCTAGCTTAGCTGCAGGAATAACCCTCTCCCATTGTCATCAACCAACACATGAGCACCTCCCCCTCAAAAGATAGAAGTCCATCAGATACCGCGAGCATCACACGCCGCACTATCTTTTTTGTGCTGCTCTTAGGCTTAGCGGTAACCTCTATTTTCTTCACCTTCAGGGGTCTCTCCTCGCCTCGAGGAATGGAACAGGCACAGGTGGCCAGAGAAATCGCTCGCGGCAATGGCTTTTCAACCAAAGTCATACGTCCCATCACCCTCTGGCAGATGGAGGAAAAGCATCAAGACGAGGAGGCAATCGTCAGCTTGAAAAAATTCCCCGAGACCTACCATGCGCCGATCAACCCATGCGTCTATGCGGCGGTTCTGAAAGCGGTTGATGGCGGCAACCAAGAGCGTTGGAAGATGCCACAAAAATCAAACATCTATCAACTCGACCGGATTATCGCAGCGACATGCGTCATCTTTTTCATCATTGCCATCGGCATCAACTATCTCCTGATCTCTCGGATTTTTGATACTACCATTGCCTCTGTGGTCGCCATCCTGATGCTTTTCTGTGAGCTCATGTGGAAGTTCTCCCAGTCCGGCATGCCTCAGATGCTGATGCTCATGCTCTTCTCATGTGCCATGTTCTTCTTGTGGCTCGGAATAGAGAATGCCTCCAACAACAGGCCAGTAATCACCCCCGTGATCGTAGCCGGCTTATTTTTGTGCCTGCTGATACTCACCCACTGGATCACCATATGGATCTATTTTGGCTTTGTGATTTTTGCCGCTATTTACTTTAAGCCAAGAGGCATCATTGCCGGTGCGCTCATCGGGATGCTTTTAGTATTAGTATTACCCATTGCCTACCTGATCTACAGCAGCCCGACCGGAAGCCTTTTTGGCACGGCTTATTATGCCATCCACAACGGCTTAGGTTCATCCCAAGATGACATCATGCGGTCTCTCTCGCCGGCAGATCATGAGCTGGGGCTCAATAGCCTGCTTATCAATATCATGGCGACTACGCTGGGCCAAATTTCAAATCTGCACGCGTATTTGGGAGCCATCTTAGCCGCACCGATATTCTTTATTGCGCTACTGCACCCCTTCAAGCGCCAAGCACTGGCAATGTTTCGCTGGCCATTGTTACTCATGTGGGCGCTCGCGGGTATCGGTATGTCGATCTATGGCCTCAAGGATGAGAGCATGGACTCCAATCAAATCCACATTCTCTTTGCTCCCCTTATGTCTGCTTACGGCCTCGCCATGATTTCCATCTTGTGGGCTCGGCTCGGGATCGCGCAGCGTATCGATTCACTACGTCACGCTCATCTAATAATGATCGTCGCCATCAGTGCCGGTCCGATGTTGCTATCTATCCCCCATGACGTGCGGCTCGGTCTTCGCGCAGAGGGCATTGGCGGTTTTCCTCATTGGCCCCCCTACTATCCCAAAGCAATCAACCATACCCTTGCAGAGAACACGACGGCGAAGGATGTCGTCATCTCCGATGTGCCATGGGCCGTGGCTTGGTATGCTGATCGCATGTGTGTCTGGCTACCTCAGAACCTCGATCAGATTGAAAAAATAGAATCGCTCGCCAGCGAGCAGCACACGCCTGTCAGCGGTATTCTCATCACGCCTTATTCTTTCAACAGTGAGGGGATTATGTCGATTGCAACGCCGAAAGGTAGCTATGGTGAGCTCTACCCTCTCGTATTTAACGTATGGGGAAGAATGGCTCTTGCCAAACCGTTCATGGATACTCATGAAGCTTTCAAGCCGCTCTCACGTCGCTACCAGCATGAACACCCGCTGATTAGTTATGGTTTCATGACCTATTACTCCAAACGCCCCGTCACTCAATCATTCGATTAGATTCCCATGCCACCCGATAAAAAAACCAAAAAAAAGGACAGCCCAGCTAAGTCACCCAGTTTCGAGGAGGCTCTTGAAGAACTCGATGCCATGGTTGAAACCATGGAATCCGGCCAATTACCCTTAGAAAAGCTGATCTCAAGTTACGAACGTGGCGCTGAACTCATCAGCCACTGCGAATCTGTTTTAGGGAATGCGCGGAAACGGCTTGATCTTATCACGCTTAAACCCAAGGCTGCCGCGGGCCAAAGCTCAACAGATTCTCCAGACAACTTTAACCAAGAGGACGCTCAAGAGGGCACCTCACCCTCAAACGATCATAATGACGACGAAATCAGGCTCTTTTGAGCTCCCGAAGCTTCTATCCAACATCAAAGGCCCAGAGGATGTCAAGGCACTGCCTGATGACCAACTCGAGGACCTCTGCGAGGAAATAAGACACACCTTAATCCACTCACTGGCAAGGACCGGTGGACATTTGGGGCCCAACCTCGGTGTTGTTGAGCTAACGGTGGCACTACACCGTGTCTTTGATAGCCCCGAGGACAAGTTTCTCTTTGATGTTTCGCACCAGGGCTACGTTCATAAAATGCTTACCGGCAGGGCGGACACAATCGACACCATCCGCACACCTGGTGGGCTCAACGGTTTCTTGCTACGCACAGAATCAAAACATGATTGTTATGGCGCTGGACACGCAGGCACAGCGCTCTCTGCAGCACTTGGCATGGCCTCTGCACGTGATCTCAAGGGAGATGACAACAACGTGGTTGCTGTCGCTGGAGATGCCGCTTTCACCTGTGGCCCGACACTTGAGGCACTCAACAACATTGAGCACACCACCAAGCGACTCATTGTTGTGCTCAACGACAACGAATGGTCTATTGACCGCAATGTCGGCGCTCTGGCCAAGTACTTCAACGCCCTGCAGACGCACCCCATGTTTTCATCTGTGCGTCACAAAGCGGCTGAGTTTGTCGGTAAAATTGGCGGCGATACGGTGCGTAAATTCGCCCATAAAGTTGAGCGCAACACCAAAAATCTACTGCTACCTAGCGTCCTTTTTGAAAAGTTCGGCCTTCATTATTACGGCCCGATTGACGGACATGATTTGCCACTACTGATTCGCACTTTTGAACATCTCAAAACGCAGGATCAACCGGTCATTCTGCACATCATCACTGAGAAAGGTCGCGGTTATAAACCAGCCCTTGATAATCCCGGTAAGTTTCACGGTCTTGGCACCTATAAAATTGCAGATGGCTCAACAGCAGCTGCCGACAACCCGACCTACTCCGAACTCTATGGTCGTGCCGTCACCGATTTTGCCAAAAAAGACAAATCCATCACCGCCATCACCGCTGCCATGCCCGGCGGCACCAAGCTGGATATCTTCAAGAAGGAAATTCCAGAGCGTTACTTCGATGTTGGTATCGCCGAGGAGCATGCCGCGCTATTCGCCTGTGGTCATGCCACCCAGGGACTGAGGCCCTTCCTCACCATTTACTCGACCTTCATGCAGCGCGCCATCGACATGATCATTCACGATATCGCCTTGCAAAACCTTCCTGTAAGAATGTGCATGGACCGAGGTGGCCTTTCCGGAGACGATGGCCCGACCCACCACGGACTGTTTGACATCGCCTACCTGCGTGCCATTCCGGGCCTCATTCACATGCAGGCCAAGGACGAGGATGAATTCATCGACATGCTCTGGACCATGGCCAATTACGATGATGGCCCCACCGCTATTCGCTATCCAAGGGGTGCCGGCATCGGAACAAAGCCCAAAGCTCAACCTGCACTACTCGAGATTGGCAAAGGCGAAGTCATCCAAGACGGAGACGACATCGCCATTATCAGCCTCGGCCACATGTATGAGGTCGCCCTGGAAGCTAAGGAGAAACTCGAGGCCCTCGGCCACTCCGTCGCCCTGATCAATCCACGTTTCATCAAACCACTCGATGCTGAGCTCATCCGCACTTACGCGCAGAAATGCAAGGTTGTGATCACCATGGAAGACCATGTCCTGCACAATGGCTTTGGTGCCAGCGTGCTTGAGCTGCTCAGCGACTCTTCGATCACCACCCCAGTCGAGCG
>Ga0209195_1002374_pt1 | contig 11167 bp, 7 predicted proteins | sample COGITO_mtgs_1004_3_FD_184788 | JGI IMG/M metagenome (GOLD analysis project Ga0209195, IMG submission 184788) | Pelagic marine microbial communities from North Sea - COGITO_mtgs_100420 (SPAdes) (version 2) | ecosystem: Environmental > Aquatic > Marine > Epipelagic ...
GCATCCTCTGCAATCTGCCAGCGGCTTTCAATCAACTCATCGTTATCCGGGTCATTGAAGCCCGCCATCGCCAGTTGCATTTTTTCAACGGGCACATCCTTGCTGATCACATCTTGAGCGATTTTAGCTTTGGCTGGCGGCTGGTTGTGTTTGCGCAGGGTGATGCTGTCATTGAGGGAAAAGGCTTTACCGTCTTTGCTGCCATGCCATTGCATACGGAGCTCGGGGTTTTCCCCTGCGCTTGTGGCGATCACCGCGAAGCCCCACTCACTGGCAGAAACCTGATAACGATCATAATCGTTTTGCAGCCATTCATTCCATTGATCCAAATGATGGCCGCCCCCGCCCACGTTCACCATGAGGTGGCCATGATCCTGACTGGTGCCTCGGCTGTAACCATGGGTATGGCCATAGAGCATCATGCTTGGCTTACCTGTCGCGGTGCTAAAGGCTTCAGCCTTGTTAATGACCTGCCCGGTAAAAGCGTGATTCCCGCCGATCCACAGCTCGGATTCATGAGGATGGTGCATTTGGAACAGAACAAAATCGAGATGGGATAACGTTGCCGTTTTTTTGAGTAAGTCATCTAACCACGTGTGTTGCAGTGCGTGTCTGGCATCACCGAATTTGATGGTGCTGTCCAAGGTGATGATACGCACATTGGAATAGTCCTTATAATACCAACGCTCTAAATGCCCCTGCGTCCCGTTTTCGGGCAATACGAAGTACTTGGTATAGATAGGCCCGCCGCCATCATGATTGCCAATGGCAGGATAGACCGGCACATGCGCCATCAGCGGGTGCATGGCGTCAAAAAACGTATGCCACTCTGTCAGCTGAGGCCCTCTATTGACCAAATCTCCAGGCAGCATCATGAGATCGAAATTTTCCGCCAGGTCGCCTTGGTGCTGTTTTTGCGCCCATGCCGCAATGCCATTGGGCAATATTTGCGACTTAAACCGTGCCGCACCCCCCTGAATATCGCTGGTCGCCAGGATATGAAGACTGGCTTCTGCCTGATGCAGAGCGGGCGTGATAAAGTGATGCACCGCCGAGTGCACGGTGTCTGTCTTTACCCGATAGTAATAGCGAGTGTTCGGCTTGAGTCCTTGGATTTTTGCTTGATAGATCGCTTCCTCTTTCGATTGCTTTGCCACCAGCTCGGCGGCCTGTGTTTGCCCCAACTTCTCGGTAAGGCCGTATTCTACGCCAAGCGCCTTATGCTTACGATGCTCCAATTGCCACACCACATAGATGCTATCGGGCTCGGCTAACTGCACATAGGGGCTGACCACAAAACCACCATCACGAGCCTGCGATGGACTGTGAGCCTGCGCGAAGCTTCCGGATGAGATCAATGCTGCTAATAATAATGGCAGGGCGATAAGATTGGTGAGCTGTTTCATATTCATTTTTTTGATGCGTCTCGTTACAGGCCTGAAAAGACCACTGGTGCTCAAGCGCAAAAGCGCCTGCCCTTCCTATGCGTTAGGCAGAAAAAGCCCCCGACCTGATCGAGGGCGGGGGCTGCTAAATGCATGCTTGGCATGGTCTGATAGCCATGCCCAATGGACCGGCTTTATCTTCTGCGGCGCAGAATCAAGGCAAGACCTCCAAGTCCGAGAAGAGCCGTTGAGGAAGGCTCGGGCACGGTTGTGATTTGGATAGCGGAAATACCCCCAATAGCTAAATTTGTGTTGTCGGTGAAGGTCAAGGTATCCGATGTGAACTGATACGTTGCTCCATTGGCTGCCCAGAAAACAGGATTTGAGCTGCCATTATGATCGAGTGTAATTGTCTCAGAGATGCCGCCAACCGTAACACTATTCGCAGCGTTCCACCCTGCAAAGTCTGAATTCCCCGCATAATAGACAGTGACTTCGTATCTTGGTGCTCCATTGGCAGCAAGCCAAGCATCTAAGTTGGTGAGAGTAACCGTGACATTATCTTCTAATGCAGCAGTATAAGGCTGACCGAGGTTGGTATCGAACTGAGCTTGGTAATAATCACCATGGGTTATCGTGATGCCAACGCCATCCAGGCTGCGCACATGCGTACCACCAAAACCGGTGTGGTCAAGGTCACCTTCATTGCTAATGTTGAGATACGAATCGACCCCCAGTGCAGTTGCATCACTGGCATCCATATTATTGGAATCTCTCTGAGTGTAGTTAAAAAGCAGCGTTTTGATGGTGGCTGCTGAAGCTGAGGCGGGTAACAAGAGGCTCGCCGCGGCTACTCCCATGATGATTGTTTTGAGTTTGTTTTTCATAGTGATGGTTTTTTATGAGGTTGTTTATGAGGTTTTTTGAAATGTGTCGCTGTTTTGAATCTGATTTTTTACGCAGCAACTACTGAGTTCATTAAACCACCACGAGCCACAAAAAACAATAGCGCCAGCGCAAAAGAAATTGGCATTTTCCCAAATTCTTGCTATTCATTCTCCATGGAAAGTTCGCTACCATTCGGATTCAAGGTTGGCGTGCGCCTGCCGGACTGGGCAGGGAGCTATGTGTCACAGCTGTTTGAGGGTTTTGCAGATTATCAACGGGTGGGATCGAGCATGGCCTTGTGCTTCGACCAGCCAAGTGGTGGCGATCTGGAGTCCCATAATATCGACTCTCACTGGAAGGGTGACGGGCTGCTGGTTTACCGCTACTCCGTAAAAGAAGCGAGGGCATGGAAAAAAGCCGGGATTCCCGTAGTCAATTTGAGTGCAGAAATCCCCCGGCCAACGGCTGATTTCCCCAGGGTCACCGTGGACAACCGGATGCTGGGAGAGCTTGCTTATGCACATCTGGCAGCCTTGGGCTTACGGGATTTCGCCTATGTTCATGAGTCCATGCGCAGCTATTCCGAGATACGTTTGGAATCGTTTCGTAAAGCCGTTCTTGAACATGGCGGGCGTTTTCACCAGATCGATGTGCCCGCTTCAGATTTCTCCCGACAAACATGCCCCAAGGATATCGAACGCTGCATGCGCGATCAAGTGCTCGCATTACCCCGGCCGTGTGGAATTCTGGTCAAGGACGACATCGCCGGCGTCTGGACATCCAGGCTATTGCAGAAGCACGGGATCAGGTGCCCGGAAGATATGCCGATGCTGGGCCTCTCCAACGACTTTATTTTCTGCCACACATGCATTCCACCACTGAGCAGCATCCCCTACCCCGGCCGCAAGATCGGCTTTGCCGCTGCCGAGTTATTGGACAGCATGATGAGGGGCAAAGCCGTGGCCAGCGATCACTGGCTCACCCTTCCTCCAGATCCGGTGGTCGCCCGCGAATCCACCCGCCATGTTGTCCTTCCAGACAAACTAGTCTCCAAGGCCCTGGATTTCCTGAAACAGGAAACGTCTCATCGTCCCGTCTCAGTAGCAGAGCTCAGCCAAAAAATGGGAATCTCCAGCGAGGGGCTGCGCCTGCGTTTCATCGAAGCGCTTGGCCACAACCCGAAAACGGAAATCGAACACTTGCGCTGCGAGGTCATTATGGAACAATTGCGAAACACGGACGACAAGCTGGACTCCATCGCTGCCCATCATGGCTTCGCCGGAGCGGCGGAAATCTGCCGCATGATCAAGCGCACCACCGGGAAAACACCGGGGCAAATCAGAAGGGACTATAAAGACAGATCATGAAATCGGCCTCACCTCCAGCATCGCTATCCACCAGAATGGTGGTGCTGTCTTATGCGGCCTATTTTTTCTATTACTTCACAAGGAAACATCTTGGAATCACCACCAATGCGCTGATCGAATCCGGGTATTCTGAAAACCTGATCGTTCTTACCCAGACGGGTTACGGTGTTTGCTACGCCATAGGGCAATTCATGAGTGGCTCGTTGGGGGACCGCGTTGGTCCGCGTATTGCCCTGACAACGGGCATGATCCTATCCGGCCTCGCAAGTCTGGCGTTCGGAATTTTTCCGTTCATGGCTATTCTGGCAGTAGGGCTTACTCTCAACGGGCTTTTCCAGTCTACCGGCTGGCCCAACGCCTGCAAAATCGTTGCCGAGTGGGTTCACTTCAAACACCGTGGCAAGGTGATGGGAGCCTGGATGACCTGCTACGTCTTTGGAAGCCTGGTAGCAAACATGACAGCGGCCTACATCCTGGGGGCCTATGGATGGAGACACGTTTTCCTGGTAACCGGAGTCATTGTTATCGTCGTTGGAATCGTCCAGGCCATGTTCCTGATCAACCGACCTGAAGACGCGGGTTATCAAATCGAGCGAAGGAAACACCATGATCTGGAAAACCTGAAACCAGGAACCTCCGCATTTATGCTGATGATCAAGCAACCCATCATCCTGCTTTTGGGTTTGGCTTATACCGGTCAAAAATTCATCCGCTACACCTTTTTTGCCTGGCTACCCTACTACCTTGCCCAGTCAGTGCTGCTAAGCAACGAGAACTCCGCCTACGTGGCAAATGGCTTTGAGGTAGGTGGCGTCATCGGACTCATCGTCGGCGGTATCCTCAGTGACAAATATTTTTCAGATAACAAAACCCGTCTTGCGTTCTTTTCTCTGTTAGCACTGATCGGCGCCATCTTTTTCTACATCGTCATTAGTAAAACGGGAGGCTTCTGGGGTAATGTCTGTGGCCTGGCCCTGATTGGTTTTTTCCTTTTCATCGCGGATTCCATTGTCTCGGGAACTGCGGCACAGGATCTTGGTGGAGCTGCCCACACCGCATCCGCAACAGGCATTGTCAACGGCATAGGATCGATGGCCCAGCCACTTGCCGGATTCGTCCCCATCATGCTGAAAAACACATGGGGATGGAACGCGGTATTCGTCTGCTTCGTCTGCGTCACTGTATTTTCCGCCATCGTTTTGATTCCTGTTTCATTCAGGAAACAAGTATTGAGAGAGTAGATGAGAAAGGCGGTTCACCATGTTACGGCTTCTTGAGTTTGCCCTACTGGCTTACTAATGCAGGCATTTCGGGCCGTAGCTCCTTGTTATCCTTCTGTGGGTAGAGTGCTTTTTTTGCCTCCAAGTCCTTGATCATGGCCGTCATGATCGTCTGTAATTTTTCCGGATGACTCTTTGACAGGTCTTTCTTTTCAAAAGGATCCTCCTTCAGGTTGAAGAGCTCATACTTGGGGCTGAGTTCATTTGCTTTTGCCTTCTGGCCTCTCGCTGGGAGTGGATAGTGATAGATGACTTTCCAGCCGTCGTTGACGTAGCTGGTGAAGTAGCTGCTGCGGTGGTCGTGGGGGAAGTGGTTGAGGAAGTCTTCCTTGCGGGTCTCGTTCCTGTTACCCGCAAACTGTGGCGTGAGGTCGTAACCATCGAGCAGCATGTCTATGGGGACCTTGACGTCTGCCAGCTTGCAGATGGTTGGCAGCAGGTCGAAGATGGTGCCCATCTGGGTTTGGATCGCGCCTGCGGGAATGGGAAGTTTCTGTTGTGATGCGTTGTTTTCATCTGCCTTGCCCCACGCGGCGATGAAGGGAACGAGCATACCACCCTCATAGTGGGTGGCCTTTTTCCCCCGGAAGGGGGCTGAACTCGTATGGTTATGTGTGGCGCCTAGTGGCGCGTCGGAACCATTGTCACCAAGGAAGATGATGAGCGTATTTTCGGCCACATCCAGAGCATCCAGCTTCTGCATAATGTCACCAAGGGACTTATCCATGCCTTCAATCAAGGTGGCGTAGGCCTGTGCGGTTTTTGATTTGCCGGAGTGGGTGTAGTTTTTGATAAATCGCGGGTCGGAATCGAAGGGCGCATGTACTGCATAGTGCGACATGTGCAGGAAGAACGGTTTGTTTTCTTTAACGGCACGTTCAATGTATGTATTCGCTTCTATGGTGAGTGCATCGGTGAGGAAGGTGTCCGTGCCATGGTATTTTTTCAGTCCCGGAACGGCCCGGTGTTTACGTTTCTCACTCAAAAGACCGTATCCATCCTGACCGTAATAACTGCCCGGTTGGCCGAAGGAGTTACCGGCGATATTGATATCAAACCCGAGGTTGACGGGATTTTCCGCCACAGCTCCATTGGGCCCAAAGTGTGCCTTGCCAGCATGAATGGTGAAATACCCGGCCTTCTTTAACAGGCGGGGCAGGAACGCCGCATTTTTATATTCTCCCAGCCAGTTCCATTCACTGGGACCATAGGCCGTGCGATTATTCCGTTCAGCAGAAATCCAGTTCGTGGTTCGGTGCCGGGCGGAGTTCTGACCGGTCATGATCGACGCCCTGGTGGGTGAGCAGACTGAATGAGCGTAAAATTGGCTGAACCGAGTTCCCGCTGCCGCCAGCTTCTCCATGCTCGGCGTGCGGTAGAATTCGTTAAGTGGATATTTCTGCGGCTCTCCTTTGGCATCGAGCACAAAAGGAACCGAGGTGTCCATTAGCCCCATGTCATCGACGAGGAAGAGGATGATGTTCGGTTTGGTAGAGCTTGCATTGATGCTCCCCCCCGGTCGCTCCCCTGCGGGGCTGCCTGTCGGCTGTCTATCTCGCTCCGCTCGGTTCCTCTTGAAGGCTTCGCCTTCAGACCGTCGGCCGCTGGAGCTTGCACTTTCATCGGTCGCCCGCTGCTCGGCTGGGGAGTGCTTGCCCTGCGACTCAGTGCTTGCACTTCCTTCGGTCGCCCGCTGCTCCGCGGCAGCCGAATGGTGAATGGTGAATGGTGAAGAGTGAATGAGGACAAGAGAGATGAGAGTGAGTCGTTTCATAATCTTTTATTTTGTGCAGGCGTTCATCTGGCAGAAGCCAGTGGATCATACTATTACTGGCAGCCAAGCGATAATCTTACCACATAATTTCACTGCGGTTTCCGAGAGGGTCCTTGTATCACATAAAAGAGCCAGGCCCTTTATTCGCTTGGAAATTTCTGCTGCGAAGAGTAGAGTCTAGCCATGCAAATGACCTCCGAGCAAATCATGCAGGAAGCCAAAGCCTGCTATGACACCAAGGTCGCGCAGGCTCGGAGCATGACGCTTGCCGAGAAATTCCTGGCAGGTGCCGACCTGTTTGAAGAAGCCTGCCGTTGGACGATGATGGGAATTCGGAATCAATTTCCTGACCTTAACGTCGAAGAGCAACGGGCGGAACTACGTCGTCGTCTTGAGATGATTTAGACCGATGACTGGAAATGATGCCCTGTTAAAACTGTTGGTCGTTCTCAACCGGCTTTCTATTCCTTACATGTTGGTCGGATCATATTCATCCAACATTTACGGTATTCCACGCATGACCATGGATGCCGATCTGGTGCTACAGCTTGATGGCGATGCTTTGAGCGAGCTCAATAAAAACCTTCCCAAGGGCCTCAGTTTAGCAGAGCAAAGCTTTTTCGAAACGGTGACCGCGACTCAAAAAGAACTTTTACGCATCGATGGAACCGATTTTCTGATCGAGCTATTCCATCTCAGCTCAGATCCCTTTGATCAAACCCGCTTTAATCGTCGGGTTAAGTCCGAAATCATGGAGGATTTACAGGTCTGGTTTCCAACCGCAGAAGATGTGATTATTCAAAAACTGCGTTGGGCACGGAACAAGGATTTTGACGATGTCGTGGCAATTCTCAGGGTCCAAACCAGCCTCGATTTCGATCACATCAATCACTGGTGTGGCCTCCATGAAACCCTCCCGCTGCTCGATAAAGCTCGTGCGGAAGCAGACGAAAGTTGAATCCACAAGATCATCGGGCGATTCGTCTTTGGATTACACCTGTTGAACAGTCAGACCTTATGCTTGTAGCGGGCGGGACGCCCATGCTCCCGTCTGGCACGGTATGATGAAGTTCAGAGTGAAGTGGCCGCTTGCCCCGACAAGGTAGGTGGCATCGTGGTTATCAACAGGCGCTTATTTTACCTTATACCAAGTAGTAAAACAGACGGGACGATTGCCGAGGTGCATTTCTTATCTGGCAAGGCGCGACGCAGGAATGGTGCGGGCACCATGACTAAGGAGAAACAAAGCCATAGGAGAAATTCATCCGGAACCTCATTGATCAGGAAGTGCATTTCATAAAACCTCAAAATCAATCAATCGTCTTGTCTGTTTTGCGGAGTGGTATTATTCCCCAGAGGATCTTTGATCTTTGTTCCCCAGACTCTGCCGTCGAGGGGGTAGACATGGGTGGCCTTGGCGATCTTGTCCCAGTGGACGGCCATTTTTTCAACGACCTCGGGGTGTTGCTTTGCGAGGTTGTTGGTTTCTGAGCGGTCGGCTTCCATATCGTAGAGTTCCCATTTCCCTTTGATGCCTTGTGCTACCAGCTTCCACTTGCCGTCCCGGATGGCTCGGTTGGCGTTATGCTCCCAGATGATCGGCGCGCGCTCATAGTTTTTCCCGGTGAAGGTGGGAACCAGGCTTTGGCCGACGAGGTCCGGGTAGGTTTTATCACCCTCTTTGGGCTGGTAGCTTGCTCCGGCCAGCTCCAGCAAAGTCGGCATCAGGTCGGTGACGTGGCCGAGCTGGGTGTTGATTTTCTCCTGTGGCTCGATGCCCTTCGGCCAATGGGCGATCAGGGGTGAGGAGATACCTCCTTCATGGGCGTATTTTTTAAAGTAGCGAAAGGGCGTGTTCGAGTAGTTGGCCCAGCTGGGGCCGTAACCGAGTTTGGAGGCATTTGTCCCGTAGGTGGCGATGTCCATATCATCTTTCCCTGAGAAGGAGTGCTCGCCGCCATTGTCCGAGAGGAAGATGATCAGCGTGTTGTCAAAGGCATCGTGCTTTTTCAAGGTCGCGATGAGCTCACCGATGCCTCGATCCATGGAGTCGATCATGGCGGCGTAGATTGCCATACGCAGCTCCATGGCTTCCTGTCGTTTTGGGTCCAGCTTGTCCCAGTCTTTGACCAGAGATACTTTTTTAGAGAGTTTGACGCTGGCGTCGATGACGCCCATCTCGACCATGCGCTGGTATTTTTCCTCCCGCAGCTTGTCCCAGCCTTTTTTGAATTTGCCACGATACTTGGCGATGTCTTCCGGACGGGCGTGCAGCGGCAAGTGCGGTGCGTAGTGGGCGAGGTAGAGGAAGAAGGGTTTGTCACTTGAGTTCTTAAAATGCTCGTTGAGGAAGAGATTGGCATGCTTGGTAATGCCCTCGGTGAGGTAGTAGTCCTCTCCGGGTTTGATCGCTTTGTTATCCAGCGTCAGCTTAGGTGTCCAGTAGCTGGCACCGCCCCCGATCATGCCGTAGAAGCGGTCAAAGCCGCGTTGCCGTGGCCAGGAGCTTTTTTCCCGCGAGACATGCCACTTACCACTGATGTAGGTGCCGTATCCAGCACCCTGAAGACACTCTGCGACGGTGCGGCAGTCGTCATTGAGGTCACCGTGGTAGCCGTAACTGCCTAAATCAGCAGCGGTCATCCAGCCGACTCCGGTCTGGTGCGGGTAGAGGCCGGTGAGCAGGGAGGCACGAGTGGGGCAACAGCGGGCCGCGTTGTAGAAGCGGTTATACTTGATGCCGCTCTTTGCGAGGCTGTCGAGATTGGGGGTGGAGATATTACTGCCATAACAACCGAGATCAGAAAAGCCCATGTCGTCTGCCATGATCAGGACGATGTTTGGCGGTTTATGAAGCTTGCCCTGCGACTCAGTGCTTGCACTTCCTTTGGTCGTCCGCTGCTCGTCCGCTGTCTGCTCCGCAGGAGCAGCCGCCGAATGGTGAATAGAGAATAGTGAATAGTGAATGAAGAGGAGAGTGAGAAGTCTCATGATGTTATAGGCTTTTGTTTGCTGGTTCATTGAACACAGATGTCACGGATGAGCACGGATTTTGGTGTCGGACGGTGCTATCAGTGATCTGTGTCAATCGGTGGTCATCTGTGTCATCTGTGTCATCTGTGTTTTCGATGCATTAACTAGCAACTCGAACTCGCAACTCGAACTGCCGCCAGGCGGCCATCCTTCATCGCTCATCAGGCACTTCAGTGCCTACTTCGCCCTGCATCAATCTGCTGCTGAAGTTCTGTTTTTAAGCGCTCGAATACCTCGGGGTTCTGTTTGGCGATGTTCTTCTTTTCGGCAATATCGTTTTCGAGATCGTAGAGGCTATAGCTGAATGCGGCGGCTGCGGAAGAATTTGCTCCAGCCTTATTTGCTTGGGCCTTCTTGGGTGATTTTTTCACACTGCGCTGCAGCTTCCACTTGCCTGAGCGATAGCCCATGGAGCTGTTGACTCCCTCTCTGCCGTTGCTTTGCTGGATGAGGTTGCTGCGTCCTTTGGCGTCTTCTTTGCCAAGAAGAGCAGGCATGACGTTGAGGCTGTCCAGCAAAGAGTCCTGCGGGATGCTGACACCGAGGTGAGTAGCGAGGCTGGCGCCGAGGTCAATGGTGCAGACGATTTTCTCCGAGACCCCAGGTTTGATCGTTCCTGGCCAGTAGGTGATGAAGGGTGTGCGGGTGCCGCCTTCTTGGATCTTGTACTTGCCGCCGGCATAAGGCCCAGCAGGTTTGTGGTCATGGAGTTTTTCCACGGCGGCGTCTTTGTAACCATCATCGAGCACGGAACCGTTGTCTGAGCAGAACACGATCATGGTGTTTTTCTCCAGCCCTTGTTCCTTGAGGATTCTGACAATTTCGCCAACACTCCAGTCCAGCTGGACGATGGCATCGCCTCGGAAGCCGGTGCGGGATTTGCCGTGAAAACGCTCATGCGGCATGCGTGGCACGTGAATATCGTGCGAGGCAAAGTAGAGGAAAAAGGGATTGGCTTTGTTCTGTTTGATCCAAGCCTCCGATTTCTCGACCCACTTGTCAGCGAGGTCTTCATCGCGGAAGCGGGCAGCGTGGCCACCGGTGTAGAATCCAATGCGGCTGATGCCATTGTGGATGGTGCTGTTGTGGCCGTGGCTCCAGTCCATCTTGAGCTCGTCACGGTGACTGAGGCCGGTTTTGTGATCCGGGCTTGGTTTTTTATAGCCCACCCAGAGCGGGTCTTTGGGATCGAGGTTGAGCACGCGGTGGTTCTCCACATAGACCTGGGGCACGCGGTCATTGGTGGTGGGCAGCAGGAAGGAATAATCAAAACCAATCTCGAGTGGGCCCGGCTTGAGGTCGCCGTTCCAGTCAGGTTTGTCTGCTCCCAGTCCAAGGTGCCACTTGCCGATGACCGCTGTTTTGTAGCCCGCTTTTTGCAGCAGGTCCGGCATGGTGACGACTTCCGGCTGGATCAGGGCGGGAGAGTTGGGGCCTGCA
>Ga0209195_1002379_pt1 | contig 11152 bp, 6 predicted proteins | sample COGITO_mtgs_1004_3_FD_184788 | JGI IMG/M metagenome (GOLD analysis project Ga0209195, IMG submission 184788) | Pelagic marine microbial communities from North Sea - COGITO_mtgs_100420 (SPAdes) (version 2) | ecosystem: Environmental > Aquatic > Marine > Epipelagic ...
ACTTATCAAAGAGGAAGAACCTGGTGCGTTCGATCCCCCCAATGTGGAAGACCTCATATTTGTTGAAGGACAACTCCTTACCGATCTGTTCGAGGTAGATGATGTACCTAACGACCTCGCTGACCTGTTCGGTTCAGTTGAACCCGTTGAAGAAACCGATCTAGCCAACGACCTGTTCTCTGAAGATGTCCCGCCCGCGCCAGAAGCAGATGACGAAGCACCAGAAGAAAGCACCGAATTTGCTGTCGAAGAGCCAGCTACTGAGACGGTAGAGCCTGAAGGGGAAACTACTCAAGAACCAGTGGCCAAAGGTGAGCAGCTGGGACTTAACGGACCGGTTAAGCCTGAGGTAGTTAAGCAGGTCCGCAAGTCCAGACGTCAACCCAGAGTGAGTGCATCCGGTCCTAGTAACGGTGCGGACTTAAGTGTCCTTAAAGACGCAGGTAAACAACCTTTCTTCCTGCGTGAAGGTGTCGCTGACCTTAGTTCTGAGCAGGTAAGCAACCTGGAGACTGCTATTAGGTCCACAGGAAGTGAATACGTACTGATAAAGGGACGCAATGCGAAACAAGGTTCTCTAGTAATTCCCAAGTCTGTAAACGGATCCGATAGCCCGTGGGCACAGTGTGTATCTAATGACGCTCTAAGAGGCCAAAGCTTGTACGAGGTGGCTACTTTGCTATCGCGTAATACAGGCCGGGTCCTTGGGTGCGTACCTGGTAAAGAAGTAACTTCTCTCACAATGCAAGGTAACGGCGGTGTGCTACTAGCTTTGTTCGTAGGTAATGGTGACCTATCCCCTACCTCTGAGCTGCGTGCTGAACTGGCTCAGATTCTGGCAAGGGAAGTCTCTGCTGATCACGAAGCTATTGTTCTTTTAACTTCCGCTAGGAAAACGGACGCACCGCACAGGATCGCTACGGCCGTGGCTGGTATGGCTGCAGAAGCGCAATGGAATGTGGCTGTACCTGTTGTAGCTGGGTCTTCGGCAACATACCAAGTTGCTAGCTCAAACCAACTGACGCACGTTTTGCCTTAAGAATTTTAAAACACAAGTAAGTGTTGCGTACCTTGTAACAGCACACACTGTTAAATTTGCAAGACAACAAAGAAACTTCTGACTAACAGTCAGCAAAGTAATGCGGACTCCTCCTCGTCCAAGCAGCCTTTCTCCTCCGATATGGCGCTAACATTACTTGAGTAGAACAACCTAGTTTCGGTGAAATGGACTAGGGCTTCTCCTCCCTAAACCCACACAGATCCATTCTGTGAAACCCGACTTTTTCAAAGGTTATTCCACTCCGCGCCAGAAACTTTGTTTCTGGCGCGTTGCTACGTTCTGGGTCAGTTTTACAAATTGGCTGTGAGAATTGTTAGGCAAGCGGGAGTGGTGATCCGTCGTCGCCGGTGTCCGCGGTAACTAACCAGTACCAAGGCTCGTCCATGGCGTCAGTAAAAAACTCGTAAGAGTCTACTATTCCACCAGAGTTAAATATCTCGTGTTTACTCGCCTCTGGGACACCGTACTGCTCCAGCCATTCAGATGGTATGAAAGAAGCGGCTGTGTTTGCGTGAACTACCACCAGCAGGTCCCCTGGCTCGAGCTTAGAGAAAAGTGCTTCCGTTATGTTAGTAACATCCACACCGCTAGGGTCAGCGAAAGTTCGTGAATTAGCTACCTCAACATCTGGCGGTACTGGGAGAGTGCCGCTGAACTCGGGTATCTCACCGACCATAGCCATCGTTGAGTACCCGGTGTACAGGTAGTAGTTACTCATGGGTCATCTCCGTGCTCGAGGTTGTGTCTAACCACTGTGCCACTAGTCGCGTATTTGCACACTCCCCTGTCGAACAGGCGTTACCCGAACGTGAGTTTCACACCGGATTGAGCAGTTTCCGCGTCTACGGTTTGTGTCCCGAATCTGCCCATGTCTAATCTGACATCGTTCAAAATCAAGTAGTGATGAAGTTCAAAGAAAGCATTAACGGGGTCTGAGCTAGCCAAGCCTGAGGGTCATCAACAAATTTAAAAGGTGATGCGGATGAGGGCATACCGTAAGCCATAGCTAGAAACGCTTCCCGGGTAACCGCGTGGCTTCTGCTAGCGCTGTGGAACTCAGTGGCGTTTGCTCGTAAGAATGTGGATAGATCCACTATGTCCTGGTGGCTTAGGTCTCGCAAAAGGTACAGGTCACCCGACGGGGTGCACCAGTGCTCCCCTTGGTTAAAAATGTGCAGCTCCACCCATGACGGGTCTTCCGTCATGTACAGATCTTTGTTAATTACTTTCGTTTCTTGCTGTGGGTGTTTATTCATAAACGGTACGGTGCACAGCGGAGGAGCCCACTGCACCCTACTCACTACAGTTTTTAAAGAGTCTTAGCGCTGGCCCTGGTCTTGGCGAGTGAAGGAGGCGATCATGTCCTCGTCACTGCCTGTGGATCGGCGGAGTGAGTAGTAACCGGCTACGGCTTTGATGAAGATAATCGGTGGAAGTACCACAGTGGTGATGAAAACTGCAGGTACAGCGAAGTTAATCAAGGTAGCTAGAACGTCGTTACCGGCGGTAGGCGTAGACATTACATCTTGCAGGGCCCAGATGATAGAAGCAATCGCTACGCCGGGGAATAGAGAGAGTCCAAAAACGTAGTGGCGCATCTGCGCGATGATCTCTGTACGGTTCTGCGGGAACAAGACAGTTCCAAGTGCTGCTGTTACATACATGACGCAGGCAGAGAACCACATCAAGGCGCCACCGTAGGAGGTTGTTCCAGCGGTTACTAAAAACCCGTTGGTTATCACCGCTGCCAGTACAGTAACCATGAAAAAACCAAAATACTTTAAGTAAACCGTGAAACGGGTGGAGTTTGCGCGGGGACCTTCAGAGTGGGCACGGAGTTCCTTTGTGCTTAGTGTCTGAGCTGGGCCAGATTCGGTTGGGCGGAAGTGCCAGGTAGCTGAACCGCCCTGGTCATGTGTGAATTTTGGGGTTTGTTCCATCGTGGTCTCCTAGTGCCTTGCTACCGTGGGCTTAGTTGCGCGACGGTCGACATCATCAACTTCAAGGCGTGACAACCATGCTAAGGACCCCATAGTGAGGAGCCCAAATACCACTGTCCAGTTTGCCAAAGCGGTTATTGAAGTGAGACCGCCGTTTAGTAAAACTGTGAAGCCTGAAGTTAACTGTTCCATACCGTAGACCGTTACGGGCAGGAGGTAAAAGTCAAGTGCAAAGGCCACTGGCTTTTAAGTGACTAGCGGCGACAGTAGAAGGTATGTCACTACTAACCCCTCCCCGTAACGCGCTTGTACTTCCCGGCTCTTCCAAACGACTTCTGCGCGGGCCTGATGCTAGAGGGCTGCTCAACATCGGACCAAGCGCCGCACCTATAACCAACGACGAGGTTGACTACGATGAACTAGATGTTATTCGCGCTTGGCGCGTGTACGCTGACGATGCTCCCGGGGAAGTTAAGTACTTCTGCTACGAGCTGACACAGAAAGACCCTTTCAAGCCTTCAGAAACTTACTTCAAAGTTGTCCGCCTAGCACGACTTACTCGCGTTCCCCGTTACCTTCGTAACACCGGTGGAGGCGGGAGTGGGCAACTTTTCTCTCAGATGCGCGATGTTCTTGTTGGTCTTCGTGAAAAGCGGATCCTCTTTTTAAATGTTGTAGCTAAATCCCCAGTGCTTCCCCTGATATTTGCCTACGGCGTACAAGGAACCGGGGATACTCTCAGTGAAGCTATGATGGTATCTGATGAGGCGTTCGCTGCTCTGACTTTCAACCTGGATGGCACATACCAGCAACTTGAATACAAGCCCTTAAAATTTGAAGAAGCCGAAAACCTTGCCCGTTACCAAGCCGAATGGAATCACGTTGCTATGGCTCGCGGCCGCCCGATGCCACAGGGTGTGGCTTTGGGTTCATCCTCCATCCTGGACGGAAACCGTACAGATGCCGAGAACACAAACAACCAGTTGGAGAGCTTCATTCGTGGAATGTCCGACAAGCCGTTCATGCTTTCGCTGGTTACAGTCCCCCTAGCACCACAAGATATGACTTTAGCTTGGCGTAACATTACCGAGAAGCTATCGGCAGCACGGTCGGATCAGTCCGGTAGTCGTGGCGTCGCAGCTGGTGTGGCACTGCCGTTAGGTATGGGAATGTCAAACGCTGAAGGATCTGGAACTAGCCAGGGAGTAACATCTACGACCGGTACAGGTATGAGCGATGGGGTTTCACAATCCTTGTCACAAGGCTTAGCTTTGTCCACAACAGATAGCACCGGCCAAGCTTTCACCCAAGTCAGCTCAGACAGCATTAGTGCTGCTGAGGGCTTATCCCAGTCAAGTGGAACTTCCCTGGGTCAGTCAACAACCGCTACAGAAGGCGTATCGTCCAGCGTTGGTCAGTCCGGCACATTCAGCGAATCTCAAGGACAATCTGAAGCCGGTTCTGTGAACCAAGTTGTTGGAAGTAACGAAGCTGTAAGTACCCAGCAGGGTGTATCTCGTGCAGATTCGGTAACACAGTCCCTCGGTGTGACAGAATCCTCCGGTATTACACAAGGTCAGAGCTTTAGCCAAGGCGTTGGAGTTAGCCAAGGGCAAACTCTCACAGATGCTGTCAGTGCTGGAAGCAACTGGAGCAACGGCGCATCACAGAGTGCAACTGCAGGCCAGACCCTCGGCGGTTCCTGGTCCCAGAGTGCAGGTGAGACACTTGCCCAAGGATTCAATATCGGTAACACCAACACTGATGGAACTAACACGAGTCTTAATACCGGTGAAACTTTAGGAACTAACGCTGGCATTGCCGGCTTCGCTGGTATCGCCGGGTCAGAAACCACCACCTCCGGTCAGGGATTCACCGACACCTTCGCCCAGAACCTCGGGTTGAATCAAACCGGTTCCGGAAGCAACTCGCTCACATCAGGTCAGAGCCTGGGTAACTCCCTGAGTGGAACCCAAGGACTGTCTGAGTCAGCCGGTGGTAACTTCAGTAGATCAGCTAGTGAAGCCGCAAGCGTATCTCAGAGCGAGAACCTCGTGTACGGCCAGACACTAGCGGCTACGCAGATGAGCTCGGTCTCCCAGTCACTTTCCCAAGGCACAACCATGGGGCAGTCACTGTCTTCGGGTTACTCACAGGGTCTTAGCCAAGCAACTGGCGTCGGATCGTCAGCTGGTATCAACTCTGGCCAGTCGGTCGCAGCGAGCCAAAGCGCGGGTATGGGTACCAGCAACGCGCTGGCAAGCGGCTCAAGCTTGAGCCAGAACATTTCCGACGGTCGCAGCACCAGTGTGGGTACCTCCCAGGCCTTAGCCACTGGTAACACTGTCTCCAGCACTCATTCTGAAGGCTCCACAACATCGCAGACTAACTCCTCCGGAACTTCGGCTGCGTTATCCAAGCAGCAGGCGCTGTCTGATGCTTGGTCAGTTGCGATGAGTCGCCAAGCTACCCAAACTGGGTCACTCGGTATCGTTCCTACTTTCACAGCGCAGTTCTCCAAGAACACTTACGATGAATCCAAGCGCATGGTTGGCGACCTTCTCCAGGCCCAAGCTGACCGTTACATGGACGGAATAGAAGGCGGCGCGCTGCTGTACCAGATGTTCCTAGTAACACCTGACCGTGAAACACTCTCCGGTGCATCCACGCTACTTAAGAGCGCCTTCTGGGGACCAGGTGGTGACGCTAAGCGTCTCACGGCCCCTTTCCACACTGTGATAATTGACGACGAAGACGAGCGACGCCGCATTCTTTCCCATGCGTCTGCGTTTAGCTCCTACCGTAAGCGGGAACCTAACTCCGACCTTGTGGAGCCATACCTGTACTCGTCTTTCGTAACAACAGGTGAAGCCAGCACACTGTGTCACCCACCAACTTCAGAAGCGTTAGGTTTGCAAGCTCAGGTAGATTCCATGCCCATCATGGCTATGCCAGACAGTCGTTCCGACCGTGACCTGTACTTGGGTCACATAATAAACGGCGAACGGGCACGCGTTACTGACGCCCGGTTTGGTATTGACCTCAATGAGCTCACCCACGTTCTCATCCAAGGTGTTACAGGTCTTGGTAAAACAACCACCGCGATGCGCCTTATGGAACAAGCCGTGCGCATGGACAAGCAAATCGTATCTACACCAACAGTGGAGAACCCCATGGTTGAGGTAAAGAACGCTAGAGCAGGACTCTTGGTTCTAGACTGGATGCAGAACGCAAGAAACTTGGCCAGCGTCGTTGAGCCCGAGCGTTTCCAACTGTTCTCCGTCTCTCACCCTGAACTAGGGGCTTTCCGCTTCAATCCGCTGGCTGTACCTCACGCAAAGATGGACCCAGGCCAGTGGTCAGGTGCCCAAGCCGACAACTTGGCTTCCAGCTTTGGTTTGGGCCAGTACGGTCGAAGCATCATCTCTGAACTGTTGGATTTTCTGTACACAGCTAACCGTTTGGAAGAGACAGTTCTGCGACCGGCAGTACTGGACGATTACACAGGTGAAATCCTGCGTAACTCTCTGATTCTTCCTGCCATCAGCCGCAGCGACCTACCAGAGGACGCTGTCCAGTACGACGCTTCAGGTAAGCCCTACGCCAACGTTTACACTCACTCTCCCCTGTCACGGCTGGTTGGTCTCACCCACCTTGCAGTACTGGTTAGCAGCAAAGTGGAAGAAGCGGCAAGCCAGGAAGGTGGCCGCATGATGGGTACCGAAATGAGAAACCGTCTTCAGAGCGTTTGGCGCCGTATTCAGTACTACACACCGGGTAACCCGTTGGCCAACATGGTCACACCTGACCCCAGCCTTGACATCCGCGAATGCCTTGGTGTCACAGACCTCATCGATCCTGATCGGGGCCTTGTTACCGTAATCGAGACGGACGGACTAGATGTTGAGAACCGCCGTGTAGTTCTTGGTAGCGTAATGCTTGCTGTTTACCGGTATGGCCTACAAGAAGGCAATGGTTGCTATGACCACGGTGGCAAAGGGCCAGGTACTTTCATTGTTCTTGAAGAAGCCCATGAGCTTTTAGGTGAAGCCGGCGAGACCGAAGACCGCGACAGCGCGGGGATGCGTACTGCATTGTACGAATCCTTGTTCCGTCGGGCTCGGGCTACAGGCCTACGGCTTGTTGTCATGACCCAGAACTGTGGACAGATCCCCTCTGCTATCACGAGCCAGACAACAACAGTGTTCACTCACCGAACCTATGACGACAAAGACCGCCAGCGCATCTTCTCACTACTTAACTGGTCCAACATGATCGGTCAACAGCAACGCGAATGGCGTTACCTGGGTGAGATGCCCCGTGGTTACTGCATCGTAAGGCTAGACGCTAAGGACAACTACCTAGATTCAGCTCCGGCACAGATTCTTATTGACCCGCCGAGCTTACCTGAAGTTACAGAGGCGCAGCTGATTTCACTAGCTGAGGGCGCTAAAACTTTACGCCTGTCCAGGTAGGACGTTAACCCTCGGGGCCGACGGCTTACCGAGGGTTGCGTGTTCCGATGCTATAAAAAGTAGAACCGACCCAGGAGAACACATGAGCTACCAACCAGGACAAAGCGCCGGACTCGGCGCACTATCTAGCAACGACGAAGAACCCAATTCGAAGAAGAAGAAAAATAAGACAACTAAAAAGGTTGTCAACCGACAGATTTTGGTCGCCGGTGCATTCGCTCTGCTGGTTGCCGCCGGTGCAGCGTTCTTCCTTACCCAGGATGACGACTCCGTTTATGTAGTGCGCGCCAATACCGACATACCTGCCTTGACCGCCCTAACCATGGACCTGGTCGAAGCCGCACCAGTATCTGAGGAAAACCTCGCAGCTGGTTCCTTTGCAGGTTACACCGCTGAAGAGGCACTCTCTTACGCGTCCGAAGCTTTCGCTGCAGGTGGGCGTTCAACCTCCATCATTAACTCTAGAGAACAGATCGTTGAATCCGACATCAGTGGAGTCAGCGGACTAAACGAGCCACTGTTGGAAAATGAGCGTATTCTCAGTATTGAATCCGATGTTGTAGACAGCGTCGCAGGTCAAATCCGACCAGGCGATCGTGTAGACATCTACGGGACAGTTAGTGCTGACCAAGGAGCTTTCTCCGGCATAGTAGCCAGCAACGTTCCAGTCATAGCTGTGACTGTGGCTAGCGATCAGCTACGCCGGGCAGGTGCTAAGCAACAGTCTGCTGATGCTGACAATTCAAACCCAAGCACTTACATACCAGTAGATCCTATTGCTCCTGGCATATTCGTTGTTCGTGTAAACGATGAGGTTGCTTCTCGACTAATCTCAGTCCAAGGCGACGGAAAACTTTCGCTGGTGTACCGAGACCTTGAGGCCACTGACTACGACGGACCACCATCCACACCAATCGAGGCTATCTGTTCAGGTAGCCCAGACGCTGGTAGCACAACAACATGCCAGTCCGTGGGTGCAGACGCTACTTCCAACTTCACACAGTAAGTAGCAAAAGACACAGTCTTAAAAAGTAGATCCGGTACCAATCAGGTACCGGATCTACTTTTTTGGTGTGCTACAGGCGATGTGGGAAGTTTCGGCACAGTAGCCAGGGAGCGTGGTTCGTTCCGATGCTGTAACTGTAAATACTTTAAGGAGTTGTTGTTAATGTCCAACGGTTTAACTGTGATTGTTGCCGGAGCTGACGACCTAGGTGCCGCTCTAGAGGGAACTACCCTTTTCACATCCGTACGCACCGTGAACAGTTCCGGTGCGCTGCGCGATCTACTATCTTCCGGTCAACTTAGTGCAGGTGTGGAAGACAAGATTTTTATCTTTGCTGACAACCTGGTTGTAGACACTTCCCAGACCTTGGAATTTTTGATAGGGAAGCTAACGCAGATGCGAGCACGCGTTGTAGTACTCGGTGTAACCCCCGCAGCTGAAGGACTAGTGAAGGCTTGCCCTGGCGCTGGGTTGTTATCTGGCTTGGTTTACCTGAACACTGTTTTAGGAGCTTTGGCCGGATTTGCCGGTGTGCAAGGCGTAGGTCCGGTAGAAACCGGTAACGTACTAATCGTTGGCCGTGAAGATGCAAAACCACCCAAATCTAGGCCCGTGACTCCCCCTGCTTTTGGTCAGCAGGCTGCTGCACCAGCAGAACCAGTTGCTCCAGTTGCACCTGCTTTTGGTCAGCAGGCACAAAGTGGGTCTAACCCCTTCCAAGCTAGCCAGGTTCCTGTAGCTAGGCCTGTAGTCGCAAATACTCCAGCCTTTTCTAATCCGAACGATGCTCCAGTTTCAGTGGAGAACCTAGGTTCACTAAGCCAGACCAGTGCCTTCGCTCCCGCGCAGGTTCCCACACTGGCTTCTGCTCGACCCACACTGTCACCAGGTCTTGCTCCTTCGAGTGGTGCCCTAGCCGTCCCATCCGGAGAGGTCAACAATGGCCGCCGCGGGTATGTAATCACAGTAACTGCCCCGAAGGGTGGTACTGGTAAGTCCACACTTAGCCTGAACCTGGCCGCTTACCTTGGTATGCGTATGCGTTCCAAAGGTAAGACGGTAGCCATTCTGGACTCCAACTTCCAGCAGGCTGATACCGGCAAGTACCTGAATGTTTTCAGCCCCAACATTCAAGATCTACTCAACGACCCGTCAGGAATGCACCCTGACCGCATTACTAACTTCATGGTTCACAAGCCACAACTGAACCTTTCAGCGATGCTTGGACCAGCCACACCAGATACGGCAAACCCCGTGCACTTCACCGGTCGCAGGTACTCACAAGTACTAGAGGCCATGAAGCCCAACTACGACTACATAATAATCGACACACCAGTCGCCGAGTTCTACCATGACCTGTTCGAGGATTTCGCTCTTCCCCAAGCTAACTACATTATGATCGCCGCTGCACCCAACATTCCCACGCTACAGAACACAGATGCTTGGTTAAGACAAGTTACAGCACCAGTAGCTGCAAACGGCATGGGAATAAACCGCGACAACATTGGCGTTGTACTAAACCGGTCGGAAGAAGGAATTGGTTGCTCTGAGGACGAAGTACGACGGAACCTTGCTGAGTGGAATTACCTTGGTGCTATTCCCGAGTCAAAAGAGTGGAAGTACGCCAACAACGCAGGTGAGATCGTGGCAACAAAGAACTACCAGGAGATCAACGGAGCGTTCGCACGAATCCTGGCAGGCGCCACTGGCGAGCACTGGTTAGTCGAGGACGGTATCCCCGAGACAATCCAGGAGAAGAAAGGTGGGTTTATGTCCCGCTTCAGAGGTAAGAACTAGTCATGAGCGAAGAAGACAACAAGCCAATTGTATGGAGAGACGGTACACCCGTTCAGCCAATACGCGACGACAACGAAGGTGCGTTGGATAAGCTGTTCGCCGACGAGTCAGAAGACACCTCCAACCTTTGGGTATCTCGCAGCGTTGTCCCAGTTGTTGAAGAAAAAGCTGAGGAAGTAGCAACTTTCAGCAGTGACTACTTTCGCCAAAGCGACGTTGCTACTGAACTCTTCCAAGAGGAGCAAGGTGACGACTGGTTGTCCCTGGTTGGGGCAGAAGCAGAACGTTACATAAAGCAGGACACCCTGTACCGGTATGTACAGGACATACTAGCTATCGCACTGAGTGGGGATACATCACTGCAGGCTGTTGTGAGTAAGTTCGTTTTAACTCGCGACCCCGAGCTTGACAAGGCGCAGAAAACAGCCTACTCAGATTTGATGCGAGATCTTATGCCTAAGCATGGGATTGCAATCACTAACCCTAAAGACTTTGACACTGTACTTAGCATGGCGTATGACGAACTACTGGGTATAGGACCACTTGGCCCACTGTGGCGCGATGAAGAAATCGTGGACATCATGGTAACCGGTCCAGACAAAGTAACTGTGGAGCGAGGTGGCAAACTCGTGAGGACGCCCGTTCGTTTCCGTGACCGTGCCCACCTACAGAGCACAGCCCGACGTATGTCTGTACTAGTTGATGACCGTGCTGTAAGCCGCACCAACCCTATTATCACCGTTCAACTTCCAGGTGCCCGTGTACAGCTGGTGTGGGAGCCCATCGCAACTGAAGGGGCGAGCGTAGTTATTCGTAAGCACAGGGCCCAAATGACTCTTGACATGTTGGTTAAAGGTGGGGCACTGAACAACGA
>Ga0209195_1002397_pt1 | contig 11101 bp, 10 predicted proteins | sample COGITO_mtgs_1004_3_FD_184788 | JGI IMG/M metagenome (GOLD analysis project Ga0209195, IMG submission 184788) | Pelagic marine microbial communities from North Sea - COGITO_mtgs_100420 (SPAdes) (version 2) | ecosystem: Environmental > Aquatic > Marine > Epipelagic ...
CCCCCCCCCACCTTACATTTATAAAATAAATCATGTATACATTAATTTTTAGGTATTTTAATAAAGTTAATTTTTAATAACATGAATTTTTTATTCTTATAAAAAGTTTTCATAATTTTTGTTATTTTTTATTATATTTTTTATTATAAGTTTCTAAAATTATAAATTTATTTTTTTTTAAAACTGTTTTTTTATTTTTAGTCAGTTTACCCCAAGGTGTAACAGAACATCGACCTCCGGAAGTTTTACCCTGACCACCACCATGTGGATGATCTACAGGGTTCATAGCAACTCCACGAACAGTAGGTCGAATACCTTTCCAGATATTATTACCTGCTTTATTTAATTTTTTATATTTTTTTTCTACATTTGAAACTTTACCAATAGTAGCCATACAAGTATTAAGGATTAACCTTTGTTCTTGAGATGCCAACCTTACTTTTACATATTTTTTTTGCTGTTGTATTACTTGAGCATAAGAGCCAGCAGCTCTAATTAATTTGCTACCTTCATTAGGTCTTAATTCTATATTATGAACAAACGTTCCTATAGGTAAACTTTTTAATAAAAACGAATTTCCTGCAGTTTTATAATTCTTGTCAGTATTTATAAAATCACCAATTTTAACTCCTTGCGGCGTTAAAATATATTTATAATTACCATTTATTAATTGGACCAATGAAATAAAAGAAGTCCTATTGGGGTCATATTCTATTGTTTTTATAACTCCTTCTTCATTATTTATTTTAAAATTAATTTTCCTATAAATTTGTTTATGCTTTTTTCCGTGATGAAAATGTGTAATTCTACCTTTATGGTTCCTTCCACCAGTATTCGAAAAGCCTACTTTTAATTTTTTTTTTATTGTTTTTAAATTCATATTTTAATTTATTTTTATAATTACTTAATTTTTAAATTACCCTAAATATTTGACCTGTAAAAAATATTTTTAGTTCCTTTAATTCCATTATGATAAAACTTCTTGAGATTTAAAATTAAGTACAATAAAATGTAATATTATAATTAACTAACTATTTAATAAAATATTAAAAAGTAAATAAAATTAAAAAAGTAACCATTAATGTAAATAAAGCCATTGCTTCAACAATTGCAAATCCAAAAATTGCCATTCTAAATAACTCTTGTTTTAAAGAAGGGTTTCTTGATAAACCAATAATTAAAGATCCAAAAATAGTACCTAAACCAATACCTGCTCCTGCTAATCCTACTGCTGCTACTCCTCCACCAATTAATTTTGCTGCTTGTACAATCATTTATATAAAAGACTGTAATAAAAATGCTCTCATAATAATATTTTTAGTGCAATATAAATATTACTTAATACTTCGCTTTCATAATTTTCAGACTCTAAATTTATCTTAGCATTAATGTAATGAAATTGCATCATTTAGATAAATGCAAAGTAAAATTGTAAAAATATAAGATTGAATAACAGACACACCTAATTCTAATCCGATTAATAAAAAAACAATAAACAATGGAAAAAAATGAAGAATATATAAAAAATAATTAGTAACCATCATAGTCCAAGCAAAACCCAATAATACTTTTAATAAAATGTGACCGGACATCATATTTGCAAAAAGACGTACCGATAAACTAATGACTCTGATGAAATATGATAAAATTTCAATAACTACTAATAAAGGCGCCATATTCAATGAAACTCCAGGAGGTAAAAATAAACTAAAAAAATTAATACCGTTTATATAAATACCTATAATAGTAACACCCGAAAAAAGTCCTAAAGCAAACCAAAAAGTAATAATTAAATGACTTGTTACAGTAAAACTATAAGGAACCATACCTGAAACATTCACAATTAATAATGTTATAAATACGAAAAATATCCATGAAAAATATTTTTTAGAAGTAGAGCCGCTTACACTTTCTACTAACGTAGTTAAAACGAAAGAGTAAATAGATTCTAAAATATATTGAAAACGTTTAGGTTTTAATGTACTGGAATTTAAAAGATTTAATAACTTTACAAAAAATAAAAAAACCAAAATATTTATTACTAAAAAAATATTTGAGTTAGTAAAAACTAAACCAGTATATAACATATCCGTATAACTTTCATTAAAACTAAATAATGAAAAAATGCTGAACTGCTCTAAAGGGCTAAACACGTTAAAAACCATAAATTAAACACCTCCCCACCAATAAACAGTAACAAATAAAAATAACCAAACTACATCAACAAAATGCCAATACCATGCAGCTGCTTCAAACCCAAAATGGTTTTTAGCAGTAAAATGGTATTTAATTAAACGGATAGTGGAAACTAAAAGTAAATACGTACCTACAAAAACATGAAACCCATGAAAACCTGTAGTTAAATAGAAGGTAGACCCATAAATACTATCTGAAATAGTAAATTGTGCTTCTATATATTCATATGCTTGTAATAAAGTAAATATTTTTGCTAAAAATAAGGTAATATACATTGAAATAATCGCATGTTTTCTATTATTTTCTAAAATTGCATGATGCGCCCAAGTTACAGAAACTCCAGATGATAATAAAATTACAGTATTTAAAAAAGGTACTCCCCATGGACCAATGATTAAAAGATCTTTCGGTGGCCAAACAGCTCCAATTTCAATAGCAGGAGATAAACTTGAATGAAAAAATGCCCAAAAAAAACTAAAAAAAAACATAACTTCCGATACTATGAATAAAGCCATACCCATTCGTAGTCCTAACTGTACAAATGTTGTGTGATTACCTTCAAAGGTAGCTTCTCGAGTAATATCACGAAACCAACAACCTCCAGCTAAAAATAAAATAAAAAAACCAAGGTAAATAAGATTGTCTCCATAAGCATAATTATGAAATACCATTACAGTACCTGTAGTTATAGAAAAAGCACCTATTGAGGCACAAAGAGGCCAAGGGCTTGGATCAACTAAATGGAAGGGGGTTTTTTGATAATTAGTCACTAATAATACGGAGACTGATTAATTATCAAATGTATTAATAGTTAGCTACAAAATTTTGGCAAATAGAAGTTAAAGAAGCATCTAAATTTTTAGAAACTTCTTTAGTTTCTCTAATCTGAATTAATAAATCATTATGGTTTTGTTTAATAAATAAAACCCAATCTTTTTCAAATTCAGAAATTTTTTCAATTTCAATACTATCTAAATGACCTCTTACTCCAGCAAAAATAATAACTACTTGCTCTTCAAAAGGGATTGGTTTATTTAGACCTTGTTTTAATAATTCTACTAAACGACTACCTTTTTTTAATTGAGATAAAGTTGCAGCATCTAAATCAGAAGCAAATTGTGAAAAACTTTCAATCTCTCTAAATTGTGCTAAATCACCTTTTAAAGTACCTGCAATCTGTTTTAAAGCTTTAACCTGTGCAGCAGAACCTACTCTACTTACAGATAAACCAACGTTTACAGCAGGCATAATACCTTTATAAAATAGCTCAGATTCTAAGAAAATCTGACCATCTGTAATAGAAATAACATTAGTTGGAATATAAGCAGAAACATCGCTTGCTTGTGTTTCAATAACAGGTAATGCAGTCAATGAGCCGGCTTGTAAGTTATCAGCTAGTTTTGCAGCACGTTCTAGTAAACGTGAATGTAAGTAAAATACATCACCAGGGTACGCTTCCCTTCCAGGAGGCCTTCTTAATAATAAAGACATTTGTCTATAAGCAACAGCTTGTTTTGATAAATCATCATAAAAAATAACAGCATGCATACCGTTATCTCTAAAAAACTCACCTATAGTACAACCTGTATAAGGTGCTAAAAATTGTAAAGGAGCAGAATCTGAAGCAGTTGCTGCAACGATTACAGTATCTTCAATTGCTTTTACATTAGTTAATGTTTTTACAATATTACCAACTGTAGATCTTTTTTGACCAATAGCTACATAAATACTATATAATTTCTCTGAAGGGCTTTTAGCATTTGCATTAGAAGAAACTTGATTAATTATTGTATCAATAGCGATAGTAGTTTTACCTGTTTGCCTATCTCCAATAATTAATTCACGTTGTCCTCTACCTACAGGTACTAAACAATCTATAGCTTTAATACCCGTTTGCATTGGCTCATGCACTGACTTTCTAGCTAAAATACCAGGAGCTTTTACTTCTACTTTTTGTTTTGGTGCCTCAGGATCAAAAGGTTTTTTACCATCAATAGGTTGACCTAAAGCATCTACAGTACGGCCTAATAAAAAATCTCCTACAGGAATATTAATGATAGCTTTAGTACGTTGCACTAAACTACCGGCAACAATATTTCTATCATCACCAAAAATTACAACTCCTACGGTTGAAGGTTCTAAATTTAATGCCATACCTTTAACATTCTGTGAAAACTCTACCATTTCTCCTGCCTGCACACTTCGTAAACCTTTCACTCGAGCAATACCATCACCTACAGAAATAACAATACCGCAATCTTGTAAATCTAATTCAACACTTTCTGAATCAGATAATAATGCAGTTAATCGCTCTCCTATTTCATATTCAGGACCGCTGTTGTTAGATGTGTTGGTTTCGAAAGAGTTACTGCTAATAAATAAAGTTGAGTCCTTAATTATTGGCATGCACAGTACTTCTGAAGTTTTACCTACCAAAACGGATAACGGTATGAAACTTTTAATTTTTTTCACAAGAAAATCTTGTGCAAAAAATTAAAAGACAATAATCCAGACCTTTATTAATAAAAGGTCTAGATCATTTTAACGCACCCGAATATCCTAAGGTGATATACAAAATACCATAAGAAACTTATGGTAACAAAGAAGTACTGCCAAATTTACAATGCATATGCACCGGAATAATTTCAATTTTATAATACCTAACAATTACTCTTTAAAAGCTATTTAAATTAAAATCATGAACCATATTTATTGGGTAATATTCGAAAAAAAACTCTCGAAATAATAATTGTGGTGATTATTTCTGGTATATTTTAATAGAACAGTTACATATGTAACCACTTAATATTTTCGTATTAAAAGTATCCATTAAATATTTAATGAATATTTAGTGCTTTAAAGATTATTCATCAATAAAACTTCTTAATATACGTAAGTATAGAGATATTAAGTCCATAAAGAATCTTTGATATCACTTAAATTCTACCAAATTTTCAAATAAACTTAAAATAAATAAAATATGCAACAAAATTATTATTATTACTTTATATCTGCAGAAAAATGGCAGTTTAATCCTTATTTCAAATAGGAATTTAAAAATTTTTACCTTCATACATAAAACAAATTAATGAATAATAAAAAGGCTACTAAAAAAAAAAAAACTAAAGAATACTTAAATTTAGTAGTAAGCAAAATGTGTAAAAAATAATAAAAATAAACTAAATTCATAAATTAAAAATAAAATGAAAATTAATAAGATTAAACTTAAAATATCTGGTGGAGTTAATATAGAAATAACAATTAAAAAAAAAAAATAAAACAACTTTCTATATTGAACTAAAAAATTTAATGAAAAAATACCTAAATATTTAAAAAAAATAATAACTATGGGTATATTTAATAAAACATTAATAGTAAAAAATAAATTAAAAATAAAATTTAAATAATCATTAAATTTACCTTCAAAATAAAGATTAAAAAGTGCACTACTTGATATAACTTCGAAACTAATAAAAAACCCGTAAATAAGTGGAATAAATACAAAATAAATTAAAAAATTATTAATGCATATAAAAACACTGAAAATATAAAAAAAAATTTGAAAAATTTTAATCTCAAAACAATATAACCCATTTGATATAAATTTTTTTGTATTTAAAAAGGTTAAAGGTATAGATATATAAAAACTTATCAAAAAAAAAATCTTAATATAAATAAAAAAGATATCAGTTAGGTTTGTAAAAATCAAATAAAAATTATTATATTTATTATTTAATTTAAAACTATTAAATAAAGGTTTTAATAATATATATATAATCTCATTAAAATAATAAAAGTTTAATATAAATACAAATAAAATTAGAATTATGATATACAATAAAGATAACTTTAATTCATATAAATATTGTAATATTTTCATTATTTATATGAATTATATTTTAAATTAAAATTTAATATTTGTTGTTGTTTTTCTAAATTTTCAATATTTTTCTTCCAAACATTATGGCTTATAAAATCAATATTAAATTCTTTAATTTTTGGACCTAACATGATTCTATATTTAGAAGAAGACCCATTTGTACTTACCTTTACAGAATTAAAAAAAAATTTGAATTTATTTTTCATTGTTTTATAAATGTTTAAAACTTTCAATTAAATTCATAACTGAAAAATTCATAGATTTAAAAAAAATTTCAGGATAAATACCAATTAAAAACACTAAAAAAATTAATGGGATAAAGAGATACATTTCCCTTTTATTTATATCAGTGAAACGTGAAATATATCTAGTTTTAACAGTCCCAAAAAAAATTCGATTATATAACCATAAAGAATAAATTGCACCTATAATAATACCGGTTGCTGAAAAAAAAGTAATTAAATAATTACTTTGAAATAAACCAACTAATATTAATAATTCACTAACGAAACTACCTGTACCTGGTACCGCAATGTTTGCCAGGGTAAATACCAAAAATATGATTGAAAACACAGGCATGGTAAAACTAATACCACTAAAATATTTTAATAGACGTGTATGGTGGCGATCATATAGCACACCGATACCTAAAAATAATGCACTTGAAATTACACCATGACCAAGCATTTGTAAAATACTACCTTCAATACCATAGATATTCATCGTAAATAAGCCAACAATAACTAAATTCATATGTGCCACTGAAGCATATGCAATTATTTTTTTTAAATCTGTTTGTCTTATAGCAGTTAATGAGGTATAAATAATACCAATCAAACCTAAAAGATAAACAAATGGGGTGTAGTAAATTGTAGCAATAGGAAACATAGGTATTAAAAACCTTATGAAACCATAAGTTCCTAGTTTTAATAAAATACCTGCTAACATTACAGAACCGGATGTTGGAGCTTCTACATGAGCTTCTGGTAACCAAATATGAAATGGGAACATTGGTACTTTAATAGCAAAACCAATAAAGAAAGCTAACCATAGTATTTTTTGAAGGTAGCTATCAAAAGGGTTCATTAATAAAACCTGATAATCAGTTGTACCTTTATTAAAATAAATAAATAAAATAGCAATTAACATTAATACTGATCCAAATAAAGTATATAAAAAAAATAAGTAATTAGACCTGATTTTTCTTTTTCTAGAGCCCCAAATACCTATTATTAAAAACATAGGTATTAAAATGCTTTCAAAAAAAATATAAAAAATTACTAAATCCAAAACAGAAAAAACGATAATTAAAAAAGATTCCATTATTAAAAATAAAATTATAAACTCTTTAAAATTTTTATTTATAACTTTAAATGTACTTAATATACAGATAGGTGTTAATAAAGTAACTAACAAAATAAAAAATAATGAAATACCATCAACACCAAAAAAACAATTGATATTGTAATTAGGTAACCATACTAAAATCTCTGTAAATTGAAAATTAAAAGTAAAATTTTCAAATAAAAACCATAATAATAAAGATAAAAAAAAAGTAAAAAAGGAAAAAACTAATGAAAAAAATTGAATTTGTTTTAAGTTAGTTTGTTTTAAAAATAAGCTAATAAATGCTGCTCCTAATAAAGGTATTGAAATAATTGTAAAAAGTAAATTATTTGTTATAAACATACTTGGTTTTAAAATAATAAATTTTTGTGTGGGGTATTTAGTTTTTCTAGATTAAAAAAAAGAGTATTTAAAATAGTAGTATAATTTTTATAAGGTAAAATTTTTTTTAAATAAGAAGAATCATATATTTTATTATTATATTTAAAACTTAATAATATAATATTTTCTTTTTTTAAAAAATTAAAAACTTTAAATAAATTATGTTGTTTTTTATATAATGAGAGAAAGCAAGTTTGACCGATTGTAAAAATTTTGTTTTTTGAAGTTGTTAGTAAATTAGACCTATTTTTTAAAGCTTTAATATTAAAACCTAAATCTTTTATCTTTTTTTTTAAACCATTGTTATTTTTAATAAAAAATAAATTAGATTGAATAAAAATAATAAAAATATTTTCGAAGATATTGTTTTGTACTGTCTTTGTTAAATATTGTTTTTTAACTAAAGCCAATTTCATAAAGTTTAACGATCAACTTCACCGAAAACAATATCTTGAGTACCTATAATAGTTACTACATCGGCAATCATATGATATTTGGACATTGCTTCTAGTGCTTGTAAATGAACAAAACCGGGTGCTTTAATTTTACACCTATAAGGTTTATTTGATCCATTTGAAACTAAATAAACACCAAATTCACCTTTAGGAGCTTCAATAGTAGTATAGGTTTCTCCTTTAGGCACATTAAAACCTTGCGTATAATATTTAAAATGATGAATCAAACCTTCCATTGAATTTTTAAGTTGGTTTCTTGAAGGAGGAGTTAATTTAAAATCATTTATTTTAATGGGACCTTCAGGAATGTTATTTAAACATTGATTTATTATCGAAAGGCTTTCTCTCATTTCTTGTATACGAATTAAATAACGATCATAGCAATCACCGTTTGTACCTACAGGGATATTGAAATTTAATAGATTATAAATTTCATAAGGTTGAGTTTTACGTAAATCCCATGGGATACCAGAACCCCTTAACATTACTCCACTAAACCCTAAATCTAAAGCATCCTTTGCAGAGACTTGTCCAATATCTACTAACCTTTGCTTCCAAATACGATTACCAGTTAATAATTCTTCAAACTCATCTATACGTGTTGAAAATTGTAAAATAAATAGATAAATATCATTTAAAATACCTGCAGGTAAGTCTTGGTTAACACCGCCAGGTCTAATATAACTTGCATGCATCCTTGCACCAGAAACACGCTCATAAAATTCCATTAATTTTTCACGTTCTTCAAAACCCCAAAAAAGTGGAGTCATAGCACCAACATCTAATGCATGACAAGTCACAGCTAATAAATGATTTAATAAACGCGTAATTTCTGAAAATAAGACACGAATATATTGCGCTCTTAAGGGTATATCACATTTAACTAATTTTTCAACCGCTAAAGAATATGCATGTTCTTGAGCCATCATTGAAACGTAATCTAATCTATCAAAATAAGGTAGGGCCTGTAAATAGTTTTTATATTCGATTAATTTTTCTGTTCCTCGATGTAATAACCCAATATGTGGATCAGCTCTAACTACAGTTTCACCGTCTAACTCTAAAATTAAACGAAGAACACCATGCGCTGCAGGGTGTTGAGGACCAAAATTTAAACTAAAGTTTTTTAATTTGTTATACGTTTTTTTTTTATATAATCTCATTTCTTTATATAATTTAATTTTTTTTTTGTTTTTTAGAAAAATTTATTATTTGTTTGTATTTTATTGGATTTTATTCATTATAAACCAACTTACTAAAAATCAAAAACAGTACTCTTATTAAAAAAAAAGTATTAATCATGTAAAACAACTTAAAAATATAAACTTTAATTTTAATATTGTTTAATTGATAATTAGTATTTTTTTATAATTTGATTTAGTTGGCAAGGGCAGGGGTCGAACCTACATATGTTAGGACATGAGCCTAATGAGTTACCATTACTCTACCTTACCAGCAATAAAAATTTCCTAAATTCTCTATTTATCAAATTAAAATTAAATACAACCTACTTTTTTGTTTGGCTGCAAATAATCACCATTAACGCTTTCATAAAATAAATTAAAATGGTTTTATAACATTAAAAAAAAGTATAAAAATTGAAAGTCTATATTAAACAAAGAACGAATGAACCTTTTATCTTTAAATTAAAAAAAAAAAACGATTAAAAACTTTTGGTAATACCTCAGAATACCAACTTAAGGTCGTTATTAATATAATACTACGCGTATTTAAGTAATGCTTAAAGATTACTTTTTTTGATAAATTTTAAATAAACCAAGTATGTAAAAAAATACAAAAGTTTTTTTTATACTAAAAAACTATGTGATTTATAATTGTACATGCATGGAAAAAAAAAAAAAAAAAAAAATAATAAATGTTTTATTATCTTTAAATATTATGAATTCATTTGAAACGGACATTAGATATATACTAAATGGGAAATAACTGCTAAACCTATTATAAAGGTTTAGCAGTTATTTCTATATTTAATATATATATTATATATTGTATATAGTTTTAATAACTAAAATTTATAAAAATAAATAATTACATTTGCAGTAAAATGGCAGCTTAGAAATAAGACTTCAAAGGATAACTGTTATATCTTTTTTAAATAAATAAAAAGGTTAGATTATAATGAAAATAGAATTTAAAAAAAATATAATTTCAATAAAGTACAGCAAAATTTAGGGTTACACTACCCATAGAGTTTTCTTTTATCCTATAGAATAAATTACATTAGTAGTTATTATAAAATTAAAAATTTTAAATATATAGTTCGATTATAATATAAATAAAATTCCATATTTTCGAAAACGTTAAAATAAATAGTATAACTTTATGGACTATTAAATAAAAAAATATAAGATAATTTATTAATCAAAATATTATTTAATTTTTTATAATTTCAAAATTAAAGGTTCATTCAAAACGGACATTAGATATATAACATGAATAATTGAATATTTTTTAATTTAATAAATATAAAAGAAATATTAAGTAAATTTAAGTTAGTTTTATTCAAATGCCCCCCCCCTCTATAAATCCAATTTAAATTTTAAATTTTAGAATTAGGTATTTTTTTTTAATTAAGTTAAAGAGTAATTAATTATATTATATGCATAAAAATATACTAATAATCAAATTATTTATTTATAATAAAATAGATTATAAAGTTACATAACAAGATAACAAAACTTTTTAAATTTAGGATGGGGGGGGGCCACATATTGAGAAACTTTTTCGAATTGCTTAGAAATACCAAGAAGCTAATTTGACAACCCTTAGCTAATTATATCATAAGGGGTTTTATAAGTATTAATCTGTTTTTATTATATTT
>Ga0209195_1002400_pt1 | contig 11086 bp, 8 predicted proteins | sample COGITO_mtgs_1004_3_FD_184788 | JGI IMG/M metagenome (GOLD analysis project Ga0209195, IMG submission 184788) | Pelagic marine microbial communities from North Sea - COGITO_mtgs_100420 (SPAdes) (version 2) | ecosystem: Environmental > Aquatic > Marine > Epipelagic ...
CACGTGTTCGAACACAGCGGGAACATGTCCTGATTATTTCCCCAGATGTTCAGGGCAAAAAATCGAAATATTTCCTTGGTTGTCAATTCAATTAATTCAATTCAATTAATTCAATTCAATACCTGATGAACATCTTAGTTCACCAGCTCCCAGTCCTCAATCATTTCCCAGTAAATATCCCTGATAGATGGCAACGAGGGCATATATGCCCTCCTTACCATCTATACCATAATCATCAATGGTTAGAGGTCAGTCGGGATTCCGACTGACCCCACCAACCACCTACTTTATGCTGGAGAAAAACTCCATATCTATCGAGGGTTAGAGGTACCCTGAAACTACAAGGGACCTCGAAAACCACACGCATATATGCGTCGAGGGCAATACCACCAACCACCTACTTTATGCTGGAGAAAACTCCATATCTATCGAGGTTATTAGTGACCGGTGTATGCCGGTTAGTCCAGATGGTAGTAATCGTTTCGGGGAAAATTACCCGAAACCCCCACCCCCAACCACCTACTTTATGCTGGGCAATACCACCATAATTATCGATGGATTGTTTGCTAACCCACCTTGGTTGACAGCTCCCACTGCTCAACCGCTGGGTTGAACCAGCAAATCATCAATGGTTAGAGGTCCCTCGACATTTCGAGGGACCTATTAATCCGCTTCTGGGCAATACCACCATAATTATCGATGGATTGTTTGCTAACCCACCTTGGTTGACAGCTCCCACTCCTCAATCTTTTAGCGGGTCAAACCGCTAAATCCCCCACCAACCACCTACTTTATGCTGGAGAAAACTCCATATCTATCGAGGGGTTAACATAAATTATTTATATAATTAAAATCCAAGTTTTTCTGCCTAATTCTGTGGTTTCTGCTATGCTCATTACATCTCTCCTTGTTTAGAGAATAATACTCTTTTCTTCTTATATTATTACAGTCATAACAAAAAGTATTTTTATGATGTGCATTATCCTTTGACAATATAACCTTACATTCTGTACAAGACTTCAATGGAGCTGGTTCACATACTGTATACATTTCAGTAAGGTTATATTCATTTGTTAGTTCTTCCCCACATACTATATAGATTTCTTCTGCTGTCATTCTTTCGTTCATATTGTATTATATTAATATCTCTAATATAATATAATACGAATTGAAACGATGCCTAACCCTTGGATAATTCACGTGAAAGAATGGAGCAAAGCAAACAATAAAAGTTACGCTTGTAGTATAAGTGAAGTAGCCTGTAAAGAAGCCTACCAGAAAAAGAAAACCAGAACAAATCTTGAAAAGGCAAAGAAACCTTCATCTATTAGACAAGCCTTTCCAAAACAAAAAACACCGAAAGAAAGTAGCCCAAATATTACTGGTACTGTCAGTAAAACAAAGATTGACAAGATGCAAAAAGATATAGAGGAGTTAAGAGAAAAAGCTGGGCGAATTGCTGAAGACAAGGGTAGAGTTACACAAGAAGTAACTAAACTAATGGAAAAGATAAAGAAACTTACAATGGAGCGATTACAGTTAGTGAAAGAATACAAGAAACAACAGAAAAAATAGTTATGCATAATCCTTTTCAATTCTTGGTTTATAATGCTCCTGAATTCTCTTGTAATATTTTTCGGGTTGTTTCATAACCCAAGCTATATACGGTAAATCTTTTTCATACACTTCATCAAAACTCAGTCCTTTATATTTCCCGAAAGTAAATACGTTGGGTTTATCAGTAACGGTGTTTTCGAGATTATCGAACTTCTGTAAAAATCTTTGCATATTTGATATTTGTTTATAATATCCTGATTAAAATATTATTGAAATTTGAACGAACGACTTAAAGAGAAATGGGGTGTTAATATAATATGACTAATCAAACGAAAGCCGTCTACTGTAAGCATTGCGACGTTAGTTATCCTGCTACAACCGATAACTTTTATACGTGTAAAGGTAAGTTACAATTGTATGCGTGTAAAGACTGCCGTAAAGAGATAAGTAGGGAGAATGAGAAAAACAGGAAGCCAAGGATAAGAGACCGCAGGGCTTATATGAAAGAGTATAACTTGAAAAAAAAGCTGGAAAAACAACAGTTAAACAGTGTGAACATTTGACTATCGATACTATCAATGCCGATATGTGGATTTTTATCCATATATCGAGACTGAAATTGGTATAAAGAAAGGGGCATACGTATATATCCCATAAAGAAAATCCCAAGTATAATATGAACCCCGAGAATATGTTGGAAGACTATAAATATGATGCTTTTGATGAAACTGCTGATGAAATCCTTACCAAAAAGAGTAAGGAAATAAAAAAGATACCACTTGAAATGTCTAAGAAAATTTCCAGCCTTGATAACATAACATTTCTGGAAGTTGTTGATTATAATGCTGTTGATGCTTTGGTTAAATCCGAGTGTTTGGAAAACAATTTCTCTGACAATTACTCTCAGAAGTTCGCTTCCACAATTTATTCAAATGTAACAAACCAACTTAACCAATACCAAAAACTTTACAATAAACCACGTCATAAATATGGTAGGGTGTTCCCTAAAAAGTCATTGGGACTAACCTCTTTTTCCAAGAAAATAAGAAATACTTTTATCAAAGATACTTATGTTGACCTTGACATTTCAAATGCCCAACCTGCCATTATACACAACATTTGCAAGTCAAACAATATTGAATGCCCATTCATTGAAGAGTATATTCAAGAACGAGACCGTATCTTACAAGATGTAATTGAGAAGTACAATGTTACAAGAAAAGATGCTAAGCAGTTGTTCATAAGCCTTGCCTTTTTTGGGTCGTTTGGAGGCTGGGCGTCTTCATTGAACCTGAACGAACCTCCATTGAAGTTTATTGTAATGTTTGCAAAAGAATTAAAGGCGATTGCTAAAGTTGTTAAGAAACAAAACCCTGATTTGTATGAAACTGCCAGAAAATTGAACAAAGACAATCCTCTTGGTTCATTCTTTTCCTTGTATTTACAAGAATATGAAACCCGCATTATGGAAGGTGTGATTGATTGGTTGAGTAATAAAACAAACATATTGAACTTTCCTAAAACACGCCTCAAAGTATGTACATATGAGTTTGACGGACTTAAGTTATTGAAGTATAATGTTGAAAAATACGGATTAGATAAACTTTTAAACGATTTGAATAATATTGTTCTTGAAACGATGGGGTTTGATATTAAGTTTGAAGAGAAGCCTATCGATGATGGTTATGAAATCGAATATACACCAACGGAATTGAAACAAGTAAACAATGGAGATGTTGAAAATGGAGTAAATAATGACAAAGAAGCAGCTGAAAAGGTGTATGAACTATATCCCCATTGGGTTTATTGCCTTGGAAGTTTGTACGTATTTGATAATAAAACTGGTATGTGGGGAAGTGACAACACATTATTTAAGACAGTCATAATGTCGTTGAGCGACGATTTACGGCTCATACGTACAGATTTAGAAGGGGAGAAGTATTTATCTGATATGTCCTACGGTAACACTCTGTCAATGATAGATAAAATACCCCCGTTAATTAAAACGTTATGTAAAAATGATGATTGGTTACGACAGGGTCAATATTCATCACTTGGGAAGATTTTATTTGGAAATGGTTATTACGATTTTAAAGAAGAAAAGTTTTACTCTATAGATGAAAATGGTTTCAATCCAGATATAGTGTTTATGGGGAAAATACACCACGATTTAGAGCCTTCCAACGAAGAAGATTTAGAATATATACAATCTGTTAAACAGAGATTATTTTATGATGCCTTGGGTCAAGAAGTAGGAGATTATTTTATTCTAAACTTGGCAAGAGGACTTGCTGGGGATATGATGAAACGCATACTTTTTGGGTTGGGTGGCACTGATAGTGGTAAAAGTGTGGTCACCACAGCCATCAAGTTGGCGTGTGGTGATTATTTCGGTACATTTAACGCTGAAAACTTGGCATATCGGAAAACATCAAATGATGAAGCTCAATTAATGAGGTGGGCTTTGTTGTTGTCTTTTAAAAGAATTATCATTTCAAACGAAATGAAATCTACTACCGTATTGAACGGCAATATGATTAAAAAAGTATCCAGCGGGGGAGATGCTCAAACGGGAAGGCTTCATTGTGGAAACGAACAAGAGTTCTTGACCCACTTTTTACCCGTTTGTTTGGCAAATGATGTACCTTTGATTAAACCATATGATGATGCTGTTGATAACAGGTTAAGAGTTATTTCATATAAGAAACGATTTGTTGATAACCCTGAAAATGATGATGAACTCAAAAAAGATGATAACATATACGATGAACTGAAAACAAAGAAGTTCCAACAAGCTTTCGTCAAGCTTCTGATATTGGAGTACCTTAAATATCAAGAAAATGGTTTGCCAGAAGAGCCTGAAGATGTGATTAAGGCAAAAGATGAATGGATTGAAACAGAAAACAGTTCTATCGATGCCTTTTTAGATGACTTTGAAATTACAAATGATGAAAAGGATTTTATTCCAAGTAAAGATATTCAGGAATGGCTCAAGGAAAGGAAGTTGGGCATTAGTTCCAAGAAGTTTGCTATGGAACTTACGAAACATTGTAAATCAGAGGGACTTTCGAACGTGTCGAGTAAAGTTAAGTCTGTTAATAGTAAAAAAGTAAGGGGCTGGTTTGGTATTAAGGGATGTTGTGAATAATTAGATTTGGTTCGGGTAACGGGTAACGGGTAACACATTGGAGTAAAGGATTATCTGGGAGTTCCCTCTTTTCTTGTTTAACTGACAGTTTGACAAATACACCATAAATTACAATAATTAGTAAATATATTCATCGATAATATCAATAAATATATTTAATCTGGCAGATAAACAACTTTTTTAGGATATATAGGTTTGAGATAAAAAACAATGTGTTACCTGTTACCCGTTACCCTACCCATCACCCCAAAAAAAACTAAACGCAACACCTGAAATATCAAAGGTTTATAATAAAAATGAAAGGTTCAAAACCACTTAAAGAGAACAATATAAATATATAACAGAGGTTATACAACTCAAAAATGGCTCAAGCAATCTGCAGTAAATGTTTTCAATTGATGGATGCTAAGGCATTCGAAGAACACCAAAAAACGAAATGTTTTCCCTTGATGCTTAAACCAATGGATATTACAATACGGACAACGGTTCCAGTGAACGTACTTGCTCATTTATTGGAAAGAATGGGTATTCAAGTATTACAAGCTTCTCAGGATTATCCTGATACTGTATACAATGAACCTGTATTTGAACAACCCCCACCGTCTCCAATATCAGGTAATGGGTTTGCTAACTTCAGGGAGAAATATAAGAATGAACTATATAGTGCAGACCATAATGAAGAGGGCGATAAAAATATTGAGGAATACGAAAACAGTTTACAGATTGAAGAAGTTGCTTCGTCAACATTCGAAAAAAAAAAAAAAAAAGTAAATTATACTGAACACACGATGTCAAAAGATTATTTAAAGTATTTATCAGATTTGAATAAACTGAGTGAACACGGGAACGATGACTTGGAGAAAGTCTTTAATAAATATTACAAAATAAGTAAATTTGACTGCTCTACTGGTGCTTCTTGTTTTAACTTGGTAAACTTGAAAACGATAGATAAACTTAGTGTAAACGACCTGAAAGTAGCATTATCATATCTGAATAAGCTTTATCCAAGAATATATGACAGTGATAATACGGTTAAAAGTTATTTCTCAGCAATAAGAACAGTGTTGAAGAAGAAATATGGTCTTGAAACCAAACAATACTTATTAAGTCAGGATTTAATGAAACAATCTGTTGAAATAAAACAGAAATTAGAAACCCAGTATAAATTAAAAACAAAAGATAAGAACAGAAATAAAATTGTGTTTTATTTGGAAGATGTTTATGACAAGATAGATGAAGCCTTAGCAAGTGATAATTTGTTCGACCAATTGGCAGGTTTAATGCTTGTATCAGGTGCGAGAACCAAGGAACTGATATATGATAACACATACAAAGTACACCCCAAGGCAAAGGGTTACATTATAATTGGAGATATTGGTAAACGACGAGAAGGACAAGAAAACAAGTTTGATACACTGGAAAGACCTCTGTTAAAAATAACACCAGAAACGTTCATAAAAAGGGTAAAGAAACTTCGAAAGGATATGGCAAAAGAATACGATATATTAAACGATAAAGAACAATTACATCAAGATATTAGCCGTAATTTAAAATCTTCAGTTGTGAAATTATTCAAACGAGATGATTTCAACCCACGATGGTTAAGGAAAATTTATGGTAATTCTGCTTATTTATTATTTGTTAAAGATAAGAACACATTTGACCGTTCCACCTACTTGAGTGATATACTTGGACACAAAGAGTCCGATGTGTCCACGGCCGCTTCCTATACTGTGATTAACGTCGTAAAAAGACCAGTGTCAAATATAACTCAAAAGATGAAAACAGATGATTCATCTTATGAAGTTAATTTAAATACTGAAGTCTTACAGAATCAAATTAATGAATTGAAGAGAGAAATAAAGACTGTTTCCGTTCCAGAGGTTCAAAAGAAAGTTAAAGATACTAAAAAGTTTATTGGTAGCAGAGAACAAAAAGAAGAACACGTCAAAAAAGTATACAAACAAATGGTAAAACAAAAGGAGAAAATATCAGTGAGACGAGTTATGGCTAAATCAACTATAAGTCAAAGAATAGTTGTCGAAGTCTTGAAGGATATTCCAGGATATAAACCTGGAGAAATGAATTGAAGCTACGTTTATACATAAAGATTATTACAATACATAATAGTATAACAATGTTAACGTTAAAACATTATAATAAGGAAAAACAAATAAAAGACTTTATTTATGATAAATTACAACGAGGTTGGACAGTAAAAAAACTTAATAATTGTAGATACGAATTCAAGAAGAATACTGAATTATTTGAGTGTTGCGAACGAATACATAGCGATAATTTCCTCACACGATTTTTAAAACAAAAATAAAACCTTTTCATATAATATAACAAAGGTTTGACAATATGGTTTATTATCGCACTCAATGGGATTTCCTAAAGGACTTTCCAATGTCAATTATCAAGGAACTCTTCCTGGAGAATCCTAATGACATTGCAATGAGAAACAAATATATTGAGGCGATGGAAAAATACAGGAATGAATATCAAAGAATCATCAATCTGGGTATAACAAAAGAAGAACTGGAAAAGGCGGGTGTTCCAGCACCACCACCCCCAATAATTTCAGCAGGACCAGGCAAAGGCATTCCTGGTCTTCCTATTATTCCAATTTTAACCACTACTACTAACCTTCCTCCCCCTACCCGAGAAGACATTAGTCAAATAGAACTTAAAATTGAAAGATTAGAAGATGCTGAAGAAAGATTAATTACAACTGTTCCACAGCCACCAGTAACACCAAACCGACCAACCAGACCCCAAGACCCAAACGCACCACAGCGTCCACCAGCTCGTTCAAGATTAGATGAGATATTAGAAAAATATGGAGAAAATGCGGGGGATATTAGTAATGAAGACTGGGGTGAAGTTCAAAGGATTTTAGCTACTGAATTGGAAGAATTCCAAGAAAATCCAGACATTGATTTGAGTAATGTAGATACATCGCTTGAAGATGAATTGGAAGAAGAGTTTGAGAGAATAATGACAACAAGACAAGGTCAAAATAAGGGTCTTAATAATAGTGTTACATTACAAATATTAGAAAGACTTTTGACCATCACAGAAAGAGCGTCGTTGAGACTGAAAGTTCCAACATTACAAGAGTTAAAAGACTATCCTGCATTTCGACTAAATAATGACCAAACAAGAAATAAAAATCAAAAAACAAAAATGAAGAAAAAGAAGAATCAGACAATTGAAAATACAATTTTAAGAAGGATTTGGACAAACAACAAAGAATTATGGCAAGATATTATTGATATTATTCAAAGATATGGTGGTCTACGTATAGACCAAATTCAAGGCTTAACAACCGCAAGTGATACTGTTGAAATAGGAAACCTTGTCGACTCAATTTATGGTCGTAGTGGAGTCAACGTTGAAAGATTGAACAGAGAAATAATGGAACGATTAAAACAGGAAGCAATAAATCAAGGAGCGCCACTTTGGTTTACTAATATATTTGACCCCACCCCAATGGAAGTAACTGTTGATAATCCTCCTATGGCTTCGTCTATAAAAGATGACACTATACACCGTATTTTAAATCGCTCAATGAGACAAGAGTTACTTAATTTAGGTATCCCTGAGTTAGATGCTCAAGAAATGAGTTTGAGATTGATAGAACATTTCCAGCAACAAGAACATTTAAATATTGTGGAAGCTGGGGACTTCACAGAAGGGATAAATAGAACGATTACTATACTTCTTGATGAATTCAATTCTGTAATTAAAGAAGCGAAACGAAGATTAACTGGTTCATTTACAGTTAATAAAAGAAAACTAATAGAATTAATGAAAGCCGCATTTGTAACATATATACAAGAGAAAGACAATAAGCTGACTTTACTTCAAAAAGTTCAAGTATTTAGGGACTTAATAAGTCAAGTCGTAGATGAAGTTGGCAGAAGTAGTAGTAGCAGCAGTAGTAGTGGCGGTGCTTTTCAATCTCAACCACTTGGTTTAACTCCAATGGAATTAGCTCAAGAAATTAAAGATGATTTTGACATTGATGTATTAAATGGTCGTGGTATACGTATTCAGTTAGAAAATAAAGAAGACCCGATTGAAGTTGAAGACTTATTACCAGTCCCGAGTATATTTGACCCAGTACCTAATCTTTCTGATGACCCAGATGATGACCCTGATGATTCTGATGATGAAGACTGGGAAAATCATATTCCAGATTATAGGGGACCTGATTCAGAGTGGATAAATAGGTATCGGGACCCAGACCCAGACCCAGATCCACCTGACGACCCACCAATAGGGAACGTTGTCAATTTCTTCATCAGGGGTTCTTGGAGAAGTTTATCATTACGAACACTAATTAAAGCTTTAATCATTGCTGGTGCTACAGCAGGAACAATTTACAGTATAGTCGAAGCATTAGTGAAACAAGGAAAATATGGTGAAGATGAAGGAGATGAAGGAGATAAAGGAGATGATGACAATGAAGGAGATGATGATGACGATGAAGAAAATAATCAAGGTGATAATATAGAAGATAATATGCCAGTTACAGTAACACCTGAAAAACCCTTTGGAACCCGCCCAATTGATGCAACTGGAAATGTTGGACTATTGCGCCCAGGTGGTGTTTATATACCTGTTAATGATATTAACGAAGTGATGGGAAAGCCAGATGTAGAAACAGGTGGTAAAGACCCACTCGCCGATTTACGCAAGAGATACCTCGAGTTATATCAGGCTTATATAGATGCTCAAAAGAGAGGTGCGCATAAAGATGAATTGAACTCTATATACAAGCAGATTATGGATGTTTCAGAAAAAATCAAGGAGCTTACAGGAGGAGGAGGAGAAGGAGGTGAAGAAACTAATGGAGATGACCCAGATACAACGGCGATATTTGACCACATTGAGCACGCCGAACAGAGTTTTGAACCAGACATCGTAGACCCTGCAGAAGCAGAACTTTTCTTATCTACAGATAAAGAAGCTGCCGAGGAAGAAACACGCTGGAGACAATACTCTATGGTGAAACCAGGGTTTGGGCTCGGAACTATCAACCAAAATGGACTTGCGATGCATAATTATCAGGAAGAGAAGAAAAGATTTACAAATTGTTTTAAATCAGAAAAGCCTGGTAGACAGCCCACGAAAACCGCAGTAGAAAAGAAATGGCCGAAGGATATGCAACCGTTTTGGCTCCCCGCCGTCATGAACGAATACGGTCAAGTTGAGTTCGAAGATAGTTTCTACAATGAAAAGATGAATCGGGCTTTCACGAATCCTGTACCGGTTGACAATCGCCGTAGAACGTGGGAAAACTCTAACTCTATTTATCACCCTGAAAATAGTCTTGCAACTTATAAGCCTCGTCCAGTGAGAATTCCAGAAAATCGGCATTTTGCAGGATATTACGGTGTAAATAGACCACCAAGTCAAAACGGCGGGTTTGTTGGAAATCGTGAAGTCTTTGATGATATGTATAAATACGGGAAATTAATGCCTAACGATTTTAACCATAAAAGTCGAGATTTAAGTTACGATTTACCGAAGTCAGGGAGTGCTAGATTCACATAAATTGAATCGTTTCATTTTATAATTATTAATATTTGTAATATTATATAATTACGAATGAGTGATAATAGTTGTTATCAAATAAAATCAGTCGATACAGAAAAGCATAACATTCCATTAAGGAAATGTATGAAAGATGGAGTTATTGCAAAATTTCCGAGTTCTTGTTGTTTTTCTGGCAGAAGCGGGAGTGGCAAGTCTTGTTTATTGATGAACCTCCTTACTAATACCAAGCTACTGAAAAACTATTTTCATTATATTCTCGTTTTCTCACCGACTGCGGGTAAATATGACGACACTTACAATGTGCTTAATTTACCAGAAGAAAACTTCATTCCAGAATTTGGTAAGAAAGAATTAGAAGATTTAATCACAAAAAGAAAAGAGTTAATAGACGAAAAATCTATTGAATGGGTAGCGAAGAACGCAAGAGTGTGCATAATTCTCGATGATGTAGTGGCTAATCGTGAGTTCCTTCAGTCCCAAACGGCATTGAAGCTATTTTGTTTATTACGGCATTATCTATGTTCGATATTTATTCTGGTTCAAAGTTACACAAAATTGCCAAGAGCTTTGAGGTTAAATTGTAATTCAACTTATATATTCCCTTGTAACCAAAGTGAAGTAGAAGTTTTGTTAGATGAAGTAACTCCCGCTGGTATGACGAAGAAAGATTTCTTGAAAGTTATTACTTATTGTACTGATGGTGATTATGATTTTATGAGTATTAACAACCACGCAAAACGAGGACAACGAATTAGAAAAAACTTAACAGAAGTTCTTGATTTAGATAAATTCAAAACAAAAAATAAAACTAAT
>Ga0209195_1002401_pt1 | contig 11082 bp, 14 predicted proteins | sample COGITO_mtgs_1004_3_FD_184788 | JGI IMG/M metagenome (GOLD analysis project Ga0209195, IMG submission 184788) | Pelagic marine microbial communities from North Sea - COGITO_mtgs_100420 (SPAdes) (version 2) | ecosystem: Environmental > Aquatic > Marine > Epipelagic ...
GTTCTCGCATAGTCGAGAGGGCTCAGAAATCATTCGTTTTGACCATGTGACATCGCGCCGCGCGGGTCCCCGATGTTTCGTCGACATGCATATGCACATGCCAGCGCATTGGACGCTGGGGCGGGCCGCTGCCTTGCGAGGCGATGTGGAGCTTGCACTGGTTGATGCGGTTCCGGGTCTGATTGCAACCATTCAGTTGTTGCCCAATGACGTGGAGACGCACGTGCATGTGAGTGAGGTAGATAGCGCCTAAGCCGGCGCTATCGGCCATACCCTATCTTATGCGAGGCGTCGTACAACGGGTGTTATCTGCGAAAGCGGTAATTGACGGCGAAACGGTTGGCGAAATCGGCCAAGGCTTACTGGTGTTGGTGTGCGCCATGCCCACCGATACCGAGGCGGTGGCTGGTCGCTTTTTGGATAAGCTACTAAAGCTGCGTATTTTTGAGAATGACGCGGGCAAGCTACACCACGCGGTGACGGATATCGATGGCACGGGCACCGTTGGCGGTCTCTTGCTGGTTAGCCAGTTCACCTTGGCTGCAGACGTTACGGGTGGGAACCGGCCGAGTTTTACAGCGGCGGCACCGCCCGATCTGGCGCGCCACTTATTTGACTATGTGGTCATGCAAGCCCAACAACGGCACGCGGTGGTGGCTACCGGGCGCTTTGCGGCAGACACGCAGGTTCATCTGGTGAATAACGGACCGATTACGATTCCCTTGGACATCGCCTGAGCAACGCCCTGCGCTCGCAATTAATAGGGATTCGGATAGCCCATACCGGCCAAAATCTGCACCTCTAAGGCCTCCATCGCTTCGGCATCCGCTTCGTTGGTTTCGTGGTCCATACCTTGTGCATGCAAACAACCATGCACCAAGAGGTGGGCGTAGTGCGTCGCCAACGGCTTGCGCTGTTCGTGCGCTTCTTGCGCGACCACGGGGGCACACAAAACCAGGTCAGCGGCGACGATAGGGTGCGCCTTGTAGTCAAAGGTCAGCACATTGGTGGCGTAATCCTTTTGACGATACGCTTGGTTCAAGGCCCGCCCCTCCTCAGTGTCGACAATACGCACGGTTATTTCACCGGCCTGCGCATCTAACTGGGCTAAGGCGTGGCGCAGACATTTGATGACCAGGTGTCGGGGTAGCGCGGTGCGGTGTTGCGTCAAAACGCCACGGTCTTCAAAGTGGGCGAATTGAAGTGACAGCGATAAGGCAGGGCGTGGCCGCGTCATGCACGTCCCTTCGGTGTGCTGGCTCGCTTGGGTGCAGGTACGGAGTCACCCCGGTCAAACTTAGCGTCATAGGCATCGATAATCCGTGCGACCAATGGGTGACGCACCACATCGGCGCTGGTCAGGTGGGTCATGGCAATGCCCGTCACGCGCCGCAAAATACGTTCTGCATCCACAAGTCCACTGGTTTGCGTTTTGGGCAAGTCAATTTGACTGACATCCCCCGTAATCACGGCTTTGGATCCAAAGCCGATGCGGGTTAAGAACATTTTCATTTGTTCGGGGGTGGTGTTTTGCCCTTCATCCAAAATAACAAAGGCGTGGTTTAACGTCCGCCCACGCATAAACGCCAGTGGCGCGATTTCGATTTGCTGACGCTCGAATGCTTTTTGAACCTTCTCGGCGCCCATGAGATCGTAGAGTGCGTCGTATAAGGGGCGCAGGTACGGGTCTACTTTTTGCCCTAAATCACCCGGCAAAAAGCCCAATTTTTCACCGGCCTCGACGGCGGGGCGGGTTAGGACGATGCGTTGCACCGCCGAACGCTCCAAGGCATCAACCGCGCAGGCAACGGCAAGATACGTCTTCCCTGTTCCTGCGGGACCAATGCCCAGCGTGATGTCGTAGGTCAAAATTTGTTTCAGGTACAGGGCTTGATTGGCTGTTCTCGCCTTGAGTTCGCCACGGCGGGTGTGCACACTGGGGGCATGGCTGTCGTCGGCCATGTTCATGTCACCGCTTAACATCAGCTGTACGGTTTCAGGTGGGATACTGCGCTGCGCGATTTCGTAAAGCGCCTGGACCAGTGTCATGGCTTGCTCTGCACGGGCTTTGGGCCCTTCGATCCGAAATTGTTCGAATCGGTGCGCGACCTTCACCTGCAGTGCCGCCTCTATGGTGCGTAGATGGGTGTCCATCGGACCGCACAGGTTGGCCATGCGGTCGTTATCGGGCGGCGAAAAGGTGTGTTTAAGAATCAAACGGATAATCCGGTAATTAGGTCAAAAAGAGGAACCCCAATGATAGGCAAGTTAACGGGCGTCTTGTTAGAGAAAAATCCCCCACAGGTGTTGGTGGACTGCAACGGCGTAGGCTATGAAGTCGATGTGCCCATGAGCACGTTCTACAACCTTGGGGAGCTGGGGCAGGGCGTGAGTTTGCTCACCCATTTCGTCGTTCGCGAGGACGCGCAGTTGCTCTATGGCTTCGCAACGGCGGAAGAGCGCTATGCCTTTCGTCAGTTGATCAAGATTTCTGGCGTGGGGCCGCGTATGGCGCTGGCCGTTTTGAGTGGTATCGGCGTCACTGATTTGGTGGCGGCGATTGCGAGTCAAGACACCGCGCGGGTGGTCAAAGTCCCAGGCATAGGCAAAAAGACTGCCGAGCGCCTGCTATTGGAGTTACGGGGCAAGCTCGGCGACAGCATGGTCGCAGGCAGTGTGGTGCGCACAGATCACCAAGGCGATATTCTGCAGGCGTTGGTCGCTCTTGGGTACAGTGAGAAGGACGCTGGCGCGGCCTTGAAAAATATGCCGGTTGATATTGGTGTGAGCGAGGGCATTAAATTGGCGTTACGCGCATTGGCTAACTGAACCGGGTTGTCGGAGACAATGGGGTTATGAGCATTCAAACAGACGACTTTGGCGCATTACCCGAACGGGTGGTGTCCGCCGCGCCGGTCTCTCGAACCGAGGAGGCCATGGAGCGGGCGCTGCGACCCAAGGCCTTGACCGAGTATGTTGGGCAGGCCAAGGCGCGCGAGCAGTTGGAGATTTTCATTGGTGCGGCGAAACAGCGTGGGGAAGCCTTGGACCACGTCTTGTTGTTTGGCCCGCCGGGGCTGGGCAAGACCACGCTCTCGCACATCATTGCCAACGAGTTGGGCGTGAATATGCGACAGACCAGCGGCCCCGTTCTTGAGAAGCCAAAGGATTTAGCGGCCTTGCTGACCAACTTGGAACCAAACGATGTGTTGTTCATTGATGAGATACACCGCCTATCGCCCGTGGTTGAGGAGATTTTGTATCCTGCGCTAGAGGACTATCAAATCGACATCATGATTGGCGAAGGCCCTGCCGCACGGTCGATTAAGTTGGACTTGCAGCCGTTTACCTTGGTCGGTGCGACCACGCGCGCCGGTATGCTGACCAACCCCTTGCGTGACCGCTTCGGTATTGTTGCGCGACTGGAGTTTTACACGCCCGATGAGTTGGTAAAAATTGTCACACGCAGCGCCGGATTACTCAAGGTGCCCATCGATGTAGAAGGTGCAACGCAGTTGGCGCGCCGCTCACGCGGTACCCCGCGCATTGCCAATCGCTTGTTGCGCCGCGTGCGTGACTACGCGCAGGTGAAGGGGCAAGGTCTGATCACAGAGGACATTGCCAACCAGGCCTTGAAAATGCTTGACGTTGATCCGCAGGGCTTTGATGTCATGGACCGCAAGTTACTGGAGGCCGTGGTGCACCGCTTCGATGGTGGGCCCGTGGGTTTGGATAACATCGCGGCCAGTATTGGCGAGGAGCGTGACACCATTGAGGATGTCATCGAGCCGTATCTGATTCAGCAAGGGTTTTTACAACGCACGCCGAGAGGGCGGGTTGCCACCTTGGCCGCCTACCGCCACCTTGGCGTGACCGCCCCCGCCGATCGTGGTGGTGATTTGCTGGGTGGCTAAGCCGGCCTAGGCAGCGCGGCGCTGTTCAGGTGCCCTTGCTCACCCCAAGTCACCATGGTGAGTGCGTCGGGGGTCCAGATCAGCCGGTTAATCGCCGCGTTACCCAGGTGCCAGGTTCTGGGCGCCTCAATGGTCTGTCCGGTCGCCAAGCGATACAGCACGTCGAGCACGCCGCCATGGGTGGCGATGACTATTTGTTGGCCTATGTGCTGGGCCGCGATCACGTTAACCACGCCCATGATGCGGTGGCGCAGCGTCAGTAAACTTTCGCCGCCAGTCGGTGTGAAGTGGGGGTCTCTGCTACGCCACGCTCGCGCGTCGTTGGCGTGCTGCTGTTCTATTTCCTGCCAAGACAAGCCCTCGAAGTGGCCAAACTGACGCTCTTGTAAGTCGGGCTCAGTGTGCACAATCAGCCCGTGGTGAGCGGCAATGGCCTTGGCGGTGTCATGGGCGCGTGATAAGTGGCTGCTGTAAATCGCATCGATGGCTTCATCCTTCAAGCCCAAGGCCGCCTGTGTGGCTTGCTGTCGCCCGGTCTCGTTCAGGGGTATGTCGGTGCTGCCTTGTATGCGTGTTGCCACGTTCCAGTCGGTTTCGCCGTGTCGGATGGCAATGATGCGGGTGACGTCCATAGTTATGAGCCTCTTTGAGCGGTCGCGGGTGTCACAGCTCGGATGCTTGGACGGCGATGGCTCCCAGACCCGGCCACTTGATGGCTTCGGGGCTGGGCAATGGGTCTGCATCAAAGGCCTTGTCCCCCTCTTCGTCCGCAATCCCTGTGGTCTGCAGTGTGGTGAAAGGGTAGAGCTTGGTGTCCATGAGGTGGCTTGGCACCACGTTTTGTAGCGAGGTGAACATGTTTTCAACCCGCCCCGGAAAACGGGTCTCCCAGTCCTTCAGCATTTTTCCGACCTGTACGCGCTGTAGATTTTCTTGGCTGCCACACAAGGTACACGGGATGATGGGAAATTGCTGAATCTCAGACCAGCGCGCGGCATCAGATTCGGGCACATACGCCATCGGACGAATCACGATGTTGTTGCCGTTGTCGCTCACCAGCTTAGCGGGCATTCCTTTTAAGCGCGAACCAAAGAACATGTTGAGCAGCAGCGTTTGCAGGATGTCATCACGGTGGTGGCCAAGTGCAATTTTGGTGCACTTCAAGTCTTCTGCGACGCGATACAAAATACCCCGGCGCAGTCGGCTGCACAGGCTACACATGGTCTTGCCTTCTGGGATCTTGTCTTTGACGATGCTGTAGGTGTCTTGGTTTTCAATGTGGTATTCCACCCCTAAAGCCGCCAAGTAGTTGGGGAGTACATCGGCTGGGAAACCAGGTTGCTTTTGATCGAGGTTGACCGCCACCAAGGTGAAATTGATCGGCGCTCGGCGCTGCAGCTTCAGCAAAATATCTAGCATGGTGTAGCTGTCTTTGCCGCCGGACATACAGACCATTACACGGTCGCCCTCTTCGATCATGTTGTAGTCAACGATGGCCTTGCCAACGAGTCGGCAGAGTCGCTTTTCCAACTTGTGGTCTTCGCGTTGTTGTTTGGCCTCAGCGGTTTGCTGGGTTGTGGGTTCTTCTACGATAGCGTTCACCATTCACCTCCTTGCATGCGAATAGAGACTTCGCAATCGTCAAATATTTCGAGTTTTGCTATTTTGACGCGCGCACCAATCACGCCGGGCAGTTGCATGAGTCGCGTCGTGACTTTCCCAATCAGGGTCTCAAGCAAGTTGATGTGCGTCGCAGTGCACTCGTCAATGATGATTTGACGCACCTTGCGGTAGTCCAGCACGTGACCAATGTCGTCGTCGTGCGGCAGCAACGGCTGTCGGCCTTGGTTCAATTCGGCGTCAACTTGTATGGGCTGTGGTTGGGTGCGCTCATGCGCGAGAATGCCGAGGCTGGCAGAAAAGCGCAGACCCGACAGCGTCAGTATTTGATTGCCCGTGGCTAGGTTGTTCGTCGTCATGGTTGTGTTGTCCGGCTACATGAGCGAAAAATCGCGGTCAAATTTAGTGAGGTGCTGGCCGCCATCAACCAGCAAGGTGGTGCCTGTTAGCGAGTGGTTCTCTAGCGCAAAGGCCACCGTTGCCACGACATCTTCAGGGGTGCTTGATTTGCCGAGTGGCGATAGGCGGTGGCGTTCTTGGAACGTGTCATCGTTTAGAAGGTGGCTGGTGAGGGTCAGGCCAGGTGCCACGCCAACGACGCGAACGCGTGGCGCGAAGGCTTGCGCGAGCATGGTGTTCGCGGTTTCAAGTGCAGCTTTCGAGAGCGTGTAGCTGAAAAAATCGGGATTCATATTCCACAATTTTTGATCTAATAAATTTACGACCACGCCGCAGCCTTGTGCCGCCTCGAGGTGCTTGAACAACTGCTGTGCCAAACGGACAGGCGCAAGGGTGTTGGTTTGCCAATGCGCGGCGAACAGAGGGCTATCGACGGTGTGGGCATCGTCTTGCTCAAACAGTGCCGCACTATTGATGACCGCGCCTAAGCCCCCGAAGGTTTGGATCACCTCGGCGATGATGGCGTCGCACGCATTGGTATGGGCCAAATCGCCGCCGACCATCATGTGTGCCACTTGGGGCCCCGCTTGTTGGCAGGCTGCAAGGGTTTCTGCGGCGGCCTGTTCAGAGTGTCGGTAATGCACAGCGACCTGCCAACCGTTCTTGGCAAGATGCAGCGCAATGTGCCGACCTAGCCGCGTCCCAGCGCCCGTCACAAGTACGGATCGCGGCATGCGCGTGCCGTCGAATGCCCCTAGCGGTGGGTGGGTGTCGGTGGTCATGGGCTTTTAGCGTCAATCAATAGGAAGGGGGTTGGCAGATCAGCGACAATGGCGTTTTGACTGTCTTTGTAGCGCCCGCAAACACCTTGGATATGAAACCCTCAAGTGTACCGACTCCTGCTGACGCGGCGGCGATACCACCCGAAATGCGGGCCCACTTGGCACGGGTGTTTGCCAAATCCGACGCTTGGCTGCCTTTTGATCAATTTATGGCCGAGGCCCTTTACGCGCCAGGCTTGGGCTATTACGCCAACGCGTTGCCCAAACTGGGTCGTATGCCCAGCGATGGCAGTGACTTTGTGACAGCCCCCGAGTTGAGCACTGTGTTTGGGCGCACGCTTGCTAAGCAGGTAGACCAAGCCTTGCGCCTCTGTGAAGTGGACACCGTGTGGGAGTTTGGCGGCGGAACGGGTGCCTTGGCTGAGACGCTGATCACCACGTTGCTGGCCACACCAGACGCGCGACTGAAGCGTTACGTCATTGTGGAGCTCTCCAGCGAACTGCGCGCCAGACAGCAAGACCGCTTAGCCCCGTTGATGACGCAGTTGGATATCCAGTGGGCGACGGCGTGGCCAGAGACATTGGACGCGGTGGTTGTGGGCAACGAGGTGCTAGATGCCATGCCCGTGCGCTTGCTTGCAAGAACCGATGGGCAGTGGGCGGAGCGTGGGGTCGCCATGGTGCCGCCTGATGACGCCCTTGCCGAAGGCCAGGCTCTAGATCATCAGGCTTGGCAATTAGCGTGGTCTGACCGTCCCAGCGACCTGCAGCCGCCCATCGCCGTTGCAGGGACACACGACTATATTTTCGAGTGGCATCAGCAAGCGCAGGCTTGGGTGGGGCAGTTGGCGCAACGGCTGACAACAGGGTGTGTCTTGCTAATTGATTATGGTTTTAGCGAGGCGGAGTACTACCACCCACAGCGCCATATGGGCACATTGATGTGTCATCAGGGCCACCGATCCGATACCGACCCGTTGTCAGCGGTGGGACTCAAAGACCTCACGGTTCACGTCGACTTCACCGCGGTTGCCCTGGCGGCGCAGGCGCATGGTCTGGACTTGTTGGGTTACACCAGCCAAGGCCGATTTTTAATTAACTGCGGCTTTGTAGAGGTGTTGCCAACGGTGACAGACGCAGAGCAGGTCCAAGCGCTCAAGCTCATCCACGAACACGAAATGGGTGAGTTGTTCAAGGTCATGGTGCTCTGCGCACAAACGCATACGGCGGCGGTCAACAACGCAGGTGGCTTTATCGGCTTCACCGCTTTTGACCGTTGTCACAGTTTATGAGGGCGTCACGGTGATCCGTTGGGTGGTGGTTGTTTTCTTGGCCTTGATTCTTATCAATGGCTTGCTGCCCCTGCTCAAGCGGTTTGGGGTGGGGCGCATACCCGGTGACTTCGAACTCAAGGCCTTCGGGCGGGTGTGGCCGATTCCGCTGGGGTCGACGTTGGTGCTCAGCGGTCTGTTGAGCTTGCTGACTCGCTGGTTTTAGTTGCTCACGACGGTCGCCCGTCATGCAACCTGCGCGGGCTAGGCGTTAAACAGTGGCGCCAACGCACTGAGGCGTGCCGCATGTATTTGCGCGGCAATCCAATCGCCTTTGCCTTCTGCGTAAGCGGGGTCTTGCATGGCGCGTTTCGCTACGGCCTGCGTGTCTACTTGCTGCGCCTGGTTGAGGGCCGTATTGAGCCAATCCGCTTGGTAGTAGGGGACCTCGGTTAAGCCCAGACGCCCCCGTGCATCGCATTCGCAGGCGCGTAGCACCTGCTGAAAACGCGCGGGTCGGCGCAGGGCGTCACAGCGCTCTAACAGCTTCAGCGTGGCGGATGCGCTCAGGTCTTTGCATCGGTGAACGTGACCGTGCTCTTTCGCCACGACCTCCGCTAATTCGCGACAGTGCTTGGGGACACGCCAGCGCACACAAACATCGCGTAGCAAGGCCAGGCTGCGTTCCTCATGCCCGGTGTGTCGCGGTAAGACGTCGGCAGGGGTGGTGCCTTTCCCAAAGTCATGGCAAAGCGCTGCGAACCGCGTAGTGAGGTCGCAATCAAGTTGCGCGCACATGTCCAAGACCATCATGGCGTGTATGCCGGTATCGACCTCGGGGTGATAGTCTGCACGTTGTGGGACGCCCCACAGGGCATCGAGCTCGGGCAACAGCACGCGTAGGGCACCGCAGGCGCGCAGGGTTTCAAACAGGCGCGATGGCTGCGTCGCCATGAGCCCTTTGGCTAGTTCTTGCCATACGCGCTCCGCAACCAAGGCACCTACTTCGCCGTTGTCGACCATGCGGTGCATCAGGGTGTGGGTAGTCGGATCCACTGAAAAGTCAGGCCAACGGGCATGAAACCGCGCGAGCCGCAGGATACGCACAGGGTCCTCTGAAAACGCTGCGCTGATATGCCGTAAGCGCTTGGCTTGTAGGTCAGCAACACCGTCGAAGAGGTCAATGACCGTTGTTAAGTCCGGTTGCCATCGGTCGCTGCGGGAGGTTGCCACCTGCGCCAGTGTCTCTGGATAGGCAATGGCCAAGGCGTTGATGCTCAAATCTCTGCGCGCCAAATCCTGTGCCAACGTGACGTCAGGCGCGGCGTAAAAGCTAAAGCCGTGATAGCCACTGGCTGTCTTTCGCTCGGTGCGTGCCAACGCGTATTCTTCTTGCGTGAGGGGGTGTAGAAACACAGGGAAGTCTGCGCCCACTGGGTGAAAGCCTAGGCTGGCCATGTGCTCAGGTGTGGCACCGACTACTACCCAGTCGCGGTCACTGGTGGTTTGTCCCATCAGTGCGTCGCGCACCGCACCCCCGACCAAAAACACACGCGGCTCTGCGAGGGGAGCGGTGTCGGTCGTCGTGGTGTGGGGTGACGGTTTAGCAGGGGTCATGGTGAAAATGGGACGTTAACCGCCACAGTCTATCCTTTGCCAGATCGGTAGAGCTCTTGAAAATCCAAGAAGTCGTTTTCGGCCAGTGCCTCGTTGCACCACGCTTGAACGCTGGGCAACGCCAATACCCGTTTGACGTAGTCTTGGCTGACCGGTGAGACGGGTAGCCCGTAGGTTTTGATACGCAAAACAACCGGTGCGAAAAAGGCGTCAACCGCGCTGAACGGACCGAACATCATGGGCCCGCCGCTGTGGTTTAGCCACTCGGACCAGAGCGTATCCAGTCGTGTGAGTTCGTCTTGCAGGCCGCTGTTCTTTTTGTACAAGTCCTGTCCAATACCCACCAGGTCTGCTTCTATATTCATAGGGCATAGGCGCCGTAAATGGCCAAAGCCACTGTGCATCTCCGCCACCATACTTCTGGCAACGGCCCGTTCCGCTGAGTCGGCTGGCCAGATGGCATGCTTGGGAAAGCACTCCGCGATGCGCTCCACAATCGCAACCGAGTCCCAAATGGTTAGGGGCTTACCCCCCAAAGTGACGGCGTTGTCTATGAGAACGGGAACCTTAGCTATCACTCCCAATCGTTGGAGGCTTTGTTTGAACTGTGAACCGGGGTCAAAGCTGTCAAAGCGCAACGACACCTCTTCAAATGGAATGTCGAATGCGCGTAATAAGACCCATGGGCGCATAGACCAGGAAGAGTAGTTCTTGTTGCCAATGATTAGTTTCATGTTGCCTTTTAGGCTCTATACAGGTGCGCGGCAGCGTGCAAGCTGGTTGGGGAGAGCCCCCAGGTGCGGGTCATCATGTTGAGCGCATCGTCTTTGAGGCTACTCGCTTGTGCTACGTTGTCAACCTGCAGGGAGCGCACGTTGTCACGACTCATCAATGTGGGTCCCGGTAGCTGCTCCATGACCCACGCCTGCATCATGGCCACGGCATAGGGGACGTTGATGACCCACACGCGCGTGTGTTTCCAACGGGCAGTTAGTTGCACCAGTTCGCGTAGGGTGAAGACGTCGGGGCCGGTGCAGTCAATGACGCGTGTCTCGTCAGTTCCGCGAGGTGCGCGCAGACTATGGGTGATGGCGCTGGCGACATCGTTGACCCAAACGGGCTGGAAACGCGTGTTTGCACCCGCCAACGGCAGTATGGGGGTGAGTGCCACCAGCTTTGAAAACAGGTTCAAAAACTGGTCGCGTGCGCCAAAGATAACGCTAGGGCGCAACACCGTGGTGGGACAGGCAGTGAATGCTTGCCATACGGCTTCGCCAGCCGCTTTACTACGTTGGTAATTTGAGGGGGCGTCTGGCGATGCCCCGAGCGCACTCACGTGCACCACATGTTGCAAGGGGTGCGTGGCGTGTGCGGCGGTGCACGCGTCCGCGAGCTGGGTGGGCCAGGTGATGTGTGCTTGCTTAAAAGCGGCGGGCGTTCCGTGCAAGATAGCGATCAGGTTAATGACCGCGTCATGAC
>Ga0209195_1002403_pt1 | contig 11080 bp, 15 predicted proteins | sample COGITO_mtgs_1004_3_FD_184788 | JGI IMG/M metagenome (GOLD analysis project Ga0209195, IMG submission 184788) | Pelagic marine microbial communities from North Sea - COGITO_mtgs_100420 (SPAdes) (version 2) | ecosystem: Environmental > Aquatic > Marine > Epipelagic ...
GCTTTACCGATTTATTGGCAAAATCACTTGCCAATGTAAAACAGGAACAAAAAGCAACTGTTTTTGGGTATTATGTTAATGATCCAGAGCGCTATGGAGTTGTAGATTTTAATAAGCAAGGAGAAGCATTATCTATAGAGGAAAAACCAACCAACCCAAAAAGTAATTATGCGGTTATTGGCCTATATTTTTACCCTAACTCTGTGGTAGAGATTTCAAAAAACATAAAACCTAGCCATAGAGGTGAGTTAGAGATAACCACCGTAAACCAAGAGTATTTAAATCGTGGTGATTTAAAAGTAGAGCTTATGGGTAGAGGCTATGCATGGCTAGATACCGGTACTCATGACTCACTAATTGACGCCTCAAATTATATAAGGACCATAGAGAGCCGCCAAGGGTTAAAAGTAGCATGTCTAGAGGTGATTGCTTGTAAAATGGGATATATTACCAACCAGCAGCTTTTAAAACTTGCTGAGCCCTTAAAAAAGAATAGCTATGGCCAATATTTAATAGAAAGAGCAAAAGAATTATAATGAAGTTTACAAGATTAAAAATTCCAGATGTTATTTTGTGTGAGCCTCAAGTTTTTGGGGATGATCGCGGCTATTTTGCTGAAACTTTTAGGCAAGATAAGTTGGACGCTTTTTTAGGATTTAAAATTAATTTTTGCCAAGACAACGAGTCTAAATCATCTATGGGCGTATTAAGAGGCCTACATTACCAGTTAGAACCGCATGCTCAAACTAAATTAGTACGGGTAATTCAAGGAAGCGTTTTAGACGTTGCTGTAGATATTCGCAAAGGTTCCCCAACCTTTGGCCAACATGTGGCGGTTGAGCTCACCGCCGAAAATAAAAAACAGCTACTAGTGCCTAGAGGGTTTGCACATGGTTTTGTGGTACTTAGCAAAGAGGCCATATTCGCCTACAAGGTAGATAACTTTTATGCCCCAGAATGTGATCGCGGGATTGCCTTTGATGATAAAGACCTAGGGATTGACTGGAAATTAGGCTCAGATATATTAAAACTTGCTTATAAAGATCTTAATAATTCTTTGTTTAAAAATGTAGATTACTTTAAATACGAAAATAATTTATATGAATAACATTCTAGTTACTGGCGGCAACGGCCAGTTAGGCTCCGAGCTTATAGAAATAGCTCCTAATCACCAAGACTACAATTTTTTATTTACAGACGTTAAAGACCTGGATATTACAAACCATACCGCTGTAGCAGCGTTTATTAAGAGTAATAATATCAACGTTATTATAAACTGTGCGGCATACACAGCTGTAGATAAAGCAGAGCAACAAAAGGATGTAGCTAATGCTATCAATCATTTAGCAGTGGCTAATTTTGCGCAAATAGCAAAAGATAAAAACATTAAGCTTATCCATATTTCTACAGATTATGTATTTGATGGCACCAACCATAAACCTTATGTTGAGACAGATATTCCAAACCCACAATCTGTATATGGGCAAACAAAATTAGATGGAGAATTGGCCATGCAAAAAATAAACCCAGCAAACTCTGTTATTTTACGTACCTCATGGGTGTATTCAAAATTTGGCAATAATTTTGTTAAGACCATGCTAAGGCTGGCTGAATCTAGAGACGAAATCTCTGTAGTTGCAGATCAAATAGGGACGCCTACCAATGCTGCAGATTTAGCCAAAGCTATTTTAATAATACTTCCAAAAATTAGTAATGAAACTGTTGAATTGTTTCATTACTCCAATGAAGGGGTGTGCAGTTGGTATGATTTTGCTAAAGCTGTTTTTGAGATAGAAGGATTAACAACTAAAGTGAATGCCATTGAATCTAAACTATACCCAACACCTGCGGAACGCCCTTTTTATTCTGTTTTGAATAAGACCAAAATAAAAGAAGTTTTTAAATTTGAGATACCGTATTGGAAGGATTCGTTAAAGGGGTTTAAAGAGAAAAGATAAGTTGAATATGCGAATTTACGAATTAGATGCTTTTAGAGGTATTGCTGCTATGGCCGTAGTTATATATCATTATACTACAAAATATAATGAAGTTTTTGAAACTACATCGGTTTTAAACTTTCCGTATGGATGGTTGGGAGTTCCTCTTTTTTTTATATTAAGTGGTTTCGTAATTACCCTTACCGTAAATCGTTGTATGTCACCATTTGATTTTTTGTTCAGGCGTTTCATGAGATTATATCCAACATATTGGATTTGTTTATTAATTACCTTAGGTCTAGTCTATGCGTCAGATTTCAAGATGTTCAAATTACCACTCATAGATGTTTTAATGAATTTTACAATGGTGGGTGAGATTTTTGGTTTCAATTATGTTGATGGCTCCTATTGGTCTCTATTACCTGAGTTATTATTTTATTTGTTAATGGCGTTTTTAATGTTGTTTAAGAAAACGAATAATGTACTTTTATATAACATTCCTATTTTAATAATTTGTTTAATCAATTACTTTTGGCAAATTACATTTTTATGGAGACTTCTATATTATGTACCTCTGTTTATGATTGGAATTTCAATGTATAACATTCATGTAGGTAAAAAAGAAAACTATTTTCATATTCTAATAGTTTGTAATTTGGCAATGAGCATATTTTTGTATCAAAATCTTCGAGGTAATATTTTTCCAATTACATTATACGCTACCTCATTTACCTCTTTCGTGGGTATATTTTATCTTTTTGTTTATGGTAAACTTAAGTTTTTAGGAAACTCAAAAGTTTTAGTTTTTTTAGGGGCAATTTCATATTCATTGTATTTAATACATGAAAACGTTGGATTTATCATTATAAATTATTTAGATACGTATTTTGAAATGAAAAATTTAAGTATAACAATAGCAATTATAGTTTCAATTGTTTTAGCATATGTAGTCACATTTTATTTAGAGCCACCATTTAATAAAATAATTAAAAAATTGAAGTTTAAATTTGATCATAATAAAGTTTTAATACTAAAATGAGTTAGATGCTTTTAGAGGTATTGCAGCTATGGCAGTTTTATTATATCTTCATACTTCAAGATATATTGAAAATTTTGATTCTACATCTGTTTTAAGTTTTTCTTATGGTTGGATGGGAGTTCCTCCTTCCGGATCTTATGAGCAGTATTATGCAGATATGTATAAAGATTAAGTTATTTTTTACAATGGAAAAAGTTAAAATTATTGACTTACCAAACATTAAGGATAAGAGAGGAAATTTAGGTTTCTTCGAAAATAATAGTCAAATCCCTTTTGAAATTAAAAAGACTTACTGGATTTATAAAGGACAAGTTGGCAAAATAAAAGAAAATCATGCTTTTAAGGAGTCTCATGAATTTATAGTTGCACTCTCTGGAAGTTTTGATGTCACTTTAAACAATGGAGAAAAAGAGCAGAAATTTAGTTTAAATAAACCATATTTTGGTTTATATGTTCCAAACTTGATATGGAGAAGTATAGAGAATTTTTCAAACAATGCAATAGCATTAGTTGTTTCATCAAAAGAATTTGAAAGCAATGATTATATAATGGATTTTGATCAATTTAAAAGAGTGGTGTATGAAATTAAACAGTAATACAATTTTTGATTGTAATTTAGTAAAATTATCTCAATTGACTAAAAATTCTGGTTTTACTACAATTTTAGAAAATGGGAAAAACATACCTTTTGATGTAAAACGATTATACTATTTATACGATATACCAACTGCTGAAGAAAGAGGGGGGCATGCTCATTATGAACTTGAACAATATATAGTTGCTGTTTTTGGAAATTTTGATGTGATTTTAAATGATGGGGTAAATAAAAAGACAGTTACCTTAAATAGGCCCAACATTGCATTACATATAGTTCCTGGTTTATGGAGGGATTTGACAAATTTCTCATCACAATCTGTTTGTCTGGTAATAGCATCACATATTTATGATGCAAAAGATTACATTCGAGATTATAATGAATTTATAAATAAAAAAAATGAAATATTTCTGTCATAATTTATCAGATGTACAATCAAATAAAATAGGAGAAAAAACAACAATCTGGCAATTAGTCGGCTTTATAAATAAAGCAAAACTATTAAAAGCCGCAGATAAATATGGAAAAAGCGGTTACGGTCAATACATAAATAAAATAGCTAAAAATAATGGAAAAGACCAAAATAGTTTCACTTCCTAAGATACTTGATAAAAGAGGAAACTTAAGTGTAATCGAGTCTGACAATCACATACCATTCACGATAAGAAGAACTTATTTAATCTATGATGTACCTGGAGGTGAAGTTAGAGGTGGTCATGCATTTTTTGAACAAAAAGAAATGATTGTTGCTTTGTCAGGAAGCTTAGATGTTATAGTTTTTGATGGGGTAAAAGAACAAAAATTTTCACTAAACAGATCTTATCAAGGTTTATATATTCCTAATGGTTTATGGAGACATATGGAGAATTTTGCAACCAATACATTAGTATTAGTAATATCTAATACTAATTATAATGAAAATGATTATATCAGAAATAAAAAAACATATATTGATGAAAATATTAGTAACTGATTGTTCAGTAATAGAATTGCCGAAAATCGAGAATAGATATGGTAATTTAACTTCAATCCAAAATAGTATTGAAATTCCCTTTGATATTAAAAGGATATTTTATTTATATGATATTCCTGGAGGCAAGGATCGTGGTGCTCATGCTCATCTTGAATGTCACCAGTTTTTAATTGCTGGTTCTGGTAGTTTTGATGTGTTACTCGATGACGGGAAATCAAAAAAGTTATTTTTTTTAAACCAACCTTATAAGGGATTACATATACCACCAGGAATATGGGCCTCTGAAGTTAATTTTTCTTCCGGTTCAATTTGTTTGGTATTGGCTTCTCATAAGTACGATGAGAAAGATTACATTAGAGATTATCAAGAATTTTTAAATTATAAGAGATGAAAAAACTCATACATGAATTATCAGATGTTCAAACAAATAGAATTGGAGAGGGTACAACTATTTGGCAATATGTAGTAATATTAAAAGATGCTACTATTGGTAAAAATTGCAACATAAATGCTCAAGTTTTCATTGAGAATGATGTGATCATAGGAAATAACGTTACAATAAAGTGTGGCGTTCAATTATGGGATGGTATTAGAATAGGAAACGATTCTTTTATAGGGCCTAACTCGTCCTTTGTTAATAATCCTTACCCAAGGTCAAAGAAATACCCTTTACATATTGGTGCAAAGTTAGGAAATAATGTTTCTATAGGAGCTTCTGCAACTATTATGGGAAATATAACTATTGAAGATTTTGCTATGATTGGAGCTGCTTCTTTAGTTACTAAAAATATTGGTAAGAATGAGTTGTGGTATGGTAGTCCTGCAAAAAAAATGGGTTTCGTAACAAATGAAGGAATAACATTAGATTTAAATTTATTTGATAATAATAAGAATCATCAATATGAATGGAAGAACAATTTTTTAATAAGACAGAAATGATTAAATTTTTAGATTTACAGAAAATAAATGTTCAATATGAGCGAGAGCTTAAAGCAGCAGCTAATAGGGTCATAGATTCAGGTTGGTATTTAATGGGGAAAGAATTAGAAACATTTGAAAAAGATTATGCTAAATTTTGTAATGTAAAACATTGTCTAGGAGTAGCCAATGGTTTAGATGCCTTGAGACTTATATTTAGAGGATATATAGAAATGGGGGTTATGAAAAAAGGTGACGAAGTCATTGTTCCTGCAAATACTTATGTGGCTTCTATATTAGCAATTACTGATAACAATTTAATACCTGTCTTTGTAGAACCAAACGAACAAACTTATAATTTGGATAGTTTTCTTATTGAACAAGTAATTACACCTAAGACCAAAGCGATTTTAACCGTGCATTTGTATGGGCAAAACTCTATTGATCAACAAATGTTAGATATCTGTAGAAAGCACAACTTAAAGTTAGTTGAAGATGGTGCTCAATCACATGGTGCAAAATGGAATAATAAAATTTCAGGAGGTATTGGGGATGCAACAGGGCATAGTTTTTATCCAGGAAAAAATCTAGGCGCTTTAGGTGATGCTGGTGCTGTTACTACTAACGATAGGGATTTAGCAAAAAAAATATCAGCTTTAAGGAATTATGGATCTGAAAAAAAATATGAAAATATTTACAAAGGATTAAACTCTAGATTAGATGAAATTCAGGCTGCCTTTCTAAATGTAAAATTAAAAAACATTCAAAAAGATATTGATGGAAGAAGGCGAGTGGCAAATTATTATTTAGAAAATATTAAAAATTCCGCAATTACATTACCAACAGTACTAAATCAGGAAGGACACGTTTGGCATTTATTTGTAGTTAGAACATCAAAAAGAAATGAGTTACAAAAATATTTAAATGAGAATGGAATACAAACATTAATCCATTATCCAATTCCACCTTATAAACAAGAAGCTTATAAGGAATTTGATTATTTGGATCTTCCAATTACGGAGCAAATACATAATGACGTTTTAAGCTTGCCTTTAAGTGGTGTAATGTCTATTGAAGAAGTAGAGAAAGTTGTAGATATCACAAACAATTATAATGCATAAGTTTTTAAAAAGAATATATCAATTAATATGGAAACCAATATGGTGGTTTAAAAAAAGTATAAAATTGTATTTTAACTTTATTTTTCCAAACTTAAATTTTTTGATATCGAAAAGAGTTACATTTATTAGTAAACCTACTTGCAATCAAAAAACACTGTTAACGGGTTTAGGCCATATTCATATAGGTGACAAATGTACTTTAGGCTATAAACCTGGAGGTTTTCATAGAGGAGGTTCAATAGAGTTACAGGCTAGATATAAGAAATCTAATATTAAAATTGGAAATAAAGTAGCTACAAATAACAATATTTTTATTTGTGCGGCAAATGTCATTGAAATTGGGGATAACACTTTAATTGGACAAAATGTTACCATTATGGATTTTGAAGCGCACGGTCTAGATCCAACTAAACGAAATGAAATAGGGGAAATTGGTGATGTTGTTTTAGGAGGTAATATTTGGATAGGTAATAATGTTACAATACTAAAAAACACTAAAATAGGTGCTAATTCAATAGTTGCTGCAGGAGCTGTAGTAAGTGGTAAATTTCCGTCAAATGTTGTTATTGGAGGTATTCCGGCAAAAATTATAAAAGATATTTAATGAGTAAAGAACAAAGTTCTTACCGTCAAATAATGAAGGCTACCTCTATTTTTGGTGGCGTTCAAGTTATTACAATAGTTATTGGAATTATAAGAGTCAAATTTTTGGCAATATGGATAGGCCCCTCAGGTGTTGGTATAATTGGTTTGTTTAACGCTCCTCTAAGTTTTATATCAATTCTTGCAGGATTAGGGCTCTCAATTAGTGCAGTTAAAGAAATATCAGAATCAGCTGCAAGTGGAGATGAATTGCGCATTGCCAAAACAATTAAAATATTTAGAAGGTGGGTTTGGTTCACAGGTATTTTAGGAATGGTTTTGACTATTTTATTTTCCTCTCTGTTAAGTAAATGGACTTTTGGTAGTTCCTTATATACATGGTCTTTTATTTTTCTTTCAACAACCATACTTTTCTCAGAAATTAGTGCTGGGCAAAAAGCTCTTCTTCAAGGTACAAGGCGTTTGAAGCAAATGGCTCTTGCAACCATTACAGGTTCAATTATTGGTTTATTTACTTCATTGCCCCTTTATTACTTTTATGGTGAAAATGGTATTGTACCTGCTTTAATGATTACCGCATTTTCCTCTTTAATTATTTCTTGGAATTATTCTAGAAAAGTAAAAATTAAAAAGATAGATATTACCTTAAAAGATACTTTTTATGGTGGTTTAAGTATGGTAAAGTTAGGTATTGTTTTAACCTTAAGCGGATTAATAGGTACACTAATTAAATATTTAATTGCGGCATATATAAGTAAAAAAGGAGGGATTGAGGAAGTTGGATTGTACCAAGCGGGGTTTGGTCTTATTACTGGGTATGTGGGTGTAATATTTACAGCAATGTCTACAGATTATTTTCCTCGCCTTGCAGGTACAAAAGATAATCATGAAAGTAATAACTTAATAAATCAGCAAATGGAGATAGCTATATTAGTTATTACACCTATTTGTGTCTGTCTTATAATTGCATTACCTATAGTTATTAGATTATTGTATTCTCCCAAGTTTTTGGGAGCTATACCAATGCTTGAATGGGTGTTAATTGCTGTCATTTTAAAATCTATTGTCTGGTCTATGGGATTTTTGTTTTTAGCAAAAGGTGATTTTTCTATTGCATTTAAGGTTGATACTATAACAAATGTTTTTCTGTTAGTTGGGTATATTACGATGTATTCTTTTATTGGGTTGGAAGGAATAGGGATCGCTGAACTTGTTTTATTTTTTTTAGGATTGTTATTGACTTACTATTACGCACACACCAAATATTCTTTTAGATTTCATCTAAAAACTAAAAAAATTATACTCGGAAGTTTTTTGACAGCTGTATTAGTTTTTGCAACATTGCATTTTTTGGAAAGAAACATTTTAGCCTATGTTATTGCAATATTATTACTTGTGGTTTTGTCATTATTTTCAATAAAAATGTTAAATCAAAGATTAGATATTAAATCGATATTGGACAAATATATGAATAAGATTAAATGATGAATAATAACCCAATTATAACAGTTTTAATGGCTGTATTTAATTCTGAAAAATACTTAGATGAAGCAATCAACTCAGTTATAAGTCAAACTTTTACAAATTGGGAGCTTATATGTGTAAATGATGGGTCAACAGATAGTAGTCTTGAAATACTGTTAAATTATGAGAAATTAGATAGCCGTATAAAAATCTTAAACATAATAAACACTGGGTTAGCATCAGCAGCTAGAAATAGAGGCCTTGATATAGCAAAAGGTGAATATCTTCATATGCTTGATAGTGACGATCTCTTAAGTAAAGATTGTTTGGAAAAATCTTATGAACTGGCTGTTGTGTCTAAAGCGGACCTCGTAATTCCGGATTTATTCTTATTTAAATCTAACATAAATAATGTTGTAAATAAGACAATAGGTTATAATGGAAATAGAGATTTGTTGCTAACCCCTGAAAAGGCATTTTATTTAAGCTTAACATGGAAAATATCCGCAGTGGGTTTATTAAAAACTTCATTGCTCCAAAAATATAGATACGACGAAACAGGATTAAATGGCGATGAATACACTTCTAGATTACTTTTTTTAAAATGCAGTAAAATTGTATTTTCTAGTGGTGTTTATTATTACCGACAGCACGCTACCTCCTCAACAAAAATAATTTCAATAAAAATATTTGATAGTTTAACCACAGATTTTAGAATATTAGATTTAGCGCAAAATTTTAATTTAGATAAGGTTACCATTGTTTTATGCAAGAAAAAAATTACAGCTAATATTTTTGGTTTAACTCAGTATTTAATAAGAAATAAGAATCATTTTACTAAAGAACAAGAAATCTGTGTTCAAAGTGAATTAAAAAAACATTTCGCAAAAATAGATGATTCTTTTATTCAAATTGAAGATAATTTTTTTAAAAGAGTTATTAAAAGAATCTTGTTTACCAATTTTAAAATATTCCAAACATATGTTTTTTGCAGAACAGAGTTAATTTAATATTTTAAAACCTCTCCTAAAATTTAGATTATGCAACATTCTAATGTGACCAATTCTTTGGTATCCGTCATTGTTATTACATATAACTCATCGCAATATGTAATTGAAACCCTGGAAAGTATAAAGACTCAAACTTATAAAAATATAGAATTAATAATTTCAGACGACTGCTCAACAGATGAAACAGTTACTATTTGTATTAAATGGATTAATGAGAATAAAGAAAATTTTGTAAGAACAGAGCTTATAATTCAAACTAAAAATTCTGGTTTGCCTGCAAATTGCAATAGAGGTGTTAATGCTTCAAAAGGAGAATGGGTTAAAATAATTGCAGGGGATGATTTGTTAGTAAATGATGCTATTGAAACGATTGTGGGTTTTGTACAGGAGAAAGATTGTGATGTATTGGTAACACAGTATAAACCTTTTTATAATGTTTCAGGAGAGAGAAGCTATGGAGATGTTTATCCTAATACAACTATTGCTCAGCAATTTTTCAACAAATCTCCTCAGGCACAATTCAAACTTTTAATAAAGGAAAAATACATTTTTATCTTAGGGTTGTTTGTGAAACGTGAATTGATTGAGGTTTTAGAAGGATTTAATGAAAAATATAGATTGATAGAAGACTTACCTTTTTTAATTAAGATTTCTCAAGAGGGGTATGCCTATTCCTATCTACCTAAAGTAACATTATTATATAGATATCATTTAGATTCAATATCTCATTCTAAAAATAGTACATTAGGTTTTAATCCCAATTTCATTATAAATCTTTATCAAATTTATCGTGATATTTGGAGAATGCACATTTCTTTTTTTGATAGAGTTTATTTTGATTTTAAGTTTGGTTGTTACAATTTTTTGATTAAAAATAATGTGAAGTCAAAATGGGTAATTAAGTTAGTTTTGTTAGCTCCGCTTTATTTAACCCCTAAGTTATATATTACTAAAATACGAGCATTATTTTAAAAAATTAGGTTATATAGTTTTATGTTAATGTTTAAAAAAAAAGAATAATTAAATATTTAATTTATGAACGTATTATGGTTTTCACCAACACCTGTTAATTATTCACAGGATACCTGGGCACACAATGGCGGGGGTTGGATAAGCTCACTTCAAAACATAGTAACATCAATTGAAAATATTGATTTAGGTATCGTGTTTGAAACGCCACAAAAATTAGAGAAAAAGGTCGTAAATAAAGTTTGTTATTATCCAATTATAAAAGATGTCACTTTCAAGGAGAGGTTCAATAAGGCTCATCAAAATTCAATATTAATAAACAAGGCAGTAAGAATTATTAAAGATTTTAAACCAGATGTAATTCATTTGTTTGGGTCAGAAAGCTGGTATGGTTTATTGGTTGATTTTACAGATATTCCAATTGTTATTCACATGCAGGGAAGTTTACCTT
>Ga0209195_1002419_pt1 | contig 11038 bp, 14 predicted proteins | sample COGITO_mtgs_1004_3_FD_184788 | JGI IMG/M metagenome (GOLD analysis project Ga0209195, IMG submission 184788) | Pelagic marine microbial communities from North Sea - COGITO_mtgs_100420 (SPAdes) (version 2) | ecosystem: Environmental > Aquatic > Marine > Epipelagic ...
TCTAGTCATTAACGGTTACCCTGTGGTTTCAGTTCTACGTCTACTGCCATAGCGGTTGTCCAGTTTCCTGTAGGCTGTACAGAGAATCGGTGATACCTACCAGCACTACGGAAGCTACATCTACCTTCAGAAGTTGCAGGTACATAAGCACTAAATTCAATTGTGTCATCAAGCTCTCTACGGCTTGCTACGGCTACGTTAGCAGTACCATTGTCTATCTGTGGTCTTGCTAGGGTTGCTACAGAGTTATAGCCTACCTCTACGTCTGTAGTTACTAATGTTGGAGTAATAGCTGTGCCTGTAAATATAGCAACCTTAGCATCTTTAGCACCTGCAAATAAGAACTTACCACCAATAAATAGTCTTGAGTCTAATGAGGCAGGCATAGTGTCTATGTTGCCGTACCCAAGATTAGACACTAATCCTTCTAGTGTTTCTCCTGTACTAGCAATAGTACCTACTACATCAGATACCGTTTCAGCTCTTGACCATTTTTGTAGTTGCCAGTTATATATCAAGATACTTCTACTGCCTTCTACGTTAGCGTAATTCCATACTACTAAGTTTTTAATAGGGTCAACTGCTGCACTAATGGTGCGAATTTGTGTAAGGTCTGCATGGTCAAAGAAATACCTGTCTATTTTTTCTGTACCAATACCATTAACTGTTTGACCATCGGTGCTATACCAACCATCATCAGATAAGAAGAAACTTAATGCTCCATACTGTGCTACAGAGTTACCCTCTAAACAACCTAATCCACTAGAAATGGTATCAAACTGAAAGAATAAAGGAGAGCCGACATACGATGCACGTACCAGTGTTTTTTCTAAGAAGATAATCCCAAACTCACCACCTGTTACTGCTTGTATGTTACCGCCATCAGGAATAATTTGGTAATCACTTTGACTTGTAGAGCCAGATACCCAATCAGTTTCATCGTTAATATCGGACCACTGTACTTTGTTAGCATCTGTACCACCTGCAATATTACCTGCAAATACAAAGTCCCTAACAGTGGCAATATCTTTTGCTACAGGAGCAGTTGCAGAAACATCAGCAAATGATGTAGATACTCCAACAGTCCATGCTTGAATTATCTCAGAGTTGTTAGAGGCTAATACTACTTGTCCAAACTGTTCAAACTTCCATGTGCTATTACCACCATAGCCACCAGCTTTAGATACATCCGTTAAGTTAAGTGTGGTGTTATCCATTAAGAATAGCTTAGTTGCCCCACCAGCAAATACTTGTACGTTGTCACCATACTTAGCAACAAAGACAGAGTTTAATGGTTCGCTAGCAGCGTTAGAGTAATCTTCTGCACTAGGAAATGCTCCGTATCCTATACCTACAGGGAATACGTTTTTAGCATCATTCAGTGAGCCAGCATTAGCAGGCTGGTCAGGCAACCATTCGGTAAATTGAATTCTTTGATTTGACATATTAAGACTTCATAATGTAACAAAGTGCATAGTAAGGAGGTCTATTGTCTATTGCAGTAGTACCTGTATTACCATGATTGTGAGAAGCACCACCTCCAGTAGAGCTTGAATTTGCTCTATTAGCCTCTGCATTAGAATAGGTACTTGCATATTTTTCATCTACTGGAATCTGACCACCTGAATTAAAAGAGTATCCTTCTAACCAAGTAGCACTACTACCTGTCGCTCCTCTTTGAACATAATGTTCATGAGCAGGAATTTCATTTATAGTAAGTGTATGTTCTCCTGTAGTATGTGTGTGGTCTGCACTATTACTACCACCAGTGGCATCAACTGCATAAGTATTTCCAGCTCCAACCACAAACCTATCTTGTAAATTTGGTGTGCTATTTGTACCATCACACAGTACCCATCCTGAAGGGATAGATGCCTCACTGCCTGACCACAACATAATCATGCCAGATACAAATGCCGTTAGTGTAGTCCATGTTGGAGTTGCTCCACTACCTACGGATGTTAAAAACTGACCAGATGTTCCAGAGTTACCGTCAACAGTAAAGTTACCAGTAACGGCTAATGTACCTGATGAGGTTAGTGTTCCAGAGTTAGTTAAACTATCACCACTAGAACCATCTACTAAATCTTTAACCTGTGCCATTGTTTCACGAATAGCATTGTTTATGGTAGAAGGTGGACACCCTTCGTTGATGTTGATACCGTTAATATCGGTATTGCCAGAGGCATTTGAATCCCATTCTGATACTTTAGTTTTTGCCATGTGTTATCCCTTTAATTTCCAATCGTTATCACCTACTGTTGAATCTGTCCAAACACTACTTCCAGGAGCGGTAGTAGTCCATGCTTCTACGTCATATACTACATCAGTCCATTCTTCACCTAGTATTGTGCCTAGTGCTGTTACTGTTCCTACACTATTTATAGAAGCATCAAAAGACTTAATTACTCCTCCTAAGACACCTAATGTCGCTACCCCTTCTACGCTTGCACTACCTGTTGCAGTAAATCCACCTAAAGCAAATACGCTTGCAGTGCCAGCTATGCTAGCATCGTTAAGACGTATTCTAAGCCCTTCAGCCGTTAATGTAGCCTCTCCTGATATACTTGCATCAGCATAGATAATAGAGCCTGAGAGAGCCACTGTGAGCGTTGCAGCACCACTTATATCGCCACTACCAAATGCTATGTAAATAGCGTTAGCGGTGACTGTAGCTTGACCTGTAATAGCACCACTAGCATTGTTAACTACCCCACCTAATGCGGTTAATAACGCTGTGCTTGTAATGCTACCTGAACCAAATGTTATTTTTAGTCCATCAGCCGTTACTGTAGCAGTAGCAGATATAGAGCCAGCAGATGTTCTAACTCGTAACGCATCAGCTACAACTGTGCCTACCCCTGTGATAGATGCAGAGCCTAGCTTGGCAACTGCTCCACCTACGGTACTATAAGGAGCTTCCGAAAATGATTGAAAGCCAAACATTAATCAGCCTCTTCTGGTGTATTTCCTTCTGCTACCCATTCTAGGTATTCTTGGTAGTCACGATTTGCTTCATCAAATGGAATAAAAGCATTATCAATTATTCTTTGTATTACCTTTGCTTCTTTAGTACCTGTTATATCTTTTAGTTTTTTATACATAATTATAACTCCGCATCTGCTGTTATTACTGTTGTTGCTGAAGGGTCATAATGAAAAGCAGCTCCTTGAGTACCAGAAGCAGTAAAGTCAAGTCCAACACTATAAAGGTTAGGGTATAGATTATTTATACCAGTTACTGTTTTTGCTACATTATTTTGAAGAATATTGCCACCAACACCAGAAGCAGTTATAGTAGGAGCAGCTCTTTTAATTTCTTTCATATATATTATTACAAAATTTCTTGTTGTATTAAAAGAACTACCAACTATTTGTCCACCATTATAGTTTAAAGAGTCATTTATTAATGGTTCAAAATACCTCTGACACATAGCTAACTGCTGTCCGTATTGTAGGTTCTCAAAGTCTGTAGCTGTATCACCTACTTCTAGTTGTACGCCTGTGATGTTAATGTAGTTAGATGTGGAATCGGCTAGGTTGACTTGTGAGGAGCTAACAAATGCTGTTGAATCGTAATCACCCCATGATGTTTGTAATGGACTTGATTGTCTGTCAGGTCCTGTTCCTAATGCCCAATATATATTAAACCCAGCACCATTATCATTATCTATTTGTCCAGATGAGTCGCCAGCAAATGTTATAGTTTTCTTTTCCCAAGTATCAGCAGCACTTATAGTATATTCAGCACTAATTGTTCTAGCTGGACTAGAATCAAAACCATATATCATTGCTGTATATGTACCTGTTTTGTTTGATTTTACCCAAAAAGATAGTGTAATAGTTTTAGCACTTGAAGTTCCATATGCTAAATGTTGTAAGTTCTGTGCTTCTATTCTCTGTTGAAAGTTACACCAATTAGTTCCAGTTGGAGAAGCGTTTGCAGTTGTACATTGTAATTTCATACTATTACTAAATCCATCTGGGGCATCTGTATTTTGACTTAAAGTCCAAGTTCCTATGCTTCCTGTATTAAAAATAAACCTGTCTAGTACAAAATTATTACCACTCGCAATCCCACTAGCACTCGTCCCCCTCTGTGCTATCTGCATATTACCATTGATGATAAGGTTCTTTGTGCCTGCGTAAGAGTTAGGTATAGCTCCACTAGCTATTTTAGCTGCGGTAATTGCACCATCTTGTATGTCATCTGTAGTAATAGTATCGTCTACTACCTTATCAATCCCTGTATCACCATTAATAATTACAGCCATTATTCACCCCAGTTCTGGTTGTTCATCACTTCTATAAGAGCTTCCACATTTGCACAAGCTGATATGGCTACCTCTAGTCTTTCTGATTCTGCTACTACATGAGCACGTTCTGCTACTACGTCTTCTGGTATTGCTACCTCTCTTTCTGCTTTGCGTACTACATACCAGTCTGATTGAGCTAGCATCGTACCTGCTGTATGTTTAACTTGGTTTATCATTGTGTGCTTTAGACCATAAGTGACTACCTGAACATCAGTATCTACCATGACTGGATTCTCTGGGTCAGAATTATCTAGCTCTTGTTCCCATACTGGGTTGCCATCTTCATCTACCGCATCTACATCTTCTAATGCTTTAGGATTGTCTAGTTCACCATTCCAGTAGTATCTGTCATCATGCCTAACAGGGTCTGCTTCCCATGTAATACCAAGAGCATCCTTGTCTTCCTGTGTGGATAGTCGTAACCAGTTTCTTGGGTACTGTATGTCGTTGTGTGTAAAACCCCTGTCTATAGGAAGTGTCTTACCATTTAATTTAAAAGCCATTTCTGTTACCTCGCTAAAGAATTTTGTAAATATTGTATTGCCTGTTCAAGTGATTCAGTATCTTCATTAAATAAACCTATTGCTCTATTACAGTTGTTGCATAATAGACCTCTAACATGACCTTCTGTATGACAATGGTCTACATGAATATCACCTTTTGTTTGTCCAAACATATAATTACATATTGCACATTTACCATCTTGTGCATCTATCATGGCATTATATTCATCCATAGATAAACCATATTTTCTTTTAATATGATATTCTCTATGATAGTCATAATAATCATCTCTAGATTTATCTGACCTACCATGCTTATACAATCTTGTTCTTGCCATGTCAGCAGAATAACATCCACATGATTTTGTATTACCTGTCTTTAAACTTCCACCTGCAACTATAACTTCATTACCACATTCACACTCACATAGATATTTATATTGACCTGACTGTGTTTTACCTAACTTATCTTTTACTGTTAATCTTGTAAATACTTCACCTGTTAAATTTATATGCTTACCCATGTGTTATCTTGCAAGAGAGTGCTTCATCGGATTTTCGGCAAATGCCATGTAGATATGTGTAGAACCACTTTGATTCCATCCTGGATTAGGGTCTCGGACTTTAAATCCATTACTTAATATATCAATATTAGGTCCTTGTGCTCCTGCAGTATCTGCTTCTGCATCACTAGTATTTGCAACTAAAAATTTTGTAACCATATTATAAGAACTTCTAGAAGTATCCCATAATAACCAACCATATGCCGCATTTGTATTTTTTTCTAATATAAACGCAGGTCTAAACCCTGTGTATACAAATGGTCCATCAGCAGAACCATTACCTGTATAGCTACCAAACTTACTGTATCCTTCTACGTCTGCAAAGCAGTAGGCTACAACATCTCCACCTGCTAATGCTGATGAAAAAACGCTAGATGTTGGGTCAGTATTTAAAAATACTCCAGTAGCAGCAGCAGCAGCAGTTGTGTTTAATACTAATTTAGTGCTACTTCCTAATGCACTATGATAAGTTATCCATTCACCTGAAATAGCTCTGTATTTTAATATTACTAAATCAGGTGCTACTGCAAGACCATGTCCTACTGTACCACCGCCAGTACCTGTATAAGTCACCACACTAAACCCTGCTGTTGGGTTAGCAGATACTTGTGATGTTATTGTTCCGTCTGTGTTAGATACAGCAGTAGAGTCTGAACCTCTCCAACCCCACATTACATGACTTACTCCAATTTGATTCCATGCGACTGAAGCAGATTCAAATTCAAATCCATTGCTTAAGAATTGATTGCCAGGAGTTGTTCCTTCTGATGCTGTTTCATTACTTTTTAGAAAATGATTAGCACCTCTAACGGAATCAACTAATATATGATTGTATGTAGACCCTCTATTCTTAACCCATACTAAATCAGGGGAAAACTCATAAGTGTCAATAGTTTTTGTTGATAAACCATCACCTAAGTAAACAACAGTATTAAAATACTCACTACCATCTACAATGCTACTATCAGGTAGGTTAAATGTGTTGAGTTTTTTAAAGCCTGTAGGTGGTGTGTAGGCAAATGGTCGTTGTCCGAAGTTAGCTGTAAATACACCAGAGGCATAGTTTGCCCAAGCTGGAGAAAACTGTCCTGATAATCCAGTGTAAGCAACTCCTTGACTTACATTATTCTTATAAAAAGTAATTGTTCCTGCATCTAAATCTAAAGCTGTTCCAATAACATCTCCTGTGGTATAAGCAGCACCATAGGCTACAACGCTAGCATTATTCCCTTTATCTCCACTTCCTCTATAAGCGTACCCAGTAGAGTACCCTGCAATATATGTTTGCGTGTTATCACTAAAGGGTTGTGTTGAACCTAGTATTCCTAAATCTGGGTATACTCCACCAAGAGCAGTAACTGTAGTTTCCCAGTACCACTTACCAGAACTTACACCTATAGTAGCTCTACCACAACCATTAGCATTTGTTGTTGTATTTTTAAAACTCAAGTTACCATCAAGAGTAGAATTTGCTGTATAGATAGATAAGTCTAAAGGATTAATAACAGCATAGTTAGCCGTATCTTCATCGGTTAGTGTAGGGACATCTGTCATGATGTCGTAGGTAGTTAATGCACTGTTGGTTGTGTTAAAGTTAGTTTCAGTAAAGTTATTACCATTACCAGAGTTATCTGTGCCACGACCTTTTAAATAGAATCCGTTAGTACCATATGTGCCTTCGTATTTTTTAGGTTGCCATACACCTGTGTCTGAATTGTAGTCACCAAAGTCTGATGCAGTAAGTGCTTGTCCGTCTACTAAGTTTACTTCTGTTAGGTAGCCGTCAAGTTGCTGTAAATCTGTAGAGTAATATAATTTACCTATTCTATGTTCAGCTGTACTATTTATAAAGAATTCTTGATTTAAAACTGGGTAGTTTGTAGTATCGTAGTTAGTTTGTAATTCATTATTAATATACATTTTTATACGATTACTATCTATTGCTTGTGTCGTATCAATAGACCATACAGCATGATACCATCCAGAAGGGTCACGAAATCTTGCAGTAGTAGTTTCTTGTGGGTTTGCCGCTGCTGTTTGTATAATTACAGTATTCATTCTGCTTAAACTAAAACCTAAAGAATCTCTATCAGCATTAGATGTACCTGAAGATAAAATAGACATTGACGTGTCAGGTGTAGAAAGTTTAACCCAACAACTTAAAGTAAAAGTCTTACGATTACCTGCAGTAGTAGGAGTCCTACTTAAATAAGCAGAAGCAGACGAACGAAAGCGTAAGCTGTTCTCTAGGTTATAACCACCACTTGCACCATTAGCACCCATGCCTACAAACATTTATGCAACTCCTATGCTACGACCTTGTTCATATAAGTTAGTGCCGTCACTTCTAAATGTGATGAAGTCTTTAGCACCTGCTGCGGTAGATAGTGTAGGTGCAACTGCACCAGTAAATTTAAACACTGCGTTCCATGATAATGTTTGACCTCCAGTACCTTGTACTATCTCTAATGCGTAGAATGCTCCGTTAGCAAGATTAGTAGGTGCAGCGACTGTCCTGTTACCACCAAGCGTTACGGTAGCAACTTGTCCTGTAGCCGTATCCCAGTTAATAGTTGCTCCATCGGTTAATGTAATGGTAGGTGAATAACCACGCCCTGTAACGGCAATACCTTCTGACGTTACCGACATAACCGTAGTACCTGCTGACTGTACGTCTATATTCCCTGTATTATCAGCCGAAGTTACAATGCCTCCGACTCCTGTGGTTGATGCGTTTATAGTTGATGCCATATGTATTATCCCTAAATTACGATGTAGCGACTACCAGAAGGAATAGTAAATGCTACTCCTGAGTCAACTGTTTGAGGTCCAACAGCAAATCCATTATAGTCTGTCGGTATAGTAAAGTTTGAGCTGATGTTATTTTTTGTTAATGATACGCCATTACTTGCTGCTATTTGTGGTACATAAGCGGTATTAGTTTCATCTTGTACTACTGCTTTTTCTGCTGGGTAAGTACAGAATACATCGCTAGTGCCAGCTAAAGTAATCTTAGAGCCAGCATTGCTAGACTCTAGTACGGTGTCCCTAGACAGCGTTGTTCCTGACGATGTGTAAGTACCAATACCTACTTCCCAATCACTACCCGATACTAACGTATAGTAGGTAGTATTAGCATCACCAATGACACTAAATGATTGGAAGCCTGCACTAGCACCAGCCAATGTAACTGTGCCTGTACCTGTGGTAGCAGTAGTTTCCTTTACCCTATCTTTAAAGACGAGAGCCATGTGCTATCCTTACGCTAATTCTACGGTTAGGTTACCAGTAGTGATTTTGAAAATATCACCTGAGTCAATAGTTTTTGCAGTATCTAAAGCTGTGTGATATAAAAGGTTACCACCAGAAGCAGCATCGTTAATACCTATCCAACCTACAGTACCCCAACCAGCAGTTGCTGTAGGAAAAGTAACGTCTGCATCCGTAGCCACTAGACCTGTTGTGCCTGAAGCAGTTGCAAAAGATACCGCAGTTCTAACGTATGAGCCACCAGATACTTCTGTACCTGAACCGTCATCGTTAGGGTTAGATGTCCATAGTGATACATAGACAGTAGTTGGAGCAGTGTACGTTGTACCGTTCAATGTTCCGTTAAGTAGTGCGTTTTCCAAATAGTTTGACATTTCAGCCATAGTAAATTACCTCTTAGATATAGTTATAGATAGTGGTGTAGCAGGATATTCAGCATCGTCATCACTCTTAGTTAAAGCAACAAGTCCTCTGTCATACATAGATGCCCATGTTTGTAATCGTTCATCGTTCATCAAATATGGTTCTGCTTCACCGAGTGCTGCGTATAGTAGCAAATCAGGTGTGTAAGCCATCCATAAGTTAGAAGGATTCGTGTCGCTCAAATAAGCTGGCCTGTAATAGTAAACCATTTGTAGCGTATAGTCTGAGTCAGGTACAGGAGCAAATTGAAACTCTGCACCTAGTAGTGTGTAGTATCGTGGGCAACCTTTATTTGTTGTGCCTGCGTTTCTAAAAAAGTTACTGGTAGATAAAAACTCAATAGGGTTTACAGGGTTACCTTGAAAGTGTAAGTCTTTCATAGCAAGGAAGTCTGTTGGCAAAGATACGGTAGAGTCACCTGTAGTCGCTACAGCAGTTGCTACCTTTAGCATTTGTCTGATGCGTAAATCTCTAGCAAGTCTTACTTCGCCTAATTTAATAAACTCAGGTATCTGGTCTGTTAAATCAGTACGTGCTAAGTAATCAGCTATCGTAGACTGTAGTGTTGTGTAGTCGGTAAAGAATGCCATTATACTGTGCCTTGTTTAGTTCTAAAGAACCTGTTGTCAGGATTGTTCAACCATGCTTTAAATCGTTTAGGGTCTACTACGTGGAAGCCACGCATAATCTTCTGTTTGTTTAGTTCGTCTATCACCGTAAAAGGTATAGAAGCTATCTTGTTAGAGAACACGTCACCGTCACCCCATGTCGTGGATGATGTGTTGTACTCTCTTTTATTCTGTTCAATGATGTCTGTAACATCTTGTTGTGTTGCAATAACAATACCTTCATCAGTATCGTGTGATACCGATTGTCTTAACTCATCTTTTTTTAATAGTTTTGCCATAATGTCCTCGTAAGGAGATGCCCTCCGAAGAGGGCTATCTAACCTTTATTACTCAGCTAAGTCAGCAATAATTGCATGAGCTGCTTCGTTCTTCACTTCTAATGTGTATTCAACTAAAAGCTGAGTCTTCTCAGAGTCACCTGTTTTAGCTAGTTCATTAGTTTGGAAAGGACGTAGGAAAGCAGTAGCAGCGTACTCAGGGTCAAGTACAAATGCTTGTTCGCCACCGTCATCTGTATCAGCAGTAGTAAATCTGTTAGGAACAACAGATAAAGTCCCAAAATCGCTGAGGTACACATCCGCTGCGCCAACAATTGTAGTTTGCTTGTTAGCTGGAGCTGCATAGCGTTGCTCTGCAATACCTGCAAAAGTAGAAACTACTTGTTTTTGTGTTGGAGAAACCATTAGCACGGTTGGGTTACCACCGTTAGTAAATGCTGATTTAACAGCAGACTTTAACATAGCTTCTGTGAAAGCTGCATCTGTACCAGATACACGAGCTGTAGTACCTAGTGAACCAGCAGTACCACCAGCGCCTAAAACAGCGTTAGTGTTTAGCCATGCTTGTAGTGAACCAAGTGTACGTGCTGTAGATGAATCACCAGCTGAAGCAGCTTGGTTAGACAACATGATTTTTTCCATATCACGTTTTAGTTCTGAAGATGCCTTAGCAAGTTGATAAGCCTTCTCGGATTTTCTCCCAGCCTTATCAATAGTTTCTTCGGAGCCAGATATCTGGATAGTTTTTTGTGAGATCTGCGTTCTGTTACCAACTCTTGTAGTAGGAGCTAGTGTAGCAGATGAGGCGTCCGCACCCTCAACCGCAGCGTTAGCTGTAGTGGCGTTTGCGAGACTATCGGTTTGCCATTCATGGAGAACTGCTGTAGCCTTAGTTTTTCCAATAGATGACATGAAAGGTGTTTCTGTAGGGGAGATATCATAGATCATATCTGTGAGGTCTTCCCTGTTACCAACGGATTGGTAGGTTTGATAAGTTGCCATTGTTTAAATTTCCTTAAATAAAGTTTTCAAATAACTTAGCAGCATCACGCACTTT
>Ga0209195_1002431_pt1 | contig 10986 bp, 8 predicted proteins | sample COGITO_mtgs_1004_3_FD_184788 | JGI IMG/M metagenome (GOLD analysis project Ga0209195, IMG submission 184788) | Pelagic marine microbial communities from North Sea - COGITO_mtgs_100420 (SPAdes) (version 2) | ecosystem: Environmental > Aquatic > Marine > Epipelagic ...
CGCCACTTGAAATTCAAGACAGCATTGTTCGTCCTATCGAGGATCAGCTTTCTGGTATTGACGGGATCGACAGCATAACCGCGTCGATCAGCGAAGGACGTGGCGGTGTAACCGTGTCGTTCTTGCGCGGTGAAGATATCAAGGAAAAGCTGGACGAGATCAAAACAGAAATCGATCGTATCACAGTCTTGCCTGAAGAAGCGAATGATCCAGTTGTTATTCAAGCCAGCAACAGCTCACGCGTGCTTGAAATTGCAATCCACGGCGATGCATCTGAGCAGGTTCTGAAGGAAGAGGCAGAGCGTCTCAAGGACGAGTTGGTCGCCCTTGGCAGCATTTCATTCGTTGAAGTTGGCAACATCCGTGCATACGAGATCTCAATCGAGGTGGATCGTGACAACTTACGCGCCTACGGAATTTCAATGGCCGAGGTCGCGAATGTAATCGGGCAAAACTCGCTCGAGTTGCCGGGTGGTTCGATCAACACTGATACGGTGGCAATCCCAATCCGCACGACAGGGCGCAACTATACCCAGAGTGATTTTGAAAACATCATTGTGCGCACTGATGAAAAAGGTGGCCGCGTTTATTTGCGTGATATTGCAAAAGTCGTCGATGGTTTTGAAGATGCGGATTTAGCCGCCAACTTTAACGGTGACCGTTCCGTTTCAGTTAACGTTTTCCGCGTCGGCGATGAACAGGTGTTGGCCATCGTCGAAGATGCCCGCGCCTACTTGGCGGCGACTTACCGTCCTTCGCTAGAGGACGGGATCAACGCGACAGTTTGGCAGGATGATTCTAAAGATCTGCAGGATCGTATCGATCTTTTGGTGAACAACGCCGCAATTGGTCTGGCGTTGGTTGTTCTGTGCCTTGCCTTGTTTCTTGATATCCGCCTCGCATTTTGGTCTTCAATGGGGATCGGCGTTTCGTTTGCAGGGGCGTTTATCATCATGGGCAGCTTAGGGATGTCGATCAATATGATCTCTCTCTTTGGCTTCATCCTTGCAATTGGGATCGTGGTCGACAACGCGATTGTTGTCAGTGAAAACATCTACAAGAATGGCGAAGATGGGTTTTCCCCAATGCAGGCTGCTGTCAAAGGCACACAACGCATTGCGATTCCAGTTATCTTTTCTGCGCTGACAACCATCGTTGCCTTTTGGCCGTTGACCCAACTGCCCGGCACCTTGGGCAAATTCCTGACGGATATTCCAGTTGTGGTGATCGTGGTCCTAAGCCTGTCATTGCTGCAAGCCTTGTTGATTTTGCCGCGAAACCTGTCACGCCTTGATGTGTCGGAAAATCACAAACCCAACTTAGTGTTTCGCTTTTTAAATCTGATCCGTGGTGCTGTTGATGCCGTGTTGCAATGGTTTATCCGCGTGCCGCTTGATGCCGTTTTGCGTTTCACGACCAAGGGCTTTGCGATCCTGATTCCTATCGCGTTCTCCGTTGCGATGATGATTATGACGGTTGGCTTGTTGTCTTTTGGGTACGTCAAATTCAACTTTTTTCCATCTATCGATGGTGATTTTGTAACTGCCAGCATTGAGATGAATGACGGCACAACTTTCCAAATGACCCAAGAGGTTGCGGAACATGTGCGCGTTTCGGCCATTCGAGCCGGTGCAGACATCCAAGCCGAATTGCCGAACGATGCACCTGAGGTTATCGTGGGTGTAAATGTGGTTGTCGGTCAGGGCGTATCTGCTGGTGGTCCAGAAGGCGGGTCTGCCGCGGGTGGGGCGACGTTGGCCAATGTCGTGGTTCAACTGACGGACCTAACAAAACGTGATTGGGACGCCAAAAAATTCGAAGCGGCATGGCGTAAAAAGATTGGCGATGTTGCCTCGGTCAACAAACTAAACGTGTCTGCCGAATTGATCGGGGCGGGTGACCCTATTTCGATCGAATTGTCACTGCCCGAAGGACAAGACATCACACCTGTTGTGACTGAATTACGCGCAGGTCTGCGCGATATTCCGGGTGTCTTTGCAATCCAAGATGATAATTCTGCAGGGCGTATCGAATATCGTTTGGCTTTGCGCGAAGAGGCGCGATTGTACGGTGTCACACTGTCTGATCTTGCCACCCAAACACGCGCGGGTTTCTTTGGCATCGAGGCGACCAGCGTGCAACGTGGGGCGGACAACGTTGCTGTAATGGTGCGTTACCCAGCACATCAACGCGATAGCCTGTCAGACCTTCTTTCGACGTGGATCGCGACGCCCTCTGGTGATCAAATCCCGTTGAGTGTTGTGGCCTACATCGAAGAAGGGTTGTCACCGACCCAAATCCTGCGCCGCAACGGGCGACAAGTGACCACGTTGATATCTGACTTGGATATCAACGTATCGACCAGTTCAGAAGTGAACGAGGTGATCGAAACTGAGCTGATCAAACCCCTACAAGAGAAGTACAGCGACCTGTTGATCAACCTTGGTGGTGAGCAGCGTCAACAAGGTGATGCACAGGCCGCACTTGGTCAGGCGCTTGGTGTCGCTTTGTTTATTATTTACGCTCTGTTGGCGCTTGTTTTCCGTTCTTACGTGCAACCCATAGTTGTCATGATCGCGATCCCTTTGGGGCTGATTGGTGCTGTTTCAGGCCACTATATCATGGGTATTCCACTGACGATTTTGTCGATCTTTGGGATCATTGGTTTGGCCGGTGTTGTTATCAATAACTCGCTTGTGATGGTTGACGTTTATAACGAACATATCGCCGACGGAATGGATGTGCGCGATGCGGTTGTCGAAGGAACAAAACAGCGTTTCCGCCCTATCCTTTTAACATCTTTGACGACGTTTTTAGGGGTATACCCGTTGATCATGGAAACCTCATTACAGGCTCAGTTCTTGATCCCCTTGGCGGTGTCTATTGGGTACGGGGTGTTGTTTGGCACAGTCATCATTGTTCTGACCGTGCCTGCTGTCTTCATGGCGCAGTATTATATCAGCACAGGTTTGTCGGGGATTTTAGCTGTATTTTCGGGCGAAACCAAAACATCGATCCCGTCAGAGCCAGCAGAATAACAAGCCGCGGAAATGGTTCCTTAGGACGGCCCAAACAGCTTTTGTTTAAGCATTTTGTAGGTCGCCTTCAGGATCATTTTCGCAGTGAATTCACTGCGTAGCAAAGCGACCAACTCGCTTTCGCTGAGATGTGAAATTCGCCTAATGCTTTTGTCCCAATCTTTGGCAGAATAAAGAGAGAAACGTTTGTTCGTCAAAAAACCAAAGTGATAATTACGGGCCAAAGCTTTTTTGCAATCGGATTCATATCGTTTCAAAGGTGCAGGATCATTGGTGCAAATGGTTTCGCCCAATGCGCGCCCCAAAGCTTCGCCATGATCCATGCAAATACGGATGCCTTCACCAACAGTAGGCGTCGCAAAGTTAGCAGAATCGCCAACTCGAATGACATTCCCAAAGACCAGTCCGGGATCGTAGGCGACTGAGGGTAAGGTACCTGCGTTCACCTCATATTCGCCTGTGAGGTCGAGCCCGAAACGCTGCACGTCGTCAGAGGCCAAGAAATCCAACATCAACTTCTTGGGTGACACATCGGTATCGGGGTGAATCACGCCAACACCGACCCGAAGTTTGCCATCAGCCGTTGGGAAAACTCATCCGTATCCCGATAAAACAGATGAGCCTACAAAAAGAATTGCATGATCGGCCTTGTTCGTTCCAATTGGATACTCGTATTCAATACCAACGCCTGTGCGATCTGGTTTTTCTTTAAGGCTCAGATCATCCAACACTGCATTTCTGACGCCAGAGCAATCAATAATATACTTTGATTTGATCTGTGTCGTTTCCGTGTGACGCGACCGGATCGTGGATAAATAACCACCATCTTCCGTTTTTGTCGTCGACAAGAACTTTGTTGAAAGCATGAGTTGGCGTTGCTTGTGATCCGATTTTTGAGCAATCCATTGGTAAAGATCGGTGATGTTTAGAACGACTAGTTTGTTATCTTTGACCTGAAAATGGGCTTCTTTGTTGTCGGAATATACATCGAGTTGATGCATGACCTGATAGAATTCAGACGGAATACCAAGGCGTTCAACATCATCCAACCAGCAACCACCGCTGGTGCGCACAGGTTTGCCGATCTCTGCGTCTTGGTGGACAATGATGGTCGAGACGTGATCGGGCAGAGTGGCGGCAACTGAAAGACCCGCAGGACCTCCGCCAACAATGAGAACTTCGCATTCAAGAGTTTGTGCTGTCACTTTGCATCGGTTGCATTTGGAAAAGTAAAATCAGTATCGCCGGCATGCCATTTCGCATATTTGGGCATAATGGTTGTAAATTCGTCTGAAATTAAAAAACGGTCAAGCCACGCCTGAAGGTTTGGCCAAGGTTGTGCATCAAACCATGCCTTATCGATAAAGGCGAATTGGCGTACAAATGGTAAAATAGCTTGGTCTGCAATCGTAGCATGGCCAAACAACCACTGGTCGATCTGTTGGTCTAGTCGCGATAGAAAATCACCTGCTATTGCGCGTTGTTCGTCTGTATTTTGCTCGGAGTAACGTGCCGCGTACTTGGTGCGGTCTAGGGCTTGTTTGAATGAACCGTCTGTTTCGAAAATTAGGTCCCAGCCAGCGTCGGGCATAACCAGCAATTGATCTGGATCGTTCTGCGCGAGCGCCCATTTCATGACATCAAGACTTTCGTCGATCACGCTGTCTTGGGTGACAAGACAAGGGACCGTGCCCGATGGGGACACAGCCAGAAATTCTGGGGCCTTATCACGTAACAGGATCTCGCGCAGGATGACGGGTGTTTGTGACGACAATACCGCAAGCCGCGCCCGCATGGCATAGGGACAACGGCGAAACGAATATAGAATTGGCGTCGTCAAAACGTTAGTCCCGTGTGCCTGAGAAACGAACTTCCCAATCGGCCACGGATTCATCTGTAATCTTGGCGAACAGTACTTCAGGTACGGTGAATGGGTGACCCGCTGGCAAGGCAAGCAACGCTGCATTCACATCCACTGGCCATTCTGGTGAAGTGCCCATGTTTTCGTGCATGTTCGCAGCCGCATCAGGGATGAACGGTGCAGACAATGTTGCGTAAAACGGGATCAGGTTCAGGGCTAAACGAATTTGAACCGCCGCCTTTTCCGGATCTGTCTTGAATGTTGTCCATGGTGCTGTCTCTTGCAGGTATTCGTTGCCTGCAGCCCAAATGGCACGCAATTCAGCAGCGGCCTTACGCACTTCGATGGCTTCCATGTGGTCTTGATAGCGCCCCAGACGTTCTTGCAAATCAGCGATCAGCGCGATTTCCGCGGGACCGTTTTCACCGCCCTCTGGCAATGCTTCAGAGAATTTTGAACGACAAAATTTGGTGACGCGCGATACGAAATTGCCCAAGACATCGGCCAAATCTTTGTTGGTGTCTTGTTGGAAGCTGGACCACGTGAATTCCGCATCCGAGCTTTCTGGTGCGTGGCTTAGCAACCACCAGCGCCAATAGTCAGCAGGCAGCAATTCAAGCGCCTGGTCCATAAATATACCGCGCCCTTGGCTGGTCGAGAATTGGCCGCCGTCATAGTTTAAATAGTTGAATGATTTCAAGTGATCGACCAGTTTCCATGGTTCGCCTGAGCCAAGTATCGTGGCAGGAAAACCAATGGTATGGAACGGGACGTTATCCTTGCCCATGAACTGGGTATAGGTCACATCTTCGGCCCCTTTATCGGTGCGCCACCAGCGTTGCCAATCGGCCTCTGGCAGATCGTGTGCTTCGGCCCATTCGCCAGCGCAGGCGATATATTCGATAGGGGCGTCGAACCAGACGTAAAAAACTTTGCCTTCCATACCTGGCCATTCTTGGTCCCCGTTCTTGACCGAGATGCCCCAATCCAAATCGCGCGTGATGCCACGATCGCGTAAACCGTCGCCATCATGGAGCCATTTGCGGGCGATGGATGTCGTTAAAACAGGCCAGTCGGTTTTGGTGTTGATCCAAGCGTCTAGATCATCGCGCAAGGTTGATTGACGTAAAAATAGGTGCTTGGTTTCGCGAACTTCCAAGTCAGTTGATCCAGAAATTGCGCTGCGTGGTTCTAGCAAGTCGGTTGGGTCCAACTGCTTAGTGCAGTTCTCGCATTGGTCGCCGCGCGCTTTGTCGTAGGCACAGTTCGGGCACGTGCCCTCGATGTAGCGATCAGGTAGGAAACGGCCGTCAGCATGGGAATAAACCTGTTCTTCGCTGACTTCGCGGATCAACCCGTTTTCTTGCAATTTTCCCGCAAAATGCTGGGTCAATGCATGGTTCTGAGGGGAAGAAGAACGGCCAAAGTGATCGAATGATAGGCGAAAGCCCTCAGCGATACGTGCTTGGACTTCGTGCATTTCAGCGCAAAACTCATCAACTGGCTTGCCGGCTTTTTTCGCAGCTAGCTCGGCAGGGGTGCCGTGTTCATCTGTGGCACAAAGAAACAAAACTTCGCGCCCACGACCACGTTGATAACGCGCAAACAAATCAGCGGGCAGTTGGCTGCCAATCAGATTTCCAAGGTGTTTGATCCCGTTGATATAGGGAATGGCTGAGGTGATCAGGTGACGTGTCATGTTGGCGCCTTTGGTCATGTTTTGCGCAGCTTTAACAGGGGATGTGGGCTGGGGGAAGTGGCTGCGTGTTACGGATCAGTCCTGTTGGCGTTTTCTGCGGTTCAAACGTCCGATCACAAAGGATGTTCTAGGTGCATAGACATAATCCGTTTTCTCATTTGAGACAGGACGGGCCAACATGCGCGTCAGTCCAAATATGATCAACAGTGCATGGCCACCAGCGATCAAGATGAACAAGGCCGAGGGGCCGTAGGCTGTAATTAAAACAGAGGCGACATAGGGTGCGGCGATGGCACCGAGGGCGTAATAGAACATCAAGGCGGCCGATAGTTCGACCCGTTCGCTGTCTTTGGCAAAATCGTGTGCGTGTGCGGTTGCAACGGAAAAGATTGGAAATGAGGTGAGGCCAAACAAGAATGCCGTCAGCATAATGCCGGTGGTGCCCATCCCAGAGGCCATGACAGTCACCCCGCAACTGAGCATTGCAGCCACAGACAGCCAGATCAGGATCCAACGCCTGTCATATTTGTCAGCCAGCCAACCCACTGGATATTGCGCCAAGGCACCGCCCAAGACAAATGCGGCTAAGAACCACGCGATTTGCCCAACGCTTAGGCCAACCTCTTGACCATACAGAGGGCCAACCATCCGAAATGATGCTGCCGATAATGCTGCGACGACCACACCAGCGGCGGCCAAAGGTGATCGTTCAAACGCCAATCGTGGACGCAAACGGGGTGCGCTGGGGGTTTCAGGTTGGGGTACTTTGGTCAGCGTCAAAGGCAGCAAAGCTGCACAGCACAATATCGCCAAGATGTTGTAAGATACATAGCTTGCGGGCGCCAAAACACCGATCATCATTTGGGCCATCAAAGACCCGCTCATATCCACAATGCGGTAGGTGCCCATAGCGCGGCTACGTGTTTCATTGGTCACTTTGGCTTGTAACCATGCCTCGATCACCGTGTAGCACCCTGCAACACACAGGCCTGACGCAATGCGCATAGCTGCCCATGCGTAGGCGTCGATGACCAACATATGAGCAAGCAATCCTATCGCGCCGGTGGCTGTGAATGCGGCAAAGGCACGTGAATGTCCAACGCTGCCCATCAAACGCGGCGCCCACCAGCACCCGATGAAGAAGCCGACGAAATGTGATGATCCTAACAGGCCGATTTGTTGGGTTGTGAATTCAAGTTGAATACCAGACAGCGCATCGAGCGGCCCAACACCACCGGAACTGAGCTGCAAAAGCAGCACAGACAAAAATAAAGCGGCAAAGGAAATCAACAGACGCATAATGGGTCTATCCTTCATGAGGTTACGGCAAGCTTCGCAGATATAAGCGACGGGGTGTAGTCGCATTTTACCTTTGATGATTTTCGGTTTTCGCTTGCGGTGGATTTGGCGGGCGCTAACCTGAGAAAAACGCGTTTCAAAGGATATCATGATGAAGATGAACCGTCTTGGGCGAACAGATATTGAAGTTTCCGAATTGTGCTTAGGGTCGATGACCTGGGGCACGCAAAACACCACCCAAGAAGGTCATGATCAAATTGATCGTGCGCTAGAGGCTGGGATCAACTTTATTGATACCGCTGAAATGTATCCCGTGAACCCGCTGCGTGCTGAAACCCAAGGGCGCACTGAAGAGGTTATTGGGGATTGGTTCGAACGTGATGACCGGCGTAAAGACGTTATTCTTGCGACGAAGCACTCTGGGGCTGGCGTAAAGTATGTTCGTGACGGTGCGCCGATTTCTGCAATGTCTATATCGCAAGCCATTGAAGGCTCATTGGCCCGTCTGAAGACGGACTACATCGATCTGTACCAATTCCACTGGCCCAATCGTGGCAGCTATATGTTCCGTCAAAATTGGCGCTACGACCCTTCAAAACAAAACCGTGCTGAAACGCTCGCTCATATGGATGAGACGCTTGAGGCGTTACAAGCAGAGGTGAAACGCGGCACGATCCGTGCCTTTGGTCTAAGCAACGAAAGCGCATGGGGTACGACCCAATGGCTCAACGCGGCCGAACGTACGGGTGGGCCACGTGTTGCGACCATTCAGAACGAATACTCACTGATGTGCCGGATGTATGACACCGATCTTGCGGAAGTCAGTGTGAATGAAGATGTTGGTTTGCTATCGTTTTCTCCACTAGCTGTGGGGCTCTTGACGGGTAAATATCAGAATGGTCAAATCCCTGATGGCTCACGTATGGCGCTTAATGGCGATTTGGGTGGGCGCAAAACAGAACGCGCCTTTGCGGCGGTTGATGCTTACTTGGAAATCGCCAAGAAGCACGGGATTGACCCGGTTCACATGGCGCTTGCGTGGTGCATGACCCGCCCATTCATGGCCAGTGTCATCTTTGGCGCAACTACGATGGATCAGCTGGATCAGGCGCTGGGCTATGTCGATGTGACGCTAAGCGACGAGATTTTGGCGGAGATCGACGCGACGCACCGTCAACATCCGATGCCTTACTAAAGACGTGTACGCGATCGGGTAGGGGTCGCGGGCGTTGACTACAATTTTACGCATGGGAGATATGCGATGCCTTTGGAAATGAACAATGAAGTTTTCATCACCTGCGCGGTCACTGGATCAGGCGGAACCCAAGATCGCAGCCCGCATGTGCCGCGCTCACCCAAGGAAATCGCCGATAGTGCGATTGCCGCTGGCAAGGCGGGGGCGGCGGTTGTTCATTGCCACGTGCGCGATCCTGAAACGGGTACACCATCACGAGATCTTAAGTATTATCGGGAGGTTACGGACCGTATCCGCGATGCCGATGTTGATGTTGTGCTGAACCTGACGGCGGGTATGGGCGGCGATATGATCTTTGGTTCTCCTGAAGCACCATTGCCGCTGAACCCCAAGGGCACCGACATGGTCGGCGCGACAGAACGTGTGGCGCATGTTGCAGAATGCTTGCCAGAGATCTGTACGCTTGATTGCGGCACGATGAATTTTGCCGAAGCTGATTACGTCATGACAAACACGCCCGGTATGTTGACTGCGATGGGGCGCATGATGACCGAATTGGGCGTAAAGCCCGAGATCGAGGCCTTTGACACAGGCCATTTATGGTATGCAAAACAACTAGTTAAAGATGGTGTTCTGGATTCGCCTGCTTTGGTTCAGCTATGCATGGGGGTGCCATGGGGCGCACCGGATGATCTGAATACCTTTATGGCTATGGTCAACAATGTGCCTGACGATTGGACGTTTTCAGCCTTTGGTTTGGGGCGCAATCAAATGGCTTATGTTGCGGCATCTGTGTTGGCAGGGGGCAACGTGCGCGTTGGCCTGGAAGACAATCTGTGGCTGGGCAAAGGTGAGTTGGCGCAGAACTGGCAGCTGGTTGAACGGGCTGGAACCATCATCGAAAATATGGGCGCACGGGTGATCGGTGCCCAAGAAGTACGCGACAAATTGGGGCTGACAAAGCAGGCTCCAAAGGGGTGAAAATCGACGTCGGTATAACGTCGGTATTACGTCGGTATTTGGTAGGTGCGCTGTTGGTGGGCGGATTGGTGGCATGTGCACCAGTTCCAACCGTCCCACCCGCGCCATCTGATATAACGTTTCGTAATCCGTCGGCCAATATCGGTGCGACCGCACGATTTGATCCCATGCGCTTTGCTGGTGATTGGCATGTCGTCGCGCGTTTCGTTGAAACAGGCGAATCAGCGGCGCATGATGTGATTGCTGTGACCTATCATCAGGGCAAAGACCGCATTGTTGTCGTCGCGAGTGAAGGTGCCCAAACCTATGCCTACGACGGAACCGCAGTTTTGCGCCCCAAACAGGGTGAACCCTTGATAATCATGTGGGTGGACGAAAGTTTCCGCACCGCGGTTTTGGGGACAACATCGGGCCAGGATGGCTACATCTTGGATCGTAAACCAAATCCAAGGAAAGACCGCCTAAAAGCGGCAACAGAGATTTTGAAATTCTACGGTTGGGACACCCGCCGACTAAAAAGGACAAAGAGATGACAAAGACAGCAGCAATTATTGGCGGTGGTGTAATTGGTGGCGGTTGGGCCGCGCGGTTCTTGTTGAACGGCTGGGACGTGCGTGTGTTTGATCCCGATCCCAATGCTGAGCGTAATTTTGAAGAAGTGTTGGGGAATGCGCGCCGCTCTATGCCTGGGCTGATCGATGTGGCGCTACCTGATGCAGGTAGTCTGTCGTTCCACCGTACGATGGCGGAAGTTGTCGAAGGTGCAACTTGGATCCAAGAAAGCGTGCCAGAGCGGTTGGAAATCAAACTGAAGGTGTTTCAAACGTTGCAGAAGCATTGCACTGAGGATGCGGTGATTGCCTCCTCGACCTCTGGCAATGCTTCTGCAACGTTTGAAACACCTTCAGTTTGA
>Ga0209195_1002438_pt1 | contig 10966 bp, 10 predicted proteins | sample COGITO_mtgs_1004_3_FD_184788 | JGI IMG/M metagenome (GOLD analysis project Ga0209195, IMG submission 184788) | Pelagic marine microbial communities from North Sea - COGITO_mtgs_100420 (SPAdes) (version 2) | ecosystem: Environmental > Aquatic > Marine > Epipelagic ...
TGATGCCAGCGACATCACTCGTGCCAAGAATCTCATCGAGCGCTGCGGCCTCCCGACTGTACTCAAGACACCACTGCCGATCTCCGGCCTGATGGCCGCAATGCAGCGCGACAAAAAGAACCGGGGTGGAAAGCTGCGCTTTGTCAGCATGCAAGCCCTCGGGCAAGCCGTGACCACCGACGGAGTCGATGCTGCACTGGTTGAAGCACTCTGGAAAACAGTCGGCGCGGCATAATCCAATGCAGCCCAAAATCAAGCGAAGCAACGAAACTGAGGAATTCGAAACCGCCGAGCGCTGCTCGATTTTGGAAGTGTCGAACGATCCCGACGATCCAGCTGTTTCGATCGCCCGCGCACGCGTCAAGCCAGGCGTCATCACCGAATGGCACAAACTCAAAGCGACCGCCGAGCGCTATCTGATCATTGCCGGCCAAGGCCGCGTGGAAGTCGGTACGCTGGACGCAACTGATGTCAGCGAAGGTGACGTCATCCGTATTCCTGCTGATACACGCCAACGCATCACCAACACCGGCGACACAGATTTAATCTTTTACGCGATCTGCACGCCACGCTTCAAAGCAGCGCACTACCAAGCACTTCAACCGTAACAACAAACCCACGCAAGGCTTGGGCATCACTAGGATCAGCGCTATCGGCGCATCCGCAGCAGGCGACCAATTCCGAAACCCGCTACGGCTGAGATCGCGATGATCAGAAACAGGGGCAGCTGAATGTGCAACGCGATAAAACTCAGCGTCACTTCCTTGCTGTTTTGAGAGATCAGCACAATTAACAGGGTCAATAAAACCGAGCCGAGAATAATGCGAGTATTCTGCTTAGTCAGTTTCATTCCTGAATTCGAATAACAATAAATTGATTCGTGCCTGAGCTCCAAATATAGAGACGATTCACGCCCTCCTGCAATTGTTCTTTGAATTGCTCAGGCGTTGTCACTGCTGCGCCATTCACTTCAAGAGTTACCATTCCACGAGCCATTAGATCCGCATACGGAGATTCCGCGAGCACATCGCTAATTAGCACACCATCGACTTCATCTGGGATGCCGAGGCCTTTGCGACTGCGCTTATCAATCGCCTCTAACAGCACGCCATCGAGAATACCCTGCTCCACCTCAGAGCTCGCCACTGAGCCACTCAATCGCCCGAGTACCACTGACAACGTCAGCTTATCATTGTGACGAATCAGCGCGACCTCTACTTTGCGCCCCGGGCGCATCTGCGAAACGACCAGGCGGAGCTGGGGTGCCGACTCGATCTCTACATCATCGACTTTCAAAATAATATCGCCGTGCCGTATTCCGCCTTTTTCTGCCGGCGAGCCTGCTTGCACTTGATTGACCAACGCACCACGTGTGGATGGCAAGTCAAAGGCGTCTGCCAAGTCTGGGGTCAAGTTCACCGGGATTAATCCGAGCAAACCTCGTGGCACTTCGCCCGACTCGATTAGGTTCGTCACCACATTCAGCACCATGTTGGTCGGAATCGCAAAGCCGATGCCGATACTCCCGCCCGAACCGGAGACAATCGCAGTATTAATCCCAACCAACCGACCCGCAGCATCGATCAATGCTCCGCCAGAATTCCCTAAATTTACTGATGCATCGGTCTGGATGAAATTCTCATACGCACCAGGTCCGAGAATACCAGACGAATCACGCCCTAGCGCAGAGATGATTCCGCGCGTAGCGGTTAGGCCGACGTCCAACGGATTACCAATCGCAAATACAATATCGCCGACGCGCAGCTTGGCACTATCTGCAATCGTCACAATCGGCAGTGCCTCGTCGGGCTCGATTTTCAAAATTGCGACGTCAGTCTTCTCATCGGATCCGATCAGAGTCGCTACATACTCGATACCATCACTTAGGCGCACACGAATCTCATCTGCCGCTTTGCCATGGTGTACTTGCACCACATGGTGATTTGTCACGATGTAGCCATCCTCTGAAATAATCACTCCGGAGCCCACCCCGACTCGCTCGAGACGCTCTTTTTGATCGAGCTCGGTGTCTGGCAATGGACGTCCCCACTGGCGAAATAAATCCTGAATGCCCTGCGGCGCACGCTGGTAATACGACGACTGAATGATTTGCGATGAATATACCGCTACAACCGATGGTGTCGCCTTTTCCAGCACATCGGCATACGATACGACTGGCATCTCACCGATCGCTGTGACCACCCGCTTATCTTCGATGACTCGAAGCTCCGGATTTTTTTCTGCCACACAGAGCGACGAGACAATGATACCGGTAAAGAAGATAAAGGAGGTAGGTTTCATATTAAGTAGTTGGTTTCGTAACTTCGACAGAAGTCAATCCACTCGGTTCCGCAAGAGCAACGCTTTGAAAAAAGAAAGGTAACAAAAGGGGGCGCGGCGTCTCCCTAAAAAACGCATACGCGACCACAGCTGTATGTATACCGCTTAGGGACAAGCGTCACTACCAATCAAAAATACCGAGGCATCTTTAAACGTGCATTTATTAGGAAAGAAATAGTAAAGTGCTTAATATTCAAGGTATTGTCTTCCTGTAGTTCCTCACCCCCAGAAGTAGACACAACCACCCTCATTGCCTCAACCAGCAGATTTACTGATTTTATCATGTTATCACTCTCGACTACCACTGGCTATGCAATCCGTGCGCTGAGCTGCCTAGGCCCTCCCGATGGTCCGCCAATGCTAGTCAAAGACATCGCCGCGCAATCCGACGTCTCAAATTTCTATCTTGCAAAGATAATCAGTCGCCTGAGTGAAGCGGGGTTGGTCAAGAGTAAGCGTGGTTACTCTGGTGGTGTTCAACTCGCCCGCCCAGCGGAACAAATCAGCCTACTGGACGTGAGCCGCGCAATCGAGGGCGAAGAATGGACTGAGAGCTGCCTGCTAGGCATAGCACAATGCTCCGACGAGCACGCCTGCCCGCTGCACCACTTCTGGAAGAATACGCGATCCGAGATCAGGAAAAACCTAGCCGAGACTTCGCTGAAAGACTCGGCAGAATTTGAAGCCCATCAGAAAGAAAACAGTATTTCCTAATTCTAGAAAGAGGCAAAAGTGAGTGGCTCAAGAACAGCCGGTTATTTTGGGCAATTAAGCTTCCGAAGGTAAACGTCGCCCACATCAGCCTTGCAACGAATTAAATTCGCTCCCCTAACGCTAATCAATCCTCGTATTTAATCTTCGATTACCTTAACAATTAAAGAAGTTATTTGTTTTGCAGCCTAAACACACAAGCACAAGGAATGAAGACCTCCCTCAACGCAATTGACCAAGCTAAAGTTCTCATCGTAGATGACGAGCCTCACAATCTGCAACTAGTGAGTGAAATATTACGCCTAGAGGGCATGCCCGTAATTCTTGCGATACAAGGAGACGAGGCCATAGAAATAGCCAGAGAGCAACAACCCGCACTCATCTTACTGGATATCATGATGCCAGGGCTAGATGGCCTAACTGTGTGCAAAATACTCAAGTCTGACAAAGCAACCAAATCGATTCCAATCATATTCTTAACCGCCGCCACCGAAGTAACCGACTTAGTCAGCGCCTTTGTTGCAGGCGGTGTTGATTACATCAAAAAGCCTTTTATTCGAGAAGAGTTGCTCGCCCGCGTTCAGACACACATCAGCCTCAATCAAGCGCGCCAACAACTTAAAGCACTCTACCAGCAAAAAACAGATCTGCTAGCTACACTCGCGCATGACGTTAAAAACCCGACAGGTGCGATCGAGGGCTTAGCGACGCTGATGATGGAGGACATCAAAGAAGGCAATCAAGACTCGCACGAATTCTACTCGATGCTAGAACTCACACAACAAAGCGCCAGAGGTATGACTGATTTCGTCAACGACATTCTCGACGAGGAGACGCGCAACCAAGGTGAGGTCCCTGAATTTACAAAAGCTCAAATCAATGTCGCAGAAATTGTCGCCCACTTGGTGAAACTAAATGCCGTTCAATCGAACGAGAAGGCAATTCGCCTAACATATGAGCCGACATTTAAGCCAATGGTGCATATCAGCCGACGCATTCTAACTGGCATGTTTGATAACATCATCAGTAATGCGGTTAAATACTCGCGTAACAACTCGGAAGTCATCGTTCATCTAATGCCATCTGAATCGCAACCCAACGGCTTCCGTTTCGAAGTTCACGACAGTGCCAGTCTGATTAGCCCTGAAAACCGAAAAGCACTCTTCAAGAAATTCACAAAAGGCACCGCAGTCCCGATTGGTAAAAGCTCTTCTCATGGAATCGGTCTAGCGATTGTAAAGCGCTTAGTTGATCTGCACAATGGCGACGTCGGCGTGCGAGAGCGAGAGGATGGCGAGGGCAATGTATTCTACCTAGAAATACCTCTAGAATCGTAGAGTGCCACAGAAACAATCCCGAAAAGAGTTATCCCACTCAATCAGCACTGCATAGCTGTCTTTCAATTGACTTGATTTTAATCGCAATGCCTATGCGCACTTAATGGGCTCGCATAAAAGCCTTGATTGCGGCCGGAGTCGGCTCGACTGCGTGCTTCACAATCTCGCGGGCTTTCAATGTCTCCAATGATGGATGTGTTGAATCTTGTCCGATCGATTCCACAATTGTATCTGGGAATTTCGCCGGATGCGCAGTCGATAAGACGAGCTGTGGGCCATCGAAATCGCCAGCAAACCCACACGCAGTATGCGGATCGGCTACATAGCCGTATTGCTCATAGACACGCTTGATGATCGCACCAATCTCAGCGTCGTTTGTGCGCGAGCTGCTAATGCCGTCCGACTTAAAGTCTTCAAACACGTATTTACCCGTTTGCTTAAAGGTGCTGATCACTTCGCGAACCTTAGCCGAATCGCAATCTTCCGCGTAGTAAAGGAAGCGCTCGAAGTTGGAAGCCACCTGAATGTCCATCGACGGAGCCAAGCTCGGTGCGACCTCATCCAACTGGTAAATTCCGGATTGGAAGAGTCGGTGTAAAATATCGTTTTGATTGGTCGCCACACGGAAACCTTTGATCGGCACACCCATGCGCTGCACCAACCAACCAGCTAAGACATTACCAAAGTTACCCGTCGGCACCACGAAAGTGACGTCCTCTCGGATCTCCGCAGGTAGGCGGAAGAAGGCAGATAAATAATACACGCACTGCGCCAAGATCCGAGCGAGGTTGATCGAATTAACCGCAGAGAGACCAACTTCAGCCGCGAACGCACGATCCTCGAATACAGTCTTCATCGCCGCCTGCGCGTCATCAAAGCTGCCTTTGATCGCTAGGGGGAAGACGTTATCCGCCCCAGTGCAAGTCATCTGACGCTCCTGCAGTGGCGACACACGGCCATCGGGATATAGGATGAAAGTCTTCACTCCAGTCTTACCAAGTAACCCGTGAATCGCCGCCGCGCCGGTATCGCCAGAGGTTGCGCCCAGCACAGAGATCGGATTTCCAGTACGAGTGATCTGCGCTTCGTAAAGATTGCCTAGAAATTGGAGGGCAAAGTCTTTAAACGCCAAAGTCGGCCCATGAAACAACTCTAGGACGAACAGATCGTCGCTGAGTTTTTTAATTGGTGCGATGTCCGCATGATCAAATTTTGTGTATGAACGCTCGACGATACCCTTCAACTCGGCACGGTCGATATCAGTGGCAAACACCGCCATAAAGGCTTCGCACAGTTGCGCATAACTGAGCGGCTCCCAGTCTTTAAGAAAAGGCGCTAGATCAGGTAGTGTCGCGGGTAGATACAAGCCACCGTCCGGTGCCAGCCCTTCGGCAATCGCCGTCGAAAAAGAAACAGGAGGCACTTGGCCACGTGTGCTGATGTATTTCATAGCAACAGAGTTCTGAATTCAGAGCAAAAGAGTCAATCCACAATTGAGCACTGCGGCGCAGCGTGTGTGACTTCCCGCTTCAGCACAGCCAGCGGTATTCTCGGAATATTAACACGCCTAGGCGTTAAATATGAGTGCCATATCAAGCGCAAATCCCACAACCTCACCTCAACGGCGACTCTACTGTAAAGGTGCTATGGACTTTGAACTAAAAAGCCTCAGCGCTAATTCCACCAAACCGATTGCCAAAACCACGGTCTTCATCGAGACGACGCAATTGCCCTCATACACCTGCGATGTCGCAAAAGATCTGCTCAAATGCGGTGATCGCATTTTCCATCAGCTTGAGGTCGAAGCCCTCATCTGGCGCGTGCAAATTATCAATCGGCGTAAACAGGCCAATCATCAAGGCATCCAATCCCGCGCGCTTATTAAAATCGGCAATCACTGGAATGCTGCCCCCTTCACGCAAGTAGATCGGCGCATGACCAAAGCATTGCTCAATCGCGCGGTCCGCTGACTTGAACGCACGCGCCAAGGCTTCCGGTTGATCCGCTGGTGTATTCGGACGCTCCGGTGGCACCGCGAGATACGCTTCTGCGACTGGCCCGCGGCGTACCTTCAACGTCACTCCTGCGGGGCACAGCGCCTCAATCGCAGCGACGACTTGATCTTGTATCTTATACGGGTCTTGGTTGGCAACTAAGCGGCAAGTGACTTTAGCAAACGCCTCGCTGGCAATTACTGTCTTCGAGCCTTTGCCCTGATAACCACCACCGATACCATTAAACTCAAGGGTTGGCCCAAAGCGTACAGCCTCGAGCGGCGAGAGGCCATTCGCGGGATAAAATGCGGGCACATCGAGCATCGCTTGATAGCTTTCGACTGTTTCTGGGTAGCGTTTTAATTCTTCGCGTTCCCACTCTAAAACTGGCAGCACCTCATCATAAAACCCGGGCACATTCACGCTGCCATCTGGATTATGTAGCCCCGCGCAAATTTCCATCAACGCTTGCAACGGATTATACACTGCGCCGCCATGGATCCCTGAATGCAAATCGCTCTTCGGCCCGCGTACTTTAATTTCCAAATCAACCAGGCCACGCAACGCGGTGGTAATGACCAGCTGCTCGGTGTTTGGGCTGCCGGTATCGGAGACCAAAATAAAGTCTGCCTTTGAGATGCGTTCGGCATACGCATCAAAGAACTTCGGCATACTTGGGCTACCGATCTCTTCCTCCCCCTCGATCACATAGGTAATGTTGAGTGGCAGATCTGGATGCTTCGCCAGCACACGAGCAAGTGCCGACATATGCACGATTGTCGGCCCCTTGTTATCGGCAGTGCCACGACCATAAAGTCGCCCCTCGCGCACTTCGGGTTCGAACGGCTCACTGGACCAGAGCTCAAACGGGTCGGCAGGTTGCACATCGTAGTGCCCGTAGATCGCAATGTGCGGCCACGCCGGATCGCCAAAGCGTTCGGCTAACAGAATCGGGTGCAGCGCCGTCTCCACTACTTCGACCGTGAAGCCAATGTCTTGCAGCAGGCCAGTGGCATATTCACGCGCCCCCTTCATGCCATCCGCATACGCGGGGTCCGTCGAAACGGAGGGGAAACGAATATATTCTTTAAGAGCTTCGATTGGATCCAACATGCGCCCTAATTTGCGTTGTCCCTCTCACAGGTCAAGTGAGCACATTGAAATAACGTACCACCCTGAGATAAACTAAGTCGCTACGGTTATTTGTAGCGAGCGGGTTTATCCCGCGATTCCGTGCACCTGATCTTCGTCAGCCCGTTCCAAACAAAACTCAATCACTCTCGCCCAAGGCCCACTTCGAATATGCGGGAGCGACTTGTTCAGCGCGCACGACGACCCACTCCGGCACATCGTAAGGATGCTGCGCTTCGATATATGCGAGTAGTTCTGCACTGCGCGCTGCAGCGAATTTCACCATCAGACGCCATTCGCGCTGAGACTGAACTGCGCCTTCCCATCGGTAGACCGACTCCACACCCGCATCAATTTGCACACAAGCGGACAGCCCCGACTCAACTAAGCTCTGGGCAAGGCACTGCGCCGCGGCTTCTGAAGCCACCGTGGTCCAACCAATTAATAAAGTGTCTTTCATTCAATGTTCGACGGTGAGCGTTCGATACCTCCTCTAGCGGTGATCCCAAGGTAACTTCACCTGCACGGGTTTGTGATCCCACACCTCGAAAGGCTCAAAGATCTTACCGGGATTGAGTATTCCTTTTGGGTCGAGCGCATCTTTTACCGCTCGCATCGCCGCGATCTCAGCCTTACTGTGTTGCAGTTCCATGAATGGTGCTTTCGCCAAGCCCACTCCATGCTCGCCGGTAATGACGCCGCCGAGATCGACCACTTTCTGCATGAGCTTTTTGATGCCTAGCTTCGCCTTGACTGCATCTGCAGCATTTGAACGATCATACATAATATGCACATGCAAGTTGCCGTCACCGGCGTGGCCGAAAGTCGGCGTAGCTAGGCCGATCTCTTTTTTCAACGCGATGGTATATCGAATAAGCTCTGCTTGCTTTTGAATCGGCACTACTACGTCTTCGTTTAATTTGGTATCCGCAATCGAGAACATCGATTGCGAACAGGTACGCCGCACCTGCCACAGCGCTTCGGCCTTAGCATCAGTGCGAGCCTCGCGATGCGCCAGCGCACGGCTCTCCATGAACTCTAGTAATCGGCTACGTTGCTCGCGCACCTCAGCAGGACGCCCATCCACTTCGATCAATAAAATCGAAGCGCGCGGGCAATCGTCAAAAATCAAATGACCGGTGTAACGCTCCGCACACGACACGGATTGACGGTCGAGAAATTCGAGAATCGACGGATTGAGCCCAGCATCGAATAGAGCCACCACGGCCTTCAGTGCTGCCGCTTCGGACTTGAAAGCGAACATGCCAGTCCAGCGCTTTTGCGGTTTCGGGATAAGCTTCAAGGTCGCGGCAGTGATCACGCCCAGAGTCCCCTCAGAGCCGATCAACAAATCCCGAAGGTTCAGACCAGACACGTATTTCTTAAGTGCTAGGCCTAGTTTAAAAGGACTGCCATCGGCATAAAAACCTTCGAGGCCGAGTACATAATCGCGGGTCACACCATACTTCACACACCTCAGGCCACCTGCATTGCAGGCGATATTGCCGCCGATGGTAGAGTATTTCTTCGACGACGGGTCTGGCGGATAAAACAGACCAACCGCTTCGACTTGATCCTGTATTTCAGAGGTAACCGCACCCGCACCAGCTGTCACCATACGAGACACCGTATCGATCTTAATGTCGTCGAGCGCCGAGACATCCAAGACCCAGCCTCCGTGCAGGGGTACAGCCGAACCCGTCGCAGACGAACCTGCACCTCGGGCAGTCACAGGAATCGTATATTTATGAGCGAGCTTGAGCACCGCGCCGACCTCGGTAGCGGTTTGCACTTTCACCACCGCATCAGGCAAAAATGAAAGGCGCAGGTTATCTAGGGACGCATCGAAACAGCTTTTTTCATCTACAAAGACACGCCCAGGTAATTTTCGGCGCAAGGCCTTCATTGCCGTTTGGCTGGTGACCTTGTTACCACTTTCTGGCTTTCGACTGGGTTGACGTCTCATATTACTCACAGGGTATACTTGATATTATAGTGAATTCAACCACATCTACGCGGAACAGTTCCACGGATGTGCATCTTTCAGTGTGCCGAGAGATTTTTGACTAAGATGTACGCCAATTCGCTACGTACGAACGGCAAGCACCTGCATATCTAGTTCGATAGTGAAACGCGCGCCAACTCGATCCTCGCGGTTCTCAGCATACACTTTACCACGATGCAACTCAGCGATCTCCTTACAGATTGCGAGACCGAGTCCTGTGCTCGTCTCATTGCCAGTCGGTTGTACCGACGTCTTTCCAAAATGAGTAAACAGCTTATGCATTTCATCCTCGGGAATACCAGGGCCTTCATCTTCGATCACGATTTTAAAGATCCCATTCACTTGTTCGGTCATCACTCGGATAAAAGCGCCAAAAGGCGAATACTTGACCGCATTGCTTAACAAGTTATCCATCAAACGACGGAATTGAGCTTTATCGAGCATCAACAGGTCTGGCATGCCGCGGTCGTCTAATTCCAAATTAATAGACTTCTTATTCGCGGTGAACTGATAAATATTGAGCGAGGAAGAGATCACCTCGCGCACCTGACAAGGCACTGCTTCCGAACGCTCTTCGCCACTTTCAATAACCGATAGATCAAGCAATTCATCGACCAAATGCAGCATCGAGGCTGAAGTCGATTGAATCGTATCTGCAATTTCTTTCTGGTCATCATTGAGTGGACCACTCTCCGCAAGGAACTCTGAAAGACCACGAATCGAGGCCAACGGATTGCGCAAATCATGCGAGGCGACACCAATGATGCGATTTTTTGCGAGGTTGGCTTTCTTTAGGCCATTGATAAATTCGCGTTGAAAGCGCATTAATACACGCATCTTTAAGTGATTCCGAATACGAGCCAATGCCTCGTGGCGATTGATCGGCTTTGCGACATAGTCACAGCCGCCCGCATCGAGCCCTTCGACGATCGAACTGGTGTCGGAGCGGCCCGTTACAAAAATAATCGGCACATGCTTCAACCCCGGCATCTCCTTAATTTTCCGACAAGTCACAAAACCGTCGATACCATCCATGATAACGTCGAGCAGGATCAGATCTGGCTCATGCGCTTCGATACACTCAATCGCACTTTCGCCAGAATCAGCCTCATCGACCACGAATCCACTGCGCTCAAGCACACGGCGCAATAACTTACGAATGATCTCGTCGTCGTCCACGACAAGGATACGGGATCCTTCGGTATTAATTTCTTCGGTTTGATTCACTCAGGCGATAGGTAATGGATACGACAAGTAGTCAGTAAAAGAGCTTCCATAGCTCAAAGTCAATCAAAGGGACTCCTCGCGGAATATTCGCAGACGCTTTAATATTGCACCCAAGCGTCCCCTTCGCATTTTCTCACGGCTATGCTTCAAGCTGGTATCGTAGGTCTCCCCAATGTGGGCAAAAGCACACTGTTCAACGCTCTTACGCGCACGCGCAAGGC
>Ga0209195_1002480_pt1 | contig 10815 bp, 8 predicted proteins | sample COGITO_mtgs_1004_3_FD_184788 | JGI IMG/M metagenome (GOLD analysis project Ga0209195, IMG submission 184788) | Pelagic marine microbial communities from North Sea - COGITO_mtgs_100420 (SPAdes) (version 2) | ecosystem: Environmental > Aquatic > Marine > Epipelagic ...
CCCGCCGCCGGTGCCGAAGACATACACATCGTCGCCGTACCCGCCGTCCAGTGTGTCGTCCCCGGTACCGCCGATCAGGGTGTCGTTGCCCGAGCCGCCGTTCAGGGTGTCGGCACCGGTACCGCCCAATAGCAGATCATCGTCATTACCGCCCTCTAACTGATCATCGCCTGCCCCGCCTGACAAAAGGTCATCTCCACTACTCCCACTGAGTGTGTCTTGACCTGCACCCCCTACCATTAGATCGACACCAACATAGCCACTGGCAGTGTGATCGGCGTCAGATTCGGTGAAATTTGTCACCACATACTTGATTGCAAACAGTTCATCAGCAGAATAAACGGCGCCGTTCGCAAACTCGAACTGATCAACTTGGTAGGCCGTACTGGCAAACCAGTTTGTAACCGTCAGCTGGTCATCACTACCGTTCAACTGAATCACTAAATCATTACCCGACTTGCCCAGCGTCAGGTCATCTAGCTTGATGCCGGCGGCAAAACGAATGGTGTCTGTATAGGTGCCGGTCGCAGTGGCGTCATACTGGCTTAGCGTATCTTGGCCAGAGCCAACACCAAACAGGATAGCGTCATTACCATAACCCGCGTCCAGGGTGTCGTTTCCGGCGCCACCGACTAGCGTATCGTCACCTGCCCCTCCGTTTAGATTATCGTTGCCTGTGCCTCCGTGTAATAGATCGTTTCCATTACCGCCAACCAGCCTGTCATCGCCCGCCGACCCGATAATAATATCATTCCCAGCCGACCCGACCACTTCATCGATATCATCTGAACCCCGTTGTATTGATACATTCAATAATGAAAAAGATGCATTTTCAAAGGTAAGCAATAATTCGTCCGTGAGGTTGGTTTCAGCTAAAGCCGCTGCAATGCTACTTTCAATCTCGTTTTCCAAGCCTGGCGACAGTTCGCCCAGTGCTGCCAGTGCCAGCCAGTGCTCTGACACCAAGGTCGCGTCCGTTGGGTTGGCAAACAAACTCGAAACTAATGAACCAACCAGCCCCGCATCAACAGCGCGGGGGTAAGACAACAGGTCCGTTTCGGCGTTGTAGGTCAGCCCTGGACAAACTTCGCTTAGCAATCCATTGGCCACTGCAAACTTAACCAACAGATTTCGGTACAGGTCATTGTAGGCGTCCCGATAATAGCCCCCGGTGGTCACAATCTGGCCATTCTCACGCCATTGTCCATCGCCCAGATTGAGTTCATCCAGTCCAGTATATTTCTTCAATATCCCTAACTGTTCAAGGCTAAAGGATTCACCGGCCAAATTAAATTCGACTAGACCGGTTGCAGAATTAACATTCAGACGATGATCAGGGTCTATATCCTCAATGGCGATGTTTTCGACGTTTGCCCAACTAATCAGTATGGCTTCAAAGTCGGCGCTGAGCGACTCTACAGTCGCATTCGCCAAATAGGTTAAAACATCGTCCTTTAAATTCTCATCCAGGCTCATTGCCGTGTGCAAATCCGGCATCTGGCCATAGCCTTTGATATCTGCAACGGCCAATACGTCAGGATCAATTTCCACGTTACCAACATAGCGGGTAAAGGTTGGATCAGAGGCCAACAGAACATCTGCAGCAATGCCCGTGGTTTCGGCCGCAACACCTTGTGACCCGTCTGCCCAAGTAAATGAACCCTCACGAGCAATCTGAGCATTGGCACCCAGCTCTGAGTCTACATCGGCATAATCTAGGCTGATGCTGGCAATACCTGCGTCACTCAATGATTTCAGTTCAGTGCTTTGGCTAACACCGTCGCCGTTTAAATCTTGCCAAACCTTCAGGTCTGAAAACTGCTCGTCCAGTGCATCGATAACGCCATCGGCATTGGAGTCTAAATCACTGAGCTCGTCATAACCGGTGCGCTCGGGGCTGCCAAATAATTCAGAAATATCGTTGATGGTGCCATCGGCATTGCGATCGATTGCGAGGAACGCATCATCGCCGCTTAACCAAGAGGTTTTATTGGCGAAGCCATCACCATCCAGATCAAAATAAGCGTCACTTTGATCGAGCGACATCAGTTCAATTCCATCCCCGTCTAGGTCAAGGACCAGAGGGTCGCGAGGAATGTTCTCATTCGAACCGCCACTGCCGGCGGCGGCTCCTGGGCCAGCAGTGCCGCCGGTGCCACCTTCTGAGCCTGCATCACCTTCGCCGTCTCCGGTACCGCCATCTCCGGTACCACCGTCTCCGGTACCGCCATCTCCGGTACCGCCATCTCCGGTACCGCCATCTCCGGTACCACCATCTCCGGTACCGCCATCTCCGGTACCGCCATCTCCGGTACCGCCGTCTCCGGTACCACCATCTCCGGTACCGCCATCTCCGGTACCACCGTCTCCGGTACCACCGTCTCCGGTACCACCGCCTCCGGTACCACCGTCTCCGGTACCGCCATCTCCGGTACCACCACCGCCACCACCACCGCCTGCTTCGACTGCCTTTTGAAGTGCATTCAATCGCTTAACCTCAGTCCAGACGGTTTGAGGTGTTGAGTATCCTTGGAAGTCGAAAATTCCAGCCGCCTGTAACAAAGCATCTGACATGGTGACACAGTTCATATCTCCATTATTTTTGGTTGCTTCAGGCGCTATATGATACTCCGGCGAGTTTTCGGCCTTAGAAATATTATTAAACTCGAATATAATAGAGTTATATGCCTCTTCATCAATTTCATAGGTTATACTTGCGTCAACGCGCTCTGGCTTTTCATTCTTATTCCATTTCCCTGGGCTTCCCCCAAATATGCCCCCTATAGACGCTGCGCCAAAACTCATTACCACTTTCTCCCCGTCGCTGCCGGAAACCTCTAGCCAGGTATGAACAATTCCCTTAAAGTCCAGCATTTCTTGGTCTGTGTATATCGTAACTGAATATCCCATTTAAAATAGCTCCTTAATTTCTTCAATAGCATTGATCAATATAAATTCAGCATAGGTCCCTAAAACCCCAAAAATAATATATAAAGCAACGAATATCTTGTAAATTATATTTTCTCTAATATCGAGCCCAAAAATCATATCACCTTGATCAACTACAACCCGCGCCTTACTGAAAAGCTCCTCTGACATTAATTCCGAGTATATAATGCCGACGCCCTTACAATTCTTCTTCTTCCACTCACCTAGTAGAACTTCTTTAATTCTCGTTCTGTTTTTTTCAAGCCTCTGAGATTTCAATGGAAATGCAACATCTAAACCCTGATTATCGTCACACAAAATATTAATTTTAATTCGCTCACCCTCAGTAGCACCATCAACCTGCATGTATGGTGAATACAAAATACTAACTTCATTCTCCGTCAAACCATCAAATATCAAAGAAACTTCTCTATAGTTCTTTTTAGGTAGATTAAATTCAAAACCGAACTCCGCTTCTGATATTATATATTTACTATAATCAATGTCCTTGTACTCTTTCTCGTTAATGTTTGCGACAGTTACAATACAATAAGGCGTGACCCCTATAATGCATAAAATGGTAATCGGCGTTAATATGCTTCTAATTTTCGAAATAACATAAGTGAATTTTTTATTAGCACTCATCCTCATAAACCTCTAAAGCTATATTCGATAAATGAACCGGCTCCAACCACACTCAAGACTCTATTAAAACTGTAAAATCAGCTTCTCGCCACTCTATGTCACTCAGACCAAACCAGAAAATTCCTACCGAAACCGCATAAAAACTCATGGCCATCTTATCCCCCTCATTGTCGGAAACTTCCAGCCAGGTATGAACAAAGTTTTTCATTCCTAGTATTTCTTGATCTGTATAAATCGTAACTGAATATCCCATTTAAAAAACCTCCTTTATTGTTTCAAATAAACCAAAAAAATAATAAATAAAGTAAATCCGTATTAATGTGAAAATATAAAAAAGCGCAGCAAATACCCCATAGATGAAATTACCTCTAAGATCGAGACCAAGAACCATATCGCCGCGATCCACAACAACCCGCATCTTATTGAAAAGTCCCTCTGACATTGCATCTGAATATATGACACCCGATCCCTTACACCTCTTCTTCTTCCATTCCCCAACTAAAATATGCTTTATTCTTGTTCGATTTTTTTCCAATCTTTGAGACCGCATTGAGAACGTTTCATCTAGGCCATGACCAACATCACAAATCACCTGAGCCTGAATCCTATCCCCCTCAAAAACCCTATTACTCCTCATGTATGGCGAATATAAAACATCAATATCCCTCTCAGTCAGGCCATCAAACAGTAACGAAACCTCTCTATAGTTTTTCTTAGGAAGGTCAAATTCGAAGCCGAATTCTGATGGCGAAATAATGTACTTCTTATAATCAATATCCTTATATTCCTGTTCATTTATATTCGCGACCATCACAACACAGTAGGGCGTGAACGCTATGACGCATAAAATAATAACGAATTTTAGTATGCTTTTGATTTTCTCCAGAGCAGGAGCCCATTTTCGGTTCATATTTTCTGCCATCACCTTTCCCTCAACGATTCCATACGCGTACGCATTAACGGCGACAAGAAAAACTCAATTAACCTTCGCTCACCGGTTTGAATTTCAGCCGTTACCGCCATACCCGGTTTAAATTCAACCGCCCGGGCATCCGCAAGCAGTGAACTCCTGTCCAGCCTCAACAGCATGCTGAACACCAGGCCGCGCTCCTCATCAATTATTGCGTCATGCGAGATCGACAATATTTCTGCGTCAACCACGCCATATTTGGTGAAGGGTAGCGTGTGTATTTTGACTTCCGCGGCCATACCTTCCTCTATAAAACCAATGTCTGTATTGTCGATAAAAACCTCTACTTCAACGGCCTTGCCCTCGGGAATAACACTCATCAACAGTTCAGCATCTGTTACAACGCCGCCCAAGGTATTGATGTTTATTTGCTGCACCACACCATCTACGGGTGAATAGAGTGTGAAGTAGCTCAGGCGTTGCTCCACCTTATGTTTTTCTTCAAGCAGGCTACTCAACTGCCTTTGCAGCTCCACAATCTCATCCAGGCGGCCAGACCGAACCTGTGCGGTTAGGGTCTCAATTTTCTGTTCTGCCTCGTCTTCACTCGCCGATAATTGCTGGCTGCGTTCTTGCTCGAGTTCTAAGGAGTAGGTAGCTGACAATAGGGCCTGCTGGGCGTTTAACATTTCAATTTGGGTTGTGCCGCCCGTTTCAAACAGCGCTTTAATACTGTTGTAGCGTTGCTGCTCCAGCGGCAGGCTATGCTGCAGGCTCTTCAGGGTAATGCGGTTCATTTGCTGTTCGGCATGGATGCGGGCCACGGCACTGTCCAGTTCGTTGACCGTCGCTCGGAATTCCCGCCAGTACCCTTCGAGCAGTTGGGCATCGAACTCCGTGCCCGGGTCGTTTGGGTATTCAACCGCGATAGCAGTGGGCAACTGTTTCGCCTCTGCCACTTGGGTAAGGGTAAAGTTCACGACCCGTCCATAGAAGCGCTCACGCACTCGGAGGCTACGCTCTGTTGCATGTTGGTCATTGGTGATGCGATTGAGGTCTGCTTCTGCGCTCGCCCTGTCGAGTTCTACTAACGCCTGGCCCTTGCTGACCCTATCGCCGTTACGCACATAAATTTTTGACACCGTGCCCTTTTCAAAGGGTTGAATAAACTGCACACGCTGGGTTGGTAATATCTTGCCATCTGCACTGACCACTATATTAACGTTGCCGATATAGGCCCAAGCCAGAGCAAGAAATATAAGCGCAATCAGGCCGTAAGCGAGCCATCGCGCCAACGGGTTTGGTGGTGTGGCCTGAACCGATAAGGCCGCCGGCATGAATTCATACAGGTCGGTCGCGCCTGAGTTCGCTGGGTTCAGCAGTGCTGGCTTCATTCCGATGACCCTCGGACCGGCACTGTGGGCACTCTGTCGAGTGTGATCTTGCGCTTGCCAGAGGCCACAATGTGCGGTTTCTCGTCCATCGTATTAGTGAACGGGGCTTGGCGTTGATGGGCAAATAACTCAGAGAACCGGCCGCCGCTGCGAAGCAGGTCTCTGCTTGCGCCCATCTCCACAACCGAGCCCTTTTCGACCACCATAATCTGGTTACAAAATGCGACAGCGGACAGCCTGTGTGCGATCACCAAAACGGTCCGGTTTTTACAGATGGCCTGCATATTCTCCTGTATCACCTTTTCAGATTCATAATCCAGGGCACTGGTCGCTTCGTCGAAGATGAGGATCTTGGGGTTATTAATCAGCGCTCGAGCAATCGCAATGCGCTGCCGTTGCCCTCCCGACAGGTTCGTGCCCTGCTCCTCAATCAGGGTGTCGTAGCCATTGGGTAACTCGGCGATAAAGGAGTGAGCGCCCGATAACTTGGCAACGGCGATCACCCGATCCATTGAAATGCCTGGATTGACCAAGGCGATATTTTCTCGAATTGTGCGATTGAAGAGAAAACTGTCTTGCAGCACCACGCCTATTTGGCGCCGTAAGACACTGGGATCGAGCGACGCTATATCGATACCGTCGACCGTTATGCGACCGGACTCAGGGATGTACAGCCGCTGAAGTAGCTTGGCGATGGTGCTCTTGCCTGAGCCAGAACTGCCCACAATGCCAATGGCCGTCCCGACTGCAACCGTAAAACTCACCCGGTTGAGTATTTTGCGGCCCTCAATGGCATACCGAAAATCAATATCCGTAAAGGTGACTTCGCCGTGAATATGCTCCACAGACGCCCGCGTGTTCTGGGCATTAAACTCTCTTGGCGCGTTTAGAATGTCACCGAGCCGCGCGATCGATATGCCTGCTTGTTGGAAGTCCTGCCACAGCTGCACCAACTTTAAAACCGGCCCACTCACCCGGCCTGCGATCATATTCACCGCAATCAGCTGGCCAACGCTGATTTCGCCCCTTATGACCAGATGCGCGCCAAACCACACGATACCCAGGGTCATCAATTTATTAATTAGGCCGGATGCCTGGCTGGCGATATTAGACAGATTGCTGCTTTTAAAGGAGGCCGAGACATAGCTGGATAGGTTGTCTTCCAGTCGACGTTGCATTTGGGGTTCGGCGGCCAATGCCTTGACGGTTTCAATACCGCTAATGGATTCCGTTAAGAACGACGTATTGGCGGCACTGTATTTGAACTTCTCATTCAGGCGAGACCTGAGGAGGGGTGTTATGGCAATGGACAACACGATATAGCAAGGAATGGTCGCCAGTATTACCCAGGTTAGGGTTGGGCTGTAGTACCACAGCACTGAAATAAAGATAAATACAAAAAACAGATCGATAATAAGGGTCAGCGCGGTGCCGGTAATAAAGTTGCGGATCGTATCCAATTCTTTTACCCGCGCCACATTCTGACCAATCTGCCTGGATTCGAAATACGACAATGGCAGTGCCAGCAAATGGTTGTAGAGTCTTGCGCCGAGCTCGACATCGACTCGATTGGTTGTGTGGCTAAAGAGGTAATTTCGAAACCCGCCGATAAACGCTTCGAAGAGGGCCACAATAAAAAACCCAACGGCGAGCACGTCTAGGGTAGAGAAGCCCCGATGCACAACAACCTTATCCATAACAACCTGAAAGAAGAATGGCGTGACCAGCGCAAAAAGTTGCAACACGAAGGATGCGACTAAGACTTCGGTAAATAATTTTCGGTATTTTACCAGGGAGGGCACGAACCAAGCTATATTGAATTGGCGCGTCATGGCTTCGGACAGACTGACACGTTTTGTTACAACCAGGAATTCACCGATTGCGCGCTGATTGAATTCATTCAGGCTAATGATCTCTGGCGCTTTTTGCGATAGGTCGTGAATGAGTACGCTGTCAATTTTTAGGTCTTTGCTGCGCGCTATCTTCGCGACCACAAAATATTGTCCATCCTGCCCCTTAGCCATGCATGGCAAATTGACATTCTTGAATCTAGCCAAGTCGGTGCGAACAAACTTCGCCTTTAACGACAGATGCTCAGCGGCCTGGAGCAACTGAATATCGGAGAATAGCTCTCCCTCTACCCCATATAGATGCTGCACCTGCGCTGGGCTTGCGGGTAATTGATGGAAGTTAGCAATTGAAATTAACGCTAATAGGCCTGAATCCATGGCAACCGTCGTCCTTAGAGCTCGTCGCAAATTACCTAAACGGTAGCAAAATACTGAACTTAAAGACTGCAGAACTATAAGATTAATGCCAGATATAGTACTTTAAAATGTAACCAACACGCTGGGCTGAATCAAGTAAATTTTTCGTTCGAATTGAGAAGTTGTTCACATGAAATAATTATTTTATTACTCTAAATGACCAATACAACTTAACGCTGCACAGGGGTGGGACGGGTAGCGCTGAGAACGGGGGTGTGCGATTAATACAGGCCAAGTAGAACATCCATATGGGAACCTTTACTGATATTTGGGCACCCTAAAAGGCATCCGAAACCGAATTACTCCAGACAAAAGGCCGACACATAAGCCTGACCGATATCAAGTTTCCAAGGGGCCTTGACGCGACAATGACCCCATCGAATCCCTAAGGACCCTTGATGTGACCACTTACCCGAGACTAACCCAGGAAAACCCACCCCATGACTACAGCAGCCCTTATCGCTGGCTGCATTGGACCATTGCCACCGGCTGTATCACTCTCCTCATTGCCGGGCAGCAATTTAACCTGCCGCTGTCAAATGCCTACCGCAGTGCCGGTTTGCGCTACCATTCCACTATCGGCACAGTGGTGTTGGTCTGCGCGCTCTACCTCTTTTTTAAACGCTTTATCCGCCGCGACACTCGACCGAATCACAACCTGCCCATGCTGAAAAGACTCATCGCGACCGGCGTGCATCTTGCGCTCTACTCCCTCGCCATTCTCATTCCCCTGACTGGCCTACTAACCGCCTATTATGCCGAACTGCCTGTTTTACTCCTTGGCCTATTCGATATCTCTGGTTATGCCACTGACAATGCCCTCTATACCCAGATCCGACGGGTCCACGAGCTGGCGACCTTGCTTGCCATGGCACTGTTAGTGGCCCACGTCGGGGCCGCCATCTATCACCACCGAATTCAGAAAGACCGGGTACTCAGCGCTATGGTGGATATCGATTATTATGCCGAAAAGTGGCGGGTGCTGCGCCGTAAATTGCGACGCTGATACGGGCCTTGATTGCGTCAAGCAAGATCATTGACCAAAATGTGCTGCTAGTACAGGCCGCCATTAAGCGCCCCGCTCTATAGCGAAGGGTCTCTGCCGGATAGTCTAGTCAGTTTTATGCGCCCTATGCTCGTGCACCTATGCATTGGCGTAACCGCGCCAATACTAATCTCATTGACAACTGTCTGTGATCTGGTTATAACGCTATAACTTCAGATTAACTACCAAAAAGTGGAATTCCTTATGATCCTTAATCGTTCAAGCGTCTTGTCGGCAGCAATAATATTGGGTGCGTTTTCTTTGAGCGCCTGTAACCTGGAGGATGCGGCGACTACGGTGGTCACAGCTGTGGTCGCAGCAACTGCTGCCACCCCAGAAGAGGCGGTCGTGGTACCCACAGAGCCGGTAACGAGCTTAGAATCAATCGTTGGTGTCTATTTGATTACGGAAGATTATGGTACCGATGGCATAGACGAAGGTTATATGGTGATCGATGATGCGGGCAATGTGACCTGGTATGATGATCAATCTGACACCTTTGACAAGGGAGGCAATTGCTATGTCGTCGATGATGACTATTATAACTTTGTCTTCCTGTCTGAAAACCGCTTTGATACCGATTTAGGTACGGCCACTATTACCGATAACGCGGGGGCAGGCCTGATCATTGAATTTGACGATTCGATGGAGTCCGATATAACGCTTGGCAACAGATCAAATTTGCTGGAATCTTATTTCAACACCTTAGTGTGCCCTGCAGCGTCTGAGAATCCATCGGCCAGTGATGATGGTGAGAAAACTCCGAAACAGCAAGAGAAGGAAGACAAGAAGGATTCGCAAAAAGAGAAGAAAGATTCTCACGAGAACGCAAACGACTCGGATTTTCAAGACAAGAAGGAGTCTGCCAAAGATAAGGGCGGTAAGTAAGCTCAACACCTAAGCTTTGGTGATTCCAAGAGCCCTACTGAGAACCCTTCCAGTAGGGCTTTTTTTCGACCCCATAAAGACATTCGCTAAGTCTGGGGAGGCATGCTGTATTCCAGGCGGCGCGATTCCATTGCCCAACTCCCAACCAATCTCAAGCCCCACTGCTGCCAAGCTCGCTCGGTATTTTAACTGAGCCATTAAGCTGTTAATCACCCCTTAAGATTTTTAAAATTACAAACAAAACAACAACGTCATTTTTATGACGAAAATTAACCAACAATGCGCCGGAATTAATTTCTGCATTAGCAGGATTGCCCCCTAATAAAACTGCAATGCCCTGTTGCGAATAACGGGGTATTGCGCAGCCGCCTGCTTAGGGCCTCAACCGGATGGCGCGCGTTAAGCTGTAAAATAAATACTGCAAGGCCTGAGGTATTAGTACAAAATCGGGGCATCCATAATTTTTGCAGGCAATTGAATAGGCGGCGCGCGGGTCGAGCCCCTAGGGAAGACCGGCGGATGCAACATCGACCGCTATGGCAGCCACCTTTGCCGGTAATAACCGATACTGCACTTTTTAACTAACCGAGAAGCCCTATGAAACTTGAATCCATTGCTTTGCATGAAGGCTACACGTCAGAAGACACCACCAAGGCTGCAGCCGTCCCGATCTACCTAACAACCTCCTTCACCTTTGATGATACCCAGCACGGTGCCGACCTGTTTGACCTGAAGGTC
>Ga0209195_1002485_pt1 | contig 10802 bp, 5 predicted proteins | sample COGITO_mtgs_1004_3_FD_184788 | JGI IMG/M metagenome (GOLD analysis project Ga0209195, IMG submission 184788) | Pelagic marine microbial communities from North Sea - COGITO_mtgs_100420 (SPAdes) (version 2) | ecosystem: Environmental > Aquatic > Marine > Epipelagic ...
GCTTAGCACGCTTTTCTTTCTTTAGCTCACTGTATGTTTTATCGCTAAACGGCGCTTCAAGAGCTGATACAAGCTTGTCTACAACTTTTGTACTCCTCCCCATCTCTTTTTCTTTTAAAGACTTTTCGTAAGCGAACTCAGCGGCTGTTGTCTGTTTTGCTACGGATTCTGGCGCTCCCTTTAATGCTTTAGCTAAAGGCGAACGTGGTTGCTGTTTGTACATGTTATTTGTTTTTGAGTTTTTCTTTTCTTAAAAAATACCAGCGTTGTGCTGTGTAACCAATTGATATCAATAATAGCATTAGCTTTAACGCGGTTTCAACCTGTGCCATGCTGATAGTCATTGCTGTTGTGTTTAATAAAACCAATTTAACGTCGCTTTCGTTCATTTTAAATGCGTTTATACTTAGTTCTCCCGCCTTCAGAATAGGCTTTTAAAATTTCTCCGCGGTTTAAGCCATCTGGAACGTAAGATACATGCACCCAAGAAGGTTCATTATCTGTACCGAATTCCCAAATAAGCTGATCAAAGTCTAAATGGTTTTTGATTCTATTAAATATGTCAGCGTTGGTTATTACGCCGTAAATGTCTGCGTCAATATCAAGTGCCTGCCCTTTACAGTGTTGCGAACGTTTGCTGCCACCGATAGCCTTATTAAGTTCTTCACCGCGGTACCCCGATGATACACCAATAGGTACACCGAAGTGTAGGCGCAGTGGTTCAAATACATTAGTGGCTACATGCTTTAAAGCTTCTAAATGAGTAACCGTAGGTGTATTATCAATGCCCAACCTTGCGGCTGTGCTTGATTTAGTAACCTCTTTTATTGATAAATGTTTTGATAATTTCATAATTAAAAATCTGAAACGTCTTTAGCGGCCCCCTTTTTCTTTTGCTGAGTTTTCTTTCTTGTTTCCTTAGCTTTTTTAACTCCAGCTTCCTTACGTTTTTTCTTAGCAGCTTCTTTAATAGCTTCAGCATTTTCCTCTATAGCGCCTACATCCCACGTTTTCCAGCCTAAGGCTAATGCTATACGCTGCCACGCTTTGTTACGCGCATCGAATGCTTCGCTAATAGAAGTAAGCTCATCTACCACACGATCAAGCGGTACACTAACCGCGGCAGATAAAACTTTACCTAATATACTCCAATTTGGGCCTAAATCTAATCTACCGTCTGCTACTACGCCCCAGCCACGTGCTGCAATCTCGTCTTTCTCAAACTTTCTTGTTTGAATAGCACTATGTACTTTACGAGCTTTAGAGCCAATAGGCGGTGATATATCAAATAAAGACAATACAGTGTAAGCGTGGTTCGACATAAAGCCTTTTTTCTCTTGCTTGTCGTATTCTCTAATAATATTTTTAACAGTAGAGAACACTGCACCATATACACCAGAGCCTTTAAGCACGGTATCAAGCATGCTATTTAATACTCTAGCTATCTTCTGCTCCTCCTTAGCGTTCTTCTTATCTAATTCAGCAGCAGTGAGATCCTCATCGTCATCATCAAACCCTGGTAACATAGCGAATAATGCACTTTGCAGGGCTGAGAATATAAAGTTTTGTATTATACCGTAATAAGCAATTTTACTTACGTTCTCTTTCCAATCACCTCTGTTATTAGCTAAATCTAACGCCGCCTTTTTCATTAAGCGGGTATATTGCATAGGAGTGTTCTGAAAAGCGAATATAAGACGCCCTAGCGTGCTTCTTTGCAGCTGTGACACCAATGCTGGATCTGAGGACTGCTGGGCTTCATCAGATTTCTTAGAGAAATCAATAAACGCTTGCGCTTCCGCATCTTTTGGCGACATGCCTTCTTTAACTAAAGCGTTAACACGGTTGCGATAGTACATCGCCCCACCTGTTGCAATAGCCATACTATCCGCAATTTGAGTGGGTGTAAAACCTAATTGTAATAACTTAGCTAAAATAGCTTGCGGGCTGTTCTTACTTGCATTAGCTATACTGGCAATTTCGTTAGAACTTACGTCTTGCTTCAAACCACCCCGACGCTCTTTAAGTTTATCAGAGTTAAATATCATTGCCCAATCAGACCAGTATTGCTTTTGGTTAGCAAACGCTGCCGCTGCTTTGACAGGGTTGTTGTCAGACCAGTTTATAAAGTTAGTAAACGAAAGCATCTGCAGCAACGCGGAACGTCTGTTAAAGAACATGATTGCACCCGTAGAGCCGTTAATCCAGTTTAACCATGCGTTAACCTGCTTATTGCCTCCTGCATTACGGTTTGTACCGTTCTTCATTGAGTACAGAGAGTCCTCAATTGCCTCACGATGCGCTTTACCGTACAACGCCTCAATCTTATTTAGATTTTCTGTAGTAAATATTGCATCAGCGTTTTGTATAAACTCTTCTAAGTATTTTTTACGGCCGATCTTTTCGGTCATGCTGTTAAGGTCCGACAGCAATGTACTACCCGACCAGTATTCGCTAGGCTCCATCCACGTATCGCGGCGAGCAACAACAAGCATTGCATCTGCAAAGTCCATTAACTCCGGATTTTCACGAATAGCGTCTTGCAGTATTTTTGTGTCTTTCTGAGACAAGCCCGGTGCTTTGATACCTGCTTTACCCCACAAGTACACTCTAACAGCTTGATCATAAGTAAAACCTGTCTTGCCGATCTCTTTATTTAGCAACTGGTACTGCTTAGGAAATGCTTTAACTGCGGTTTTAAAGTCGCGTTTTATTTGCTGGCGTATACCATTAATAGCGGCAATACCTTTAGCATAAGGTGTCATTAGGTTATCTTCGAGCCATTTCATATCAGCTTCACCTTGTTTACCTTTACCAGCAAACGCATAGTTAACTAGACCTCTAAAATCATCAACGCTCGGCGCAATAAAGAATTTAAACCTACCTTTCTTTTCACCGCGCTTCTGTGCTTGAACGGCTGAAAACGTTTTAAATGATTCAACACCTGTTTTACGTTCAAGTATATTGTTAAACTCTTTACTTAGCTCTTCCGCTTTTGGCGATTTACTAAATTTAGCAGCTTCAATTTCTTTAATGTTTTCTTTAGCTTTATTTAAAGCTTCCTGGTTAATAGCCTTGCTAAACTTAATAGAGCTCTCGATAGCAGCGCTTCTTTTTTCTATCATCTCTTTAGCGGGTACACCATCTATAGTATACACGCTATCGGATCTTTTGCCTAATAATAATATACGCTTATCTTTGTAAGGATTATTTTTACCAAAAAAGTCTACGGCATCGAGTGCGTCTTTGTTTTCCATCCACTGGTCGTGGAATCTTAGCTCTTCATTAAGCTTAGAGGAAAATTCAGAATCACTAAGTTTTTCGTCAAATATAAGCTCTAATATATTAAAACTTGTAGTAGCATTGTCGGCCAAGTGTTCGCCTTTAGGGTGGCCAATCGGCTCTTTAGTTACCGTTGCATATGTTAGCGATGTAAGTCCTCTAAAACCAGCTTTTAAGTTTGTTTGAATTTGCATTAATTCAACAATAGTTTCCGGTCTTATCTTACCTTCTTTGTATAATGAACGTATTGTTTCTATAATATGCTGGTATGCTAGTTTATTAGCTTCGCTTGCCGCCGCTATTTCACCGGAGTACTCGGCTAGCTTGCTTAGCTTTTCTTTTACAGGCATTTCTTTGTTTAAAATATTTCTAAATATTTTACCCATAATGCCTAAAGAAGAATTAAAAATTCTAATATTTTCAGGTATTAATCCAGCTGGTAGGTCTTTAGACGAGCTTACATTTTCTATGTTGTCCTTTAGCTTTTTATAATCGCCGGGTTTGCCTGTGTCTTTCTTAATATCCGCCCCGTCTAAAACACGATAGTGAATCCCAAATATCTCGGAGCCAATAGCGTTTACAATATCTAAACCCAGTGCTTTAGCTAATGTTAACACATCCTTGGCATAGGCATCTTTACGTTCTTTTGTTGATTCTTTACTCAGCGCTTTTTTAGTGTTAACTTTTACGCTTTTAGGTATAATGTTTGACTTTTGAACTAACTGCTGGAATGCTAATAATTTTTCATCTAATATTAACCCCGACTCATTAGCTTCTAGGAGCCATTGCCCAACACCTTCTATGTCTTTAAACTCTTCTTTATACGGCTCCATTAAGGTGCCATTGTCGTTAACCACAGCGTCAAAGCCTTCTTTTTGTACAATCTTCCAAAGCTCTCTTGCGCGCTTGACGTCGTTTTTGTTAGTTAGGTCAAAAGACTTCGAAAACTTAACATTACCACGCTCAATATCCCTCTGTGTTTCGGCTATATAGTTTTCCCTGAGCTCAACCCCTAGCAAGTCTTGGCGCATTTCAAACGCCTGGCGAATTTCACTATTAGGGTCTTGCAAAGCCTCGTTAACAATATCAAAAGAAATTTCTTCCGCTATTGCTTTAGCTAAAGACTCTTTGCGGCCTCGTATAGGTGCTCCAGACGCATCTAAAATGTTAGACAAGTAATCAGCATCAGATAATCTAGTTGACGCGTTAGGTAGTCTTCTAACAAGCTCTGCGCCTGATGTGCGCCCAGCGCTATCCGTTGAAACGGATTCTCTATCAATTTTCTTACCCTTCCAATCACTTGTCCATACACCGTTAACTTTTTTCTGGATAGCGTTAGGCATAGCCGTCATCAAGTACGTGGTAGTCATGTTCTGCAAAATAGCAGCTTTGTTACGCAAAAGGAATTTACGAAGTTCACCGTCTTTCTTGCCGCCCATCGCTTTCTTTAAGTCGATGTCAGCTTGTTTACCCATAGCTTTACGAAGCTCGGCAATATAGGGCTTAACAGTAACGTTTTTAGATACGGACTCATCCATACGCGTTTTCATAACACGCACGGTTGATTTAACTTTTTCTTTAATTGAATTTACAACTTCGCTGTCTAAAACTTTGCGTTCTAGCAAGGTTTTGTATTGTGGCTTATCCTCTTTAACAGCCGCTTCTTCCTGTACCGCCATTCCTTTAGCAGTATCGATGTCTTTCTTAATACCACCAGTCGCAGCTGACTCAATACCTAATCTAGAAGCTAGGTTGTTTGATCTTAAGAACGCTCTGTTAACAAGAAACTTTTCAATGTCTTGCTTGCCTTCTTTAAATTCTTCAAAAGCTAAAGCTTCAATCTCAGTTCTTAAAGAGTTTTGGAAATCTTCGCGAGACACGTTATTGCGTTGCTCTGGTGCAATCGGATCGTACAATGCTTTAGTACGATTAGTAACGATTTTGCCAATAAGAGGGCTTAGTTGTTCTCTAATTTTTGCTTCAAGACGTTGTTGTACGGCATCAGCCTGAACTTCAACGCCGAACTTTTCCGCTACTTTTTTAGCCTCCTCAATTCTTCCAGCACGCCTAGACAGCATGTCTATTACACCAGCGTCTTGCTCAGGCGTAAGCGTTCTTGATTCTTTTGCAGTTGGCGCTTCTTCATCAGAGCGATCACCAACGGTTTTGTCCTTAATGTTTAAAGCAGGGCCTTTGCCACCGAAGTGCGCTTGTTTGTTAAAGCCCCTAATAAACTGGTAAGTAGCTTCATCGCTTTTAAGTTGCATTGAAGCGGGCAACCAACTGTTAACAAAAGAACGTGCTTGTAACAAAAAGTTTTTATCGACCGCTTGGCCATCTGCAATAATATCAGACATAGCGTTCATCGCCTCTTCATAATAATCCGCGTCTTTCGTTACTTCTCCTTCTGCACTTGTTTCAGTGTAGCTTTGGTCTATTCTAAATTTAACTTTAGCGTATAAGTCAGGTTGGTTTTTTTCTAAATAACCAAGAAGCTCCTCACCTGCTTTAGTAACGTCAGTGGTGTTAAATTTTTGGCGAGCTATTGAGTGAAGAAGCTCGTGAGCATAAACCCCTATCCTTTTGTTTTTAATGGACATAGGTTTGTTAATAAGTATAATATCCGGCTCTCCGTTTTTACCGGGTATATTTACAGCCTCTACTTCTAGTTTAGGGCCTTCTTTAGATTCTTCAGATTCTTCTACTACTTCAGCAGCTTTTTCTTTACTGTACCCTAAATCTAATAGCCTTTGCTCAAAAGCCGCCGAGGCGTTATCTCCTTCAAATGTTTCAATGCGTACGTTTATATTGTTAGCCTTAGCGTAATCTTCAACGTTTTTTGCGCCGCTTTCTATTTTTTCAGCGTACTTTAAATTTTGAAAGTTATCCTTCGCGCGGTCTTCAATAGCTTCTGCTGTTATAGCTTTGCCTGGACCAGCTTCTTTTTCTAATTCAATTTTTGCGGCATTAAACATTTCTGTTTTTTTACCACCACGCATTTTATTCCATTCTTCCGCTATACCAAATATGCTTTCATTAAGCATACGGTTTTCGTACAGATTATAACCAGACTGTGCATCAAATACAACCTTGTTACCGCTTGACGCCTTTAAATTTTCTGCGCTTAACTGCTCGTTGGTTAATATATTTTCTCGTTGCTCCGCTAATTTATCGAACTTAGCTCTGTACTCTGTTTCTATAGCCTTTAATTGGGCTGCGCCTAAATCGGTGTTCGACGCGAGCTTTACAAAGTCAGCATTAACTTTGCGCATCTGACGGTTTATATCACCTACCGCTTTAGCGTCTTCTAATGTTAAATCCACCCCTAAACGAGCAATAACATTGTTTTTTATATCGTTAGCTTCTCCCGTAAGCTCTTCGACTAGGGCTTGCACTTCTTGAGTTTGCTGTGGCAAAGGAACCCCATCGCCGGCATTTGTAAGACCTTTAACGCCAGTTAAAGACTCTAGTTTAGCTATTATTTCCTTTAGCCTAGCGCTTTCTTTACTTGTAGCTAGCTCGCTGAAGTAGGCTTCTTTAATAGCCCCAAGATTACCACCTACAGACATACCACCGCCCATTAAGGCGCCTTGTGCAAAAGTTTCTAAACCTTCTTCAAAAAGCTTTTCGTCAGTAATAGCTTCAAAAAAGTTTTTGTCTTCATCTAATATATAAATATCAGCAAAGTTTTGGAAAGTATTTGTAGCCCACTCGGATCCACCTTCAACTCTAATGCCTTTAACAACGTCTTTACCTAGCTTAATAGCCGACTGCTTAACTGTTTCGGGTGGTAAAAGTTTTGCGCCTTGTTTTAGGCTTTTAAGTAAAAACAAAGTACCTGTTTTTTCAAACGCAACTTCTGATAAACCGTTCCAAACCTGTGCTGTAATCTTACGCCATTCTGGTATGTTTAACGTTTTAGAGTCTTGTTGCATTTGCTCTTCAATAGCAGAACGCTCAAGAGCATCCATATTTGGATTACCGTCCAGGAGCTCACGGTTACTAAGCATGCGCTTTGCCGCGTCTCTTTCAGCAATTGCTGTCTCCACACCCGTGCTACCCGCACCTGTTGCAAAAAACAAGGGCAGTGCTGCTGGCCCTGTAAACGCCATAGCAAAAGAAGGAATAAGACTAGTGCCAGACGACATTAGCCACATACCCGCTTCTTGTAGGCTACTTATTTCATCAACCTTTACAGACCTTTGAAACTTTTGTTGTTCTTCTTTTATGCCAGCTGCCATTTGAAATGCAGCCTCTTTGTATTTCGGGTCGTCTCCTAATAACTGGCCTAACTGAGCGGTAAGGTAATTAGCGTCTGCAGCCAAGCCTTTAAAGTTGCTAGTCAACTGCTGTAGTCTATTGTAATTAGCGCCAAAATCTTTAATAGCCAAAGGTAATCCTTGGCTATCTTTCGCCAGCTCCCTGCCTTCTAATAATGTTTGTTGTAAATTTTCAAAATCAGCAAGCGCAACTAACCTAGTTTCTTCGGTTGGGTTTGATTCAAAAGCATTGTAAGATTCTTCGTAGGCTTTTGATTGGCTTTCGTATTTTTCATTTAAAGCACCAACGCGTTCTTCCGCTATAGCTTTTTCATTAGCTGCTATAGCTTCTAGGTCCAACCTAGTCTGGCGGTCAAGATTGTTTGCAAACTTTAATGACTGCTTTGAAGTGTAACCTTCATTGCGGGCTTTTTCCCATGCCGTTAACTGCTCTTTATTAGGCGGCGCTATGTAGCTGCCCGCTAAGTATTTTTTATATTGCTCTTCTTCTTCAACGCTTTCAAAGTCGCCGTTCTCAAAAGAAACATCAAAACCTTTGTTATCTCGGAAGCGTCTAATATTGCTGAACTTTTCTTCACGTTCTTTTTCGTAAAGATTTAAAGCCTGTTGCTCAGAAAGAGGCTCAGGGGTTGTGGCTGCTTTGTATTCATCGTACTTAGCACCTGATCTTTCCTGAGCTTCTGTAAGGTAGTTATCGTTTTTTAACTCCTCTATTTTAAGGTTTATTTCCGCGGCTTTTTCACTAAGCTCTTCTTCCGAAAGCTCTGGTCCAAACTCAACACCGGTACGAACTGTTTGTATAGCGCCGTAAGGCGAGTAGTTTCTTTTTTCGTCGCGTTTTCTTATGTTAACAGCGTCCCAAGAATACATGCCGGTTCCTTCTGTAACGTAAAGTCCCAAGCCGGAAAGCTTCTCGTTAAGCATTTTAGAAACCTTTTCTTCGCTTCCCTTTAAATCTTCGGCTGTTACGTATTCGTTAATTTTAGGCGCGCTAGCTACGGGTGACTCCAATAAAGTAATGCCCAATCTGGATTCCCCAGCGGGCGTTGCTAATCCTGGTCCCGTCGGTGGAGTTGTTTCCTTCGGAACCGTTGTCTTTCCCTCGTTTACTAAGCTAAAGCCGTTTTGCTCTAACCAGCCGTCAAGGCTTAATTCTTTTCTTTTTGCAGCTGCTTGCGCCTGTTCTAAAGAAATAATTCTCCCGTCTTTTTGGTACATATTATATTATATTTATATTCCTAAAATAGCAAAAGCCTGCTCTTTTGTTTTTACTATTAATTCTTTTTGGCCGCTCCCGTCGAGTTTAGGTAAGCCTGTTTTTTCGTCAATAATCTTCCATTCGTTTCCGCTCTTTTCAAACCCATAGCCATCAATTGCAAAATAAGGAACACTTTCTTTAAAATATCCGCTGACAAGATTCCTGTTGCTAGCGGCATTTTTTTGGGCGGTAGTTCTAGTATCAGTTTGGGGAGTAGCGGTACGTGCATCGTAAGCCGCTTTACCTTCTAATGCCGCATCTTGAAAACCTGTTAATATAATGTTTTTAGTGCGTGCTATTAAATCCGATAGCTTCTCTTCTAGCGTTCCGTTTTCACGCGCTTCTAAAAATTCTTTTTGTATTTCAGGGAACGGTAATTCTGTTTGATAATCAAACAATACCGACGCAAGTGTTGTTGAATCTTTTAATGATTCGTCTAAATAAATAGACTGCGCGTTAATCTCTTGCTCTGTTAATGCTCTATTGTAGCCGCTAAACGTAGCGGCATTTTCAACAATCTTAACGGGTATTTCACTAGGCATTGCTAGTGCTTGCACTTTATCGTAGCGAACTAATTCGCCATCAACGTTGAAATTTAAATGGCCGTTTTGTATAGATACAGGGGACATACCGGTTTCTGATAAACCGTATATATTTTTGTGCACTATTAAATCTTTATTTGCAACACCTTTAGAATAAGCATTAGCGTCAAAGTTAGAGGCTGTGTTTATTTTTTCCTGATTGTAAGAACTTAGCTCACCAGCTAAAGTGGTAAACTCACGCTGGATTTCATTCATTCTATCAACAGCGTTCTGGTACTCCTCAGACGAAGGGTCTTTTATCCTGGCTACTTTATTTGCTAATTCGTTAAACTCGTTTTTACCTTGCGTTAAAAAGCTTCTTGTGGCTTTTTCCATTTCCGGTGATAACGATGTAAAATCTATATCCGTCTTTAGACTACGCATGTAAGTGGCAACTTCGTTTTGAATGCCTGCTTTTTCTTTTTCGTAAGCCTCTACACCTGCACTGAAGGTTTTCATAAATTCTCCGGCTACATCTGTAGGTATCTGCGACTGTGCTAGTTTAGCAGAAGCTGCTAATATTCCTTTATCTGCCATTATGGGTACGTGTAAGAAGGTGTATAATCACCTTGTTCTAGTAGCGGATCACCAACGTTTGGATCGTAAACCGGCGTTACTGGCTCTGTAATACCGCGAGTTAAATCAGCAAGTGGCTTACCCATATCGGTGCCGCTACCGCTTTTATAGTCCTGATACATTCCAACCCCGCCGGCTAGTAAGTTACCAGCACCACCCGCTATCTGCGCCGATGCTTGCTGCCTAGCTATGTTCGCCGCTGCTAGCTGGTTCATGGACATGCCTAATTCCGTGCCTATTATATTGCTTTTAAGTGCACGCGCTTGTTCTGCACCTCTGCGCTCCATACTTTGCAAACTCATAGCGCCTTGAGCAGCCATACCTTGATTACGTGCTTCTTGTTGGCCTATACTCGCTGAGGCTGCTTGTATGTTTCTTGATTGTTGATTCGCAAGTGATTGCGTAAACGCTGCAATACCGGAAGCTCCAGCGGCACCGCGCATTGAGCCCATAATATCCGCTAAGCCCTGTTGCTGTTGCTGCGTTTGAAATTGAGCTTGCTGTTGGTTAACCGTTAAATCCTCGTATGGATTTTCCAAATTACGATATAAGTTGCTAGTGTCTTGTGTTCTGTATTGCTGCAAAGCTTTGTCATAATCGCCTTGCGCTTCACGCTTCATTTTGTTTGCTTGAAAAGCGTTGTAAGCACCAAGACCCAGCTGCGACAATCCTTGTACCGCGAAAATTAATGGTAGTGCCATATTTAATTAGTTTATAAGTTATTATTACGTATTATTCGCTGCTTATAAAGGCTTCAGTGTTAACTGCAAAGAGTTCTTTTTTAGCCGCGCTTGTATTAGTCATTGTAATTGTGGAGTAATATCC
>Ga0209195_1002513_pt1 | contig 10714 bp, 1 predicted proteins | sample COGITO_mtgs_1004_3_FD_184788 | JGI IMG/M metagenome (GOLD analysis project Ga0209195, IMG submission 184788) | Pelagic marine microbial communities from North Sea - COGITO_mtgs_100420 (SPAdes) (version 2) | ecosystem: Environmental > Aquatic > Marine > Epipelagic ...
GCTAATAGAAGGAGATACTGAGAAGTACAATGTATACGATGCGTTTTTTGATACTGTAAAAAACAACATGTCTTACGACCAGCTAGGCGTTGAAGCCAGTACCGTATTTGAAAACGGTAAAAGTTTTTGGGAACAAGATGGCTCAGAAATATTTGCTTTAGCTGGAGATGGGGTCGGATTTACTTTGCAGTTAATGAGGAAAGCAAAGCAAGGTCAAGTAGATAATTACTATAAGGCAATAGGCGATGTAACTAGCAAGACTAATAAATTTAAAAAAATATTATCAAAAGATAACATAGAATTTATTACGGCAAAAGCAACAGTAGAAGCTGTTACCATGAGCAACTACGCTAATGCTTTGGATGCTGGAATGGATAAAAACACGGCTACAATATATTCTGCGCAACAGTCTTTAATGACTGCAGCTATCCAAATGATTTACCCAGACATCAAAATGATAACACCCAGCAAATCAATACTTACATCTATAAGTAAGTTGCCTGGAAATCTTCAAAACGCAGCTATAAAAAAAGCGGTATTTGGGGGCGGAGCAAAGCTACTAGGAGGCGTAAGCATGGAGTACCTGGAGGAATTAACTGAAAGCATTGGGGAAAGAGCACTAAACGGTGCATTTGCTATCGCTAACAGTGAATTTTTAGGGGATCAATGGTGGGTTGAAAATAAAAAGATACTCTTAAGTACCATGTTAATAAGTGGTCCTTTAAGTGGGGTAGGAGCAACTCAGACAGCGATCAACACTTATGACAATTTTACAAACGTAGCTGAGTGGCAAATGAATATTGCTTTAGGTACTTTGCATGAACAAAAAAGGGCTATGCTAAAAGAGCAAAAAAAGCCTGGGAGTGGAATAAAAGCAGAGGATATAGCTAAAATAGATGAGGCTATAAGTTTTGCTAATAAAATGACTACTGCATTAAAAAATTCTCCTGCTAATGTATCTGGCGCAGAACTACAGTTGTTGATTGAGAAACAAGAGCTAGTGGAAAAAAACAAGGATCTAGACCCAGCCTTTAGAGAAGATAACGATGCCGCCATAAAAATTCTAGACGAGAAAATAAAGGCCGCCAACAAAACCGGTAAAGCGGCTAAGTTTGTGGAAGAGGCAGCTACTAAGGATGTTGAAACAGCTCAAAAAATAAACAAAGCTTTAGATCTTGGCTCTGAGCTGGAGGCCTACGATACTCAACAAGAAATTGACGACCGCATAGAACAACTTAAAGTTGATGGAGCTGAGGATACCGATATAGATAAGACTGCATACGGGGTTATAATTGCAATGAAAGACGGTAGTGATGTTATACTGGTAAACAAAGCAGCGGCTATAAAAGATGGTAGAATAAATACAGCAGCTCACGAGTTATTACATAGGTATTTAAAAAATACATTAAAGAACGACACTGGAAACACTGCTGCAGTTGGTAAATCTTTAAACGAGTATTATAAAAGCTTAGGGATGGACTCCAATGGTGAGTTTGAAGCCAGAAGAGCGCAAGCTGCCAGAGATTTTGGAGAAAACTCAAACAACTATAACGAAGAGCTAATCACTATGCTTAGTGAAGCTATGCTTGACGGGAAAGTAAAATCCAATCAGGGGAACATCGGCAAATTAATAGACGGAGTTAAAAGGCTTTTAAGCGTAAACAAAGATATTACTTTAGATGATGGTAAAAGCGTATTTGATTTCGTAAAAGAATACAACAGATCAATAAAGAAGGGTAAAGCCAGTAAGAAGATTCAAAAAGGGGCGGCTGGAATAAAAGGTAAACTTATAAAAGACGAAGGAACAAAGGCTACCAAAACAAATAAATCATCGTCAAGACTACAAGAAAGGTTTGACAAAGCGGAAGAGGCTTTAGACGATGCCGAAGATTTATACAACCTAGACCAGTATGACCCTTCATTAAAGAAAGCCGTAGAAGACGCTCAAAAAGAATACGATTTAGCAGAGGCCGCTTTAGATGCTGGAGTGGCTCCTGTTGCAGAAAGCACTACAGCAAGCCCAGCTGTTGAGCCCGTAAAAAAAGAAAAGATAGTACGACCTAAAGCCGACAAAAGCAAAAGAAAGTACTCTTTAGATAAGGAAGTAAAAAAAGAGCTTGAACCTAAGATTGCCAAGGTAAGAGAGGCTAATAGAGCGCAAAGAGCTGCGGAAAAGAAATTAAACGAAGAAGCGATAGCGGCTATCAATGCTATCGACGACAAAGTTGAAAGCAGATCCGATAGAGAAAAAAGAATAATAGCGCTTAGAGCTAAACCGTTAACCATACGAAAAGAAGATGAAATAACTAAACTTGAAGCGGAGTTGGTTAAAGAACTAGCCGTGCCTATAAGTAAAGCAACAAACTTACTTACTAGAGTATTTTACGATAGAATATCTGAAAATGCAAAGAAAGCAGTAAGTAAAGATGATTTTAAAGCTTCAGTAAAAGCAGAGATAACAAACTACACTCTTAATGAATTTAAGCCCGTAACTGTCAATAGAGAAGGAGAAACAGTTTTTAATGATATCGAGGATATCATATTCCAAAGGGGTTATTTCCGTATGAGAGACAAAGCGGAACGCGAGGGAGTTGTAAGCAAGGCTTCAGGTATTTCTAAAGGGGCTGACGCTTTAACTAATATAGCAGCAGAAGGTACGTCTTCCGACAACTTTGATGAAAATAGTAATGATTACGTTGCATTCCGTGAAAAAAGAAAAGTATCTTCGCTCCTAACAAGCAGTGAAAGGTATAACCTTACTAAAGAAAAGGTACAGGAGTTTTGGAATGAAAACGAGGGGGTAACTAAGTTCGAGAGCTTCAAAGGGGTACCTAACCTTATAAATGATATTTTAGCAGAAATGTTCGGCGTTAGAGAAGGGACCTTGAGTGCTAGATCGGGTAACCTTAACGATACCGATTTTAGGAACGCTATAGAGGCTTTTACTAAAGAGCAAGCTGTTTATACTATAAAAGAAAACGGGATCATAAGAGAGGAGCGCGTTGCTTTAGAAGATGTGTCTGAGTTCCAAAGCAAGCTAAGCGAAAAGAGGGCTGAAGATAAGTCGTTTAGTTTCAAAAGAGAATTAAACGAGACCATGGCGGAAGGCTTTCTTAAGTTCTTGCCATTATCCAGCGCGCCGCAATATAAGTACGAAAGCGGTAGAAAAGGTAGGTATTCTGGAAAATCAACTGGATTGCCTAAAAACTTGATGGCATTAGCTTATCAAAGAGAAGGAAGAGAAACCAAAGGTGTTGGTAACGAAGCCCGCTCGCAAAAAGAAAATCTTACAATAGAAGATGTTCTTGAAGCAATTGGAGCAGGCGTAGATCCAGAAGGTAACATAACTAAAAAAATGTCGGTCACTGGTAGAGATAGAGAAGGCCAGACTATGCTGGGAATTATTAAGTTGTTCGGTAGAATGACCACCAATGAGCTTAGTAGGACTGAAACAGCTTTGGACCCAATGACAAAGGAAGATCTTGCAGCGGGTAAAAATCCTAACATGTACTCCTCCGTTATTGACCCTATGTACACCGCTATGAACGGCTCCGTTGATATTGAAATTTTCAGAGGTGAAAACTTTAAAACTAAAGCACTGACTCCAGAAAAATTGAATTTACCATACGAGTTTATGGTAGATGAGCAGATTCGCCTTAAGCGTAAACTGACCGGATTAGAGGCTTCTAATATTGTTCAAAAGTACGCAACTGAGGCATTTGGTACTAGGCCAGGAAGAGTGTATAAAAAACTGTTTCGCCAATTATATGAGGCACACGACTCCGAAGGTTATAGCAAGATCAAGGCAGAAATAGAGGTTATGAAAGATATGCAATTTGCTTTTGGGCAAGCCTTTTTGTACACTGTTAAAGACGAAGCTATTAATTTTGAGTGGAGCAAAGTAGAAGCGCTTAAAAAGCCAGGGGTTTCAAAAGAAACTAAAATACAGGTTATTAAGGATTATATTAATAGATGGAACCGAGCGGGAAGAGACTTGGATTATAGCGCTGGGTTTCCGTTTTTGAAGGCAACAAACAATACTCGTGTTTTTGAAGAAATTAGCAAAGCAAGCGGATTATCTACTGATCAAATGAATAAGCTAGGATTTACACTAGCTAAATCAATAGGGGGACACACCATAAACTTTACTGAAAAAACAAAAAAAGGAGCCGTTTCAAAGCCTTTAGGGCTTACGGTGAACTCCGATCAAGTAAAAAAAGGGCTTAATAGCAAAAATTCTGCGGATAATAACGCAGCGGCAGTTAACGTAAATAAAAATAGTAAAATAGCAAGAAAAGAATTTTACGAAATTATTGACGCTTTTCTTGACGCAGGAGATATAAAGGGGGCATATAGTGCGTTGGCATTAATGAACGTTAGTCCAAGCGGAATAGCAAGGCAATTGGCTCCAATGGGAAGAAACTTTAAAATAAATGCAGATGATGTTACGGTATTAGACCATAACCCCAGCATGAGCTATGTTAATTTAAAGTTAGCTAGCTATATCAAAAATAGAGACAAAGCTGCTTTAAATGCATATTTAGATAAAACTACTATAAATAATATATCTAAGACTATTGACAAACAGCTAAGAAAAGAAGGAAGCCTAGAGGAAGGCAGGTATAATGATTTAATAGATAATTATAAAGGAAAAGTAGCGATTGATGTAAATTACGGTGCAAAAAATAAGCAGTCCGCTAAGCTTAACAGCGAGAACCTGCCTAAAAACTTGCGAGTAGAGGGGCAAACTTTAGAGCAGTCTTTAAAACAAGCGGAGGCATTTGATAAAGCTATAAACTTAGGTAATAGCCTTGACAGGCCGACCAGAGGCATTAGCGTTTGGGATTTTGACGATACATTGGCAACAACTAAAAGCAACGTGTTATACACAATGCCTGACGGAACTAAAGGTAAATTAGATGCATCCAGATTTGCGAAAGAAGGCGACACATTTTTAGCTAACGGTGCTGAATTTGATTTCAGTGAATTTAGCAAAGTGATGAGCGGCGCTAAAGGCCCATTCTTTAATAAGGCTGTAGATAGAAACAAGAAGTTTGGTAACCAAGATGTTTACATATTAACCGCTAGGCCGGCTAATAGCGCTAATGCTATACACGAATTCCTCAAGGGAATCGGCCTTGACATTCCTCTATCTAATATTACCGGACTTGCAAGCTCAGATCCACAAGCTAAGGCTAACTGGGTTGTAAGCAAATTTGCAGAAGGCTACAACGACTTTTACTTTGCAGACGATCACGTAGGTAACGTAGCTGCGGTAGGAGACGCACTTTCTAGGTTAGACGATGTGCGGAGCAAGGTTGAACTTGCTAAAGCAGTCAAGTACTCTAAAAAAATACGTAGAGAATACAGCACAATACTCGATAAGCTACGAGGCGGCGATGTAATAGAAGGTAACAAAGTGTTCTCAGCAGAACAGCAAATAGACGATGTATTTGACTGGGTTAAGAGTTTAGATATACCAGAAAAAAATCAAGCTAAATACAAAAAAGCTGCACTAAACTTTGTAGCAAAAAGCCCCACTAATTTTCCTGTTGACGCTGCAATTGTAGGTGAAGCTATAAGAATAGCCGAACTAAAAAAGCTAAACGTAATGGACTTTAGCAATCCTCGCGACATTATAGATAAATTTGCAGGAGAAGTTAAGGCTAAGCGATTAGACCCTAATAAAGAAAAACAATTTTTTAATAAAAAATCTTTACCAGAAGGTGTAGAAACATTTCAAATAACAACTCAGCGCGGAGGCCAGCAGGCTGTTAGAAGAATGTTAGATACTCATTGGGGCGAAAAAACCAACCCTTGGTGTGTAACAGTACAAGAAAAAACCTACACTGAGGCAGAAAAGAAGGAGCTAAAAATAAACAATCCTAAATATCCTATTGGAACAAAAGATACAATGATAGGGGAGGAAATTATGGATAAAGGCGTTGTTATAAAATCCGCTAACACTGCCCCAACTGATTTCATAGGTAATTTACTACCCGGATGGGTTGAGGGGCCAACAACTTATGCAAGCACAAATCATTTAGATCAACTGATAATAGACACAGAGACCGAACAAGATTTTGATGAAGACTTAGCTCAAGCCAAAGCTCAAGGCTATAAAGTAATAGAGGGTAGCTATGATGTTAGCCAAGATAATTTTTATGTTCAAATGGAGCGCAACAATGATCCTAAGGTGAACAAAGTCTTCAAATATACGCAGTACTTTAAAGCTATAGACCCTAGCTTGACTCAGGAGGAGTTTAACAATGGACCCGCAAAAGGGGGGACTGTATATAATCCAAGAATCGAAGCAACTGGACCAGCTGAATTAACTCCTCAGTCTTTTCAAATGTGGGAGAATTACGGTAAGCCTGCCGGGCCAAAACAATTGTTTGACATGGGTGTAATTAGCGCTACTGAATTTGTTAATGAAGATACTGGAGCTGTAGAAATTGATGACGGTGGGTTTGAAATAGCATTTAAAGACGGTAAATTGCTGGCTCTTAAAAATCTCGGAGGTACCAAACAAGAATGGTTTGACCGCATGGATCATGGCACAAAAGATTTAGCTTTAAAAGTACCTAGAGATACTAAGGGCAAAATTAATGGGCCGTCTATCATGATGAATACCGATTCAGGTAAAGTCTTTGGCAAAAATTATACGGTTAAGTATTCTAAAAAACTTGAAGGAGAGATTAACTTTTTAACAAATGAGTTGTCTACAAAAGGCGAGACTTTGCCTGGACAGTCAACTAATTTAGATGCTCAGCCAAAAGCAGTTAAAGATGTTATTAATACCCTCGATGTTAAAAGTAAAGTGCAGCAAGCAAGAGTTAAAAGTAGCTTGCAGCTTAGCAAAAGATTTAACGAAATAATTGAAGAAGAATCTGGGATAGAGGCTTTTAAGGAATATCAATCTGTTAAAGCAGCTAAAAAGGGCGCTAAAAAAGGTAAGTTTAAATTCTTTGTTCCACCATCTGCAGAAGACTTCTTAGGTTTGTTATATACCACATTACCTAAGGGAAAGAAAGGTGAATCAGCTATGGCTTTTTATAAAGAGCATTTGTTGGATCCTTACGGAAAAGCAGTTACGGGTTTAAGAACAGGTAGAATAACTATAGCTAAAAACTATAAGGCACTTAAAAAAGAACTAGGTATTGTACCTAGAACTCTTAAGAAGAATTTTAAGTATGAAGACGAGAACGGTAATATGAAGGAAAGCTTGTTTACCAAAGAAGATGCTATCAGAGTGTATACTTGGGATGCGCAGGGGCTTGACATACCTGGTTTATCTAATGTTGATTTACCTATATTAGTTAACTATGTAAACTCTAATCCCGATTTGAAAGCTTTTGCGGACAAGCTACTAGGACTTAATAAAAACACAGAGCCAAAAGCACCTACGGAAAGCTGGCCAGCGGGTACTATAACGTCGGATTTACTTAATACATTGAACACCGATGGCAGAAAGCAATTACTAGAAGTATGGCAGCAGAACGTTGACGCTATATTTACGTCTACTAATTTAAACAAGTTAGAAGCTGCTTATGGCAAGCCTTACGTAACCGCATTGAAAGATTCTTTAAGAAGAATGCGAACGGGTAGAAACTCAACACCAACCAATAACGGGGTTACAGATGGTATTGTTAGATGGCTAAATGCTGCGGTAGGTAATATCATGTTCCTTAATAGAAGATCCGCTGTACTACAGCTAATATCTTTTACTAACTTTATAAACTTTGAAGGCAATAATCTTTATCAAGCGGGTAAAGCGTTTGCTAATCAACCGCAATATTGGAAAGACTGGGTATATCTTATGAATTCCGATTATCTGGTTGACAGGCGAGACGGTTTGAAAATCAATGTAAACGAAGCAGATATTGCTACAACAGCCAAAGAAAACGGATTTCAAGGTGTATTAGCAAAGATTTTGCAAGTAGGATTTATACCAACTAAGATGGCGGATAGCGCCGCTATTGCAACAGGGGGTGCGTCTTTTTACAGGAATAGAGTCAATGCCCTTATTAAAGGAGGCATGAGTAAAGCTGCGGCAGAAAAGCAAGCTATGCAGGATTTTGTGGCCACTGCGGAAGTGTCTCAGCAATCTAGTGATCCAAGTAAGATATCTAAGCAACAAGCGGAGCCAATAGGGCGCATTATATTAGCTTTTGCTAATACGCCGTCGCAATATGCTAGGATAATAAAAAGAGCCGCTCAGGATCTTAAGAATGGCCGAGGAGATGCTAAGACGCATCTATCTAGGATAGTTTATTATGGTGTTCTTCAGAACGTTGTATTTAACTTTTTACAGCAAGCAATGTTTGCGGCAATGTTTGGAGATGATGAAGACGAAAGCGAAGAAGACACCGCAGCTAAAAGTGCCAGCAACACTAAAAAGGCTATTAAAGTTGCTAACTCAATGACCGATGGTATACTAAGGGGTATTGGTGTAGCCGGAGCTGTTGTGTCTGTAGCTAAGAATTTAGCTATAAAGCTTTATGAAAGAAGTCAAAAAACCAGGAATCAAAACCTAGCAGCAACAATTAAGGATGAGGTGATGAAAATATCTCCGCCTATATCTAGTAAGCTAAGCAAAGCGGGTAAAGTTGGTAATGCTTTTGAATGGGGTAAGAAAGAAATAGAGTTTGACGAAATGTCTTTAAAGCATCCATACGTTACAGCTGCTACGAATACGGTTGCTGCTCTAACTGGTCTGCCGTTAGATCGTGCGCAAGGAATGGCTATAGATGCAGTTGATATTGCTAGTGATGAAACAGAAACATGGATGAAACCTTTAATTGCTTTAGGTTGGCCTAAGTGGCAATTGATGTCGGAAGAAGACACTAAGGCCGAAAGAGAAGAAGCTAAAGAAAGATTCAAGGGACTTGAAGAAGATAAGGAATATGATCAGCTTAATCCTACTGAAAAAAGAAGGAAGGCACTAAAAGACTTAAGCAAGAAGGAACAAGTTGATATGTTGTGGAACGCGGGCGTTTCTAGAACTGAAATTAAGGGTCTATCTAAAGAGGCTGATAGAATCGATAAGTTGATGGATATTCAAAACAAAGAGCAGTTTGACAAGGATATGGAAGCTATTAGCCAAGGGAAGGATATAGAGGAATCACCAAAGATCACAAGACCTAAAAAAGAAAAAAAGAAGTACAGTCCGGCTATGGAAAAAAGAAGGAAGGTTTTGAAAGACTTAAGCAAGCAGGAGCAAGTTGATTCACTATGGAACAGAGGATTATCTAAAAGTGAAATACGGGAATTAACTTCGGAAGAAAGCAGAATAAATAAAATAATAGAGTTACAAAATAAAAAAAGAAAAAATTCTTTAAAATAAATCCCCTAAAATGACTATATCAGATTTGAAAATTTATTTATTAAACATAGGCACACTCGCGATATCAATGTCGCAGATAGATATGATTCTTAAACTTACATTGCTAGCAGTAAGTATTGGATACACCGCACATAAATGGTGGTTATTAACTAAAAACAAAAATAAAAAATGAAAAAATTTATAGCAAAACTAAAACACGAATGGAACTCGTTCTTATATTACTTGATGTTTAAGAACAGAACAAAATAGAATTACACAACAGGCAACCACACCTCGAAAATTCTATAATAAAAAAGCCGACGCAATTAAGTGTCGGCTTTTTTGATTTAATTAAGTGATCTCACATGCACCCCCTGCGCACGCTAACTCACCGGACAAATCGGTTTCATCATCGTCCTCTTCAATAGTGGCTACATTTACATTTTGTAATGTTGCCATTAACTCTTCGTATTTTTCTTTGGTTATATCTTCAAAGGGGGCTTGAACATAAGTACCACCGTTATAAGGTAATACAGATAAACCATTGTAAAATTCTTTGTTATCCCACATCCAATCACCAATCATTTCCCACTCATCATCTCTGATACTAATGGTAGCTGATATGTTATGGCGGTTAGCACCGTCTCTGTGTCCTGGAGCAACCCATTCTTGTGATACAGTTTTTATGCGTTCCAACAAATCAACTGGGGATTCTGTTCTAAGAATAGATCCATCAGGCGCTTTTTGTGGTATACTAATAACTCCTGTGTCATGAGGTCTGAAGTATTCGTCTTCAACTAATTCCGGATGGTTCTCTATAAGAAACTTGTACATCGATTCATTCTTACCTACACGGATTCTACGTACATAGTAATCATTGTGCCAAGCGTGAATACCTGATGAGGTTCCTAATGTTAAAGAGGTTGTACCTGCAGGTTTAACAGTTGTTGTTCTAGCGGAAGGGTTAATACCTATTAGCTTCGCAACTCTGTTGTTTTCTTTATTAACGATCTTAGCGGCTTTTTTCATATCTAATTTTAGCACTGCACCAGATCCGATACCTGTCATAGAAACGCCAATTAAAGCATCCTTTTCTGTTGTCTCTTGCCAAATTCTTCTAAGATAATGAAAGCTCGTGTATGAGGCTTGTATTGTTCCTATGAACGACGCGTGCTTAACTCTTCGATCAAATTCTTCTTGACTATCAATCTCCGATGCATTAACCTCACATAAGTTACAGAATTGGTATGGTCTCAATGCAATTTCGCAGCATGGGTTTGTTCCCCAGTCTTTGTCTTTGCTTAAGTAAAAACCAGGTTCTCCTGATCCTGATAGCTCGATACGTTTCCACAATCCTAAAAAGAATTCTTTGGTTAGCTTCTGACGTAT
>Ga0209195_1002526_pt1 | contig 10661 bp, 9 predicted proteins | sample COGITO_mtgs_1004_3_FD_184788 | JGI IMG/M metagenome (GOLD analysis project Ga0209195, IMG submission 184788) | Pelagic marine microbial communities from North Sea - COGITO_mtgs_100420 (SPAdes) (version 2) | ecosystem: Environmental > Aquatic > Marine > Epipelagic ...
CCGCTGCTGCCTGTTTTACTCATGGGTTTTATCGGCTCGGTGGTCGGCACTCTTGCAGTGCAGCAGCTCGACAGCGAGATTCTTCTCAAGCTAATTCCCTTCCTGTTAATCGCCATTGCCCTCTACTTTCTATTAATGCCAAAAGCCTCTGAGGCAAACCCACAGCCTAAAATCAGTCAGGCCTGGTTTGCCTGTACGGCGGGCCTGGGTATGGGTTTTTACGGTGGTTTCTTTGGTCCCGCCATGGGCTCTATATTTCCCTTCCTGCTGGTTTGGTTGGTGGCGCGCAATCTGGTGACCGCCACTGCCGAAACCAAGCTGATGATCCTCGTGGTCAATGGCACCTCGGCGCTAATATTTATTGCCGGTGGTCATGTGATCTGGGAGCTGGCAATTGCCATGTCTATCGCCCAGATGATCGGCGCGCGTCTCGGTTCCAATCTGGTTATGAAGCGTGGCAGCAGTTTTGTACAGCCGATTATCACCACCGTCACCCTGCTCATGGCGATCAAATTATTGTTCTTTACCTAAGTCTTGCTTAAGCTGACCTCATGAACTTTATTATCACCCTTATACTCTCCTTCGCGCTGATCATGACGGCATTGCTGGTGTTTCGCTATATAGGCCTGCCGATCTATAGAGTTGAACCAATCAATGTCAAAGTGTTGCTCGAATCTGTGCTCGAAGGCCAGGCCACCGAAGCCGACTGGGATGTGTTTATTGGCATGACGATACGGCATAATCCAGACCTCGATGAGATACGCCTGCAATGTGCTATCTTGGCCGAGCACGAAATGAGCCTGCGCGAGGGGCGAGTGCACTTTTCCTCAGCGGGCTGCGGTGAATTGAACACCATCTTAACGCGCATTAATAACGAGTTATTGCCATCCACGGAGCAGCACCATGATTGAAAAAACCTCACCCATAGCACGGTTTTTGGTTGTTGCCGCCGCCTTTGTAGTGGTCGTCACCGGGCTAAAAATGGCCGGTGAACTATTGGTTCCTTTTCTGTTGGCGGTATTTATCGCCATGATTGTCTCGCCGCTGCTCAGCTGGCTGAAACACCGCAATATTCCCAGCGCCATAGCGATTCTAATGATTGTGGTATTGATCATGCTCGTGGGCCTATTGCTCACCGCCGTGATTGGTTCCTCAGTGGAAAACTTTCGTCAGGACATTCCTCTGTACACGGAGAAATTGTCTGCCTTGAGTGTCAGCATGCAGTCCTGGCTGAGCCAGCGAGGTATAGATATAGACCCTCAGCAGTGGCAAGAAAGCTTTGACCCCAGTGTGGTGATGTCCTTTGCCGGCAGCACTCTGGCCTCCTTTGGCAGTGTGATGACCAATGCGGTAATGATTCTGCTGACAGTGATTTTTATTCTCACAGAGAATGTTGGCTTCGGTGAGAAGCTGCGCTTGGCTCGTGGCAAAGATGTTTCAGAGGAATGGCTCAATCGCTTTTCAGAAAGTGTGCATAGCTATCTGGCGATTAAAACCGGTATCAGCTTAATCACCGGTCTGCTGATCTTTATCTGGCTGACCATTTTAGGGGTGGACTATCCCGTGCTCTGGGCTCTGCTAGCCTTTTTACTGAACTTTGTTCCCACCGTTGGCTCGTTTATCGCCGCAGTGCCAGCGGTACTCTTAGCGACTGTTCAGTTGGGCGTGTTTTCTGCGGGCTTAACTCTGGCCGGGTTTGTCGTGGTCAATCTAGTGATGGGCAACGCCGTCGAACCGCGCTGGATGGGCAAGGGGTTAAATCTCTCGCCACTGGTAGTCTTTGTCTCCTTGGTACTCTGGGGCTGGGTGCTGGGTCCAGTGGGTATGCTGCTGTCGATCCCCCTGACCATCATGATCAAAATTGCCCTGGAAAATCAGGAAGAGACACGCTGGATTGGTGTGTTACTGGGCTCGGGTACGGTGTCGGATCTGGATGAGCCGGAAGATGAGATTGGGCTGTTATCTGATGAGCAGGGTATTGGTTAAGACTGGCTTTGCTTAGTTTAAATTGATATGTAGGTTATTGCAGATGTGGTTTCATCTATGAATTTATCATTTTTTAGGTAGATCTAACCAATTACATTTTTGACTATCATTTATGGAATAGCTCGGTTCCTCTAGTGGTGTGCGGGTAAAACAACCTCCAGAGATGCCAATATTGTCAGGCATTGTGGATATAAGCCAATACAATGTTGTGCCACAGTGAGTACAAAAATATCGCTCTTGGTAGTGTTGATTTTCTTTATGATAAAAAGAGTAGCAACTAGATGCGCCTTTTTGTTGGATTACTTGGCTACTGGTAAAGTAAGCCGATATTCCAAATGCACTTCCCGTCCGTTTTTTACAATTATCGCAGTGGCAGAGGCCACAACTTTTTGGTTCACCAGCTACCTCAATTGATAGTTGGCCGCAGCAACATTCGGCTAGTCTATTAATTAGCAATTTTCCTTTGCTGGAATGCAGATCCCCCTTAAGAGGTCAGGCATAATTTTGTAATCTGCTTATGGTTTACTATCTTGTTAAAGGTAGATCAGATCAAAGATGTAGCCCCCATATTTTTTATTAAACACTGATTGAATTTGACGACAACGCGTTTGAAACGCATCAACCTCGCGGCACCGCAATATCACCTAGCCATTTTTAGTAAAAACCGACTGAATCCGGAGTGGTTGTGAATAACATCACGTCTATACTCCTAAACAGTTGTTATTATCGCGGCAACTTTTGTCTCGGGATGAGACTCAATATGTGACTTACAGCTCGCGACCGAGAAACGCGGCCACTCTTACAACGGAAGTAGGATTTAGATCAATGAATGCCCAGCTTAGTGCCGTCGGGAATAAAGGTTTCACACTATTAGAACTACTTGTCACGGTATCTATCGCCGCGATTCTTCTCGCCGTTGGCGTGCCCTCCTATGTCACATTTATCGATAATAATCGGGTTACCTCTCAAGCCAACGATCTCCTCTATAGCTTCAATATGGCGCGCAGTGAAGCCACTAAGCGCGGTGCTGAAGTGCGCGTTGTCTCTGTCGGCGGCAGCAATTGGAACGCGGGGTGGCGGGTTGTGGCCGACACCAATAATGATACAGATTACGATGATCCTGACGATATTTTAATGCAGTGGGATGCTCTGGACGGCGGTTCCTTAGCCATAGCGGCCACCAACTCACCTATTGACACTTACGTGGCGTTTAACGCCCGTGGCTCCCTGTCACCCAGCAATGCGTCATTTATCTTTACGCTCGAGCCTGCTGATTGTGACGCTATTGATTCCCGGATTATTTCCATTCAGCCCAATGGACGATCCAGCGTTAGCCGTGGAGATTGCAGTTAATGAAAAGTATCAGGCACAGCTCAGCCCGTCAGCAGGGCGTCAGTATGATTGAAGTGCTGATAGCCATTTTGGTGTCGGTGATTGGTCTATTCGGTGCAATGAAAATGCAAATGAACGCAGTTTCTAATACTCACAGTTCTTATTTCCGCAGTCAGGCGGCGATTGTTTCAGGGGCCTTAGTTGATCAAATGCGCGCCAATTCAACAGCGGCGCTCGCTGGAAACTATGATATTACCTTGACCGAGTCTGCTCCAACTAGTGGCGGTCTTGAGGTCGCCGATCTCACTCAGTGGCGCTCAGACCTCGCAGTGGGATTGCCATCCGGGGTAGGCTCGGTTGCCTGTGTTTCAGCGACGCGTATTTGCAACTTAGTGATACAGTGGGACGACAGTCGCGGTTTGACCGGTTCCAGCACCCAGCAGTTTAGCCTGACTGTGAGGTTGCAGTGATGAAACAGTCAACGCGCTTTTCGAATCGCAAACAGACAGGATTAACCCTCGTCGAACTGTTGGTCGCCATGGCTATCCAGTTTATTCTGCTCGCGGCTATGGTCTATGTGTACACCAGTAGCCGAGTTATGTTTACGGTCAGTGAACAGCTCTCGCGGGTACAGGAAAATGGCCGTTATGCCACGGATACACTGCTCTATGATATTCGAATGGCCGGTTTTACGGGTTGTCGCAGCATCAAAGAAATTACCCCCAATATCATAGCTAACTCACCGCCAGTCTTTGCAGGTCTGGGTGACAGCTTGGTCGTCTACGAAGATGGCGACGGCTGGACTAACCCAACCACGTTAAACAGAGTTGCAGGTAGCGACGTGATAACACTGCAGTCGACCCGGGGTAGTGGGGTTTCACTAGTCGGTAATATGGCCGTCGATACCGCTCAACTGCAAATCAACAGCAATCCTGATGGGTTAGAATCAAATGACTTAATTTTGATTTCCGACTGTTCTAATGCTGATTTGTTTCGTGCCACGACCGTCGCTAAAAGCGCGTCACAAGTTAATATTACCCATGCTATGAGCACTAATACGGATAATCGACTTTCGAAGCTATATCAAGATGGTGCTCAAATTCTGTCCTTTGATGCACACACCTATTTTATTGCAACTGGCGCCAACGGTGAGCCAGGCCTATATCAGTATTCACTGAGTTCAGCCACAGCCACACTTTTAGCTGAGGGCATTGAAAGCATGCAGTTATTGCTTGCTGAAGACACCAATGGCGACCAAGAGCCCGACATCTATGTCAGCGCCTCTTTGCCTAAAGCTGCTGTTGTTGCCGATCCCGGTGCTGGAATCCCCGCGTCTGATGCTGTTATTGGCACCGATTGGGAAGCGATTATAGGCATCCGCGTCGGTTTGCTTCTGCGGTCAGAAATTGGCGTCGCCAGTGAACCTCGCTCCTACAGCTTTAACGGCGCTGAAGCTAACTCGGGCAATGACACCAGAGTGCGCAAGGCATTTTGGAGTTACGCGGCTATGCGCAACAAGATTAATTAAGGGAATAGACTATGAGGTCTCGAAATCAACAGGGTGCAGTATTAGTCTCAGTCATGATCTACATGCTGGTGCTGTCGATGATGGGTGTTTCATCAATGAGTGGCACCGCCATGGAAGAGCGTATGGCGTCCAATCAATGGGAACATTCTCGCGCCTTTCAGGCCGCCGAATCAGCGCTAATTGATGCTGGGCAGTGGTTTCTGTTTCAGCCTGATTTAACCGAGCCCAGTGCCAATGGCAGCAGCGGTGTTTGGCCGAGGGGGGCGGTGTCGAGCGCCGTTGCCCATGGCACCTTTGACTGGTTAAGCAGCGGCTTGGTTTATGGCAGCAAATCAGGCAATAGCACCAGCTTATTTGGCGACCTTTACTCGCCACCGCGATATGTTATCGAGGAGGCCGGGTTTGAACCCTCAGACAATGATCCAGATACGCTAGCCAAAAGGACGGGCGTATTTTATTACAGCGTATCAGCACTTGGCAGTGGGCGTTCAGAAGGCTCCCGCTCAGTGTTACAGACCACATTGGAAAAGCACAATAATTGAGGCACGGATGTCATGAATAGAGGATGTTTTATTAAGCGTCGCTTAGCTAGATTGTTTTTTACCACGGTAGTCTTATTTGTTGGCGCACAGAGCTATGGCGTTGAGCATGATTTAAGTGACACACCTTTATTTACACTTGCAGGGGTCGATCCAAATATTGTTTTGACCATGGATGATTCGGGCAGCATGGCTTGGTCGTTTATGCCGACCAGTGTTGGTGGTTACCCATCGACTAAACGAGCCAAATCAGCCGCATTTAATAAAATCTATTACAACCCCAATGTTCTGTATGAGCCGCCGGTCGATGAAGACGGCAACAGTCTTGGGAATGCCTCTTTTATTGCGGCCTGGGACAATGGCTATAAAAAAACCGGTGGTGGCAGCTGTACCATAGATCTGTCCTCATACTATCGACCCAGTTGGGGTGGCATCGATCAGAATCACTGTGGTTCGTCTAATGATTTCGATAATTTTTATAATCGCTACGCGGGTCCTGCCTCAACGGGAGCTTATTATTACCTGTTTGACAATAATCTGAGCGGTTGCAATAACAATATTGCTAATGATGATTGCTATAGAAAGGTTGTGGTGAGCGACACCTCTGGCGTGGGTGATACCGTCGATGAACGAGAAAACTTTGCCAACTGGTATTCATACTATCGCAAACGTGTCTACGTCACTAAGACTGCCGCGACCCTCGCTTTTGAGCGCTTTAATTCCAATATTCGGGTTGGATATCAGCGTATAAATCGTGATAGTTTGAATGGTGTACGGACATTTTCTGGAGCACACCGAGCTAGCTTTTTTGACTGGCTTCACGACCTGCCTGCCAGTGGAGGTACACCGTTGCATAGAGCTATGGTTGGAGCTGGAGACTATTTTGAGACAATCTCCCCCTATCGCGATGATCCGGCAGACTCGGGCTCTACAGAGCGGTCTTGCCGTCAAAATTTCCATATTATGATGACTGATGGTGAGTGGAATAGCATTCCCAATAATCTTGATGTTGGTAATGTTGATAATACTAACAATGTTAGTCACTCACTTCCTGCCAATGACTATGGCGTTACTAACTATACAAAATTCGCCCCATATAAAGATAACAACTCTAATTATCTAGCGGATATAGCCTTTAAATACTGGTACAGGGATCTACGCCCAACGGCGACTGACAATGTACCGGTCAACGTCAGTGATCTGTCAACGGATTTTGACGGTGATGGCGATACAGATAACAGCGATATTTTCTGGAATCCTCAAAATGATCCTGCTAACTGGCAACACATGGTCAACTTTATGATTGGTCTCGGCGTCTCCGGTGAAAGGGACTTTCCTGATGATTATGGCGCTCTTCTTAGTGGTACAAAGAGCTGGCCATCGGCCGCGAATGGAAACGATCAGGCGAAAATTGATGATCTTTGGCATTCATCGATTAATTCAAGGGGGGCCTACCTATCGGCACAAAACCCTGAACAGCTCGTCAGCGCCTTTACCGACGTGGTGAACAGCGTACTTGATCGCACCGGCTCATTTGCCACCGCCGCACTTAACTCCGGCACAATATCATCTGATACAGCACTGTTTTTTGCCCGCTTCACCACCAACGACTGGACAGGTAACCTAATTGCTCAGCCGATTTCCGATGGAAGCAATTGTGGACCCATAGCATTGGGTAATATCTGCCCATCAGCCTGGGATGCGGCCTGCAAATTAACCGGTGGTTTTTGTTCCGAAGTCGGCAAAAGGGTCAGCAAAACTAAGCCTAATGATCGGGTAATTATTACTCGGGACGAAGATAACAGCCCCAAGTCATTTCGCTGGGCTTCGCTAAAAGCCAATGGCACTCAACGAGCGTCATTGCATCAAACAGATAGTTTAGGGCCCAAGCGCCTAAATTATTTGCGCGGCGCCAGAGGCCAAGAAGTCGCTAAAGGTCGGGGCGGTATTTTCCGCAACCGCAAGTCGGTATTGGGCGATATTATTTCATCCGTGCCCACCTATGTCGGGCCACCCAGCAGATTTTATTTTTCATCCGATGATTTTCCTGAAGGAGTCAGTTACGGAGCCTTCAAAGAAGCCCATAAAAACCGTGATCCCATGGTGTATGTAGGGTCAAATGGCGGTATGTTCCATGGATTTAAAACAGAAAATGGACGAGAGCAGTTAGCCTATGTGCCAGCGGCAATATTCAACAATCTTTGGCAGCTGACCAAAGCTGACTATAGCCACCGCAACTTTGTCGATGGCCCCATGTCTGAAAATGATGTTTTTTATGATGATGCTTGGCACAGTCTTATAGTCTCCGGTCTAGGCACTGGCGGCCAAGCTTATTTTGCGCTGGATATAACTGCCCCAGCAGGTTTTTCTGAGGCCAATGCCGCGTCCATAGCACGCTGGGAATTTAGCGATAGCGATGATGCTGACCTGGGATACAGTTTTTCAAAGCCCTCATTAGTGCGCTTAGCCAATGGCAAGTGGGGCGTTATTGTGGGTAATGGACTCAATTCGACAGAGGCCGATGGCCACGCCAGTACCACAGGTAACGGCGTGATATTTATTCTCGATGCCGAGACCGGCGCAGTGATTAAAAAGCTCGACACCAAGGAGGGTACAGCGGACGACCCCAAGGGGCTAGCGCGCCCCAACGGCATTATAGGTACCAGTGTGGTTGATGAGGACGGTGATTTTATTGTTGACCGACTCTATGCCGGCGACCTATTTGGTAATGTTTGGGCCTTTGATCTATCTTCGAGTAATGAAGCGCAGTGGGTCTCCGCCTATGGTTCGGGCAATAGTCCTCAGCCACTCTTTAGCGCAGAAGTAGCCAATGTCGCCCAGCCAATTACTTCAGATTTAAAAGTTAAAATTCACCCATCATCAGATGGCTTTTTAATTTACTTTGGCACAGGTAAATATTTGGGTAAGAGCGACTTAATCGATAGCAGTCAACAAACCTTCTACGCCATATGGGACCGTATGAGCAATAACACCAACGGCTTCACTCGCAGCCAATTATTACCCCAAACCGTTAGCGTACACAGCACTGCATCTACAGATCTGCGCGGCAGAGTCGTCTCCAAAACGCCGATTCAATGGGATGACGGCAGCAATCCAGTCCAGTCACCGGAGAAACTCGGGTGGTATATAGATTTGCCTGAGTCCGGCGAGCGAGTGCATCAGGCCCCGACGCTCAGAGATGGGCGAGTTATCTTTGTCACAGTAACCCCAGCCTCCGACCCCTGTGCGGGTGAAGGTAGCAGCTGGTTAATGGAAGTCGATGCCTTCAATGGTGGTCGCCTCGATGAGTCGGTATTTGATTTCAATAAAGATCGCGGCTTTAATGATGCGGATATGATTAATCTTGGTGATATCGACGGCGATGGCAACGACGACTATGTCCACGGTTCAGGTATCCAGCGTAAAAATTCCGGCATACTGTCACGTCCGGGCATCATTAATCATCCAGATGGTCGCACTGAATCAAAATATGTAACCACCTCTAAAGGCAAGGTGGAATCCATTCTCGAGGATTCTGGCCGCAACCGACAAACACCATGGCGCGAGATTCGCTAATAGGGATATCAGTATGAAAATAATTTCAATAGTTGGCAGAGTTGTTTGTTTGGTACTGGGTTTATCGGTGGCTATGTCGTCAGTAGCTGCCGAACAGGAAATAGACCCAAAATGGGAAAAATTTAAAACAACGATTGATTTTGTCAGTGCGAAACAACGGTTGCTGGTTATTGGGGATCGCGAGTTTGCAGTGCCGTTTAACACGCATATTTTGAATTCCAATCATCAGCCTATAGCTATGTCGGATTTACACTCGGATGAGACTGTTTTAGTGTATTTGTACAGAGCTGAAAATGGCAGTCGGCCCGAAATTAAACGGATTGTGAAACTCAAATAAAGCCAACGAGATAGTTATGGAAAAGTCTGCTAAAAAATCTCAAAAATCACAGGGATTTAGTCTTATAGAGCTAATGATTGTAGTGGTCATTGTCGCCATCCTTAGCTCTATCGCCTATCCCAGTTATCTCAATCAGGTGACTCAATCCCGCCGTACCGATGCGCAGGCAGTACTCATGGAAGCGGCCCAATTTATGGAGCGGTTTTACACCGAAAATAACCGTTACCATCAGGACACGGGAGGCACCGCTGTAGCACTTCCCGCACAATTGCGTGAGTCACCGCGGGACAGTGGTACCAAGTCTTATGACATTACGGTTCAGGCCGCCACTGCCTCCACTTACACCCTCCGAGCAACACCGAAAAACGGCCAGGCTGGGGATGGTTTTCTTCAGCTAACCAACACCTTTGCCAAAGGCTGGGACAGAGATAATAGCGGTGCTCTTAGTGTTGCTGAGCAGACCTGGAGTAAGCATTAAGCGCAGACTCCTTTAGCCTTTTGTTCTTCGACCCAAGGTCAGGCAATAGATACCCTCGGCAGACCCAGTAAATCTCACCTATATTCACTACAGGTTATATGGAAATAAACTTGGTATAAAAGGGTGAATATGAAGTTCAAAATAATACTAGCGCTGTCATTGCTGCTAAATCTAGTGGCAATCTGCTTTCTCTACACGACTAATACTACAGATGGCGCCGCTGCTGCTGGCACTGAATCTGCAACATCAGCCATCGAACTCTCTAGCGATGTAGCCGTTCAAACTGAAGCCGGTTTAGTAGTTCAGTCTTATCAACACAGCGAGTTAAAGCAGCTTCGGGCGATTGGCCTGAGCGACGAGCAGGCGAGAATGCTTATTCTGCAGGAGCTCAGAACTCAAAATAGTGCCCGATCACAGCTATTTAATGATCAGTATTGGCATGCCAGAAGCGCCGATGGACTAGCTCAGCAGATTGAAGCCAAGATCGAAGGTGAGAGGGCACTGCGCAGTACTTTGGCGAGCTTGTTCGGTGATCAGGGTTATGCTCATAAATCTCTGAGTCAGGGCTTTTCTCCCCTGGTATCTCAGAGTTTTCTGTCAGCTAGGGATCAGATTGCGCTGCGCGAGTATCAGTTGCGCTCGCAAAAGGTTGGTCTCGCTGATGAGCTGGCTACCAGTGTTGATGAGTTGATCAGCGCTGAAATTTTAACTGAGAATGGCGCCTTAGAATATCGTATGCGCTATTCATCACTGGCCGCCAGACTACTTGAGAGCGGGGTACGTTTTACGGAGCAGAGCTTTCGCGACAGCTATATGGCCTTGGCGCCCATTTATGACAGCCGGGAGGGCTATGCCTTTGATGCGAATACGTTGATGACCCAGCGC
>Ga0209195_1002527_pt1 | contig 10661 bp, 11 predicted proteins | sample COGITO_mtgs_1004_3_FD_184788 | JGI IMG/M metagenome (GOLD analysis project Ga0209195, IMG submission 184788) | Pelagic marine microbial communities from North Sea - COGITO_mtgs_100420 (SPAdes) (version 2) | ecosystem: Environmental > Aquatic > Marine > Epipelagic ...
CAGCAACCAGTAATCCACTGACTGATTAGCCTGCAAAATAACCTCACTAGTGGCTATACGTTTCTGCCAATAACTCAGTTTACTCAGGTCATCAGATTGGTACCAGAGATTAAACTCATCGGCGCTTGGGCCCTGCTGAGCAAACAGGCTAACCACTAAATTAGGTTTGCGACCATCGAGATCACTGGAGCGTCGGCTTGAAGGGATAATATCGTCGATATCGTTGCGGCCCTGATAGGCCAGGCCACAAAATCCAACGAGTTTTTCGAGGCACTGCAGTTCTGTATTGAGCTTTTCGTTTTGTTCCGTATTCAGGCCCGCTGCAATGGCGGCACCCTTAATCGGAGCAATTAATAATGGCGCGGTTTTGCCTTTGGCAATGCGCTGCCAGTCTTCTAAGTTGGCGCATTCACGCTGGCTAATATCGGAGATTTGGCCGCTGCAAGTCTCTTGCATCGCCTGAGCTAACAGGCACACCAGCTTGCCCCCATGAAGGGAGTTTCTGGCGCCGAGCTCAAAGGCTTTGGCTACCATCCAGTCGCCGAGACAGAGTGCCATATCAGCGCCGAAGTGCTGATGGATACTCTCTTGTCCACGTCTGTGTGTGCTGGCGTCGCTGATATCATCATGTATCAGTGAGGCATTGTGCAGCAGCTCGCAAGCGGCGGCCCAATGTAGATTGTCCTGTGGGTTTAGACCAAGTGATAGACCACTGGTCAGCGCAAGTTGCGCACGAAAAGACTTACCGGGATTTTGAAAGTGGTAGCGAGCAGCTGGTGCAAGCGCGCTCTGGGCATCGGGCATCTCTCTCTTATAGAGAAGCTCTAGCTCTGCTAAACCTCTTGGTCCGGCTGAAGCGTTCGTAGGAATATTTTTAAACGGTGTTGGGGACATTGTCAGTACCCTTATAATTTTTATATTCAGTTACTTATGTTGTAACTTTTTATTGTCGCTTATGCGCTGTAGCTTAGGTGCTGTTTCTGCCGATGGAAGTGTAGAGAGCGGCAGAGAGAGAAAGAGCCAGCAGAGCTGGCCCTTTCAAATTCACACTCACTACTGGTTCAGATTACTCTGAATCAGCTACTGCTGCTGCCCAGATAACTACACCGAAGGCAATCTTGTTCCAGAAGTCAGCTACGTTATAAATAACGTTCAGCATAACTGGATCTTGGCTTCCCATGAAGTAGCCGAAGAAGTAACCCAATGGGTAGATTGACCAACCGACAGTGACTAACAGCGTCATAGTCTTATAGGCTTTTTGGACGTTAGCATTGGCTAGACCAGCATTGATCTGGCTTGCTTCACCTTTGAAGATTTCCCAGATGATGTAGAACCAAGCTGCCATTGATGGAATAAAGGCCATCTTCGCATCCATCCAACCCGCTTCACCAGCATAGCCGAAGCCAAGCATAGCGATTGAACCGATCAGTAAGCGCCAGAAAACACCAGCTGGTACTTTAGTCACTGCAGACAGAATCAAGTAAAACTCAATCATCAACAATGGCACAGTGAGTAACCAGTCGATATAGCGGAAGACTGTTGGAGAAGTGCCAGTTGATACCCATACATCGCGCATATAGAAATAGTGCACTGCAGCGATCAGAGTAACCAAACCAGAAACTGTCAGAGAAGTCTTCCACTTGCCCGCGACACGATCACGTTCAATAAAGAAGAATGCTGTGGCAGCAACCAGGGCCATAGAAATCAGCCAAAAGGAAATGCCAACGGGATCGCTGGCGGTTAAGTTGTTTGTCATGTGTAACCCCTACAGTTAGATATTATTTTTATTATGGGCAAAGCATGCTTCTTATTGTACGGAGAACGAGCTGTACCCCATGTGCAGATTTTCTGATTTATGTGTACAAAATAATCTGCGTGACTGAATGTATCGCTATTTTTTAAAAAGTGCAAATGTTAGCTATCTACAGTTTCATAGCGCTGCAGGGCGATTTTAGGAATATACTTGCTGGATAATAATAAAAAGAGATCATTATGTTTCGACTTTCTACACTAATATACGGTTTTTTCGCGGTTGTTTTTCTATCAACTTCCAGTCTTGCTGGCCACCATGAGGAAGCTGATAATGGCATTGGTAGCACTCCATCTATCAGTGTCAGCGGTATACTGCCATCCACGTCAAAAACTGAATATCCTGAGGCGCAATGGCAGATTAAAAACCCTTTAAATTTGGGCGTTTCAGAGGAGAAAGTTAAACGATTATTTGACCTGTCTTTTGCCGACTCTGCCACTCAAGGAGTGGTGTTAATTAAAGATGGGTTTCTGATTGGTGAGCGATATGCAGAGGGTTTTGAAAAGAGTTCCTACGGCACATCCTGGTCTATGGCAAAAAGTTTTTATGCCTCACTAATTGGTATTTCAATTGATCGTGGAGAGATAAATAGTCTTGATGACAAGGTTGCTGACTATCTCGACTACTTTGGTGACCAGCGCGCGGAAATCAGTCTCCGTGACCTATTGGACATGACTAGCGGTTTGGAAATGCCTGACCATGAACATGAAAACATGTTTTTCTCGGGTGACCATTTAGCCTATGCGCGGGACGTCGGGGTCGAAAAACCCGCCGGTCAAAAATTTGAATATAACAATGTTAACTCGATGTTGCTGGCGGACATTCTGGAACAGGCTACAGGACAGAAAGCTGATGTGCTTTTAAAGCAGCGGGTCTTCGATAAGATCGGTCTCACTGATGTGACTCTGTGGCAGGATAGTGCCGGGAATCCACTGACCTACTGCTGTGTAGATACCACGGCGCGACAGTACTCGCGTTTTGGTTTACTGTTTGCCCGCAGTGGCAATTGGAATGGCGAGCAGATTATTTCTGAGGATTATGTGAACCAAACTTTCTCCAAAGTTTGGGACGGACTCGAGAGTTCCGCCATAGAGCAGGACCGGGGTTATTCATTGCACTGGTGGATTTCACGCCATGACGAAGAGGCGGTGATCTTTAATGCCAGTGGCAAATTTGGTCAGTATGTTTTTGTCGATCGAGAAAACGATATTGTCTTTACCCGCATTACCAAATATCACCCCACCGGTGGCTCAGTTCAAGACTGGGGTCTACTGAAATACATTAACTGGGTGGGCTCAGTAGATTTTCGCCTCAAAGCTGCTGCATGGCTTGATTCCATGGGGATTATTGAGATGAATAACTCTATCAAAACCCCGATTACCTATGAGAGTGGCACCTCCAAAGAATTTTTTGAAAACTACAGTGACATCATTGATGCGTTGGTAGATCTCTCTCGGCAGGAGTAAAGTACATAGTGGATCGGAATTTAAGCGTTCGTTGGCCCTGATGGGGCGGTTCAGACAATCAATAAGGGTTCAATAATAATGACAAAATTTTTTAATTTGGGTTTGGTCGTGTGCTTCTACATTTTGACTGGCTGCAGTGCGCCGGCGAGCACTATGTCATCTGAAGGAGAATATGAAGATGGTGGCGCTGCCACTGTTGTTGCCAACTCATTTGCCGATATTCCGATTGCTGCAGACGATGCAATTGATGTGGAGAAGTCGCTGCTGATTAATTCTGGGGACTACTGGTTAGGGCGGGCAGTGCTGCGCTCCTCACTGGACAGTAACTCGGCGTTTGAGTACTACCAGTCGAATATGGCTCAGTACGGCTGGATCAGTATTACCTCAGTGCAATCAAAGGTTTCAGTGCTGAGTTTTGAGAAGGCATCCCGTGTTGCAACCGTGCAGATAGAAGGCGCCGGGATGCGCAGCAGTTACATTATGATTACAGTGTCACCGCGAGAGGCGATTCGTTAAAGATCGTCTAAATTTTCTAGGCAATAATCGGCCCTCGCCAGCAGGGCCTGTTTTACCTCTGCATCCATTTTGTCCCAGGTACGATAGGCCATAGCAGTGCGCGGGTTTCTTGAAAAGCGTTCGCTGTGGCGCTGCATAAAGTGCCAGTACAAACTGTTAAACGGGCAGGAATTTTCGGTGAATCGCTCTTTGACACTGTAGTGGCAGTCTTTACAGTAATCGCTCATTTTGTTGATATAGCTGCCGCTGGCGGCATAGGGTTTGGTGGCGATTAAACCGCCATCGGCAAACTGACTCATACCTCTGGTGTTGGGCATTTCGACCCATTCAATCGCATCTATATAAATTCCCAAATACCACTGATCTACTTGGTCCGGATCTATGCCCGCAAGCATGGCAAAATTGCCGGTCACCATTAGACGCTGAATATGATGGGCGTAGGCATAATTCAATGACTGATCAATGGCCTGTTTCATGCAGGCCATTTTGGTCTCGCCATTCCAAAAATAGCCCGGCAGATCACGATCGGCGTCGAAGCTGTTGCGCTCGCCATAGTCGGGCATGTTGACCCAATAGACGGCGCGGACATATTCACGCCAGCCGAGAATTTGGCGCACAAAACCTTCTACCTGAGCCAAATTCACACCGCTGTCAGGTTCTGAAAAACGTTTTATTGCTGCATCAATTACCTGCATGGGGTGGAGGATTTTACTGTTGAGTGCGAAGGAGATACGCGAGTGATAGAGACTCCAGCGAGATTCGCCATGCTGGGTCATGGCATCCTGGAAGCGGCCAAAATTCGGCAGGCAGTACTCACAGAAAAAATCCAATAGCTGCAGAGACTGTTGCCGATTCACTGGCCACAATAGATCCTCCGTTGCGCTGCCTAAGGTATCTATCTCGTGTCGCTGTATGCGCTCTAAATAGTGGCCCACTGGATTGGCAAATAATAATGGCTGTGGAACGTCTAGTATATCCGCAGCTTTTAGTTTGTTGCGATTTTCGCCATCGAAATTCCAGCGTTCACCCAGTGGTTCAGCACCGTCCATTAAAATATCAAAGCGCTTGCGAAGCTTGCGATAAAAGGACTCCATGCGATTGTGTTTGCCGACATTGATATAGCTGGCTAGCTCGTAATGAGTGAGTAAAAAATGTTCGCTCTCATAGCAACTTATGGGGATACCCAGATCCAATTGCTTGAGCTGCTCCGAGAGACGATATTCATCAGGCTGCTGATAGTCAAACTGCTCGATGCTGTGTTCACTGCAAAGAGCAGCGATCAATGTATTGAGATCCGAGAACGGTGCGGTGTCATCGAGGGTTAGATGCTTGACCTGATGTCCTGCAGCGCAGAGCGCTGTGGCGAAATTTTCGATGGCAGCAAAAAAAGCACAAACCTTTTGCACATGATGGCGCACATAGGAAGCTTCCTGATACAGCTCGGCGATAAGGTAGAGCACGCCATCGTCCTGAACTTTATACCAAGAGTGGCTGGCATTCAGTTGATCGCCGAGAATAAGCCGCAGGCTGTGGTATTTTTTCATGGGTTTGGATGCTTTTTAAGGAACGGGTTTATTTATAAATGAATCGATTGAGCTGAGTTTAACATGGACTTAGATCGGCCAGTCAGCGGCATCCACAGAATCTAAAGGCAGCAGGGTTTGTTCACCGGCCCAGCGCTGTACAAACTGATTTTTGGGATCGTAAATCTGCGCCTGTTTTTGCAGGTCAAAACGACGATGCCCGCGCGGGTCTGCGCCAACGCCAGCCAAATATTGCCAGTTGCCCCAGTTGGAGGCGACATCGTAATCCACCAGCTGCCGCTCCATATAGCCTGCGCCGTGACGCCAATCCAACCCCAGTTCATGGACAAAGCAGCTGGCGACTAGCTGGCGGCCACGGTTGGATAGATAACCGGTGACATTCAACTGCTTCATACAGGCGTTAATGATGGGGTAGGGCGTATTCCCCGCACACCATTTTTTAAACCGCTCGGGATAAAAGCTGGTGTTTGGTGCAGAGTCGGTAATACCGGAAAAGCCATAGAGTCGCTTCTGATGTCTGTGGCCGTACCATTGGAAATACTCACGCCAGAGAAGTTCAAAGAAGATCCAGTAGGTGGAATCATTGGCACCTGCCCGAGCTTCGTATTCCTTTAACTGCTGAACAATGCGCCGCGGCGAGAGTGTGCCATTGGCTAGCCAGGGAGAAAACTTGGTGGAGTAATCCATGCCGTCGAGACCATTGCGAGTCTGCTTGTAACTGCTGGCGAGGTCCTTAGCGAAATACCCTCGGAGATGCTCTTCTCCGGCACTGGCGCCGCCTTTAAACAGCGCTGGTGATTGGGCATTGGGGTTTGAGGGAAACTGTTCCTGCCAAACCGGTTGCCAGGCCATATCCGCCACTAGGGCTGGGGGCGGCAAGTTGACTGGTGCATTCAAAGGGGGAGCAATAACCGCATCTAGATCCATCTTCTCGACCAGACGGCGGAATTTAGAAAAACTCTCTGGCAGCTGCTCGATGGAGAAAGGCAGCTGCGAGGGATCAAACAATGTGTGGGTATGGCTCTGGGTGAACTGAAGCATTGAGTAACGTTTGCTCAAAGTGCTCCAGATCCGCTTTTCATGGCTGCCAACATGGTTGGAGCTGTAGAGGTGCGAAACATTGTGCACCGTAATCAGCTGGGCTATGGCTTCCAGCGGCGACTGCGTGCGAACTATCAGCTTCTGGCCATACCGGCTTAGCTGGCTGTCCAGATCTTCCAGGGATTCGAATAAAAACTCACGTCGTCGCGTCGACAGCTTGGCCGGCTGCTGCCAACCGGGCCCAGCGCTGGTAGAGTCTACGCAATAGAGGCAGATGAGTTTATCCACCTCTGCAGCGGCACGAAGTAGGGCGGCATTGTCATCCATGCGCAGATCGTGGTTAAACCAAAAAAGACCAACTTTTTGCATACTAAACTGTCTCGACGTTAAGGGGTTTAAACTGAGTAGATAGAACCTTTAAATACGCTGGGTGGGTTGATTTAGACTTATCAAACAGCCCTCTAGAATCATCTAAATTACCCTGCCTCGCGTACCAATAGGGATTAAATAAAACATGTTCACTCAAGAATAAAAGCGACCCTTTATGACCGAAGATTCCTCAACAGCCCCGGCAAAATACAACCTCACATCAGTGCTGGGGGATCTCGGCTCGCTGCCGTTCATTCTGCTGGCAGGGCTGATGGCCAATGCCCATTTTAATGGCCCGGGATTGCAAAGTGCCTCGGTGTTAGGTCTCTATGCCCCCTATGTGTTTATTGCCTACAGTGCGGTGATTCTGAGCTTTTTAAGTGGTGCGCTCTGGGAGCGAAGCCGGTTGGCTGAGCCAAATAGGCTGGCGTCAGTGACTATTATATTCAGTAATTTTATCGCCCTCAGTGCCTGGTCCTGTTTGCTGTTAATCTATGTGGCACCGATCATGACGGTCTTTGCCGTCTGCTTGCTGCTGTCGGGCTTTTTAAGTTTGCTCTGGGTCGAGCGCCTGACTGGAGCGGCCGAGCTGTTTAGCAGTAGCTATTGGTCGATGCGCTTACGAATCACAATTTTAGTGGTGTTGTTGCACGCGCTGGTCGCGGCACTGATGCTGGGGGAGTTATCAATATGACCGAATCTTTAAAGCCTGAGCTTTCCAATACGGAGCTTTCCAAACCAGAGCTCACCATCTTTTACGATGGCGGCTGCCCTCTCTGTGTCTCGGAGATGCGCCACCTGAGTCGCCGGGATACGGCACAAAAAATTGCCCTAGAAGATATTCATGCTCAGGGCTTTGCTGAAACCTTTCCTCACATTGACCCAGTGCGTGCGGATCAGATTCTCCATGGCCAGCTGGCTAATGGCGAGATGATTTATGCTCTGGATGTGACCTATGAAGCCTGGGCACTGGTGGGCAAGCGTCACTGGGTTGCGATCCTGCGCTGGCCGGTGGTCAAGCAGGTATCCCATCAGGTCTATCTGTTTTTTGCCAAGCACCGTTCGCGGATCTCGAAATTATTAACCGGCAGCGAACGCTGTGAAGTCTGTGAGATTAAGCGGGGCCAGGTATGAGTGATGTAACTGAAGGCACTGCAGCATTGGTCCTAGGTGCCGGCGGCGGACTGGCCCAAGCGATCATCAGCGAGTTAATGGCGGATGCTGCTATTGATAGGGTTATTGCCGTGAGTCGAAATCCTGCGCCGGAACATTTTGCCACTGGTCCTGAGACGCCAATGTGGATCGAAACCGAATACAGCGAGCCAGCGATGGCCGCCGTGGTTGAACAGCTACAACCCTTTGCTGGACGCATCACCAGAGTCGTTATCTGTCATGGCATTTTGCACGGCGAGACCTTGTGGCCAGAGAAGCGTCTCGAAGACATTAGCGCCGAGTCACTGCAAACCGTATTTCAGGCTAATACTGTGGTGCCTGTTCTGTGGCTCAAGTTATTACATCGGTTACTAAAGAGTAAGCAGCGCTGTGTTGTGGCGGCTCTCAGCGCTCGAGTCGGCAGTATTGGCGACAATCATTTAGGCGGCTGGTATGCCTATCGCAGTTCCAAGGCGGCGCTGAATATGATGCTGCGCACCCTGTCTATTGAATATGGGCGTCGGGTAAAGAACGTCAAGATAATCTCCTTCCATCCGGGGACCACGGATACGGCGCTATCCAAGCCGTTTCAGGCTTCAGTGCCATCTGACAAATTGTTTACCCCTGAGTTTGTCGCCGGGCGATTGTGCGGGATCATGGCGGAGGCCGAGATCGACGGGCAGCTCTCCTACTTAGATTGGGATAACAAAGCCATTCCTTGGTAGGCGTACAAGAATTGATACACTGTTGTCCGTTCTCTGGGCAATAGTAGGTGAATCCATGCACGTTAAAGTGAAACCCCTCAATCAATACCCCTGGTATATCCGTCCATTTTTCTGGAATCAGAAACGCAAATATGGCGCCGTGCTCGATCCCGGACGCCTCTGGGGCCGTTCGCCAAAACTCTTTGCCAGCGTAGCCATTATGTATGGGGTGTTGGATCGCAAAGGTTCGCCCCTGAGTCCGGTGCTGCGTTCATTGGTAACCGTGCGGGTCTCTCAAGTGAATGACTGCCACTTCTGTGTCGACATCAATTCAGCCACTCTTGCCCAGCGCACAGGTTCTATGGATAAGATGCTCGCTCTCAGCGATTGGCGCAATCAGGATCTGTTTAGTGAAGAGGAGCGGGTTGTTCTCGAGTACACAGAAGCAGTGACCTATACCGATGGGGTGGTTAGTGCTGAGTTGATGACAAGGTTGCGTGGATTTTACGATGATGAGGGGATAGTTGAGCTGACTGGGTTGATTGCCTTTCAGAATCTCTCGAGTAAATTTAATAATGCCCTGGATGTGCCTGCTCAGGGTTTTTGTTCTGTGCCGGAATAATAGCTACTGCTTGCGCGCGACTATCTGATAACTAATCTCCAGCCGGTCTTCCACTTTTAATAAGCCATTAAATACCGAAAACGGTTCTATGCCGAAGTCGGTCTGTAGGATTGCGAAGCTACCACTTAACAGCAAGCTATTAATCTCTGGCTGAGTCACGGCGATCTCTAGATCCTGCGTTTGAAAAATTCCATGTAAGCCAATGTTAGTTGCGATCTGCTGTCCAGCCATAACCCCAGCGCAATCTAAACTTTGCAGTTGCACAAAGGGAAATTCTTCCGCATCTAAACTGATCAGCATATTAGTTTTGGTCCCAGCGATATCTTTTTCACTGGGGGTGGTGAGCAGCTTGGCTTGGCTCCGCAAAACCGGGTCGTCGACTATGAACTGGTTGAGCGAGGCGTAAAAATCTGCGCGACAGCTGTTGTCGTCACCGAGTAATAGATAGCCCTGCACATCGCGACTGGCGACTATATGGTCGTGACCGAACTTGGCCATAGCGCCGCCACGGAGGACTTTAATACGCACTATAGAGTTGGCACTGTCGATTTGGTAGAGGTTGCTCTGTGGATCTGGATTGGCGTAGGCAGAAGTTGGGAAATCCGCCGGTCGCTGGGGTGCGGTGGACTCTTCTCTTGGCGCCGAGCAGGCGATGAGTAAGATGGAGGGGAGTAATACTGTAGTGATGAGTTTTTTAATGGGACTGCTCTTCATCAAATAGCTCTTCATCAAACAGCTCTCCATCAAACAGCTCGTTCGCTTCTCTTTGCAACACAACAGAAAAACTAACGTTGACATCAATGCCAATCTGGTCGCCACTGGACCAGTCGCCAATGCCAATAGAAAAGTCGCTGCGCTTTAAGACTAGCTGGCCACTCATGGTGGCGCGGTCTGGATTCTGCGTATCTTGCTTCCAGACGAAGGGCACATCCACTGGCTCGGAAACGCCTTTTAAATTTAAGCTTCCCGCGGCGATAAATTCTTCATTTGAGTCGCTGGTTGCGGTCAAGCTTTCACTGCTAAAAACCGCTTCACCAAAGCGCCCAGTATCAAACCAGTCGATGCCAGCAATTTCACTATTGAGTTCGTCGTCGCTCATATCGGCACTGCCAATATTGACAGTGACCAGCAGTTTTTCAGCCTGACTGTAATCCACGGAGAACTGGGTAAAGCGCCCTTCAATGGGCAGGCCTTGGAAGGTTACTTGATACATAAGCTTGCTGTTAGTAAGCACTGACTGCCACTGATCAGCATGACTGAATTGGCAGATTAGAAAGAAGCTTAGTAGGGTCGCTCTAGCGAAATCTTTCATCAGCTTAAAACCACATACGTTTCAGCACGCTATCGCGCAGTTTAAAGTGGTGCCACAGAGCCGCGCCAATATGCACCGCCAGCACTACAAGCAGCAGTATCACCGACACCTCATGAACCTCTTCG
>Ga0209195_1002533_pt1 | contig 10641 bp, 9 predicted proteins | sample COGITO_mtgs_1004_3_FD_184788 | JGI IMG/M metagenome (GOLD analysis project Ga0209195, IMG submission 184788) | Pelagic marine microbial communities from North Sea - COGITO_mtgs_100420 (SPAdes) (version 2) | ecosystem: Environmental > Aquatic > Marine > Epipelagic ...
GTTGGGGTTTTTTTATTGGCCGATGATTTGAGAATGAACCCGCGCAGCGGGTTCAGCCGAGCCACGCAGTGGCGAGACAACGCGGGAGCGCAGCGACGGCGGCCCCGGAGGGGTGAGGGCAACGCCCGAATAATTCCCGCCGCCTCCACCAAAAAACCAGAAAAGGTCACCCGAAAGGGTGGCCTTTTTTGGTTTCTGGCTGCTACTGGGAATGAAGCCGCGAAGCGGGTTCAGCCGAACCACGAAGTGGTGAGACAACGCGGGAGCGCAGCGACGGCGGCCGCCTTTTATTTGAGAGGGGGGTGAGGACGAAGGACGAATAATTCCCGCCGCCTCCGCCGCTAAAAAGGCCATCGCTTCTGCCTATTTGTAGATGCTCAGCCCTATGCACGCAAAGGAGGTGCATTTTTTTGGCGGGAGCCTAATTATTAAGTGGCAGAGTATTTATCTCTGATTTAACTTTCTGTACAGGGATCGCACACTAATGCCAGCTACCTGAGCTGCTTTTACTTTATCACCATAGGTGGTCATTAGATTCTGCAAATAGGCCAGCTCAGAAGTTTTTAGATCCACTTTATCCAATTCAATATTTACGTTGGCTTGGAAATCAATATCAAAACATTTGTCAATTATATCCTGATCAATAACCTCAGCCTCTGCCAGGACGGTGGCGCGGGCCAGAACATTGCGCAATTCGCGAATATTACCTTTGTAGTTCCAGCTGCTCAGGCGCTTCATTGCAGACGGCGTAAGCTGCCAGGTTTGATCTGGTGAGATGCGATGGATGAGCGACTTGGCGATAGCGGGAATATCGTCGCGCCGCTCGGCCAGAGAAGGCAGATGAATCGGAAATACATTGATACGATAGAATAAATCCTGACGGAAGCTGGCCTGATCTACCATCTCCGCGAGGTTTTTATGTGAGGCGCAGATAAGTCGAAAGTTGCTGTTTTTAATCTCGGCGCTGCCCACTGGCCTGTAGGTGCCGGTCTCTAACAGTCGCAATAATTTGACTTGCATAGGCATTGGAATATCGGCCACTTCATCTAAAAATAATGTGCCGCCGTCAGCCTGCTCTATAAGTCCTGGCTTATTAAATTGTGCGCCTGTAAATGCGCCCTTCACATGGCCGAAAAGTTCACTTTCAAAAAGAGAGTCTGTAAGTCCAGAGCACTCCAGAGTTACCATGGGATTGCCGCTGCGAGCGCTGGCCATATGAATAGCTCTGGCCGCTAGTTCCTTGCCTGTGCCAGACTCCCCTTTAAGCACCACAGATACATCGCTCTGCCCTACGCGGCTAATCACTTCCAGCATCTTTAAAAATGCCGGGCTTCTACCGATCATTTTCTGGTCGGTGACATTCCCGCTGGCGAGAGGAATAGGCCGCAAAAGCTCAACAAAGAACAACAGTTGTTGCTGGTCGTCAAAGATAGGCAGCATCTCGACATCCACATGTTCTTTGCCGTGGGGAGTTTGGTGAATATGCAAAACTCGCTCTTTGCGCTTTGAAAGCAGAGCTGCGCTGAGGGGGCAGGATTCTCCGGCCTGGTCGCAGGGGACATCATAGCCGTGTGAAACGCTGAAGCAACTGGGCTGCTGGTCCAATTCTAGCGCGCCAAATGCGTCGCGGTATTCAGAGTTGTAAGCGAGGATTTCATAATTGGTCGAGACCAGTATGGCAGGGCAGTCATAGCCCTCGAGCATGGCGCTTAGATTGCGCTGAGATCCTGAATCAGACTGGATGATATCCATGTTTTTGCCAAAATTGGTTTAAGTTTTGACAATTTTGGCTATGGATTGCCTCGGGGTCAAGATAAACCTGTCTGAAGCCCAGCAGATCCGCGATAACCGAAGTTGGCACGCTAAGTGCTAATAGCTAATAGCTGGGAGCTGTGAGAGTGCCACTTAAACTAACAAGTTAAGCGCAACAGGCCAAGACTATTGCTCAGCACGACATGTCAATTGGATATTAATGGAGAGCACGTGGAAAATTTGCAAAGAGCAGTTGATGACAGCTCAGCTGTTGAGGCGGACGTGGCGGTTTTTTTTGATCAGGACAGCAACACCTTTTCTTATGTGGTCAGAGATCCGCAATCTCAAGCCTGTGCGGTAATCGATTCAGTGCTCGACTTCGACTATCCGTCTGCTAGTATCAGCCACAGCAGTGCTGATGCCATTATGAAATATATTCAAGAACGCAGCCTGCAAGTGGAGTGGCATATTGAAACCCATGTCCATGCAGACCATCTGTCCGCTGGCCCCTATTTGCAAAAGCACTTGGGCGGTAAGTTGGCGATTGGTGAGCATATTGTCACTGTGCAGGAAACCTTTGGCAAAATCTTCAATGAGGGTACTGACTTTCAGCGTGATGCCAGCCAGTTTGACCGCCTTTTTAAGAACGGCGAAACCTATGCCATAGGTAACCTAGAGGCTACAGCTCTTCATACGCCGGGTCATACTCCCGCCTGTATGGTGCATGTTATCGGTAAGTCCGCCTTTGTTGGCGACACTATCTTTATGCCAGACAGTGGGACTGCTCGAGCAGATTTCCCCGGGGGCAGTGCTCAAGCGCTTTATCAGTCTGCACAGAAAATTTTAAATTTAGCTCCAGATACCAAACTCTATCTGTGCCATGACTATGGTGCCGAGGGCCGCGAAGTCAACTACCAAACTACAGTCGCCGAACAGCAGCTGCACAATGTGCATCTAGGCAACAACGCTACAGAGGCCCAGTTTGTCGCTCTACGTGAAAAGCGTGATAGCGGTCTTGGCATTCCTCGACTGATGATTCCAGCTATCCAGGTAAATATGCGTGCTGGCCATTTCCCGCCGGCTCAAGACAATGCGGCAGTCTATTTAAAAATTCCCATTAATAGTCTGTAAAAATAACAAAAATAACAAAAATAACAAAAATAACAAAAATAACAAAAGGGACAAACAGTGAAAATAATAACAGTCAGTGAGACATTTTCGGTTTCCGATCAAATTCGTATTGAAGACATTGCCCAGCTAGCTGAGCAGGGCGTGCAGCTTATTATTTGTAATCGACCGGATGGCGAAGCAGCGGATCAACCCAGTGTCAATAGTATTGCCGAGGCGGCGGCGGGCAAGAATATAGAGTTGATCCATATGCCCTTTGTTGCAGGTGGGCTCACGGATGATATTGCAGCGCGTTTCCGCGAGCTGATGGCGAACAATTTGAAAACTCATGCCTATTGCCGCACCGGCAATCGCTCTTTGCAGTTATGGCACAGCATCTCTTCGGAGCAGCTTGAAAAAAAACTTTCTGCAGTGCAAAACACAGGTCAGGCGACGCAGCATTTCGACGTTGTGGTTATAGGTGCCGGCGCTGGTGGTATAGCCGTATCAGCCAGTCTGCTAAAGAGAGACAGCAAGCTACGCATTGCATTAGTTGACCCTTCTACTAAGCATTATTATCAGCCCGGATGGACCATGGTCGGTGGCGGTGTGTTTAAGGCTAAGTCCACTGAGCGCGAAACCACTAAATTAGTAGATAAGCGTGTTAGCTTGCTGCAGCAGGCGGTTACAAAAGTTAAGCCCGATAGCAATACTGTGGTTTTGCACGATGGTGCTCAGGTGCACTATGAGCAGCTTGTGGTCGCTCCTGGATTAACTATTAACTGGGGTGCTATAGAAGGTCTTGAAGAGACGCTGGGCAAAAATGGCGTAACTTCAAACTATCGCTATGACTTAGCCCCCTACACTTGGGAACTGGTGCAAAAAACCCAGCGTGGCAGAGCAATTTTCACTCAGCCGCCTATGCCTATTAAGTGCGCGGGCGCGCCGCAAAAGGCACTGTATCTTTCCGCCGATCACTGGCTGAAAACCAAGCGCCTAGACAATATCGATATAGACTTTTGCAATGCCGGCGGCGTGCTGTTTGGTGTTCCTGCCTATGTTGGTGCACTGCAGTCCTATATGGATAAGTACGGCGTTAGCCCGAGCTACAACCACAATCTGGTCAAAGTTGATGGCGACCAGCGCAAGGCCTGGTTTGATGTTACCGATGCTGAGGGGAATAAATCGCAGCTATGTAAAGACTTCGATATGTTGCATGTCTGCCCAGTACAGCAGGCCCCTGCATTTATAGCCGACAGTGGTCTGGCCGACCAAGGTGGCTGGTTGGCGGTAGATCCCCATAGTCTTTGCCACACAGAGTACGCAAATATCTGGGGCCTTGGCGACGTGATGAATACCACCAACGCTAAGACGATGGCTGCGGTGCGCAAGCAGGTACCAGTGGTGGCGAAAAATATCATCTCTGTTCAAGCAGGTCAGGCACCAAGTGCAAAATATGATGGCTACGGCTCATGTCCACTGACGGTAGAGCGCGGCAAGATTGTCTTGGCCGAGTTTTGCTATGGCGGTCGCGTAGCTCCCAGCTTCCCCAATTGGATCAATGCCGGAACCAAGCCAACTAGATTAGCCTGGTGGCTCAAAAGCCTGGCTCTTCCCTTTGTCTATTGGCACATGATGCTAAAGGGCCGAGAGTGGATGACCCACTGTCCAGAGGAAAAAACCTAAATGGATAAAGCCAGCGACTACCTGCCTGCGTTGAAGTGGATGCGCAGTTACAGTGGGGATGACCTAAAAGCGGATATGGTCGCCGGACTGGTTGTCACCATGATGTTGATTCCCCAGTCATTGGCCTATGCACTGTTGGCTGGTGTGCCAGCCGAGGTTGGGCTCTATGCCAGTATCCTGCCGCTAATTGCTTATAGTTTATTTGGCAGTAGTCGCACATTGTCGGTTGGCCCGGTCGCTGTCGTGTCATTAATGACTATGGTCAGCCTCAGCAATATTGTCACCCAAGGCACTGCAGACTATCTGAGCGCCGCCATTGCTCTGGCATTTTTGTCAGGGTTATTCCTTCTGATTATGGGTCTTTTTAAATTGGGCTTTGTGGCCAACTTTTTATCTCACACAGTAGTCTCAGGCTTTATTACTGCCTCGGGCATTATTATCGCCCTGAGTCAGGTCAGGCATCTGCTGGGTATCTCTGGTGCCGGAGATACCTTGCCGACCATCGCGCTATCCCTGCTTAACAGTAGCGACAGCATTCACACATACACCGCAGTGCTCGGGGTTGCGGTACTGGCTTTTCTGGTTTGGGCAAGAACTGCTGTGGTGCCTATCTGTAAGCGTATGGGAGTGACAGACAGCAACGCCCAACTTATGGCCAAGTTAGCGCCAGTGTTAGCGGTGATTACCACATTGTTGCTAGCCTGGATGGTTGACCTTGAGCGAGCTGGAGTTGCCGTTGTTGGCAGTATTCCAAGTGGTCTGCCCAGGCTGGCCTGGCCCCAGCTTTCCTTTGCGCTATTTCAGCAGCTGTGGTTGCCTGCGTTGAGTATCGCCATTATTGGCTATGTGGAGTCTGTATCCGTGGGCAAAACTCTGGCGGCAAAACGCCGAGAAAATATAGACCCAAATCAGGAGCTGATAGCTCTGGGGTCTGCCAATATTGCCTCTGCATTTTCCGCAGGCTTTCCCGTCACCGGAGGCATTTCCAGAACTGTAGTGAACTTTGACGCTGGCGCAAAAACTCAGGCAGCCAGCATTTTTGCTGCTGTGGGTATAGCAGTGGCAGCGATGTTTTTGACTCCCGCATTATATTTTCTGCCTAAGGTTACATTGGCAGCCACAATCATTGTTGCCGTGTTAACCGTTGTCGATTTTTCAATATTGGGAAAAACCCTGCGCTTCTCGGCGAATGATTTTCGTGCCGTGGCTATCACATTAGTAGGGACGCTGCTATTTGGCGTAGAAGTGGGTGTCCTCTGTGGCGTTATGCTGTCAATTTTACTCTACCTGTATCGCACATCGGTGCCCCATGTGGCTGAAGTGGGATTGGTGGAGGGTACCCAGCATTTTCGCAATATTCAGCGTTACCAAGTGACCACAGAGCCATCAGTTCTAAATTTACGTGTCGACGAGAGTCTGTTTTTTGCCAACGCATCAGTACTGGAAAATCTTATTTATCAGAAGGTCTACGCGAATGATCTGATCGCTCACGTGGTGCTGATTTGCTCGGCGGTAAATGAGATTGATTACAGTGCCCATGAGATGCTTGAGCGGGTTAACCAGCGACTTGCAGAGCAGGGTGTAAGTCTTAATCTGTCAGAGGTGAAGGGCCCGGTCATGGATGCGTTGCGTTATTCCGGCTTGGCCAAACAGTTGAGCGGAAGTATTTATTTAACCCAGTTTGATGCATTTCAGCACCTAAGGGCCATTTCTAACAAGTAGCATTTTTACAGGAGCTATACAGATAATGGAGTTTGATCCATTTGTTTTATCGCGAATTCAGTTTGCCGCTAACATCAGTTTCCATATCCTTTTCCCAAGCATCACGATTGGACTCTGTTGGTTTTTAGTTTATTTCCGAATTCAGTATTTACGCACCAATGACAAGTCGTGGGAATATGCCTATTTTTCCTGGGTGAAAATTTTTGCCTTAACCTTCGCTCTGGGGGTGGTTTCCGGGATCACCATGAGTTTTCAGTTTGGTACCAATTGGCCAGGATTTATGGAAAAGGTTGGCAACATTGCCGGTCCGCTGCTGGGCTATGAGGTGCTGACCGCTTTCTTTATGGAAGCCTCATTTCTGGGCATTATGCTGTTTGGTAAAGACAGGGTGTCTGAGCGAGTTCATTTGATATCCACAGTTCTCGTGGCCGTGGGAACAACGTTCTCGGCGTTTTGGATCCTGAGCCTAAACTCCTGGATGCAAACGCCAGCCGGCTATGAAATTCGAGATGGTATTTTCTACGCCACAGACTGGTGGCAGATTGTATTTAACCCCTCTTTTCCTTATCGCATGACGCATATGCTGTTGGCCAGCCTGTTGACCAGTGCCTTTATGATAGCTGGCATCAGTGCCTGGCGAATACTCAGATCAAAAGATGGGCCTAGTACTTGGCTATTGCTGCGTTCCAGTTTGATTGCTGCCGCAGTACTTACGCCAACCCAGATCTTGGTCGGTGACCTTCATGGACTCAATAGCCTTGAGCACCAGCCGGCCAAAATTGCTGCAGTAGAAGCTGTTTGGGAAACCGGCAGCGGTGTGCCATTCACCCTTCTGGGTATGCCTAATGAAGAGACCAAGACTACGGATTATGCAATCAAAATTCCTAAGTTGGCCAGCCTCGTGCTGGTGCATGACGCCGAGGGTGAGTTGCCCGGACTTGATCAGTTTGAGGGAGAGCACCCACCGGTGGCTGCGGTTTTTTGGTCATTTAGGGTCATGGTAGGTGTGGGAATGCTAATGCTTATTATGAGTTGGTATGGCTGTTGGAAACTATTGCGTAACAGCACATTTAGCAAAATCTATTTAACACTGCTGGCGCCGATGGCATTTTCAGGATGGGTTGCCGTACTCGCGGGTTGGTATGTTACCGAGATTGGTCGCCAGCCATGGGTAGTCTACGGCTTGCTGCGCAGCAGAGACGTAGTTGCAGAACATCCTCCTGAGATTTTACTGGGGACATTGATTGGCTATTTGGCGCTCTATGTGTTTTTGCTCATCTCTTATATAGGCGCGCTGGCTCATCTGTCGTCAAAACCGCCGCGCTCTGGCGTAGTGATGCATGAATACCATCTTAATAATCAGGGTCGCTCATAGGGAGGTACCATGGAACAGTTTTTACCTATAGCTTTTATGCTGGTCATGGGTCTGGCGCTACTAATTTATGTGATTCTGGATGGCTATGACCTCGGCGTGGGTATGTTATTACCCTTCGCGGATGATCAGCAAAAAGATTTGATGATTGCCTCTATTGGGCCATTTTGGGATGCCAATGAAACCTGGATAGTGCTGGGTGTTGGTGTGTTACTCATCGCCTTTCCTGCGGCTCATGGAGTAATACTTACCTCCATGTATATCCCCATCACTATTATGCTGCTGGGTTTGATTTTGCGCGGTGTGGCCTTCGATTTTAGGGTCAAAGCTGGGGATGCTAGGAAGGAACGCTGGAATAAAATTTTCTTTGCCGGTTCAGTTATTGCCTCTGTGTCCCAAGGTTGGATGCTGGGTTCCTATATCACCGGACTTCAGGACAACCTGACCAGCATTTTATTCTCTGCGCTGATATCAGTCACCTTGCCCTCACTCTATGTACTGCTAGGTGCTGCATGGTTGATGATGAAAACTGAAGACGAACTGTTTAACAAGGCGCTGCGATGGGCAAGGCTAGCTATAGTGCCCATGGGGCTGGGGTTGCTGTTAGTGTCTATAGCGACTCCGATAGTCAGCTCCAGTATCGCAGAAAAGTGGTTTACCATGCCCAATGCGCTAGGCCTGCTGCCTATTCCGCTTAGCTGCATACTGATTTATGGCGGCTTGCTGTGGGTCTTGCGCAGGCCGGATATATTGAACAGAGGCTACGCCTGGACGCTGTTCGCTGGCTTGGTGATTATCTGTCTGATGGCCTCTCTGGGCCTAGCCTATAGTCTGTTTCCCTATATTGTTATAGATCGCCTGACAATCTGGGAAGCTGCTGCCGCTACGGAATCTCTCCAAATGATTTTTTATGGCGTGGCGGTAACCTTGCCGGCAATTATTGGCTACACAATATTTGTCTACAAAATTTTTCACGGCAAGGCCAGAGAACTATCTTATGAGTAACGTTTGGTGATGGGCTAGTATGTGAAGTAACAAGGATGTCAAAAAAGCTTATTGACTAGCTGACTAATAATCTGTCAATCAATGCTGTTTCACTTAGATCAAGTGACTCGCACGCCTAAGAGTAACTGTAATCTTGGTCAAGAATTAAGCTTGCCGCTTCCCGTTTATAGTCAGGGCTATACGTTCTTCGTTTGTTCATCATTAAATTAAATCCCCTGAGGGGGATCTCTATAACCATGGCTTTAATATAGGTGAGTTGCGTACCTCTTGCGGTGCTATAAGTGGATGCTCGCTTCATGCAGCACAGACCGTAGGCGCTCCCCATAGCCACGATATTGCCTCCCTGAAACTCAACTATCTGCGGCAGAACCGCGAACATAACCGTAGCATGATTGCATTAGGTATTTGAATATTGCAGTTTGATCAGAACGAGCTAAGCATTTAGCCTACCGAGTTAGAGCATAAATTTTGAGCGTCAGTTACTACGGAATCACTGAAGCTAATCCCAATTAAAGACTACATTTCGGATGTAACAAAAGCAGATATTTAAAACCATTAACCCTTTATTAATCAGTAGGTTACCATCCAAATGCAGTTCTCGCCGCCGCCACCAATAAAAAACCTCAACTCTAAAGGGTTATGGGTTTTTATTGGCATCTAGATCTAAAATGAAGCCGCGGAGCAGGTTCAGCTGTAATCCCCTCAATAAATCAAAGGCGGAAAAGTAGAAAATTCCACTAAGATAGCGAGGCGACCTATTATTTTTCCCCGTCTATTTTAAGCCCCATTTTTCCCGCACGTCGCTTCCACTGTCGGCGCGCTTCTTTTTGCATATCGACCGCATCGTCTTTTTCATCAACGATCTCCAGGCCCAATAGGGTTTCGAGAACATCTTCCAGGGTAATAATACCTTCAACACCGCCGTATTCGTCCACGACCAGCATCATGTGCACACGCAACTTTAACAATTCATTGAACACCTGTGACAGTGACATAGAGCCAGGCACAGCAGTAATGTCGTGTCGATAGTTGCTTAAAATACTATCGCCGTTACCTCGAGCCTTGGCCAGCAACAAGTCGCTTCTGAAAACATAGCCGGAAATGTTCTCCTGTTCATCGCTGTAAACAGGGATGCGAGAAAAAGACACATGGTCGTATTTGTGGAAAAACTCTTCCACGGTAATCATCTGCGACAACGAAAAAATTACGGTGCGCGGTGTCATGGCATCGGTGACACGGGTTTCTCGCAGTAGTAACAGGTTCTTTAATATATGTGATTCCTGCTCGGCAATTTGCCCTTCTTTTGAACTCAGGTCGGCCATTACCGAAAACTCTTCGCGACTAAAACCGCTGAGGGTCGGCCCATGTAAACCACCCGTCAACCAGTCCGATAATTTAACAAAGGGGTAGAGTAAGATAATCAGATATTTAAGCACGTAGGCTGTAACAGGCGCCAACTGTCGCCAGTAATGAGCCCCTAAGGTTTTGGGAATAATCTCAGAGAATATCAGGATCAACAGCGTCAACACTGCGGAAGCGATACCAACATAGGCGCTGCCAAAAACCGTGACTGCCTGGGCACCGGCTCCGGCGGCGCCAACAGTATGGGCGATGGTATTCAAGGTCAGGATAGCCGCCAACGGTTTGTTGACATCATCCTTTAATCTTCGCAACAAACGGCCGGCAGATTTGTGTTCCTTTTCCATTAGGGCAATATGGGTATTGGTGACACTTAACAATACCGCCTCGGCAATAGAGCACAAAAACGAGAAACCAAGAGCAATCAATACATAGGTAATGAGTAAAAACATAAGGGCCTGGGGAATGTAGGTTTAGGAAAATGTGTGTTTCGTAAATAGAGTATAAGAAATATAAATGCTTTTTTGGGCGTTTTCTTCTGCATCCGACATCAGCTATCGACCTAGTAACTGACAGCTATTCAGCCGTTACTGCGGATCACCACAGGCCTGATTGGCCGGCACCGCAACATCCATAAG
>Ga0209195_1002548_pt1 | contig 10600 bp, 9 predicted proteins | sample COGITO_mtgs_1004_3_FD_184788 | JGI IMG/M metagenome (GOLD analysis project Ga0209195, IMG submission 184788) | Pelagic marine microbial communities from North Sea - COGITO_mtgs_100420 (SPAdes) (version 2) | ecosystem: Environmental > Aquatic > Marine > Epipelagic ...
CCTACTGATGCAACTCCTGTTAGGCCTCGAAGAGATGTAGAACCTGTACAGGAAATTAATGTAATGATGGAAATGCTCAAGAAGATGAGCACTAAGAATAAAGCAGATCTACCTATTAAAGTAAATCTACCTTCTAAAGAGGTCTATTCTTTACTTAAAGATCAGATGGATATTACAAAGAAAGATCTAAATTCACAAATTGTGGCGCTCGTAGAAAATCAGATAGATAATTTAAGAGACGAACTAAAAGAACAAATAGAAACATTTATTAATAATTATTATAATGGCAGAACAAACACAACCAACAGAACAGGTGGAAGCTCAAGCTCAACAGAATCAGGAAATTCCAACACGTAGAGAGCGTAGACGTAGACTAAAACAACAAGGTGTATTAAGATATCTTAGTAAGAAGAGTTTTTTAGATCCTATTCGTGCGAATTTTAGAGCAGAAAACATTAAGACTGGTTTTAAGATTCAAGAAATTAGACTTAAACAATTACAAGAAGAGTGGGAAGAAGCATTCATGACTAGATTAGAGTCTATGAAAGAAACTTGGTATGAAATGGGATATAACTCTGAAGAAATCGGTTGGTTAGAAGAGGCAGCTGCAATTAGTTTTGCTAATGTCAAAGAAACTCGTCGCGAAGATAGAAAAGAAGCACAACAATTAATGAAACGTGCTAAAGAATCATTGTTAACAAGACAATAGATTATGTTAAGTATTGGAATCGAGCCAGCAGATAATGGCGTCATTAAAACACTACTAGACGATAACGTCAATGGTGGTGGAGAACAGTTTGAGGCTAGACAGGTTTATGAATTCGAAGGACCTATGAAAAGACCTAATCAAATTAAATTTATTAAAGATTTAATATTTGATTTAGGTATTGACATTGGAACAGAGTTAGATCCTGATTATCTTCAAATATTTGCCGGATGGGGCAGAAAATACAAAGGTTCCGAAAAGGAAATAAAAAATAAAATCCAAATTTTACAAAAAGAAATTGAAAGATTAGGATCTATGTTGGAAGAATGAATTTAAAAGTCGAAGGCGTTTGGTGTAAAACTAGAACAGAGTTTGATAAATTATCTAAAACAGGTGATTACGATCTGTCTGTATCTTATTATGACATTTTTAATAGATTAATTAAAAGTGATCCTAATAACACCGAGCCATCTGACATAATTATTTCTATTTATATTAGGAAAACAATTCAAAAAACTCTAAGAGATCTGGGCGAAGATAGTGATGCTAAGATTCTTTATATGTTTAAATCCCTGAGTGCAGATACTGTTAATGGATTTAGAGAATTTATAAATACTATGGTCGATGAAGAATGTGAATTAGATTTATTGGTTGTCAATAGGTGTGATTTTCCAAAAACAGGTGTTCTTAGCAAATTCGATAATGTTAGGTTTATAGATAATGATTAAACATAAATTATTTGCAAAGGGTGATCAAATCCATGCGTTAATTTCAACAACGCAACAACCTAACTTATTAATACCCGTTAGGGCTACTATATATGATGTCAAATTCGATGACGTCAATCCACAATATCAAATTAGGATCAAAAAATTCTACGATCCTGTTTATTTTTTAAAGAAAAACTTATTTGGCGGGAGATTTATAAAAAACTTTGAAGGAAAAGACACTAAGATAAATCTAAAAAGAGCACTGTATTCTACTGTTGAAGATATTGAAAATAATATATTTAACGGTGACAAATGGAAACAGTATTTAATTGTAGTTGATTCTGTTTTTTGTACAAGAACACGAGCTGAACAAGAATCCCTTTTTAATAAAATTCAAACATTTCATATTGAAATGAAGATTAAAGAACTTTATGAATTAGTGAATAGGTCAGTATATAGAAGCGGTGAATTCTATTGGCACACGAAGGGTGAATATATAAAATCCTTACAGAAATTCTTAGGAAATAAATATCCCAAAGATTCTAAATGGGTAGATGAATTGTTATATAGACCTGATACTGACGAAATGGACAACGCAGAATGGGTTTAATATAATATCCTACCATATTAGGTAGATATATATAAAAAAGAATATCCATATATGCCGATTACTGACGACGCACATTTTATTTTTAAAAAGGTACTTAATATTGCTGATGAAACTACAGGTGTAGATGTTACGCAATATTTTTATGAGGATACAAGGACTGGAAAAGAAGTAAAAACCAGTGCACCTAAACCAGGTTCTCTTAATAATGCCCCTCCAGAACCAATTGATACGGCTGGAACAGGTAAAAATACACTAGATTTAAATAATACAACCGCTAATTTTGGTGAAGGTTCTCTATATCCAACCAATGGTGTAGATTCTAGAAGTTATCCGGTTAGAACTGCTATTAGTGGAGATAAAGGTGATATTACATATGAAGATAAAGGAGATACAGTTACCTTAGGTAAAGCACCTCGAAGTTTATTTAATAATTGGACATTACATAGATATGATAATAGAGTAGGTGTTGTCGCACGAGACAGCACGAGTGAAATAGGAGGTAAAGATTATAATAAACCTGTTATGAGCGCGTTGGGTGAGAATATGATACTTAATCCAACTGCTAGAAATATAGTTGAATACGCTAGTAGTACTGGTGGAGAAAGCTTTGCATACAGTTATAGTGATTTTATTCAAATGGAACACTACGGTCAAATATCTAATGATTATTTAATTACGCTTAGACGTTTTGCTTATCCCGTTGGCGATGATTTATTAAGTCCAAAAATGGCGGGTACTAAACCCGAACCTATTAATGCAGATGCCCCTGATTTGGCTAGAGCTGTTACGTGGTTATCTCCTGCATTGGGCAATGATTTAAAAGAGATACTTAAATTTAAGGCTGGTTTTAAATGGACTGAAGCTAAATCAGAAATACAGGACGCACAATCTAGACAAAGCGATACGGGTGCTTTAGGATCTGCCATAGATAATAGTAAATATGGTTCAGCTATTGAATCTGGTTTAAATGGTTTTACTGCAGCTCAAGCTAAGAAACTTAGACTTGCAGGTAATGTGGATCATACTAAAGAAACGTATCCTAATAAGGTTTTCGGACCTCTTAATATCATTGATCAGGTTTTAACCAGAGACAAGGGTTTAACCTTTGATCAAGAATTTAAATTATCATTTCACTATGATTTAAAAGCATTTCCTGGAACTAGTCCAAAGGTTGCATTTATGGATACATTAGCTAACGTATTGGCGCTTACATATAATAATGCACCGTTTTGGGGAGGAGCTACTAGATTTAGTGGTAGTGGAAAAACCGGAAAACCTTTTGGAGATACATCTCTTTTAGAAAAAGGAGATTATGCTGGTTATATTGGTTCTATTGCTGACACGCTCGCAGGGATGGGTGGAAACTTTATGGATCAATTAAAGAAGACTGCAAAAAATATAGCTGGCGGCGAAGGAATTAATAAAATTTTAGGTGATTCTTCTATTCTTGAAAATATTGTTGGAGGCGGTTTAATGAAAATGCTGGGTGGACCTTCAGGTGGTGATGTTATTAAGGCCTTTTTAACAGGCGATCCAACTGGACAATGGCATTTAACTATAGGAAATCCAATGAACCCGATAATGGTCTGTGGAAACTTAGCATTACAAGATTCTGAATTTAGTTTTGAAGGTCCTCTAGGTTTTGAAGGTTTTCCTACTAAAATGAAAGTTGATATAACACTTAAACCTGGTAGACCTAGAGATAAAACAGAAATAGAATCTATGTTTAACGCAGGTAGAGGTAGAATGTATTTACAACCTGAATGGGGTGATGGAGAAGGTATAGATATAGATGCAATGCTTAATGTAGATGCGTATGGCCAAAATGGTAAAAATATCTCAAATAAAGCTTATATGAGTAGACTTTCTGATATGTCTGCTGGATAAAATAATACTAATATATGGAATTTAAAGTATTCAAATCTAAAAAACTCAACGGTGATAAGAATAAACTATTCTTAGCGCAACCTACCATGATGTTTAAAAGTTTGAGTCCTAGTGAGTCATACATGATCGCTAAACACATTGTTAAAGATGATGATGTTGTTAGACCGGATAGAGTGGCAGTAGAACATTATGGTACTACAGATGGTTTAGATATTATTTTAAAATTCAATGGTATATCTGATCCGTTCTCTCTTAGTCCTGGAGAAACTCTTTGGATACCTATAGACACTATATCATATTATAAATTAGAATCACCTACGGCATTTGAGGAGAATCCTATTAAGAAGCAATTTATAGACACTAAGAGATTAAGCAAGACTGACCAAAGAAGATTAGAAGCTCTTAAGAAAAAATATAATAAAGAGGCTTTACTTCCACCTAATGTTATTCCTTTAGGCAAAAAGACATATCAATTTGATGGTACAAACGTTAGATTAGGCATGCATGTACAAACAGATGACGTAGTTAATTCTATATTATCTGATATACGAGAAGGAGAACTTTCTACAAATACTATCGATTTAAACGACGAAGATGTATTAGTTATAAACACATCAGATGATTTAAATAGTACTTCTAATGGTAATGGAACCACTAATGGTGACGACAATTCTGATGGATCGAACACATCATTATATGAAGATGCTCTTATTAAAAATAGTGGTAATTACATAAAATCAAGTGGAAGTGGTGCTGGATCAATAGGCGGTGCTGGATTAAACGGAAGTGGTTCTGGTAAATCAGATAAAGCCGATATATTAGGCGGAAATATACCCGACGGTTCGGGACCTATATCTACAGGAAATAATACTTCTGGAGGAGGGGCTGATAGTTCGGATTCACCTTGTTCTAAATAATAAAATATGGAATTATCTAACAATATATTAGCGGTAGTAGAGCCTAGTATTAGGCCTATGGAAATAAAAATCGATGCTTTAGCTGAAGAAGAGGGAGATGACGCTGAATTCAAGCAAACCACTGTTATAGCTACTCTTAAGCCAATGGTGTTAGTCAATGGGTATCAATTTTCCCCCGGAGATATAGAATACTTTGAGCTTAATTTAACTCAAGTTTTACCTACGTGTAAGTTGACACTAAGAGATGGTGCTGGTAAATTCGGTGTTGGTAGTTATCCAAGAGATGGTGATTATTTTACTATATTAATCAATTCAAAAAATCAAGAAACGTTTAAATCCATTCATATGGATTTTGATATAAGTTCATCTTCAGCTCCTAAGGAAGGTAATATAGAACCCGCTACATTCAGTATGAGCGGATTCTGTAAAGTACCTAGGATATATGCAGAAGATTGTGTTAGTCTTGAATCTGGAGATTCTTTAGAACATTTGGAAGTAATAGCTAGAGACCTTGGCCTTGGATTAGCTACCAATATAGATACAGCGGATGATAAACAAGCCAGAATTATGGCTTTTACTCCATATTTAGATTTTATAAAATCAATAGTAAAAGAAAGTTATATCGGTGAAGAATCATTCCAAAAATTTTGGATAGATTCATATTACTACGTGAATTATGTAGATGTTAATGCATTGTTTAATTCTCCTAATCCACCCATTGAAGAGTTTGCTGAATCGCTTGCATCTGCTGCCGAGTCAATGACACCTGATACCGAAACTGCTAAAAATGCAGAAGAAGATGGTACGGGCAATGATATAGAGGTACCATTGATGTTGACAAATCATATAATGTTCATGGGTAATAATGCTTTTATTGAATCTCACAGAATTATAAATAATTCAAATACTATTAGTACTACCGCTGGATATGCTAGAGAAATTACAATATATGACGATAATGGTGAAGATAAGAAACAAGAGTTTAGAATTGAACCTTTAGGTGGAAATGATCTAAAGGAATTAGAAGAACCACTGAGAGGTAATAGGAATGATGATAGACATGTTTCTCAAATAAAATATAAGTATATCGGTAGACAAAACGCGGGTGAAGATGGTTTAGGTAATGTCCACCCTAATGCCGCATTTGCTCAATTACATAATAAACAAAATGAGATGGAAACTCAAAAAATGAAATTAGAAGTTACTTTAAATTCATTTAATCCATCTTTATATAAGTATCAAAAAATACCTGTTTTAATGTATTTGATGGATTCACAGGCAATAGAGCAAAACGAAAGAATTAAAGGAGATAAAAAGGAATTAGGCATGGATAAAGACGAGCCTTTTAGCCTAGGTGAAGATACTGAAAGCATTACCGATGAAGGTAAAAGAAGTCCTTCGCAGGCACTAGATACTTTTTTATCGGGTTATTATTTAATAGAAGATATTGTATATAGAACTGAAGACGGTGAAACTAAACAAACTGTAACCCTGTTGAGAAGAGAGTGGCCTACTAGAACTGAGAATTTAATTAACCCACCTGGACTTGAAGGTGCCAGTGATGAAGAAAAAGCAGATAATGTTGCTAAAAACAGCCCAGCACCAGAGCCAGCACCGGAACCAACACCAGAGCCAACGCCGGAAGCAACACCAGAGCCAACACCAGAGCCAACACCAGAACCAGAAGAATTAGAAATTACTTTAAAAATAAACGGAGATGGTTCAACGTTTTTACAAGACGATAGTAATGTTATTGCTCCTTCTCAAAATAAATATTTGAGTATAACTGGTACTTGGTCTTCAAATAGAGATTTTGAAGGATTTACAGCAGTAGAAATAGAATATGAAGGGATGGTTGAAGGTGATGGCGCTGAATGGAGTTATCCTAAAATAACAGCTAAAAATGATGGTACTTGGATTTTTGAATCTCCACCATATACATACGATGAAGACAACTATAAAATTGAAGTTAGATTCCAAGCAGAAGACAAATGGTTTACAGCTAATGCTAGAATGACAATAGGCTTCGTAGATTAAAATGAATATATAACATATGTCAGACTTTAAACATATTAATGAATTTAGAAAAGGTACTACTTTAAGAAAGATCAGTGAAGATCCAACTTATCTTAGTTTCTTTTTGATGTTCGATAGTGTAGATCCTGAACATTCTCCACTATTATCTGGTAGAGCAGAAGCTTATTTGAAAAAATTTGTTGACACAAAAGACGGAAACACAAACTACGCTGGAAATTTAGCTGCATTTAAAAAAGTTTTAATGAAAATCAATAAAGATATGCCATGGTTTTGGCAAAAAATATCTGGATTGGAGTTAACGCAGACATACGGTAAAATGCAAGAGCCATGGCACGGTGCAGAAAGTCCTAAAATAGACATTGAGTGTTTAGAAGAAAATGTAGAATTAACTGCAATAAGTCTTATGATGTTATACAGAAAGGCTGTTTATGACTATCAAAGATACGTTGAAATTTTACCAAAAAACTTAAGATATTTTAGAGTGTGGATTGTAATGTCAGAAGTTAGGACATTTCAGCAAGATACTGCTGCCAGAGATTTAAATTTATACGGTACAAAGATGCCAGAAGATAGAGCTGGTTCTGATGTTGAACTCATTCCTAGGGCAAAAGGATATGAAACAGCAGGCCCAAGAAAAGGGCGTGACTTTGACGCTGCTTTAGTCAATAATTATAATGCTGAATCAAAACCACATATGATGTTTGAATTAGATTTCTGTGAGTGGATAACTGACTCTATAGCTGACATGTTTGCTGATGCATCTAAAATGCCAGAATTAAAAAAACCTAAAATTTCTTTTTCATGGCAACATTCACATATATCTGGTTCTAAATTTGGACCTAATATTACTAAGTCAGAAGAAGAAAATCTTATACCAAAAAAACCAGAAGATGATTTATATCCAAATACGCCATTTAATCCGTTGGCAAACGCACAGAATGCTATTAGCGATAAAGTAAATGGTTTAGCAGGTTCTCTAGTAAATAGATTTAATAACTTAAAAAATAGTTTACCGGGACAAGGTAATAATCCATTAGGTAGAGTTTATCCGGAAGGATTGACAGGTGCGGCAGCAACAATTGCTAATGCTGGTATGGATAAAGTAAAATCACTTATATTAGATAATGTTCACGGAGCTAGTACAGGTTTAGGTTCTTTAGGAGATATAAATTCTGCATTAGAGTCTGGTAGTATTAATGGTATTGCTAATTTAGCAGGTCAACTTTTTGGTACTAAATCTTCTAAACCAATAAAGGGTAATATTTCACCTACTAAAATATATGAGCCTGGAATTGATACTTCCCCGGACGAAAGGATAAACGAAAAGGTTTATGATCCTATTCAGCAAGCTAATGATCAACCTATAAGTCCAGGTAGAATATATGATCCTGGTGTAGATAGCACACCTGACAATAACATTAACGATAACGTATACGAATAATGGATGAATTATTTCTAGACAATCTTAGAGATTCACATTGGTTAGGAGAGGTAGTTGTAAACGAAGATCCTCTCTTAAATGGTAGATGTAAGATTAAGGTTTATGGTAAATTTGATAAACTAACTGACGACGCTATTCCATGGGCAACACCTATGAATAGGGATCAAGTAGGTTCACATGCTGTACCTAGAGTTGGTGATATTGTTGCTGTTAGATTTGATAATGGTAATATTTATCACCCAGAATATTGGTTTCAAATAGATCAAAACACAGATCTTAAGACAGATATTTTAGAAACATCTGACGCACCACATGATGTAATAAGTTTAGTATATGATGCTGAACGAAATGTAAGAATTTATCATTCTCCAGAAGATGGCTTAGTTATTACAAGAGGTAGTGGTGCCAAAGAGCGTCCAATCATTCAGATGGATGAAGAAGGGTTTATAAAAATTAGTACTGACGCTAAAATGTTCTTAGACTGTGGTGATATATTCGTTTCAAATACGGGCGAACCGGGAGCAGATGAAACAGAACCTGCAGTAAGAGGTCAATCTTTACAAGATTGGCTACAAATGTGGTTAGATGATTATAACGCACATATTCACCCGACAGGCGTTGGACCATCTGGACCACCTATGCCACCTACACCCGTAACTGTAGGAAAATTATCTAGTACTCATATTAACTATCAACAAAAGAATAAATAAACATGCCTGCACTTTGGCCAACATTCATACCAGCATTAGCGTCTGATATAGCAGGTCAGTCATTCACTAAACCAGGCGGGGCTATAGTTTCTTATGAGCTCCCAAAGGTTGGAACCGATCAAGTTCCTATTTTTCCACCATCTAAAGAACTAATAGAGTCTGTTAAACCTGGAAATCCGGTTAACGCTAATTTAACAACTGATCCCACTTCAATGATCAACGCCATAAATTTGGCACCATTAAGCGGAAGATATGATTTTGGTGTAAGAGTAGCTGAAAGATATTTAGAGGCTGTAAAAAGCTTGGCAATGACGCCATATGGCGCAGTACACACTAATAATCCAGCCGCTGAATTTATTTTAAAACAAGGTTATGGTTTGGTTTTTGAAAGACTATTAAAAGAAGGTGACATACCTTTACTAGACCAAAAGGATGAAAATGGTAATATTATAGAACAAGGTAAAGAGTCACATCCTGATTATGCTGATTTTTGCCCGGGCCCAATCGAAGAGCCAGATCCAGTCGAAGAACAAAAGAAGTTAGATAAGAAATTCGATAAGTTTGTAGATGAAAATAAAAATGATCCATATTGGGATTTATATAAGTTTAGATTTTTTGAATTTCCATGTCTAAGTGGTAATGAAACTCAGTCGGAATTAGAAAATCTGTTTGCTGCTAGATTGATAGAACAATATAAAACATCTAATGATAAAGCAGAATTTAAATTATGGGCAGAATGTTTAGGTTCTAAAAAATATAAAGACAGTACTTTATCGATATCTAACAAACCATATCCTAATATTAGTACACAAACTAGAGCTGATATAACAGCAGCCGGTTATAACTGGCAATCTTTAGCAGATAATGTGAGTGATTTATTTATAGCTGGCATAGAAGGCAATGGACCTACATTAGAGTGTCCATTAAATGAATGGAAAATTCAAGTAGCATATGATTTTGATCATGATCCTCCTGAAAATCCAAGTAAAAGACCTAAAATATTAACATCTAATGTAGTGGCTACTTTTAGCTGGTATCCTGGTTTAAGACAAGGTTCTTTTTCTTATCTTAATGGATCTGCTGTTTCTGCACCTAAGTGGATAAAAACTCCAAATTGGATTGAAACTGTATACGAAAAAGGTGAATGGAAAAATCATTGGAGAAAAGTACCTGAAGATAAAATAAGACAAGCTTCTAGAGCATCTGATCCGGGCGAAGAACTTTTAAAAATAGATCCAAAATTAGGGGGTACTTTATTTAAGTTTCAAATGAAAGAAGCCTTAGATGCAAAAAAGGTAGCCGATGAATGTGAAGCTATTGAACCAAGCTCTAATATTAATTATAATTGGCCAGGTGGCGATCCATATGAAGAAATGGCAGCCGTTACTATTGCTTACTGGTATGCATGTTTAGTAAAACCTTTTGCACCAACTCCATCTGCTTTACCCGCGTTAATTCCTCCACCATTAACAGGTATCTACATACCACTATATTATGGTAGTAAAAAAAGATTAGCTAATAATTTAAGGAAGGCTTGGAATACTGGCAAAACATTTAGTGTATTACCTGCCCCAATGCCGCC
>Ga0209195_1002557_pt1 | contig 10573 bp, 4 predicted proteins | sample COGITO_mtgs_1004_3_FD_184788 | JGI IMG/M metagenome (GOLD analysis project Ga0209195, IMG submission 184788) | Pelagic marine microbial communities from North Sea - COGITO_mtgs_100420 (SPAdes) (version 2) | ecosystem: Environmental > Aquatic > Marine > Epipelagic ...
TCATCTAAATGCTTTTTAAATTTATAACTTTTACCTGCCTGCCTCTGATCCCATTGAACTACAGTAAAATAGTTTTCCCAAGGTCGTTGAATTGCATCATACCAACCGATATTTGAAGCACCCGGACCTCCATGCAAAAACAGTAATATAGGGTTATCACGATTGCTCCCGCGAATATGCAGCCAGTACTCGACACCCTCAATATTTACTGATTCTAGGCTTTCAATCCCATTAGCGTCTCTTATTTTGTACCAAACCGAAATGTGCTTTTGTAAAATTTTTCGCACCCATAGCAGCGTGAAAATCACAATTGTCGCTATGCCTGCTACGAAACCAAATAAAATATATAAATGGTTGATATCAAACTTCATTTTATTTTCTCCTAATCGTAGTATTCAAGTTTCTCTTAAATCAGAAGGATAAATGCCGACCCTAAATAAGGAAGTGGCAATAATTAGGTACCAAACGTTATCTATTTGACAGTAACCACTCTACCTTCAATACGAGTGACCTTATCAAAAAAACCAGTTTATAAATCTAAGTTTCTCTGGATTGAGGGTAGTTTACTCGATCTGATGCCCAGAAGAAGTAAGTTCGACGACAAAAAACTGAAGCAGACCATGCTTGTTCTCATTCACAATTACCATCCACAGCAATTTCTTGCCCAATTATTGTCACGCTGCTTCGGAAGCCACGTAATAGGCTGTGTGCCGGTAATTTCAGAGGGGTTAATCCAGTTTTTCCAATCTGGTGAAATATTGATCATATAACCACTACCTAGTGCCTTCATAACTAGAAGCACTTGTCTACCACTTCAAACACTTCATTAGACAGAGTGGGCAATGCTTGCAAACGTTGTAACTGAGCTTTCATAAAATCTTGTTGTTTATTGTCATAGCGTTTCCAGTTGATCAGTGGCGACCGAGCCAGTGTGCGGCTAGCTATCTGCGGGTTTATTTCATCAAGCTTCATAACTTGATCAACCAGGAACTGGTAACCACTGCCATCTTTATAGTGGAAATTAATCGCATTATGGGTGCAAAAACTGCCGATTAATGCCAACACTTGGTTAGGACTTTTGATCTCAAAGGCCGGATGATCCATTAAGGCTTTCACCGTAACCAAGGTGCCGGGCAATGGGCAGCAAGCCTGCACGGCCAACCATTGGTTGATCACCAAAGGCTGGTGTTGCCATCGATCATAGAAAGCAGCCAATGCTTGTTGCTTGAGGCTTTTTGCATAATCTGCCTCACTATTCATCAAACAGACTAACGCTGCCATTGTGTCGGTCATATTATTGGCGGATAAAAATTGCTGGTAACAACGGTCTAGCCATACCCTTTCACCGGTGTTTGCGAGATAATCCAAGGCAAGATTACGCAGGGCACGTTGTGCCATAGCAGCGGGTGTGATGCTCACAGGTTTAGTCGCTTGATAAACACCGTAAAGAGGCTCAAGCGCTTTCTTTAATAGGAGTGCCAGTGTTTTTTTTACGGCACAACGTGCTTTGTGAATGGCGACAACATCAATGGGGTCAGTTGGCTGTACTAATTCACTTAAATATGCCTCACTGGGAAGTGTTAGCAGTTGTGCTATCAGTGCCTGATCGATATTGGGGGCATTTCGAACTTGAAGCAATATCCCTTGATAAAATTCGATGATGTCTGTCGGCACTTCAGTAATATTACCTAAAAGCTGATCGTTCATCGTTTGGTGAATAATATCGATCCACAGGAGTTGACTGGCCTCCCAACGGCAAACCCCACTGGACTCTTTTTGTATCAGCCGTAAAAGATCTTGTCGTGAATAGTCATAAGTCCATTTCACCGGGGCGGAAAAATCCCGGAATAGTGAAGGCACAGGGTCTTCACTCACTTGCTCAAAGACAAAGGTTTGCTGAGGTTCAGTGACTTCCAATACCAAAGTGTCCTGACCTTGCCCTAACTGACTACCATCATCGCTTGCGGTTTTTAATACTAAGGGCAAAGCGCCTTCCTGGCCGAGTAAACTCAGAACCAACGGTATGTGAAACGGTTTCTTTATTTGGCATTCTGAAGTGGGGGGGCAAGTTTGCTTCACTGTTAGCGTGAACTGTTGGAGCTCAGCGTCATATTCTCCGTTGACTGCTACCCGAGGCGTGCCTGCTTGTGAATACCAGTGCTTGAATTGGGAGAAGTCTCTGTTCGATGCCGCTTCCATGGAGGCAATAAAGTCATCAGTGGTGGCTGCTTGCCCGTCATGGCGATCAAAAAACAGATCTGTGCCTTTACGGTAGTTCTCTTGCCCCAACAGAGTATTCAGCATACGCGCTACTTCAGCCCCTTTTTGATACACCGTTGGCGTATAGAAATTCCATATCGCTCGATAAGCTTCCGGACGTATCGGATGAACCAATGGGCTGGCATCTTCGGCAAACTGGGTGGTGCGAATAAAAAGGGTTTCTTCAATCCGTTTGACCGCCGCTGAATAGGTATCCTGGCAAAACTGAAGGCCTCGATAAGTAGTAAAACCTTCCTTTAAACTCAACTGAAACCAGTCTCGACAGGTAACCCGATTACCCGACCAGTTGTGGAAGTATTCGTGGGCGATGGTTTCAGTCATAGACTGAATATCACCATCGCAGGTGGTTTGAGGATCAATTAACAATCGATCAGCGCGATAAATATTGAGACCCTTGTTTTCCATGCCGCCGAAGTTAGCCTTTGTAATGACGGCAATCATAAAACTATCTAAATCATATTCACGACCATAGACTCTCTCATCCCAAGCCATGGCTTCTTTTGTGACGTGCATGGCGTGGTGGCACTTAGCAAGGTCTTGTTCGTTTTCGGTAAAAATCCGTATCGTCACCTTGCGACCTGAGTAGGTAATAAAGGGCTCTTCCATAGCATGAAGTTTGCCTGCTACCATGGCAAACAGATAGCTGGGCTTTTTAAAGGGATCATGCCAGGTAGCCCAGTGGCGAAGGGGTTGTGTACTTTCTGATGTGCTATCCACATCACCTTTTCCAACTAAATTGCCATTAGCCAGTAATATCGGATACTGAGCTTTGTCTGCCTCCAAGGTAACGGTAAATTCGCTTAATATATCGGGGCGATCCAAATAGTAAGTCATATGCCGAAAGCCTTGCGGCTCGCACTGAGTACAATACAAGCCTTGGGTTTGATAAAGGCCAACCAGGGCTGTGTTTTCCTTCGGTTTAATGGCTGTAATACATTCCAGAGTAAAGCTGGCAGGGACGCTATTAATAATGAGACTTTGGTCGTCTACTCTATAATCTGATTCATCAAGTACTTTGCCATTAATCGCCAACGATCTTAGTTCAAGATTTACGCCATCCAATTTAATAGGCATCAGCGGAATCTGTTCCCCTTTGTTTAACTCAACGCTGGGGTTACGACGAACCTCCAGCCTGGTCCTTACGAGGGTAACATCACCTTGCAAATCAAACTGCAGGTAGGTTTTATCAATGAGGTAATCGGGTTGCCGATAATCCTTAAGGTAAATCAAGGCAGCTTTATTGTTGAGCTTTGCCATTATTGCAATATCCTCTATCACTATCTCTTCAACACCACTATCTCTTCCCCTGGCAAACCTTAACAGAAGAAATAGCAACATCCTCAAACGGGTTTTCATCCCAAGGCCATTTAGGTCTTGTAATACGGGTAAAAGGAAAATTTTTATAAATGAGGCAGGAGATAGGCGTTACATCCTCTCGGCTCATAATTTTTAACAACAAGTAATCCTTGTCATTGGGTTCGACCCCCATATCCCTAAATACTTGTTGGTCGTATGCCAAAACCCGCTTTGATACCAATAAAAATTCGGTATTATCGCTTCGAAGCACTGCCGCATCACCCGCATTCATGTCACCTAACCAGGTTGAAATCACAAGCTCGCTATAGACTCGCTCTACCACCACGTTAAGGTCCATAGGTGCGCCCGAAAGCGGCCCACCTTTACCCCCGATACGCATCACCAACTCCGCCCCTGGCCCAGCATCGTGGCTAATAGATACCGCCAGCGGGTCCCACATTAACCCGGCAGCAACATTGGTCATACCCCTTTTAAACATCGCCTGCAAAAGCACCGTTCCATCAGTGGGAAAACCGCCGCCAGCAATATCAGTCCATTCTTCAAGTATTTGACATGTGTTTTCTTTTGTCGCTTTTGCCTGCACCTGGTCCAGCACTTTGTCCATATTTTCCAGTTGCGCCATCTGCCCTCGGGTTTCATAAAATGCCATACCCAATTCTTCAGCCATTTGATTAGCCAAACCCAAATCATTGTCGGTAATAACGAGCATTTTGCTGCCCATATCAGCAGTATCAGCTAAAGGAAACCCATGAACCGGAGAAATCGATAAAATACCGTCTTCACGTTCTCGCACATAAACATTTTCTAAAAAGGACTTCATGGGTTCCTGCGCCTCATCAAAATTATCGATCATTTTGCAATCAAACAGCACCATAAGCGGTTTTATCCGCTCCTCCAGGGTATCGGCAATGAGATTGAACAGTTCCACGGCTCTTTCTTTTATATCGGTGTGCAAAAATGTTTTATAAAGAATGATTACCGTGGCATTCTCCATCATCTTATCGGTCATAAGGCAATGGGGGTCGAGCTCGATACCAATGGGAACATTGGGACCTACGATATTACGTATATGTTCCAGCAAGTCACCTTCACAATCATCATAGCCATGAGCCATGGCTGCACCATGTAACTGCAGTAACACCCCATCTACCGGCATAGCCTGTTGGAGGTCTTCGAGGATTATCGACCGAAGGTTTTCATACACGGTGCGAACAGTACGTCCACCGGGTGGGAACGAACTAGCACAGATGCTTTCAGCCACTTCCCAATCCCTGACCTCCGCCAGTTCGCGAAAGAGTGTCAGCACTTCGCGGAAATTGGTTTGTTTGCCTACATTGGCTCCAGACCGCTCAATCGTCCATTCTTTAACCGTCGTTGGGATCGGCGTAAAATCGGAGGATTCCGTGGCCAATCCTGCGGTAAACAGTTTCATCTTAGCTCTTTGCACATCTTTAGCTGGCATATCAATTTTCCTAGTACTATTTTTTAACTGGTTATAAAAAATGCTTTTCTACAAAAGCCTATTTCACGCCGATGCACGAATTCGAATGGGATGACCAAATAATTGCTGTAACAACCTATCAACCACTACTGGACGCCAAACGATTTTTTTTCAATCATGCATGATCCTCAAAGGGCACTAAGTTCTACGATTTACCAAGCTCCCATGCACTATTTTTAATAGCGTCAACGGTATTAACCTCACTCTCCTGTGTATCAAGTTCGGCGATATTTAAATCTGCTTTTGCTTCAACGGCTCTAATCTCTTCCTCAATGGTGTTAGCCGCTTTCCAATTGTGAAATGCACACCAAAAATAACCGGGTGAAAACAATAACAAGGCATAACGCAAAGACTCTTCTCCCAGACTGGTTGCCAGAACATCACTGATAATGCCAATTGCTAGCGGCCCTAAACCCAAGCCAATTAAATTAGAGAGCATAAAAATAAAGGCAAGCGCCACAGCTCGCATTCTTGCTTCAACCAGGCTCTGAATGGCGGCATAAGCCGGCGCCATGGCCAATGGCATAAACCCACCCACCACTAACGACACAAATACCAAAGCAAGGTACTTATTGCTTGAGAGATAACACAGAATATGAAAGACAGAACAAAGCACCATAAGGATAGCGACATATCTCATTTGTAGGCGTTCTTTATTGGGCATATAACGGGTCGCCAGAAAGCCACCCAGAAAGGTACACACTAAGCCGCTCACACCCCAGCCCAAGGCAAGCCAAGTGCCTAGCTCACCGGCTTCCATACCGTGGGTACGCATAAAAAATGCCGGAATCCACACCCCAATACCGGCACCAAAAAATATGGCAACACAAAAGGCCATCACCACATGCCGAAAGGCTGGCTTTTGCCACAGGGTTTTCAACACGACTTTTAATGAAGGCTGTTTAATCTCCGCCTTATCCTTTGTCGTTACAGCAGTATCAATGTTTGCTGTCTGTTTTAATCTGGGTTCAAGCAAGGTGAACTTGACCAACATCGCCAGAAGAACGCCTGGAACACCAATGAGCATAAAGGTTATACGCCAACCGAACTGTTCGATCAGCCAACCGCCTCCCAGATAAGCGATGACGGTTGAGAGAGGGATAGACATCCAGTAGATCGCCATGGCACGAGGGCGCTCTGCACGATCAAAATAATCGGAGATCAAGGATTGTGCTGGGGGCACGCACCCAGACTCTCCTACAGCAACGCCTACACGCACCAATAATAGTTGGGTAAAATTACCCACTAAACCCGAAATTACTACCATGGCGCTCCAAAGCCCTGTGGTTAGAGACACAACATGATTTCGATTACCTCGATCAGCCCAACGGGCAATCGGGATACCCGCCACTGCGTAGAACAACGCAAAAGCAAAGCCACTCATAAAACCGAGTTGGCTATCGCTTAACTGGAATTCCTGTTTAATGAATTCCATGGCCAGCGCTAGCACGCCACGATCTAAATAATTGAAGGCACCAACGATGGTCAGTAAAATAAGCAAATAATATTTATATTCAAACTTAGCCATTAGCTATTCCCTTCTTTAAGACTACAATCTTAATGACGCAAAATTTATCAGCTACCGAGCCCCTAAACTGCATACAAAAACCCCTGGCAGCTTTTTTACGGAAAATGGTTTAACTCACGCACCACTAACTCTTTCGTACTTAGAGCTTGCAGTAAGAGGCCATTAATAAAATATAATAAACTGTTGATGCAGATGCCCTTCACTCGGATCTTATCTATCGTTCTTTAGTCAGGCAGTTCGGCGAGATAATTAGAAAACACATAAAATAGTTTTCTATGTTACTCAGCTAGATCGTACTAAACGGGTATTAAATAGATGTCTTGTGCACAGAACAGGTTCTTCATTTGAAACAAATGACCAAATTGAAATAGTTAACGGCTCCCCCCCCTATCGATTTAATAACAATAAAGGAGGGAACTGAAATAACCGCGAAGCCTAACCGCTACTCAAACTGCTTGCTCAAACGCAATCCAACCGTACGTGGGTTAGTTACAGATATAACCTGAACTAGACTACCACCTCGAAAGCGGCTCAACTCTCCAATTTCATTCAACAAATTGTCCGCGAACAGTGTGATATTGACCCCTCCTGCATGAGCTAGCCCTACACGTAGATCAAGACGGTCATAAGCGGGACTAGTAAAGGCGCCAAGCACAGTCGCTGCAGCACTTAGCGTACTAGTTCTCTCATCAACATAGCGATAGAAAACACCTCCCGTTAGATCCCATTCTGGTGATATTGACTGGCGCCAATCGGCAAAAGCGGAATAGGTTAAATCGGCTGATCCAGGTAAGGGATCGCCGGCCAAAGCGACAGGTGCGCTCGGTCCAGATCCGTCTGGATCATAGGTCTCGGCAAGCTCAGCTTCAGAATAGTTAACATTCAGTCCTACCGTTAGCACGTCTGTCACAGCAAATGTGCTTTCCAGCTCAAGTCCTCTTATCTCCGCTTTACCCACATTATCTACAAACCGGGCAAAACTCTCATCTAGAACCTCCAACTGAATGTCGCTCCAGTTAATGTAATAGGCAGAGAGATTAGCGATTAAACGACCCTCTAACCAAGCTGTCTTAGCGCCCACTTCATAGTTCCATAAATCATCTGACTCATAGAGTGATGGAGGAATAACAGTGCCGGGCGTGACAGCAGCCGGATTACTGATGCCGCCAATACGGTAACCCGATGTTGCTTGAGAAAATAGAAGAATATCATCGCTAAGCGCGTACTCAAATTTCACTTTATACGTATTCACATCTTGTTGAGCTTTAGTAGGCAACCCAATAGTAGCTGCCCGACCGCCATCAAAAGTGCCATCTGCGATATCAAAGCCCGTATCGTTCTCAATATCTGAACGTCGATAACCCAAAGTTAAAGTCGTTTTGTCAGTCAAATGCATCGCTAATTCTCCATAAACTGCAATCTCACTCGACTCATAGAAGCGATTAAAGTCTCCGGTTATATCGCCGTCAGCGATGGGGATGCCGGCAAAGAACGGTACGCCAAAACCGCCCTCAAACAAATTGAGCGTCGATCCATCAAAGGAGTCATAGAAGGCTATTTGTGATGCATCAACATCAGTAGATTCATACCAAAACCCGACCAGCCAATCAAAAAAGCGATCTTGATCAGTATGGGAAAGAAAACGAGCTTCTACTGTGTCGACTTGTCCTTCTCTAGATGGAAGAAGCGGTAAAGTATTGTCATATTGATCGGTATAAAATCCTGCCTCAAAAGAACCAACGCCCTCAGCTTTCTGCCGTCCCGCCATCACAGATAAATTAAAGAGATTAAAATCGGTACTCAATTTCAAGTTTATACTTTCATGACGATTACTATTAGGGTCAATATACTGATTGGTTAAACCATCAATATCTGGGCCTGCAAACCCAACCGGTGGTATCGGATTTGCAAGGCCTGTTAGTGGGTCAACATTGTTGGTGACGCTATAAGGTGTCGGTTCCCAAGTCGACGTAATCTGGGTGATATTATCAGTATCAATATCCTGAAAAAGATAGGTGGCGTCCAAAATGAATTGATCTGTGGGCTGCCAGCGTAAAGCGATGCGGGCACCTTTTGTTTTATTACTATTAGAATTTTCTGTGGGAACTGAATCTTGACCGACTGAATCAATAAACCCTTCATTATCATAATGATAACCAACAGCACGCAATGCAAGATTATCCGTTAAAGGAATATTGATATAACCCTGAGCACCGAAATTGGTGCCGCCTCCAGCGGTGCCTGAAACATCAAACGCGCCACCACCATGTACCTTCTCCATCTCAGGCTTGTTAGAGATGTACCGAACAACACCACCCATCGCACTTTGACCATAAAGCGTACCCTGAGGACCTTTAAGGACTTCAACCCTCGACATATCCACAAGACGAATGCTAGGTGTTACTATAAACGAATTACCAATCACGAAGTCATCAAAATATGTGGCTGTGGTGGCATTAGCCACACTGTCTGCGCTGCTTCCACTAAAACTGGTGGTCCCTACGCCACGAATTTGTATTTTTGTGTACCCTGGACTCGAGTCCAGGAGGTCAACGCCAGGCACCGCATTGAACACGTCATCGATGGAAACTATTCCGCGCTTTTCCAAATCAGCGCCCGTTAGAACACTCATACTCATTGATGTGTCTTGGAGGGACGTCTCCCGCTGAGTAGCCGTAACAATAATCTCATCAATCCTACCCTGCGCCGTAGCCGCCTCACCATCCTGCCCATAGGCCTGCTGCATTCCACCAGTAGCCGCAAACAGCCCTATCATTGTTGCTAATAAACTTTTCTTTGTTGTGATATTCATTCTCTTCCCCTTATGGTTTTGGTTACCGGAAGTGCCTGCATCGTCCGCTGGGGAGATGGTGAGCACTCCATCCACAAGGTCGCTTTTGAGCCCGGTGTTTTGAAGCAGTTGTGCTGTGGCTTCTAACAGGGTGAAGTGTCCGGTGATTGGCTTGGCTGTCTTGGATTGGGCGAGCTGAAAGGGGAAGAGAAATTGTGCACCGGTGTGTTTGGCTAAGTCGTTTAGTGAATCTGCGACGCTTTGCTGGGGCAGATCAAATGTGTAGTGTTTTTGCACATCTGGTGTTGTTGCCTCAGCTACCGCAGTTAACGAGAGTGTCGTTAACGTTACGCAGATTAATAATTGACTGGTTATCCAGTTTACAAATGAGGCGTTCATTCGGTCGTTTGCCTCTCTGCTCTTCCCATGGTCTGGCTTGCTGTCCATGACAAGCCCACTTTGGCGGCCTTGTGAGTTTTATAACCTGCGGGTGGGTGCAACCCGCTAGTGGGGAGGTGGATTTTTTTGTGATGGGTTTTGTTGTTTATGGTGATGGGCCTCTTGTGCTTTGGTGTTGGGTGGTGATGTGGTGCACATGGTTTAAGTGTAGTTGAGGATTTTGGGGGTTGTGGTGTGGGGTTGTGGGGTTGTGAAGACGGAGTGGGTTAGAGAGGTCCCAGCCTTCGCTGGGATGACGGTGCTTCGTTGGATGACGTTCCATATTGCGTCATTCCAGCGTAGGCTGGAATCCACTGTTGGACAGAGATCCTGGGCTGATGTTTAGCGGTCCCCAAGGATAATTGAAGGGGGTATATTCCCTCAACAGTTGCATTAACCCTGCTGTAATCTGACGCTTTATCCTAGGGTTCAACTATGTATATTTATAGTTGAACTATAAATATACATAGATTTTGCAATTTTCAGGGCTGATACAAGGGTTAGTACTGGGATTAATTGTTGAGGTTTTTGGCAGATGATGGGGTTTCAGACTATATTTGTGCAGAGGAAATACAGCAGTGAATAGTATGAAAGACTTTCAAAAAGCTAAAGCGAATGTCGATTTATCGGTGGGTGAATCGGTGAGAATTATCCGTGAGCTGCAAGAACTGAGTCAAAATGGTTTAGCCAAACTGACTGGTATTCCCCAGTCCACAAT
>Ga0209195_1002572_pt1 | contig 10526 bp, 5 predicted proteins | sample COGITO_mtgs_1004_3_FD_184788 | JGI IMG/M metagenome (GOLD analysis project Ga0209195, IMG submission 184788) | Pelagic marine microbial communities from North Sea - COGITO_mtgs_100420 (SPAdes) (version 2) | ecosystem: Environmental > Aquatic > Marine > Epipelagic ...
ATAACGCGCTCCTCCATGTGGCCTTCCGCAGGTACAAAAGCGTCGGCAACCCGAAAGGTTCATCATTTCGCGGCTCAATGGCTGGCCTGCACGAACCTCTGTCAACCATTCACCTATTACCTCGCGATAATAAGCGCATGACTCGAGGGCAATGCGGCTTGCTAGGCCTTCATCGTAACGGACTTTCACCGTCTACTCTCCTCCAGCTTTTGCTGGCGGACTGTACCAGATAGGCGAGCTATAAGCACGCTCTTGCGTGATCATCGGCACCTCATCGGGAATATCTTTTAATTTAAAATATTTTGCGTCATAGGCCGTCCAGCGTGGCGTGGGAATTTCCAATACACGCAGATAGTAAAAGGCCAATTCAGCTGAGTTAAACTCTGGATCAGTCCATACCACCGCCAGTTCTGCATCGCCGATGGTATTGATATAGCTGGCATCAGCTATATCAACGGTATTGCCAACCGGCCTGGTTTTGTGCCCTTTATCTTTTCGTCCATCGGATAGCGCCACGTTATAGATCTTTTCATGCAGCTCTCCATCTTGACTTTGCCAACCTTTGATAACCTGAACACGGTCAAGGTTGGCGCCATCGGGGTCTTTAACGGCGCGAATAAGAAATGATGGTGAATACTTATCAGGCGCTTGTGCAAGATCCCCACCCATGGGTACACCTTTGCTATAACCTATATGCGCCAGGTCAGGCTTAAAGGCATCATCTGTTTGATAATCCCAACCACCAAAGAATCGTACCAGAATGCGGGGGCCGGTAGTTGCATAGACTTCTTTGCGTTTCATCGCTGCAAATAAAGAGTCTCGGGTATTTTCCTTTGCCCATACCGCAGCATAGCCAGCAGCACTAAATGATCGATTTATTACATTCCCAGCTAGCAGGCTTTTCACTCGTTTATCATTGGGTTCAAAGAGACTAAACTTTCCCCAGAAGTTGTCTTCATCCCCGGTAGAAAGTGAGGTATGCGCATCTGTACTCCCGACCATGCCGAACTTGAAGGGGTTTACCTTAATTGTTGCTTGCTGTTGCAATCCAAACTTTAGGGCTGACCTGGCATATTCAAATTTACGCGCCCAAAGGGAATTTTCATTACGATTTATTTTAGTTAGCCAACTCTGATAGTCACTATACCCTCGTCGTTTGGCTACTTCGGGATTATAATAAATTGGTATGTCCTGAGTCCAAGTCTCATAATCTGCAAATTGATCGTTTGCAGAAAGCAACGGATGAGTTTCACTATCTCCTTTAATTTGGGTCACTTCGAATAACGGCTCCCAACGGCTGCGTGCTTTGGCGTAGTCACCTGATAGAGGGTTTCCTTTAGCATCCTCTAAAGCAAACATGGTACCTGAGCTTAAGTTACTATTATGGGGGATCGCTAAGACTTCCCCTCCCGTATTATTCTCATAGCTTTGTAAATAGACCCACAGGTCTTCAGGATCATTACTGTCATACTGAGAAAATGGTATTACCTGAGTGGCTTTCTGTGCATTATCTTTAAAAATAACCACACGATGTAGCATATAATAAAGTTGAGTCCACTCGTAGCCAATAAATGCTGTAAATCGTCCTGGGTCATTGTGACGATCAGCTACGGCTGCTACTTTATTCCATACAGTTTCCCGATACTGCACATCAACGACTTCGCCTTCCATAAGTCCACCAAGAAAAAGCTCTTTAGACAATTTTTTTGATTCCTGAGGATCTATGGTTTTTTTATCATTGATGTCACGCAACTTGGCATTCCAGCGCTTCCCTAGATATGTTTTCAGCACACTCTCTTCAGCTCTCGCCAACCCATTCATTACGCCCATATTACTAGCATGGTCAGCTATCACCAAAAAATCTAATGGGCGGGATAATCGAGCCACCATACCATTATGAGCAGTCACGGCTTCACCTTTGGCAAACCGGTAGGCTTGTTCAGGTCCTAATATAACATTACCAAAATTGTAGGCATCCCAAGAAAGGTTAGTATGTAGGTGAGTATCGCCCCAATATACATTAGTAGGATAAGATTGATCAGCAGAAAGAGAATAGGATTGCCGGTCTTCTTGAAAATAGGGCCACTGGGATGCTGCAGAAAGAGTAGAATAAAATAGACTCGCTATGACGAAGGATCTCGAACTAATCTTACATGCAAAAACTCCAATTTTTCTCTTTACTCCAGCGACCATAATTTTAAACTCCACAACGTGTATTTAGTTGACCCTAAAATATCCGCCACCGCTTCGATAGAAAAAGACAGACTCTATTGATCATTGCCTCCTGTAGCTCCCCGATACAACTCATGTCGAGATCATATAGCAGTTTACTTACAGTTAATTATTAAAAGCAGTTATAGATGGGGGATTAGCCTTCGATAGAAATAAATTCTAGCTTAAACTTACATGACGAATTTTGATTATAGAAAACCTAACTAGCATTAAGGGCTTTAAACTTGATGATTATGTATTAATCTGAGGTAAGTACTGGTCACGGATTTCTCGTTTTAATATTTTCCCAATCGGACTTCTTGGCAATCTATCCAACACGTAAATCGCACTGATTCGTTGGGCCTTTCCCAGAGTCGCATTGGTCTGTTCCAGAATGGATTCCGCTGATAGTTTGGTACCGGTTTTTAAGACTATAAACGCCACAGGTGTCTCTCCCCATTGTTTACTAGGTGCAGCAACAACCGCCGCATCAACAACTGCAAGATGATTCAATAGGGCTTTTTCCAAATCGATAGCATAGACATTAAAGCCACCCGATATAATCATGTCCTTTTTTCGGTCTAGAAGGTGCAGGAAGCCTTCATCATCCAACCAACCAATATCACCGCTTTTATGGTAACGCCTCCCGTCCCTATCAAACCAGCTCGCCTCCTTAGTGGCCTCATCACAATTAACATAACCTTGCATCATGTTTTCTGAATGACCGATTACCTCGCCAATTTCACCTTGAGGCAACTCTTCTCCCTTGTTGTTGATAATTTTTAGATCACAGCCCTCCCCAGGTTGTCCTACAGTATCCAGTTTATCAGGCCGCTCCTGGGCCTTTAAAAAACACGCCACACCACCTTCGGTCATGCCGTAGATTTCCAGAAGACCACCTGCGGGCCAACGCTTGAGAATTTGCTCCTTTGTTTGTTGATGTAGCGGTGCGCTAGTGGATAGTTTGAGCAGATAGTTAGATAGATTGGTTTGATCAAGAGCAGGGTCGTTCAATAGCCGTTCATATTGAACAGGAACCAACACAGCATGGGTAATCCTCTCTGATTCGCTGAGCTCTAGAAACTGCTTAGTATTGAACTTCTCCATCAGAAATGCAGCACCACCATTAGCTAAAGTAGCGACAAATAGAAATAGAGTTGTATTAGAATATAAAGGCGTGGATACCAGCGTACGACTAGTATCACTCACCCCCCAGGCCGCCAGGCCCTCCCGCTCACGAGCCCGATAGCGACGATCATGCAGAATTCCTTTAGGCGTCCCGGTTGTACCGGAGCTATAAATAAGATTAAAATCTTGGGACAACGATATTGGCATGCTGACTTCATTTGTATGCTCATTAGAGAAAAAAGAAAACAAACTTTTTCTATCAGCACATTCGTAGTCTAGGTTTCTTAATCCTTTTGGCAGCAAAGTATTTAGTTGCCCAACTACAGGATCAATCATTTCGGTAGAACTTTTAGACACAAACAACAGCTTAGCTCCGCTATCGTTAATCATATCTCGTAAGGTTTCTGGACTGGCGAGAGTTGACAGCGGGGTCATGCACAAACCTGCCCGAAGACCTCCTAAAAACAAGAGTGCATATTCAACACTATTCCGCCCTAAAATAGCTATACGGTCGTTTGGCTTAAGACCTTCTTCGATAAGGGCATTAGCTATCTGGTTTAGGCGCCTATCAAACGTCTGCCAAGTAAGCCTCTGGTGTGAGTCGGCCAATACCAGCTTCTCTGGGTCGCGCTTGGCCCACCGACGCAAGCAAATATCGATATCTTCGGATTCAACTTTTGGGTGAGTACACATTCTAGCTAGCCCCTATAATCTGGATACAATATATCTGACAGAAAAATTATATTGTTCAATAAAAATGGCTCCGGTTTAATTTAAATATCGCTCTACCAAACGAGTAAAAAAGGTAGCGCCAACAGGTAGTATTTTGTCATTAAAATCGTAAGTGGGCTCATGTACCATACAAGCATCTTTCACTTCCAGTTGGCTTAACCGCTCACCTACTCTGTCGTAGCTCTCTTCGTTTTCAATATCACTATTTCCTATAAACAAATAACAGCCTGGAATCTCGCGCAGCATATGGCCAAAATCCTCCGATCCCATAACGGGGGCACCGTCTCGAATAACCTGAGGCTCTCCAACAATTGTTGCCGCGATATCACAGGCAATCAATGTCGGTTCAAGCTCGTTAATAGTTACCGGATAGTCTTGGCGATATTCAATGTCCACTTTTGCTCCAAAGCCTTCCGCGATAGACAAGGTAAGAGCATGGAAGCGTTTATGAATAGTTTGTTGTATTTGCGGGGAAAATGTACGAATACTCCCTTTAATACTGGCACTATCCGGAATTACATTCCAACTATCTCCGGCAGTGATAGCTGTAGCACTTATAACTGCAGGCAACTGGGCGTCTATATTGCGACTAACGATCGATTGCCAAGCAGTGAGCATATAACCCCCTATCATTACTGGATCGATACCTAAATGGGGGAATGCACCATGGGTACCCTGCCCCCTGATCGTTACATCAAACGTATCCATCGAGGCCATAATCGCTCCTGGTCGAGTAGCAAATGCCCCTGTCTTTAGACCTGGGGCATTATGCAGAGCAAATATATTGTCGATAGGAAAGCGCTCAAAAAGACCATCCTCTATCATGGCCTTGGCGCCACAGCCATGGGCATTAGCCTCCTCGGCAGGTTGAAAAACAAACCGCACAATGCCATCAAAATTTTTACTCTGCGCCAAGTAACGCGCCGCAGCTAACAACATCACGGTATGGCCATCATGACCGCAGCCATGCATTCGGCCGGGGTATCGAGATTTGTGGGCGAAGGTATTAAGTTCATCCATGGACAAAGCATCCATATCTGCGCGTAGGCCAATAGCTCTATTCGAGGAACCTACTTTTAATGTGCCTACTACGCCTGTTTTTCCAACTTCACGAACAACGTCTATACCATAAGATTTAAGCTGACTGGCAACAAAGTCTGCTGTACGTGTTTCTTCAAAAGCCAACTCCGGGTGGGCATGAATATCATGCCGCCATATCGTCAACTCCTTATGCATAGCTACAATCTCTGGAACTAATTTCATTCACTTACTCCAAAATAAAGTGACTCGGTAAATTTCAATACTCAAAGATTGTGTAGATTGAAAACGCCAAGCACGTGCGTGTCGAGGGGAAGACAAAACCTTAGGATGATCCTTTAAACACTTCACATTGTATTCCCATCAAAAGAGATCTTTTCTGCTTTTAGAAACTCTGATGTTAACTCAACATGATGAATATCCTCTTCAATTGTTATTGCGGCTCTCCAATAGAAATAGGCAGGCCAAAGCAATCCAGGCGACAGTATCATCAATGCATAGCGCAATGACTCTTTACCAAAACTTGACACTAACAAATCGCTGACTACCCCGGTAATCAATGGCCCAAAACCAGCACCAATTAAATTAGCAAGCAAAAAAATCAAGGCAACGGAAATTGAACGCATACGATTATTTGCAAGACTCTGGATAGCGGAAAAGACAGGTCCATTGGCTAACGTACTTACAAATCCAACGGCTGCCATATATGTCATCGCTTCATACTTATTTGATGAGAGGAAAACCATTGCATAAAGAAAGCCTTGAAAGACAAAGAGAATAGCTACAGTGCGCATTTGCAATGCCTCTTTGCCGGCTGCATAGTTGACAGCCACATACCCACCCAAGTAAGTGCCAAACAAGCCACAGACACCCCAAGACAAGGCGAGCCACATGCCAAGCTCACTTGTATCCATTGCATGGCTGCGCGCGAAAAAAGTCGGCATCCACTGAATAAAGCCTGACCCAAAAAAATAAGCCACGCAAAACCCCAATACAATACGCCTGAAAGCAGGTTGTCGACATAAGGTATCGAGCACTTCTTTGAATGATGGCTGCTCAGCAACAATAATTGATCGTTGTTTTAGGCGTGGCTCATACAGTGTTAGCTTGGCCAAAAGAGCGATTAGGACACCGATTACACCTAATACGATAAATGTGAGTCGCCAACCAACATAATCAGCTAGCAAGCCTCCTCCAAAATAACCAAGGATGACCGCGATAGGATAGCATAGCCAATAAATCGCCATCGCATGAGGCCGTTCAGCACGATCAAAATGATCAGCTATCAAAGATTGCGCCGCAGGCACACAACCGGCCTCGCCCACTGCGACACCCACACGCACCAACAAAAATTGCGTGAAATTACCAACAGCACCAGATAACGCTACCATAGAACTCCATATCGCCGTGGTAACAAAAACAAGAATATTACGGTTTCCCCGGTCTGCCCACTGGGCGAGAGGGATACCAGCTAGCGCATAAAATGCAGAAAAAGCAAAGCCGGTCAGCAGACCGAGTTGACTATCATTTAAATTAAGGTCCTGCTTAATAGGTTCCAATAGTAGAGAAAGAATAATTCGATCTAAATAATTGAATACCGCAATAAATGTAAGTAAGGTCAGCAAATAATTTTTATAGGTCAGCTTACTCATTATGACTATCCTGGTTGAACCCACCCTGTGCAAAAGGCAGAACTTTACTCACTAACGCAAATAATAATTTTCCTGGCTCTTCATTTACCACACTGTGGCTAGAATTTTCAAAATGCACCAATTCCTTATGGGGTGCGTGAATATCACCAAACCAACCATCAGATAAATACCGTGGTGTTTGCCAGTCGTGCTTACCTGTGAAGAAAAACACTGGCACATCAAACGATGAGCCAATATCTTTAGGTAGATCAATAGACAGATACTCTTTTATAAAACCATTTGCATTATGAGGAGATGTAGTTTCATCTGCACACAAACAACGAACAATGTCTGTCAACGTAAGATGTGGAGATATCAGCCTATCAAAACCTAACATTGTTATCACCTCATCAAAGGGCAAATTGCGCATCATAACCTCACGCCCCAGCCGGGATAATTCTTTTCGAATATGCAAGGCGTTATTCAAAAACGATCTCTCGGGGCATTTAATGTCAGGATAGGTTCGGATAGCTTTTAGTATGGCAAAAACTTTATCCTGCTGCAGCTGGGCATGCCTAAGAACACGTTTGTAAATCAGCTGTTCACCATCCATCATACTTACAATTTGACCGATACCAATATAAGCATACAGCCAATTAGGTTTTCGCTTTACCATTTGCATACCCAGCACGGAACCCCAAGAATGCCCTAATATAAATATTTTTTTTTGATCAGAATTCCGTAATAATAAACGGATTACTTCTTCCGTATCCTCAATCATGATTTGCATACTAAGAGGCCTGCCCTTATTATCTGGGTCGTAGCTCTTCCCTGCATAACGCTGATCCCATTGCACCACTGTAAAATAATCCTCCCAGGGACGCTGTATAGCATCCATAACACCAATATTCGAACTTCCTGGGCCCCCGTGTATGTATAATAAAATCGGATTACTTCGGCTACGACCACGAATATGAAGCCACTGATTGATACCGCCGATTTTTACCCGCTCCAACTTTTCAATACCTTGAGGGTCAGTTACGGCATATTTTGCATTCAAATGCTTTTGTAATGCATCACGAGCCCAATGCAATCCGGTAACAAAATCCGGACTGCAAGATGATGGCAAGGAAATCCCGTACGCTGAGGAAAACTCAATAAGTTTTTTTTTAAGTTTATTTTTCAAAATAATCCCACCGACATCAGATATACACTTACTTAGAATATAAATGTAGATTTTTCGCTAACATCCAATGCCCCCAAACTGTCTTTACAGAAGCAAGAAAAAGCAAGATAAAAAACTGACAGCCCGCAGCCCAAGAGCGTTGAACTGTCATGCTAAGATGAGTAACTTTCAAACTTATCAAACGTAGAGTTAAAAATTATATGCGACCGATGCACCCCAAGTTCTAGGCTGGATATATTTGACTTCTCTACTACCATTCCCTGTAAAACTAAGATCAATCGTAAAAATCCTGGCCGAACTATCTGTGACATTTTTCCCCCAGACGAAAAAAGCCCATCGTTCATCAGCAGACTTGTATCCAATTTTTGTATTAAATACACCATAACCTGGCAAACTTTGATCCCTATTGTTTTGTCCAGCATCATTGCTATCGTACCTATCATCGATAAATCGATAATCTGCATCTATCACTAAACTACCACCAACCGATATGGGCCGTTCGTAATGCAAAGCTGAGTTAAAAGTCCATTCTGGCGAATATGCCACTTCATTACCTTCAGCATTGACAAAATTTCCATCAGCATCGGTAAATGCCCCTGGAAAATCGTCATAAACTGATCGCACATAACCAACTCCAAAGTTCAGCGATAATTCCTCGGTTATCAGCGCTGACAATTCAAGCTCCCCACCCTTACTCTCGGTTTTCGCGGCGTTCCGATATGCCGAAACAGGGAAACCTGTAATTGGACTAATAAACTGTGCTTGGGCTTGCAAATTTTCATATTCAATAAAAAATGCAGCCATATTCAGTCGCAGCCTGCTATCAAACCACTCAGATTTCATTCCGAGCTCATAATTGGTAACATTCTCAGGATCAAGCACTAGAAAATCTTTATTGTCTTCTCGCACAACGGAGTTATTAAATCCACCGGATTTAAAACCAGTCGAAATACTGCCATAAGCCATCACGCTATCAGTAATTTGATAGCGCACCCCTGCACTCCATGAAAAGTCATCCCAATTTTCTTTTTCCTTAAATTCCGGGAGCAATGTAAACGGTATAACTGCCGTACCAGTTGTTAGATAATCAATTTCTTTCGTTTCATCAGTAAACCGCCCTCCGAGAAATATTGTTATTTTATCGTTGAGATTAAGGTTAAAATTACCAAATGCAGCCCAATTGGATACATCAATTTGAGTATCCGTTGACATATCAAAAGAAAAAATATTAGAAAATGAAAAATTCTGCTCATTAATTTGCTCAAACCAATAAATTCCTGCTACAAAGTCATACCAGCTATCTGCAGGCGAACTGATACGAAACTCCTGCGACCATTGCTCTTGGTTGCTATTGATCTGTGCGCGAATAAGGTCTGCGGGAACATAATCAAGATCATAATCAGAAAAAGTTTCGTCATTCCTCAACCCTGTTACTGATGTAAAGGTATATCCGCTCTCAAACTCATAGTCCATCACCAAAGAAACCCCGCTATTTTCTATGGATTCAAAACCTTCATCCCCATGGGTTGTATATGGAGTGGTATCACCATCCAACCCTGATGGATCATCGAGCAGGCTTTCAGGCGTGTAACGGATCAAATCATCATTTAAATAGTCGAACGCCAAGCGCGCTGTAAAGTTAGTACCCGGGGTATATAGCAACTGTAAGCGCCCACTACTTGAGTCGATAGCACCACCATCAGACGCATCTCCACTATTGCTGCTTACATGCTTAACATAACCATCACGCTCAAATTCATGTAATGATAATCGGGCCGCCAATACCTCCTTAATAATCGGCACATCGATACTGCCACGAAGTCGACGCAAATCGTAATTCCCAGATTGAACTTCTACATGACCTCCTAACTCGTTACCAGGAGCTTTGGTAATTACATTTAACGCACCTTGTACTGTATTTTTACCAAATAACGTACCCTGGGGACCACGAAGCAATTCCAGCCGCTCTATATCCCCAACATCCATATTCATTACCATCTGAGGGGAGCCTACATAGACACCATCAACGTATACCCCCACTCCCTGATCGATACCAGCCCTATCGACAGCCTGAAACATTCCGCGTATTGAAATCTGAGGTTGAACAGCTGAAAACGCACTATCAAAAATAACATTCGGTAAAGCTATATCTTGAAAACGTTGCGCTCCAAGATTAGTTATATCATTCCCACTGATAGCAGAAACCGATACTGGAACCTCCTGAATATTCTGTTCTCGCCTTGTTGCTGTCACAATAATCTCCTCAAGCAGCCATTGCTCCGTCGCCGACTCCGTCTGCGCCATAGCCCCCTGCGTGGTAGCCCCAGCTGCAAACATTGCAACAAATGTTGCCAGTAATGTTTTGCGTTTATTTAATGTTATGTTGCTATTCATATTACCTCTCCCTTTACCGTTATGATTGCGAGCACTGGTGTCGGTGATGATAATGACGCCGCGCTCGGTCAAGTTACCGGTGAGGGGTGTGCTTTGAAGCAGTTGCTGCAAAGCACTGGTTAGGCTGTGTTCTCCCTTAACTGCTGTTGAGTTGTGGGAGTTGACCAAGGCGTACGAAAACAATAGTTGGTGGCCAGTTTGTTTGG
>Ga0209195_1002592_pt1 | contig 10434 bp, 14 predicted proteins | sample COGITO_mtgs_1004_3_FD_184788 | JGI IMG/M metagenome (GOLD analysis project Ga0209195, IMG submission 184788) | Pelagic marine microbial communities from North Sea - COGITO_mtgs_100420 (SPAdes) (version 2) | ecosystem: Environmental > Aquatic > Marine > Epipelagic ...
GCTGTCCCTCATCCATATAACGCAACTCATCAAACAGATTCGGCCCAAAGCCACTGCGCTTAATCGACTTAAGAAACTGCTTAGGGATAATCATATCCGTGTCTACGTTAGCGCGATCCATAGGACCGACCAAACCACGGTGTGCAGTAAATGCTTTCATTAAACTACCCCTCCATCAAATGACCGTACATCAACAATATGACCAGCAACCGCCGCAGCCGCAGCCATCGCCGGACTCATCAAATGGGTACGCCCGCCATTGCCCTGACGACCTTCAAAGTTACGGTTCGACGTAGAAGCACAGTGCTCCCCCGCCCCCAACTTATCCGCATTCATCGCCAGACACATAGAACAACCCGGCTCGCGCCAATCCATTCCCGCTGCAATAAACACCTTATCCAGTCCTTCAGCTTCCGCCTGCGCCTTAACCATCTGTGAACCAGGCACAATTAATACCTGCTTAACTGAACTGGCTACCTGACGACCCTTGGCCACAGCCGCCGCCGCACGCATATCTTCAATGCGCGAGTTAGTGCAAGAACCAATAAACACACGATCCACAGCAATAGACTCAATCGCCTGACCGCCTTCAAGACCCATATATTCCAGAGCGCGCTCAAGACCTTTGCGCTGCTCATCATTCGACTGCTCATCCAAGGTTGGTACAGAAGCCGTCACCGGTGCCACCATCTCAGGGGACGTTCCCCAGGTTACCTGCGGCGCAATCTCATCCGCATGCAGAACAACCTCTGTGTCAAAGACCGCATCCCCGTCACTAACTAAACCATTCCAGTACTCAACCGCCTGAACCCACATATCACCCTTAGGCACAAACTGACGACCTTCACAGTAATCAATAGTCTTCTGGTCAACAGCCACCATACCGACACGGGCACCCGCCTCAATCGCCATATTGCAGACCGTCATACGACCCTCAATCGACATATCGCGAAAAACCGAACCGGCAAACTCAATCGCGTGCTCATTACCACCGGCAGTACCAATCTTGCCAATAATCGCCAACACCACATCTTTAGGGGTAACACCAGCGCCCACTGTGCCATCCACAGTCACACGCATATTCTTCATCTTCTTGGCCACCAGACATTGAGTAGCCAGCACATGCTCAACCTCAGAAGTACCAATACCATGAGCCAAACAGGCCAGCGCACCATGAGTCGCCGTATGGGAATCACCACAGACCACGGTCATACCCGGCATAGTCGCACCCAGCTCAGGACCCATCACATGAACAATACCCTGCCCCATCTCATTGATCTTATATTCCTTGATCCCATAGAGATCGCAGTTATCATCCAGCGTCTGCACCTGAATACGCGAGACCTCGTCGGCCATACCAGCAACACCGGCATCGCGCTCGGTTTTATCCGTCGAGATATTGTGATCAGGGGTAGCGATATTGGTATCCAGACGCCAAGGCTTGCGATCCGCCAGACGCAGACCTTCAAACGCCTGCGGTGAAGTCACCTCATGCAATACATGCCGATCAATATAAATCAGCGACGAACCATCGCTATTCTGCTTAACAAGGTGGCTATCCCAGAGCTTGTCGTAAAGTGTTTTTCCTGCCATTGCCGTCTCCCAGACGTAGGTTTTGCTATTGCGCCTATTGTAGACCTGCACTATGATGAAATAAATTCATATTTAGCATATTTATCATTCCTTTATGGAATCCATAAGAAGGGGAATGGTTGTATCAGGATTATAAGAAGTGGATAACCAGAATCTAAAAGCCTTTATCACCGTTGCCGAACTGGGCTCTTTTTCAGAAGCGGCCGATAGCCTCTACCTGACTCAATCGGCGATCAGCAAGCGTATTGCCCTGCTCGAACAGCAGATAGGCAAAAGACTCTTTGATCGCATTGCCAGACAGGTATCCCTGACCGAGGCCGGCAATGAATTATTACCCAGAGCCAGACGCATACTGCAGGAATATGAAAATGCCCTACAGGCGATTAATGATCTCTCTGGTGAAGCCAGCGGCACGCTTAGATTGGCGATTAGTCACCATCTGGGGCTACACCGCCTGCCCCCTATTCTGAAACAGTTTGCCCAGCAGTATCCCAATGTCACTTTGGATATTGAGTTTATGGATTCTGAGAAGGCCTATGAGCAGGTATTGCATGGGGAATCGGAAGTGGCGGTGATTACGCTAGCTCTGGATAGTCATCACAATATTAATAGTAAGAAGATATGGAATGACCCGCTGCGGTTTATCTGTGCGCAGGATCATCCATTGGCGAAGTTAAAGAAACCGGCGCTTAAAGATCTTGCGGAATATCCGATTATTTTGCCTGGGTTAAATACCTATACCGGGCGAATTATTCAGAATCTGTTTCAGAAGGAAGGGATACCTTTAAAGGCACCTATGTCGACTAACTATTTGGAGACGATTAGTACCATGGTTGAAATTGGGTTGGGCTGGAGCGTACTACCAGAGACGTTGGTTCGAGACCTGCATGTGATGCCATTTGAACAAATAAGCATCGAAAGGGAATTGGGCTATATTCATCATACTAAAAGAAGTCTTTCGAATGCGGCGGTGGCGTTTTTGGGGTTGCTGGATAAAGCTTAACCCCCGCCCTGTCATATCTCCTTCCTGTCATCCCGAACGCAGTGAAAGATCTCTAACCAAGCCTCTGCCACCCTCAAGAGATCTTTCTCTCGCATCGCTCAATCAAGATGACGGTCTAAACTAACTAAGGTTAGGCCGCTTGATGCTAGCTGTGTCCTACTGATCGAGGTTGGCATAGGGGTGAACTTTTTATCAGTGACTTTGTGAAGCGGCTCAAGTCATCTCGGCGTTACCAAAAAGCAACCACAACGCAGGAATAAGAATGGCCGTATATGTCAGCATCATCCCCATTGCGCGAGGTGTTGGCGATTCAGCATAGAGCATACCCAGCCCATGCAGAGTTCTACCCAACAATAGCGCAGCACCAGCTATCCAGATCCACAGAGATGGGCCACCTTGCAACTCCATTAATGCCACTACAATTAATGCAATAGGCACGTATTCACTAAAGTTACCAAACGCACGAATGCGTCTTCTCAAAGTAGCATCGTCGCCATGGCCAAAAGCAACCTCAGTAATATCGCCGGCTGACTTACCTAGCGCTATTCTACGCAGAGATATCTGCATAGCCAATGGTATAACCGCGAATGCCAATAAGCCGGCGATCAAAGATGTAATAGGTAATAAAATAATTATCGCTCCTTTTTAGTTACAGTCCATATTTTCTTTTTGAGTTCCCGTCAGATGATTAATCGCTCTCTGAGAATACACAACCTATCGCGTCACGGTCATAAGCTGAACTACCCACGCTTTTTCAATCCGAAAAAAACCGGTATCAGTTATAGTTTAACCACGGCCCTTTAGCAAACACGACACTGATAAGAGCCCACCAATGCCGACTCCACCTGATTCGAAATAAGTCACTCGCACTGCAGCCATCGTTTTTTGGGGTTGATGGATAACTCTCGATAATCTATAAATATAATAACCTCGGAGGGTAACCGGAGCTTTGAGGTATAGGAGCTCGTAAAAGAGACGTTTTAAAGATTAGGGGGATCGCCAACGAAGGCCAATCTAAAAGGGAGTTTTAAATGTTAACTCAGTTATTCAAATCTCGACTTACAGACGACCCCATACCCTTTCAGCCACCACTATGGATTAACGCAGTCGCAGTTTTAGCAATCCTTGGAACACTGTGCCTGGCAGTCTATATTTATATGGGCGCGCCACTCGCACTGACCTTAGCATTTACTTCTGCAATCGCCGTTACCCTGTGGCTAAAGACCACTTACCGTGTGTTTCAAAGCCGACGAATTCTGCCGCTTTATATCTTCACCATTCTCGCTCAATTAGTTCAAGGCGCCGAACAACATTGGGGCGATTACGGCACAGCTGTTTCACTTGGCTGGCAAATACCAATAACCAGCACAAACTTTACCCTTTATTTCACATTAACCGCCGTCGCTTTCTACCTGCTGGGTGCGGCTATTATTTTTTATCAAACCAAACTGGGTGGATTTATTGCTTGGTGGCTTTTTCTCTGGAGCATTATTTATCCCGCCAGCCATTATTTATTGGCACTATCGACACACCAGCCAGGGTTCACTTACATTCCCGGAATGCTCAGCTCACCACTGCTAGTCATGCTCGGAATAATAGGAATTCGCTGGATACTTAATGACATCGCAGAGAGGCCAAAGCAATGACCAGACAAGAAAAGCTCACTCTATCAGTCGCAGCCCTAATTTGTATCGGGTTTACTCAGCACCTCTATCACACTGCCGGATGGCTGCCGACAATTATCATAGGATTCGGTGCTCTCACCTTAGGTTTAGTGCTCTGGCTTAAGACCTCCTTCTATTACCCAACCGATCCGAACCGCCTGCTGCCGCCCTATTTATTGACTGCTGGTCTATTAATGCTGCATATTGCAGAAGAGTATGCCTTTGACTTTGGCGGCCGAATCGCAGGGATAACTGAAGGTATATGGAGCACAGAAATGTTTTTGTGGAGCCTGGGTTTGGGTTTTCCACTAGTATGGATATCCGGCGGCATAGCCATTGCTAAACGGCATCCCTTCGGCGGGTTTGCCTCCTGCTTCCTGTTCTGCGGCATGTTGTTGGGCGAACCAACCCATTTATTAATATTTCCGATCAGAGAAATGCTGATACACGGCGGGCACTACGACTATTTTCCCGGCATGTGGACCGCACTTATGCCGCTGGTATCGGGGCTATGGGGACTGGTTGTTATCGTTCAGGATTCCCGGCAGCAAAAGCTGGGCGCCGCTACAGAAAACCTGAAAGAGGCAGGAACACAGACACCCTAACTTAGTATTTACCCCTTTGCATCAGGAGTGCACACTATTGCCCTGCTGTTCCCGGGGCAAGTTATTTTGCATGCCGTAATTAATCTCATAGCTCGCCAAATTTTACTGACCATAGCTGGCAGCGAACTGCTACTCAGAGCCCAGCGCACCTTGCAGAAAAATGCAGCAGCCTAAAGATCAACTAAAAAGTTGACTATTCCCAAACCTTTACTAGGCTTAAAAAGAGTCAACCAAATGGTTTAGCAATAGAGCGATCACAATGCATGCATTAGACAGCGTCTTTAGCGCAATTGGCGACCCAACTCGCCGCGCAATTCTGGCTCAGTTAGCAACAACTGAACTCCCGCTATCACATCTGGCAGCCCAACATCCCATGTCACTCACAGCAGTCTCCAAGCATGTCAAAGTGCTGGCCAATGCCGGCTTAGTCAACATCGAAAAGCGTGGCCGCACGCAGTTCTGTCGCGCCAATGTCGCACCTATGAAAGAGGCGATTCACTGGCTTACCAACTATCAAACGTTCTGGGAGCAGCAGTTCAATTCATTAGCCAAATATTTAGAAACCGAAAAAGGAAGTTCACATGATTAACTTTACACAGACGCCGTCAGGGACAGAGCCCGTTATTGTCAGCGCAACCTTTGATGTTCCAACAGGCCCTATGTTCAAAGCCTGGACTCAGGCCAAGCAGATTATGCAATGGTTTGGGCCTAACCCAGGTAGTTTGATAGACGCTACCCTAGATCTGCAGATCGGTGGTCAGTGGCAGCTTGTGTTACAGAACGATGACGAAAAGCGAGAGCAGGTTGAAGGTAAGTATCTTGAGGTTGAAAGCAACCAAAAATTGGTCTTTACCTGGTCTCATGTTGTCGAATACAGCGATGGAACTCGCGAGGCGACCAAATATTCAAAAGTCACCGTTCTATTTACCCCCGTTGAACAGAAAACTCATCTTGAAGTACGCCATGAAGCTATTGAATCAGAGAACGGACGACAGGGTGTGGGCCGTGGCTGGAAGGCCTGTTTTGAACATATTGACAGCCTCTATAGCCGAAGTGTATTGGTGGAGAGCTAGTTGCAAGCCTATCTAAATACCGGCATCGGCAAACCCTATGGCTTGGCCGCCTGATAAGTACACCAACTTCAATCTACTCACATAAACTTTCGATAAGGATTATTGACTATGCGCCTATTTGAGCTATCACCAACGCGTTCTGTGAGGGTTACCTGGACCCTCAATGAACTCGGCATGGATTGCGAGCGTATATCGGCACCGGTACCACAGATATTTCAGCACCCAGAACTCGAGAAATTTCATCCATTACGCAAAATTCCCGCTTTAGATGTCGACGGTAAAGGGCTGTTTGAGTCCGCAGCTATCTGCACCTATCTCGCAGATCAAGCGCCGGAAAAGGGTCTAATTTCGCCATCGGGAACCTGGGAGCGCGCCCTTCACGATCAATGGGTGAGCTTTTTGTTAACCGAACTGGAAGCCTGGGCCTGGAGTACCTTTCGCAGTAAAAGTATTGTTGCAGAAGAAAAACGTGTTCCAGAGATGTATGAATATAATCAAGAAGCTTACCGTGCCAATGCGGTCGCCCTGAATGACCATCTGGCTAAACAGAATTATCTGGTAGGCGATAAATTTTCAGTCACCGATATTATCGCCGGCTTTACCTGCAGATTTGGCCATAATCAAGGCTACCATGATGGGTTTGACCATATTGATGCTTATTTGGTGAGACTTAAAGCGCGACCCCACTGCACATTATGACCCATAGCAAAAGCCACCCGACATCTCTTAGCTCAACACCCGGGACGAAAATACACCTACGTTTAAATTTATGTTGACCCGTCTACAGGCTCAGGGTTCAAGCTTGATTTTCGACTAGCCATTGGTGACTTTATGTTTACGGTAAGCGAACTTTCCAGAAAATGCGGCATTTCCAGAGCAACCGTTTTGTACTACGAACGGAAAGGTCTTCTGGCGCCCGCGAATCGTTTGGACAATGGGTATAGATGGTATGGGGAAAGCGAATACGAACGATTAAACATGATTGTCTTATATCGTTCGTACGGAATTCCCGTCGTAAATATAGGTGACCTGCTAGATCGTAAGGAAGGCACATCCCAGTTCCAGATACTGAGAGACCACCTCAATGAACTTGGCAACGAGATAAACCTTCTTAAGACACAGCAGAAGGCAATTGTTGCTTTTCTGCAGAACCCTAAATTATTGGAGGAAAATATGATTACTAAAGAACGCTGGGTAGAAATTATGATCGCCGCAGGATTTGATGAAGCAGCTATGCGTGCATGGCACCAGAAATTTGAAGAGATGGAGCCGAATGAGCATCAACTGTTTCTAGAATCTCTAGGCATTGATTCTGAAGAAATAAAAGCCATTAGAGGCTAAGCGATGATTAAGATCTCAGGGACGAGATCTTTTGTAATCGCTATACATCACCAAATACCTTTCATAAAAAACAGGTTTGCCATATCGCTAGAACAACGTTAACTTTTTAAGAAAGAATACATTTTATCTATAAGATCTACCCTGTAAATATTTCTATGTAACTGCCTGGGTTAAATGTAATCCGTTAAGCGGTCTTGATACAGCTCTATTGCTGTTCTATATAATCTCGCATCGATTTAAAAACCTCATTTAAGGTTTTATCCATCTTATTTTTCATAACCACCTTATTGAGTAAGGCACCCAACAACCCAAACTTCATCTTATAATTCAGCGACTGTGTGACCAGTGTACCCTCTCCGTCTACGGCAACCCGCGTTGTCCAATTCATAAGCTCTATTGGCCAGTTATGCGCGTATAGCTCCATGCTAATTTCCTTACCCTCTTCAAAGCCGGTGACCCTCTCGCGGATGGGTCCGTCTTTGGTGCTGCACTCTCTCGCAGATCCAACTCCCCGCATGGGTTCGGATGAAAGGTATTTTGCTGCCTGAATATTCGGGTTATATTCCGCCACTAACTCAAGATTGGCGAGGGTATCAAAAACTTGATGTTTGGATGCATTAATCCGTATTTCATGGTGTAACGTCGTCATGTTTCCTCCTATGTGTGACAGGGCTATAAGAAGCAAGGTGATTGAAATAATGATCCCTGCTGTCATTTTACGTTTTTGCATGGGTACGAACTCCTGTTGTATTTAAACGGATCAAATAGTTTTTATAGTGGGTAAGACTGTTTTTAATCGAGGTGACATCGCCTTTACCCCGCGCTAAAAGCAGGCCACCCTCAAAACAGGCGATAAAAAAGTCGGCTAGCTGACGTGCGTCGATGTCATCGTCATGAAGACCGGCATCTTTTACCATGCCCTCTAGCTGCAGCGCCCAAGCGTCAAATCCACCGACAAGCGCAGACTGAATACCCTTGCTTGAACCGGCAATATCGTTTGAAAAGGCACCGAGTAAACAACCTTGCTTCACAGGATCACTAATACCTTCAATGACCCAATCTACATAGCCGATAAGTCTTTGGAACGGGTCTGTCTCTTTAAGGAAGGGGGCATTTTTCATCATGTCGGCGCCACATTGTAAATGATATGCGACCAAGTCTTTGCCAAGCTCCTCTTTGGTTTTGAAGTGGTAATAAAAGGTCCCTTTCTGCACATCCGCGCCCTCACATATCGCGTGTAGTGATGTCCCTCCATAACCGTTTTCAATCATCAATGATCGTGCCGTCGATAAAATTCGCTCTTTCCCGCCCATATTTTTTCTCATTAGAGGTTTCGATTATATTACCGACCAGTCGGTATAATAAATTAAGCCATAGGAACCGTCAAGACACTTTTTCTGCATGTAAATCCTGTTGTTGGCGGCGCTTTAATAATTGAGTTTGTGCGTCAGCATGACTTGAGGGTTTCGATGCTAGGGGCACCGACATAGACGATTTATCACGCGTCATGCTAGCTGCCTGCTCACATGGATTTTTTGTTGATACTGGATCCTAAGCGTTCTATTTTTTCCATGTCCTTACCCACAAGACCTTCTAGGCATCCGTATCAATGAATTCAACCTCAAAAGCACCAAACTCTGATTCATCAACGGGTTCCCACAGGTCGCTAGCCAACTCAAAAATAGAATCGGGAACGTTCATTGAATAGGTACTTGGTTGTTCTTTATTTCGGTTTTTCACGCGTGCTCGTCGAATGTCACGTGAGGCATGAAGCACGTAGATTTTTAAATCATAGCCTGCAGGCTCCACTCGCTCATAAAACCGCTGGCGATCTGCAAATTGAATTAATCCAAGCTCTAAAATAACGTCTCTATCACTGGCCATGATTTCACAGGCTGTTTTCCACATTTGTTCAATACAACGATCTTTGCGTTCAAGATACCAGGACATGTTGCCTGTTGATGGCCGATCCGGGTTATAAAGCGAGGCCATCCAATCATCCAAAATTAGCCTGGGTGCTCGACACTCTTGACTCAGACGGGAAGCAAACGTTGACTTTCCCGAACCTACCGCCCCTTCAACTAGATGTATATATGGCACAATCTTCTCTCCAATCCAAAAAACATGATGCAGCTTTATTGTGGTCACTAACGTTTTAATAAACCTTGTACGAAAGCCGTTCCAAAACGCAATGCAATACTTAAGCCGTAGTACTCTACTTCCTGTTTGTTCATGGAATTTTTAAGTGATTCAAGACCATAATGTAAATAGAATTTACGACCAATTGATGATGTATTTCCCCATAAAGAAAGGACTCCGCTTAAATCATATTTTTGATAATGCCTGACAGAATATTTGTTTATTGCTAAATCTGATAACAATCAGGTTCTATCTGCCCCAAACCTTCGGAGCGAAGCGCCATAACTTAAAGTCAGCTGTGACGGCGAGTTATATATGGCCAACCTCATAGTTAATTACTCTTCTTTCACTTCTTATCGATTTTGCAAAAGGCTTAATCTTTGTGTGTTTTGGATGCAAGTAATAATTTTCCAATGACTCTATATTTTTGAATTCTGAATATAATGTCACATCAGAATCATCCCCCCCACTTTCACTGTCTTGTATATTGACACCGACCTCAAGCAGGAGCATGCCAGGTATTATTCCATTTAGGCTTTCTAACTCTTGCTTTAATCGAAGTGCATTCTCCAACCGTGATTTACCATTCACCTCATTCTTTAGTTTCCATAGAACAATATGCTTAATCATGACGTTTTAATTCCAGATTAGTGTACAAAAAATACAGTAACTTACTCAGCTGCGCCGGGACCGTACTACCCAACATGTGGTCGCCCAACACCAGTATCCAAATACTCTTGTAGGCTCTGCCGATAAAAGAAATCCCAACCTGCCGAACAAACCTCATAACACAGCAAATCAGGGGCCAAACCTCTATGCTCAAAGTGCAGGCTGTTGTGCTGTTCCTCAGACTCAATACTCCAGACTATCTGGGTATCCAACCATTCTGTTTTACTCTTATCAGGCATGCCCTCATGTAAGTGATAAGCATCAATGCAGCTGAGTACCACAAGCTTATTGGGTACCAGCTCTATGGCCTTAAAGGTCCAGTAGGATTCCATCGGCGGAAACCCAAA
>Ga0209195_1002626_pt1 | contig 10349 bp, 9 predicted proteins | sample COGITO_mtgs_1004_3_FD_184788 | JGI IMG/M metagenome (GOLD analysis project Ga0209195, IMG submission 184788) | Pelagic marine microbial communities from North Sea - COGITO_mtgs_100420 (SPAdes) (version 2) | ecosystem: Environmental > Aquatic > Marine > Epipelagic ...
CAACTGCGGTCCATACGGCAACAACTGCGGTCCATATGGCACAAACTGCGGTCCATACGGAAACAACTGCCCACCCAGTAAAATTGTGAAAAACATACACTACTTTTACTAATTCGTTATATTGTTACCCCACTCACTCTTTCCTCTTCGTATCGTCAACCCAACATTCCAACTCGAATGCAGTGTAATGGATAGTCAGTTGCCAATAATGGGGCGATAATACATCGTAATAGTCACACGAAACCCGAAAACTTGTCACTCATCGAAGCACTTGACGCATTTGATGAAACACACGTCGTGATGTGAACCAGAATTGAACCCTACTCACAACATCACCCCACAACGTATGTTTGAATATGGTTGAAAAAAATACTGCGATAAGTGTATACTAAACACATGATGGAAGAAAGCGAACCATTTGACATACGCATGTTATACACCTCGCAAAAAACACGTTCCGATCTGCGTCAAGAAACATATAACTCGTTACTAAATAAAGTGCATCATCGTGTGCTAACTGTCTCACAGCGGAATGACACCCAATGTATCTTTCAACTGCCACAGTTGGTGATGGGTATGCCATTGTACAAACCTTTTGAATGTTGTGGGTATTTGATCCACGTCTTAAAAAAGGAAGGATTCCTGGTAAAATATTTTCATCCAAATATCTTGTATATAAACTGGGACACCCACGTGATTGCTTCGCGTGTGAAAGAATTGAATGCAAAAGATGCGCAACAACGAATCAATAAAGGCACCGAAAAACAGAAGAATAAGAATGTATTACAAAATCTGCCTACCGTAAACACACTGTCATATACACCGACGGGGAGACTCTTTTTATGAGGCAAACCTCTTTCATAATAGATAGATGACAGTGTGTAATACATCTACCGGGACAGTTGATGGTATATTTACGGTGGTATATTTAAGAGGCACGATAATAGAACAGCATATATGCGGTTTTTCCGTTCAACTGCTGACTCTGTAGGGGAGATACGTGTATATCATTGAAGCGATTCCATTGCCCAGTGTTATTCTTGCAGTCTGCGTAATAATGTCCGAATTGTAACGTGCCTTCGTGGTTTCCGACTGCGAATAGATTATACTGGGCAGTTTGATTGTCACGACTCAAACAATAGTTAGAAAGATTCAATTCGGTCGCAATCTCAACAGTCGATTCGTTCTTCACAAACCGATTGACAAACCGTTTCAATTGCACCATCAAAATTTGGGGTAAACGCCACAAAAAGGTCTTCTGTTCGATCATACGCTCCTCGTCCGTTAGGGTACCTTTCCACCCTTCAATTATTTCGGGTTGAATCATAATATCTAAACAATCGTAAATCGAACAAGATTTTCTACCCAATGGTATAGACAACGTTAATATCGTGAAAGGATCGTACTTTTCGCTGTGTTCGGTTGGGTGTATGTTGTCACACGTTTGGTTTTGTATAAAGTACTGACCGGTCATCATATCTGAGACAAATGAATATTGTTTCCCACAATGGGTTGCAAACTGGTTGTAGGATTCGGTGAGCATCTGGTCCAGACGACCTTCGATTTTGCCGTGTATATCAATTTTAACTTGGAAATGCACAGTGTCGTGAATAAGGTCCAAAATATGTTGCAGGAATTCGGTCATATCGTGTTGTTGTCCAATGGTGAATGTAGTAGAGCTTTCAAAATGATTTGATTTACAGTGGGATGCTTTCCCTAACAATAGAAATAACTCTTTCGGTGAATAATGGTCGACCGTGTCCTTCATACACATTTCTTGTAGAAACCGAAAAAATGCTTTCATACACAGTAAACTCGGCGTACCCGCAGTTTTCTGCGAACGGTTCATTTTATCCCCCACTTTATTAGTGGCAGCTTCTTCTGCGTGTGCATTTGCCGCAATATGCTTTTCAAAGGTGTTCTTCAAAAAAAACAAACTTAGGGGAATACAATGGGTTAGACATTGAAAGGTTGTATTTGCATAACATGTATTTCCCATATTGTGCAACCCTCTTGGTTTGGGAATGACAATCGGTGGATCATTCATAATGTGCTAGTAGATGCTACGTTGATATCTGATTATATGTTGTATACAACGAATCTATTTAATTATTAAATAATTATTAAATAATAGAGTTTCGCTGACAAATGGTGCGCGTCAGTCGCACCGGTCGGAATGAATGTAACTGAACGATCTACTACCACCCCCGGAAACAACCGAACCGACGACTGAATCTAATTATTTCTTTGCGGACGGTAATTTGACTCCTAAAATAGTATTCAGTTTGTTGATAATTTGTCCGTGGGGAATGGCTTTACCGGATTCGTAGTCCTTTATCACCCTCAGTGGTTGATTTGTAGCGGTTGCCAAATCAAACTGGGTCATTTTCTTACATCCCCGTGCTTTCTGCAAGGCACGGGAAAACGAATGTGACACCTTCGCGTGTTTAGTCGAAGACGTGCTATCATCCAACTTTCGCACGGTCGATGCACCAATGTCGGCAGTCGTGGCAGCATTGACGCTGCGAATATGTTTTGAAACAATGCGTCGCGGTTTTGCTTCCCCGTTGTTCTGAATAGTCGCGTTCTTGTTTGTGAAAACGACCGGTTTATAATCTTGGTAGTCAGACATACTGTATATATGTGCACCGGGGTAATTTGGTATATGTAACACTGTGTGACACATTACAATTTTATATATACACGATTTTGTTTTTTTGAAAAAAAACACTATATCCGTATTACTCGGGTGCGGATATAGTGTTTTTTGAGCGTGCGCATATATATCCTTTCAGGTGGTGTACTGCTTGAATCTGGATGAGTGATGAAACGTACCCGACCGATGTGTTGGGCAGTGTTCAGTGAACGGAGAGGTTCGTTACAATCCAACCGTCATACGTACGTCACACAAACGGGGTCTTTCACTAATAACCCCTAACCAACAACATAAAAATATGAAAGTAGCATACAAAAAAAATGATTTTGTATTGTTTTTTAATAACCTACTACACCATACGCTATACAACGCATTTCGCACATTCAACCTTGTTCGCAGAGACTTGTCCAAATGACGACATCCACACTCGCCTGGGAGAAGATCGACGAAACCAACAAACACTACGGCATCTATGCGGCAAAGTACGCACCCAATACGTTGGGAAAGAAAGAGATTATGATGAAACAGATTGTATACGATACGAGGACTGGTCGCCCACAAGTCAACGCATCAGTTGCACTGGACGACGCTATCAAAGGTGTCCGTATGCAAACCATCAACAAACTGCTACCCGATGGAACGAAGGAACAAACGGTAACTCGCATCGCATGTCTTTGGTACTGTATACAAAAGACGCACAGGAAATCCACCGCACGCACATCAAAACGTAAATTCTCAAGCGTGGAAGACTGTGAATTCGAAGCAGAACGATTGAAAGACTTTTATGAAAAACACAAGACCGCATTTAAATGCATCGAAGACACCCGACGCGAAGAAGCCGCACTGAAGAAACGCAAACTGACTGAAGTGTATAAAGAAAGTCTAAAATTATATACGAAGTATGACAAAGAAACGAAACATATTGAACTGTGCTTCATGCGTGCAAATGAAGCCGCTTCTGCCGCAGACACCGATGCACCGAGTGTGACCATGCCACCACCACCGAGTGTGACCATGCCACCACCACCGAGTGTGACCATGCCACCACCACCGAGTGTGACCATGCCACCACCACCACCACCGAGTGTGACCAATCCATCGCCTGCACCACGCTCGCCAGCGATAGTTTCACCTATTGCCGAACTCCACGCCGACCAACAAGATAACGGGTCATCATCTGAGTCGGATACTTCTTCGGACTCCGACTAGAGTTTAAACCGACTCACGACAAACATGCCAACATTGGGGTTCGTATCGCTTTTTTATGTTATTACAGTTGTTTCCCTAATTTTGGACACCGCCTTATTTTATATAATTCGAATCTATACAATACACAACGAATACAAACCATAAACGGGTTTGAAAAAATGCCAAAACCGTTCTTAACAGAAAGAATACGTCTATCTACAGAAGAACCATTGCACATATTATGGACCTCGCACTATGGCGCACCGACGGGCATACCGATCTTATTCTTGCACGGTGGACCAGGCGGTCAAAGCCACCCAGAGAACGTCTTGAAATGGAACGTGTTCGACATGCATCGGTTTCGGCTGGTTTTTTTTGATCAGCGTGGGTGTGGTCGGTCTACGCCAAGAAATGAGACACGCTCGAATACACCACAAGACACGATTGAAGATGTGGAGCATCTACGGAAATACTATTCGTTTCCAAAGATAATACTATACGGACAAAGTTACGGCACAGCATTAGCATTGTTGTATGTGCAGACGTATCCGAAACATATGATGGGGTGCATTTTGCACGGTGTGTTTCTATGTGAAAGCGTGTTCCCGACGTCTCTGTTGAACAAACACCCGCGTTTGTGGAAGCAACTGCGACGCGTCACCAACACAAGCACGTTGGCGGGTGCTTCGGTAGAAGTGTGTCGAACCATTCAGACCACACATGCGACACGCAAACGATCATCCTACGTGGATGCGTGGTGTGCACTGGAAGACAGCGAACTGCGAGGCCCGGCAACCAGAACGTCGTCGCGTCGTTCAAAAGAAACGCTCGCCTTATTTGAATCCTACTACAACGCCAACCAGTTCTTTGGGTGCGGCACACGGTTGACGAAGGCCTTGCACAGACTGAAACGTGTGCCGACGTTGGTGATGCACGGCGAACACGATTACATTTGTCCGATACAAAATGCAAAGACGTTACAACCTTTTTTGGGAGCACATTCTACATTCGTGTGCATACCGGGTGGGAAGCATCAGTTACAACCAAGGCGTCGACCGTCTACTATAAACATAATCACTGCGTTCTTGGAATTGGTTTGTTCCGGAGCTTGAACCACACACCAAGTGTGGTCGGTTGACCGGAAAACCCGATTATAACGAAATAAACGAATACGAATGTTATGTAAAACAATAATTTCTAGACCGAAATAAATGTATCATACACAAAAGTTGAAAACAAAACGAAAGTTTAAAAAAAAACGCCATCATCCGTCTCACCAATGTTTGAACTGCAACAAGTTTGGACATTATTATAAAGATTGCAGACACCCGCTGAATAGCTACGGAACACTGATCTTCCGATACAATGCGAAGCGCAACGAAATCGAGTACCTGATGATTTGCCGGAAACATTCGTTCGGATACGTGGAGTGCATACGCGTCTGTTTTGATATCACCGATGCGTGCTATGTGAAACAGTTGCTGTCCGAAATGACCAAGTGCGAACGAGCAAAAATTCTGGAATGCACGTTTGATGAATTATGGCACGATTTATGGCAACACACTGCAATACGCCATACGAACGATTATAAACAAGCGGGGTACAAGTTCTCACAATTGCGGTCAACCGCGCTGTTTCGCAACATCGTCCAGGCATTACCTGAAAGCACCTGGTTCGTTCCGGAATGGGGATTCCCGAAAGGCAAACGAAATCTGGACGAATCGTCTCTGCATTGCGCCTTTCGTGAGATGGAAGAAGAAACCAATTTTGTGCAAAACCGGGATATTCTGTTACTCAAAAAGAACCCGCTTGTACCTACGTGTGTCGTGGAAGTGTTCCAGGGCACGGACGGTCGGTGTTACAGACACACCTACTATATTTGCAAGCCGGTACGAAAGGTCGAACCGGTAATCGATTCGGGAAACACGCTTCAATGTCGGGAAGTGAGCGCCATACGATGGATGTCGTATGCGGAATGTTTGCAACATATCCGTTCGTACAACACTGCAAAAATTAATTTATTACAACGAATTCATCCAAAAATTATTTTATATTGTAAAGAAATAATGAACATTCGTCATCTACATAACCATTCGACCACATCTGTCGCTACACAATGCTCAAACAACTGCGAGGAGTCAAAAGGTGTTTAGCAGATGCACATAATCCGGTGATGACTGCAACGGTGGCATTGATACCGTCGTCATGCAATCCATACCGCAAGCACTCGCAGAAACACAAACAGTTTGAAACCATCATCGCATGTTTTCAACAACAACATCAACATGAACTCACAGTCGACACGCTTACCCAAGAAGGCGTGCCACCTTCCGAACTGTGGAAAGAAGCACGCATGGGCCATATTGAAATACGTGTACAACACCACGCCTCCGACCGTGCGGTGCACGTGTCCACCTACTTTGACAATGTGCGCTCGCAATGGACACGCTTGAACTGCTTTGCGAACGATGCGTCCGACGCACTATTGTGCACGTTTGAATACAAGACACACTCGGGAATTACAATCTACGACATCTGTCGCACCATCGAAGAGCAGTGTGTGCAATACACGTCGTTCGCCGAAGAGAGTGACACGTGGTCGTTCTTGCTGTATGACTCTCGGAACACGCTGCTCAACCAGACTACCAATATGCGCACCAAGTGGTGGTCACCCCAATCGTTCTTGCACAACTCGCATAATTTTTCAGACACCGTCTCCATTGTGGTTGCACCAAATATGTTGGACACCGACACCCAACACGATTTGGGTGTTGTTGGTAATCGTACGGATACACTCACCACCACCACCACCACCACCACACGTGTGGTCGACAACAGTAGTGCTGCGACACACCCTCTCACACCCCCAGCACCATCCGGTACGGGCAACAAACAACTTGCAGCATCACATCTCGTCCAGGAACAGAACACTGCATACTACGAGTCGCTCAGCATCGACAAACAGAAGAAGCAACATACCAACAGAGTCAACCCGATTCCGATTCCGATTCCGATTTCATCTGATGTGCAAGATGCAAAGCAAGATACGAGCGGTGAAGAAGTTGACCACACCCAACCACTGACACGAGAGGAGTTACGGGATGCACGGTTGCAGTTCTTTTTGGGTACGCGGTGAATGATTCACCACAACCAGCAATAACTATGTATGTATGTAATACCAATTCCGTATGTATGTGTATGTGTATGTGTATGTGTATGTGTATGTGTATGTGTATGTGTATGTGTATGTGTATGTGTATGTGTATGTGTATGTGTATGTGTATGTGTATTATTTCACCGCCTTCGCCGCCTTCATCGATAAAATCAATTTCCGAAAACGACGCACCATTTTTTTGTCATGTCGGCGACTCCGTTGCATCTTTTTCATTGTGAACAGTTTGTTCGTGGTGCACACATCAAACGGTGGTGTGCGCAAGATTTTGGCGACAGGCGGTCGTTTTTCAGGGTTTTTGTGCAGCATGCTTATCAACATCCGTTCGAACGCCAGAGACGTGGGACTATCCAAACGGTACCGATCTCTCAGCGCACCCACAATCTTATGCACCAACTCTTCAATAATATCGGTGGGGTACTCGGTTTCGGTGATCGCGTCCTTGATGATGTTGGCAGGGTAGTCCTTGTGGGTGATATTCAACAAAATCGATAAGGCGTCCAACATCGTAATGCCAATGCGCCACACGTCTTCTGCCAAACTGCGCGTGTCGTTGTAGATGTCCTCAAACGTGTGGATGGCCGTCCGGTCGCGTGGTTCAGAACACTTCAGGTGTTTGCACCCAATGGACGAATCGAGATAATCAATCAACGAGACTCGCCGTTTCGCAGTGTTCACCATAACGTTCTCCAGTTTCATATCGTTGAACAACACACCTGCTCCGTGAAAAAACTGCACGGCCTGCAAAAAACTGCAGAAGATCTTCATCAGGTCGTCGAATGTGAGTGTTCGCTTGTTCTTCCTAAAAAACTTAAACATATCGTCACCGTCCACATATTCCATAATATGATACTGCATTGCGGGGTCTTTCAGACTTTGAAAAGAATAATCTTCGGTGAAAAACTGTTGCTCGTTCTTTTCGGTACCCAACAACGTGTTACGTTTTTGGCGACTCAATACTGCCAATTGAGATTGGAACAGTTTTTTCATCTCGCTAATGCGGGGTATAATACTTTGTGTTCGGCGATACAATGACATTTTGACAACAATCGATGAGTTCTTGTAGCTTGCCAGATAGACTATGCCGTAACCACCCTTACCGATTTGCTCAACAATCTCTACGCCGTATTTTTTGAGTTCTTGTGTAGCGTGTTCCATCTGCGTAGGGTTCGGTCGTTTGGCATATTCGGCACTGTCAAAACTGCTCTCACTGCTGCTGTTGCTGTCGTCGCCACTAACATTACCGGATATCATACTCGGATTGGCGAGACGGACCGATTTGCGATTCTTTGATGTGTTATGACTGTATGCGCTTGGGGGTCTGATTGGTTGTACCATTCACGTAGCAGTATTTGTATTAATTTGTATGTGTGGTATATCAAATATTTTTTTGTAAGGTGAGTGTAATATCAAAAATCAAAATGTCAACACACACCGAATTGTCGACACACATATCCCCCTTCATTTTTAAGGAGTTACTATTTGATTATTTGAGTGAACACAAATGGATGATGTGCACCTTCTTTGTTGTCATTCTGTTTACACTCCCCGTCGAAATGGTCGTTTTGCCACGTTTTTACAGTCTGTTGTTTGAAAAAATACGCTCCTCCAAGACCTCGTCGCTTCCGAATATGTGCGACAATGTAGTCTCCAACACACGAAACCTCTCTGCCTCAGGTATCATCTACATCGTGAGTGCCATTTGGGTTGTCGTGGTCATCGCCTATTTGCTAAAGAACACGCTCGAAGCCTACATCGTTCCGTCGTACACTTCATTCATTCGCCAGAAAATGTTCACCGGCACCGTACAGAAGCACTCGGACAATTACAAGGACCTCCGAGTGGGCGAGCACGTTACCCGATTGATGGACGTTTCTCGTAATATGAAAGATTTGCTCACGTGGTCACTGAACGACATCATTCCGCTGTATATTGCGGTGTGCTGCCTGTGCGTGTTTGTGCTGATGACCAATTGGAAAATTGGTCTGGTAACAACAACCGGCGTCCTCGTCCACACACTCGTGATGGTCTCGACGGTGAAGAGCAACATCAAGGTCTCTGCGATTCGTGAAAACTGCTACTTAGAGATGAGCGAAAAAATTCACGACAGTTTTGGTAACTTGATGAATGTGTACATCAACAATATGAAAAACGATGAAATCGAAAGCAATAACAAGATCGAAAACAGACACAAGGATTTATACCAACGCCAATACGTGCGAACCCGAAATATTATTGGCGTGCTCTCATTGATTACCATTCTAACCTTCGTGCTCACCGTGGTGGTCACGTACAGCGAATTGCAGAAAGGCAACATCACGAGCGTGACCTTCGTGTCGGTGTGGATCATATTGCTCCTGTATCTGAGTAATATGATGCGTCTTTCGGACTACATCCCGCATTTCATCAACAAATTAGGCATCGTCGCCTGCTCCAATCAGTTCCTGGTGAACATATTAAAGTCTTCCACGAAACACCAATCCGAGTCCACAATCGAAAGCGGTGATGTCGAATTCCAAAATATTGCTTTCAATTACGATGGAAATGAGCACCCAACATTGTACAATCTGAATCTAAAAATTAAGTCGAACGAAAAGATCGCAATCCTGGGCACATCCGGTTCGGGAAAAACCACTGCTATGAAATTGCTGAACGGTATGCACGCCGCACAACAAGGCAAAGTGCTCATTGACGGGACAGACATACAGACGATGCATATGGACTATGTCCGCACGCGCGTCAACTACGTGAACCAGCGCACAACACTGTTTAATACGAACATAATACAAAATATTCAGTACGGCAACCAAGCAACCGACGACGAAATCATCACCATCTTAGAAGAGTACGGGTTATCGTCTGTGTACAGCAAACTAAAGGAAGGTGTCTACACAAATGCCGGGGTCAACGGCGGATCGCTCTCGCTCGGTATGCAGAAAGTGACCATTCTAATGCGCGGGTTGATGCGCGGGGGCAAAATCATCGTGCTGGACGAACCACTCGCGGGGTTGGACAGCACCACGCGCGCCAACGTCATGCGATTCATCCACGATACCTGCAACGACACCACGCTTATCGTGATCACGCACGACAAAGAGATCCTGCCGATGGTTGACAGAGTTGTCCAATTCGAAACAGTCAACCACACGGAAGAATATACTCCCTCTGACGGCACGATAATCGAAACATTAACGAATTTCTTTGTTTCTGGAAGTAGACGTAAATGAATCGGACAGTCTGGTTTGGGGTGAGCACGACAACTCGCTCGCTCATGTCACTCAGTTGGAACAAATACAATATACTATGGTTGTCAAGAAGAATCACAACCACCAC
>Ga0209195_1002637_pt1 | contig 10282 bp, 9 predicted proteins | sample COGITO_mtgs_1004_3_FD_184788 | JGI IMG/M metagenome (GOLD analysis project Ga0209195, IMG submission 184788) | Pelagic marine microbial communities from North Sea - COGITO_mtgs_100420 (SPAdes) (version 2) | ecosystem: Environmental > Aquatic > Marine > Epipelagic ...
TGAACAGTGATGAACAATTTTAAGAAAAGATAAGTAAATCAGTAATTATTTAGACACCTGAAGTGTATGTAATCCCACTCTTTTCAAAAAGAAATTCAAAGGCCATCTTTTTAGGTGGCCTTTTTTTTTATTAAGCTGTTATAAGATTAAGATATGTCAAAAAGATACAGTGGAAAATCATTTAAAGATTCAAGTACTGCTAAAAAACCAAAATTAAGCCTGAAAGAAAAAAGAAAAAATAAAAAAGAGAAATCTAAAAAATCTTAGACTTTAGCTCTTTTTTGACTATGTTTTTTGAAGGTAAAGCTTTTAGGTCTATCACTTCTACTTTTAAACTTCTTCTTTCCATCAAAACTAGAGCTTTTTTTCTCTCCACTAGTAGATGAACTTTCAGATGTTTTTTTTCCAAAGTATTTTGGATTATTTGTAAATCCTGTTGGTTTCGAGTTATCTTTTTTTGTAAAACTAGATTTTCCTTTGTAACCGAAACTTTTTTTCTCTCCATCTCTTGATGATGAACTAGATCTTCCGTAACTAGAGGGTTTTGATTTATCTCCAAAACTAGATTTTCCTTTGTAACCGAAACTTTTTTTCTCTCCATCTCTTGATGATGAACTAGATCTTCCGTAACTAGAGGGTTTTGATTTATCTCCAAAACTAGATTTTCCTTTGTAACCGAAACTTTTTTTCTCTCCATCTCTTGATGATCGGTCAGGTCTTCCTTTGCCAAATGATTTTTTTTCATCTCTGAATTTTCTTTTTTTATTGTAAGGAGCTTTTCCTCTTTTTCCTCCTCTTGAGTCTCCTCTTGCGCCACGAGGTGCAGGTTTAAAGTTTGGATCAATTAATTTACTAATTTCATTCCACATCGATCTATCATCTGGGGTAAGAAAAGTTAAAGCAGAACCTTCTGTTCCTGCTCTAGCAGTTCTTCCAATTCTGTGAACATAATCTTCTGGTACTTGTGGAAGATCAAAATTAATTACATGTTGAATTAAAGGAATATCTAAACCTCTTGCAGCAACATCTGTTGCAATTAATATTCTCTTAAGGCCTTTTCTAAATGAGGTAATTACACGATCTCTTTTACTTTGACGAAGATCTCCATGAATAGCATCCGCTGAATGACCCTCTTCTTTAAGACGCTTAACCATTTTATCAGCACCTCTTTTAGTTTTAACAAAAACTAATATTGATCCTTTTCTTGCTATAAATTGGTCTACTAGTTGATCGTATTTATTCTCTTTAAAAACTTGAAGAGTTTCTTGTTTAATTTTTGCAATAGGTACTGATGTTGACCCTGTTGAAATTCTTTGAGGCTTATTTAGATATCTCTCAGAAATTCTAACAATATTCTGAGGTAGTGTTGCAGAAAATAATAAAGTTTGATGATCTTTTGGAACAAATTTTAAAATTAATTCTATTTGAGGGGTAAAACCCATATCTAACATTCTGTCAGTTTCATCTAGTACTAGATATTTGGTAGCTGATAGATTTAAACTTTTTCTTTTTAAGTGGTCATTAATTCTTCCAGGAGTTCCAACTATTATTCTTGATCTATTACCTAGTTGTCTAAGTTGTTTTTGCATTGCCTCTCCACCAATAAGTAAGGCAGTTTTAATGTTAATTTTATCACTAATAATGCTTTTAATTGCAGCCATTACTTGAGTTGCAAGCTCTCTAGTTGGACACATAACTAATGCAAATGCATTTTTATCTAATATTAATTTATTTATTAGAGGAATGCTGAATGCCAATGTTTTTCCAGTTCCTGTTTGAGCTGTTCCTAAAATATCTTTTCCCTCTAAAGCAACAGGAATTGCCATCGCCTGAATTGGAGTTGGTTTCGTAAACTTCATTTTTTCCAATGAATTCTTTAACGAATCTTCTATTTTTAGTAATTTAAAGTTTTCCATTTAGGTATTTAGATTTTTTAAAATTTAAGGAGATATGCTCTTAATCCTTTAATACGTCTAATTTATATAGGGATATCTATACGTTTTTATAACAATCACAAGAAGTGAATTTTTAGAAAAATTAATTTAAGTGAGTAAATATTGATTTTTTTTAAGTTTTCAAATGACTCAATTAATGTATAAGAGCGTCAAATTATGAGTAACAATATTCGAAACATCACAATTATCGCTCACGTTGACCATGGTAAAACAACTATGATTGATAATCTAATGAAACAAAGTGGTTCATTTAGAGAAAATGAAGTTGTAGATGAAAGATTGATGGACTCTGGGGAGTTGGAAAAAGAAAGAGGAATTACTATTCTAGCTAAACCTGCTTCTATTGATTGGCAAGGTACTAGAGTTAATATTATCGATACACCAGGTCACAGAGATTTTGCAGCTGAAGTAGAACGTGTTTTAAGTATGGCTGATGGTGCTTTATTATTAATTGATTCTGCTGAAGGTGTAATGCCACAAACAAAATTCGTATTAGCAAAAGCTCTTAAGCAAGGTTTAAAGCCCATTGTTGTAATTAACAAACTAGATAAAGCTGATCAAAGAGCTAATGAAGTTTTAGATGAAACATTTGACTTATTTGTAAGTTTAGATGCAAACGAGGAACAGTTAGACTTTCCAGTTATGTATGCAAGTGGCAGATCTGGATGGGCTGATAAAGAAGTAGATGGACCAAGAGAAAATTTACACCCATTATTAGATTTAATTATAGAACATGTTAAGCCAGCAGATCTTGATAAAACTAAACCTTTCGCAATGCTATCTACTTTATTATACGCAGATAGTTTCTTGGGTAGAAGTTTAGTTGGAAAAATATCTCAAGGAACAGCAAAAGCTAACCAGCCTATTAAAGCAATAAATCTTAAAGGTGAAAAAGTTGATGAAGGTAGATTAACTAAAATTTTTAGATACGAAGGAACAAAAAAAGTACCCATTGAAGTTGGTGAAGCAGGAGATATTGTTGTAATTGCAGGTTTAGAAAAAGCTAATGTAGCAGATACAATTTGCGATCTTGAAGTAAACGATCCACTTCCAGCAACTCCAATAGATCCTCCAACAATGTCTATTACTATAAGTGTGAATAGTTCACCTTTAGCTGGGACAGAAGGTAAAAAATTAACAAGTACTCAAATCAGAGATAGACTGGTTACTGAAGCACAAAATAATGTTGGAATTTCTTTTTCTCAAAATGCAAACGTAGACGCTTTTGTAATAAGTGGTCGTGGTGAGCTAATGCTTGAAATTCTACTGACACAAATGAGACGTGAAGGTTTTGAAATGACTGTAAGTCCTCCAAAAGTTTTATACCAAAAAGATGATAATGGTAACAGACTAGAACCAATTGAAGAGATTACTGTTGATGTAGATGAAGAGTTTTCATCAAAGATTATTGACTCAATGAATAGAAGAAAAGGTAAATTACTTGATCTTAAAGATACAGGAAAAGATAAAAAAAGATTAATCTTTCATGCACCAACAAGAGGCTTGATGGGTTACACAAGTAGATTTTTAACTTTAACAAAAGGAACTGGTGTAATTAATAGAATCTTCCATGGTTATGGAAAATTTGAAGGTGAAATGGATGGCAGAAAAAATGGTGCTTTAATTTCAATGGCAAACGGAAAAGCTGTTGCATTTGCAATATTTAACTTGCAGGCAAGAGGTGAAATGTTTGTAACTCATAATGATCCCGTTTATGAAGGAATGATTGTCGGATTAGCCCCAAAACCAGGTGATATGATTATTAATGTCATGAAAGGTAAGCAGTTAACGAATATGAGAACTCAAGGAACTGATGAAAATGTTGTACTTACACCAGTAAGACAAATGTCAATTGCTGAACAATTAAGTATGCTAAATACTGATGAAGCTTTGGAGATTACTCCAAAATCTCTTAGATTAAGAAAAGCTATTCTAAATCCTAATGACAGAAAAAAGAATGAGAAATCTGGAACACCTCTTTAATTAAAAGTTTTTCCAACAAGATATAATCCTAAAGCAACCGAAGGTCCTATTCCAAAAGCAAATAATAAAGTTCCAATTCCAACTGTTCCACCTAAATACCACCCAATAGACATCACTGTTATTTCAAGAAAAGCTCTTACAGTTGCAATGGGTAAGTTAGTTTTTTTTTGTAAACCAACCATTAGTCCATCTCTTGGTCCTGCACCTAAGTTTGCAACAAGATAAATCCCCCCACCAAGACCAACCGTAAGTACAGCAATTGTTGCTAAAATTAATTGATTTAAATAATTTTCAGGGGTTGGTATAAATTTTATGCAGACATCGATCATTAAACCAATAATTATTGCATTTAAAATTGTTCCAATTCCAGGTTTTTGTTTAAGTGGCAACCAAAGAAACAAAACTCCAATACTAATTAATACTGTTATTATTCCAATTGAAAGATCAACATTCAATGCAATACCTTGTGCAAGAATAGACCAAGGGGAAGCCCCCGCAAAAGAAACTATTAATAATCCCTCACCTAGACCAAATAAAACTAATCCAAGACACAAAAAAAAGAAAGTTGAAATTTTTGGTTTAAGATTTAATGGTTTTTCAGAACTCCAATATACTTTAGGAATATCTTTAATTTTCAAGAACATATTTTCAATAAATTACTTCTTTTAAAACTAAAGTCTATTATTGTTACTCCTTTATGAAAAAATTTTTTATTATAATATTTTTCTTAGCATATTCACTCAGCTCTAATGCTCATATGGCGCATTATAATAAATTTAATAAAATTGAAATGGAGATTTTAAAAGATGGTGAAGTTATTGGTTATAATTATTATTTTTTTAAAAAGGATGGAGATAAGACAACCGTTACAAATCAAATTAAATTTGCAGTGAAATTATTTGGTGCAACAATTTTTGAAATTGAAGGGTTTGGAGAGGAAAAGTATATTAAAGATCAATTAATTTCTTTTAATTCTAAAACACTTCAAAATGATAAAAAAAAATATGTAAATTTAGAATTTAATAAACAAACAAATAAATTTGATATTCAGGGTTCTTCCTATAGTGGTATAGCATCAATAAATAACGTAGTTGGAAACTGGTGGAGCCATAAAATTTTACAAACTGATAGTCAAATTAGTCCAATATCAGGTAGCATCAAAGAACAAGTAGTAACCTTTGTTGCTAAAGAAAAAATCGAACTCTACGGTAAAACTTATGACGTGGATCATTTTAAATTAACCTCAAAAGACATGTCTTTACCAAAAGATAAAAGACTTAATTTTGATATATGGTTTGATAAAAAAAATTCATTAATTTTAAAGGTTACTTATTCTAGATTAGGAAATTGGGAATATAAGGTTAAAAAGTTTGAATAAAACTATTTATTTATTTTATTAAAAAGATCTTTAGCACTTATCCATCCTGACTCTAGTCTAGGTCCAACAAACCAATCAGCACAAACTCCTAGGTTTAAGGAAGAATTCCAATAACTTTTAATTCTCAAAGGTTTTGAGTTAGATGAATATTTCCAGCCATGATTTAATGAAAATAAAACTTTGGTTTTCTTAATACCTGTAAGCTTAAAAAACTTCTCAATCATAATCTTTGTGTTCAATTTTTTATTTTCTCGATTTTTATCAATTTTTTTATTGGCCCATGAGTAAGTGCTCTGCAAAGTCCAAAGATCATTTTTACTTTTAAATCGCATTTTACTATTTTCATTTCCAGCCCAACCTAAAATTTTATCATTAAAAAAATAACTACTAACATTAAGTTTACTTTTTTTTGTTGCCATCATGACTGTTATATTTGCATCCATTTTTATTTTTTGATTAATAAATGAATGTTTAATATATTTTTTTGAAAGTTTTTTTAATTGAGGAAATGGACAGGTTAATATCAATGATTTATATAATTTTTTTGATCCATCAGAAAAATATATTTCCCAAACTTTATTTTTATTAAAAATTTTAATTACTTCACTATTAAAATTGCAGTTGATATCTTTTAATAGATATTTGCTGATTGCGTTGTTACCTTTTTTTCCAATTATTTTAGTATGTTTTTTGTCTTCTTGCTTATCAGTATTTAAAAATAAATGTTTTCCTGGCCATTTCTTAACAATTTTTTTTAAAATTAAACTTTTTATAAATTTTTTAAATTGAATACTTTTTGGTGAAATATACTGAACACCATGATCAAAGCTTTCATTCTTATTAAGCTTTTTATTAGACGATCTTCCCCCAACTCCTCTCGCTTTGTCATAAACATCTAATGAATATTTTTTACTGAGAGAATTTGCAATTGTTGCACCAGAAATACCTGAGCCAATAATACAGAAATCCTTCATTTACCCGCAACTACCATGCCTTCTATTAACATCGTAGGAGCATTGGTAGAATATTTAAACTCAAGATCATCAGCCAAAGTAATGTTTTTGAAGATATCTTTAAAATTTCCAGCAATAGTTATTTCACTTACTGGATATTTAAACACTCCATTTTCAACCATAAACCCTGTGGCACCCACAGAATAATCTCCTGTAACTAAATTACTTCCATGACCGATTGTTTCTGTAATATATAAAGTTCTTTGATTTAATTTTAATAAGTCCTTGTAAGAAATGGAACCTTTTTCAAAATATAAATTACTTGTTCCACCACTTCTACCATTTGACTTAAGGTTTAGCTTTTTTCCATTATAGGTATCTACTAAATAATGTTTTAAAACACCTTGATCTACCAACTTTAATTCATCAGTTTTCACTCCTTCAGAATCAAAATACCTTGACCCTAATCCTTTAACTATATTAGGTTTATCAAAAATATTTATTGAAGAGGTAAATATTTCCTCATTAATTTTATCTTTTAAAAAAGATGTGCCTCTTGCAATTGAGGAAGCAGATATTGCACTTGCAAAAGTACTCAATATTCCTTTTGAAATTCTTCTATCAAAGACAATACTAATTTTTTCACTTTCTATTTTTCTTGGATCTAATTTTTGTAGTGTTTTTTTTGCTGCCATTTCACCAATTTGACTGGGTCTTAACATATCATTTAGATGACAAGTGCTGGTAAATTCATAATCTCTTTCCATTTTATTATTAGAATCTTTTGCTACAGCCACACATGATGCTGAAAAAGAAGAAGATTTATAACCATTTAAAAAACCATCACTGCTAGCTAATATAAAGTTTGATTTTGACTCAGAAAAACCAGTTTCTGTATTAATAATTTCTTTTTTTTGAAATGCAGCCTCTTCTACTTCTTTTAAATATTCAATTTTTTCATCATTCTCTATATGGTCATCATCATATAAATTTAGATCATGGATTTTATTGGCTAGTAAATCTTTATCTGGTAACGAATTATATTCATCCTCTGGAGTAATTTTTGTTGTCTCAATACATCTTTCAACCAATGTCTTGATATTTTCTTCAGTAAGATTTGAAGAGGAAATGCTTGATTTTTTTTTGCCGATATAAGTTGTAAGACTAACCCCTAGGCTATCTGACCGATCAGATTCGTCTAATTTTTTATTTCTAAAATTTACTGTTTCTGAGATGGAGTGCATCACAGCAGCGGTCGAATCTGTTGCTCCAAGTTTTTTTGCTAAATCTATACAAAAAGAAGCTGTCTTTTTTAAATAATCTTGATCTTTAACCATATGATTTATAATTGAGTTCCACCAACAGTCATTTTATCAATTAAAATCGATGGCTGTGCCACACCTACTGGAACACCTTGCCCTGCTTTTCCACAAGTTCCAATACCTGGGTCAAGCATCATGTTGTTGCCAACCAATGAAACCTCTTTTAAAATTGAAGGTCCATCACCAATTAACGTTGCACCTTTAATAGGTGATCCAATTTTACCATTAATAATTTCATAAGCTTCTGTACAGTTAAATACAAATTTTCCTGAAGTAATATCTACTTGCCCACCACCAAAACTTACTGCAAATATTCCTTTATCAACCGATTTAATCATCTCTTCTTGAGAATATTTTCCATTTAACATCATGGTATTTCTCATTCTTGGTAGAACAACATGCTTGTAGCTTTCTCGTCTTCCACTACCTGTTGATCTTGTGTTCATCAATCTAGCATTTAGTCGATCTTGCATAAAATTTTTTAATATACCATTTTCTATTAAAACAGTTTTTTCAGTAGGTGTCCCTTCATCATCTATTGTTAAACTTCCTCTTCTATTATGAAGAGTTCCATCATCAACTATAGTAACACCCTCACTAGCAACTCTTTGACCCATTAAATTATGAAAAGCAGATGTTTTTTTTCTGTTAAAGTCACCTTCAAGACCATGCCCTATAGCTTCATGAATTAGTATTGCTGGCCAGCCCGATCCTAAAACAACTTTCATTTCTCCTGCTGGTGCAGGTTTACTTTCAAGATTTACTGAAGCAATTCTAAATGCTTCATCACATACTTTTTTCCAATTATCATCTTTAAGATATTCATCATAAGATTGTCTTCCACCAATTCCATAAACTCCTGTTTCTTTTTTTCCATCTTTCTCAAGCATGACTGAAACATTAAAACGAATTAAAGGCCTAACATCTGTTAACACTTCACCTCCAGATCTTATAATTTCTATAGATTTATGCTCACCTGCAAAACTAGCAGTGACTTGTTTTACCATTCCACCTTTAGCTCTCGTATAGTTATTAACTTCTTTTAAAAGATCCAATTTAGATTGTAGTGATTTTTCTTCTATCGGATTCACATCTTTATAAAATTTTTCATTAGTTTGTGGAATTTCATGATTGTAAATACCTTTTTGAGATTTCAATGTTGAGCTTAGATTGCTAGCTGATTGTTTTAATGATTTTTTTGAAATTTCATTTGAATGAGAATAAGCTACTACTTCACCAGTAACCGCCCTTAAGCCATATCCTAGATCAGAACTATAACTAGAACTCTTTATTTTATCATCATCAAGTACAATAGATTCACTTTTAGAGTTTTCTAAGTAAAGCTCACCATCATCACAACTATTTAATGTTTCTGATATAATGCTCTCAGCATCTTTTCTTGATAAATCTGTTTTAGTAAAAAAATCATTCATACATAACAAGTAATAGTTATAATTATTTTTTCAATTGTCGTATTTCGCACATATACAATCTATCGGATTCTATATAATTTTAGGAATAAATTAAAAAAAAGGACAATATAATGAAAAAATTTGATGAATTAATGAACGTTTCTAACGAGATAAAAAATATTTCGGTTGATGAAGCCAAAGAAAAACTAAATGACCCAAATGTTCAATTTATAGACGTAAGAGATAAAAATAGTTTTGAGTCAGAGACTATTGGTAATGCTGTAAATTTAGAAAGAGGCTTATTAGAGTTTTATTTAGCTGATGGTAGTCCTTTAGAAAATGAAATGTTTAAGAAAAATCCTGACAAAGAATATATAGTTTTTTGCGGTCTTGGAGGTCAAAGCACACTTGCAACAAAAACTATGCAGGAAATGGGAATAAAAAATGTGAAAAATATGACTGGTGGAATGACAGCTTGGAAAGATAAAAAATAGATTGTGAAAGTTTATTTTAATAATTCATGTAAAATTTGCCGTGCTGAGATAAATTTGTATAAAAAACAAAATATTAAAGACATAGAATGGGTAGATATTACAAATAATAAATCAGCAGAAATAGAAACTCAAAGAAATGCTAAGAACCTTTTGCGTAGACTTCATATTAAAGATGGGGAGAAAGTAATTGGAGGGGCAGAAGCTTTTTTATTAGTATGGAAAAAAATTCCTAAATATAAGTTTCTTTATAGTTTCTTTAAAACTCCAATAATTTTTACTTTATTTTCATTTTTTTATGAGATTATTGCTTTCTTTTTATTTTTAAAAAATAAGAAACAACTTTTGAAATAAGTTTTTAATGTTGAGATGAGGCACTGAATAAAATATATTTTAATTATGAAAGTTTTCATACTATTCGTATTTATATTTAGTTTTGTTTCTTCTGCTCAGTCATCTCAGAAAGTTATTTTAAATAATCTTTTTGACCAACTTCAAATTATTGATAATTCAAAAAGTGCTGCTCTATTGGAGCAAAAAATTTGGTCTGTCTGGAATGAACATCCTAGTGATTTTAAATTAACTGAAAAGTTAGAGTTTGGAACAGAGTTAATGCAATATGGTGATTATAATTATGCATTAAAAGTTTTTAGTAATATCTTGGAGAATGACCCTAAATGGTCTGAAGCCTGGAATAAAAGAGCAACTGTATATTTTTTAATGAGTCAGTTTAAAAATTCATTAAATGATATTGATAAAGTTTTAGATATAGAGCCTAGACACTTTGG
>Ga0209195_1002649_pt1 | contig 10244 bp, 10 predicted proteins | sample COGITO_mtgs_1004_3_FD_184788 | JGI IMG/M metagenome (GOLD analysis project Ga0209195, IMG submission 184788) | Pelagic marine microbial communities from North Sea - COGITO_mtgs_100420 (SPAdes) (version 2) | ecosystem: Environmental > Aquatic > Marine > Epipelagic ...
GCTTTTGAGGATTAAATTCCAATGATTTAAAAAGAAATAATTCATTTGACAATAATAACACCTACCATAATCTCGTGCAAAAACCGAAATAAGAATTTAATATCATTCAAATTAAAACTTGATGTTTTAAAAATTAATTCCCCAAATAACTAAAATTATAAACCACTTATTCCAATATACTCCCATTTATTCCAATATGCTCCCATTTATTTATTGACATAATAACCAATGTCTTTTCTCTTTATTTTTATCCCAAAATCAAGGAATTTTCATTCCATAAAACTATTAACTCAAAAAAAAAACCATGAAATTAGGACTCCTATTTATTTTACTACTATTAAACAGCATTAGTTATGCCCAAAGCACTATCAACAACTTTTTTAGTACAACGGCAACCAATTACGCCATCGTTACCTCTAGTGCAACGATAGATCAAAGCGCAACCGGAGAAAACTTAGTTTGGAATTTCAACAGTCTCGAAAAGACAGGAAACACTATAGACATTCATTCAAGCCCAACTACCGAAGAGCTTACCAACTACTCAGGGACCACATTCGTAATAACGACAACTAACACAGGCACCAATGACGAAAGCAAATCGTATATAAAAGCATCGGATAATACGGTTTCAATCACAGGATTATCAATGACGGGTTTGACTTTGAATTATGACACAAACAATGCGCTTTTAGGCTCCTACCCATCCAATTACGAGGATAGCGCAACGACTGATGACCTTAGTGGAAGTTACTCCTATATCTCAGACGGCACTACCTACACTAGAACATTTAGCGGCGATATTGAAACATCGATGGATGCCCATGGAACACTTTCAACCAATGACCTTGGACAAGGAGCCTTTAGTGGAGGAGTAACTCGAATGAAAAGTGTGCAAAGTATTGACTTAGCGTATTCTGTATTCGGAAACGTTGGAACCGCAACAATAAACGTTTTTAATTACTTTAACAATACGAATGGCAACCTTGTTTTTAGAAGTTTAAGAATTGAAGTTTCTGTTGCCTCACTTAACATTGATCAAGATACAATTACGTATGAATGTAGGCTCGGCAATTCGTTAGGAATGCCTAAAAGCGATTTTGCTCTGAACAACATCAAAATCAATCCAAACCCTGTTGGAGATTTTCTCAATATCCCTATGGAGGCGCATTTGACGGCTAAAAGCATCGTAACAACTGATACTACTGGGAAAGAAATTTTAAAATTTTCTGGCAACGAAACCGCTAGAAGTGTAGCTCAATTACCTAAAGGGCTATATTTTATTTCTATTATTACTGAAAACAGGCATCTTACGGGTAAATTCATCAAATTATAACACCTTAAAAATCCATAAAACAAAACCTCCTTTCTGAAGACTCAGAAAGGAGGTTTTGTTTTTAGGCATATTGAGTTGCAAAATGCATTAATCATTCAACTTTAAAACGGCCATAAATGCTTCTTGAGGAATTTCTACATTTCCTACTTGACGCATTCTTTTCTTCCCTTTTTTCTGCTTTTCCAATAACTTTCGTTTTCGAGAAATATCTCCTCCATAACATTTTGCAGTCACATCTTTACGCAATGCCTTGGTGGTTTCTCTTGCTATAATTTTGGCACCAATGGCCGCCTGAATTGGAATATCAAATTGTTGTCTTGGTATTAATTGCTTCAATTTCTCAACTATTTTTTTTCCAATTGAGTAGGCATTGTCTGCATGTAATAATGCAGAGAGGGCATCTACCGGAGATCCATTTAAAAGAATGTCTACACGAACTAATTTTGATCCTCTCATCCCAATAGGAGAATAATCGAAAGAAGCGTACCCTTTGGAAACTGTTTTCAATCGATCGTAAAAATCGAAGACAATTTCTGCCAAGGGCATATCAAAGGTGAGTTCTACACGCTCTGTTGTTAGGTAAGTTTGATTGGTAATTTCTCCCCGTTTTTCGATACACAAACTCATAACTTGTCCCACAAAATCTGATTTTGTAATAATAGACGCTTTGATAAAGGGCTCCTCTACTCGATCTAATCGAGAAGGATCTGGCAAGTCTGTTGGATTGTTTAAAAGAATCATTTCATCCGGATTCTTTTTGGTATACGCATGGTAAGAAACGTTGGGAACTGTTGTAATTACCGTCATGTTAAATTCACGTTCCAAACGTTCTTGAATAATTTCCATGTGCAACATTCCTAAAAAACCACATCGAAAACCAAAGCCTAAGGCGGCAGAACTTTCTGGTTGGAAAACCAAAGAAGCGTCATTCAATTGCAATTTCTCCATCGAGTAACGCAATTCTTCATAATCTTCTGTATCTACAGGGTAAATACCTGCAAAAACCATTGGTTTTACATCTTCAAAACCGTCTATAATTTCTGTTGTTGGATTGACAGCATCTGTAATGGTATCGCCTACTTTTACTTCTTTTGCCGTTTTAATTCCTGTAATTAGATACCCAACATCTCCTGCTTTTACAGATTTTCTGACAACTTGTTCTAGTTTTAGAGTCCCTACCTCATCGGCAAAATACTCATTATTGGTTGCCATGAACTTAATGCGCTGTCCTTTTTTAATTTCTCCGTTTAACACCCTAAAATAGGTTTCAATACCCCTGTAGGAATTGTAAACAGAATCAAAAATTAAAGCTTGTAATGGAGCATCAACATCTCCTTCTGGAGCTGGAATGCGATCTATAATTGCCTGAATAATATTATCAACACCAAAACCTGTTTTTCCACTGGCATGAATCACATCTTCTGGATCGCAGCCTAATAGGTCTACAATATCATCCGTTACTTCTTCTGGATTTGCAGAAGGTAAATCTACTTTATTTAAAACAGGAATAATTTCTAAATCATTTTCTAAAGCCAAGTACAAGTTCGAAATGGTTTGTGCTTGAATACTCTGCGCTGCATCTACAATAAGCAATGCCCCTTCACAGGCAGCAATAGAGCGAGAAACTTCGTAAGAGAAATCTACGTGTCCTGGAGTGTCAATTAAATTCAAAACAAAGGGTTCTCCATTATGAATATAATCCATTTGGATGGCATGCGACTTAATGGTAATTCCACGTTCACGCTCCAAATCCATACTGTCTAATAACTGTGCTTTCTTTTCTCGATCGGTAACTGCGCCAGTATAATCTAACAATCTATCTGCTAATGTACTTTTACCATGATCAATGTGTGCGATAATGCAAAAGTTTCGAATGTTCTTCATTTGTTAAATTTGAGTTCTTTAAAGCTGCAAAGATAGTTGTTTTGGGTTTAAAAAAATTGCAATACAACAAACTTGCCGCCTTAAAAATTCTTTTCTAAAATCTTTAATAAAAATAGAGAGTGCTACTGCGATTTTAATCTTGCCATTCTGCAATAAATAGGTTGGTATCACGGCCTCCTCCATTATTTCTATTGGATGAAAAAGCCAATTTTTTACCATCGTTAGAAAACACAGGAAACGCATCAAAAGTTTCTCCATGGGTTACTCTTTCTAAGTTTTTCCCATCAATATCAATCAGGTATAAGTTGAAAGGAAACCCTCTTTCAGCTTCAAAATTAGAGGAAAATAAAATTTTCTTCCCAGATGGATGGAAAAATGGACTCCAATTTGCATTTCCTAAATCGGTTAGCTGACGAAGTTCAGAACCGTCTGCATTACAAATAAACAGCTCCATTTCTGTGGGCTCCACGAGACCTTCTGCCAACAAATCTTTATAGGCTTTGATGGCTTCTGGTGTTTTTGGTCTTGAAGAACGGAAAATGATTTTTGTTCCGTCTGGTGAGAAAAAAGCACCTCCATCATAGCCCAATTCATCGGTAATTTGCTGCACATCAGTTCCATCAATATTCATGGTGTACAATTCTAAATCGCCACTTCTGGTCGATGTAAATACAATTTTATCTCCTTTAGGCGACACCGTAGGTTCTGCATCATAGCCCTTTTCGTTGGTTAATTGTTGTACGATATTACCTTCTAAATCGGCCACAAAAATGTCAAAACTATCATACACTGGCCAAATGTATTTGCCGTTTTTACGCAAGGGAACCTCTGGACAATTGTCGTCCACCAAATGCGTAGATGCATAAATAATGTGTTTGTTATCTGGCAAGAAATAGGCACAGGTAGTACGTCCTTTTCCTGTGGAAATCATGGGGGGCATTTGTGTCTTAAAAGTCGCATCTGCATTCATTAAAAACATTTGATCACAACTTACATTCCACGCTTTGTTATTGGATTGAAATACCAATTGTTGGTCATCAAAACTCCAATAAGCTTCTGCATTATCACCTCCAAAAGTTACTTGTCGTAAACTTTTAAAATGCCCTTCTTCTGGATAAATTAGAGAATTATCAGCCGCAACTTTATCAACAGAAGCTGGAAAGGTTCTTTTTTTTTCATTTTTACACGACATCAGCATCAATGCAAATACAAATAGGGAAACAATTTTCATTTTCTTATTTATTAATTAACTTCGCGAAAATAATATTTATCATCATGAGAAACCTCCTATTTTTAATCTTTTTGTCTTTTTTAATTTCCTGTAAACCAGAAACTCATCAAGAAACCCGAATCCAAGAAGACGTTACTTATTTAGCTTCTGAAGAATTGGAAGGAAGACAAACGGGCACTAGAGGTGAAAAAAAAGCGGCAAAATACATTCAAAACCGATTTAAAGAATTGGAGTTGTCTCCAAAAGGAACCCAGGGTTTTTTACAAGCATTCACCTTTTTGCCAAAAACGAATCCGCATGAGGACGTGAAATTTGATGTGAATGGAGATGGTACAATTACGGGAAATAATGTACTCGGTTTTATAGATAACAATGCAGAAAACACCGTTATTATAGGAGCACATTACGATCATTTAGGTTTTGGTGGTGAAGGCTCTTTATACAGAGACACTCTAAAAGCCATTCACAATGGTGCAGACGACAATGCCTCTGGTGTTGCCGTTATGTTAGATCTTGCGGCAAAATTGAAAACTAAAAATACCCGAAACAATTATTTATTTATAGCCTTTTCTGGCGAAGAAATGGGATTATTAGGTTCAAATTATTTTGTGAAAAACCCAACTTTGGATATCAAAAAAGTATCTTATATGATAAATATGGACATGGTGGGACGCTTAAAAAAAGACAGCACGTTGGCGGTCTATGGAACAGGAACCTCTCCGATTTTTAAACAAGTTTTAAAAGCGCATAATGACCATTTTAACCTAGTACAACGCGAATCGGGTGTGGGACCAAGCGACCATACCAGTTTTTACTTGGCGGACATTCCCGTTTTACATTTTTTTACGGGACAACACGAAGATTATCACAAACCCGGAGATGATGCAGAAAAGCTCAACTACAACGGAATGGAAACGATTGGAAAATACTTATTTGCCATTATTTCTGACTTGGACAACAATGGGAAACTTCGTTTCAGAAAAACAAAAAATGAAAGTGAAGAAACACCGCGATTCAAGGTTGGCCTTGGCGTGATTCCAGATTATTTGTTTGATGGAAAAGGAATGCGTATTGATGGTATTTCAGCGGACAAACCAGCACAAAAAGCAGGGCTTCAAAAAGGAGATATTGTCATTCAATTAGGAGATAGCTTGGTGGTAGATATGATGAGTTATATGCGGGCTTTGTCTTTATACAAAAAAGGAGATCAAACAAAAGTGATCGTAAAGAGAGCCAAAAAGGAATTAGAAAAGGAGGTCTATTTTTAAACGAAATAAGCTTATATTTGAGTGTTAAAGATTTTTGAAAATGAGAACACTACATTACAAACTCCTGACGGTCAGCTTTTTTTTCCTATTTACTGCAAATTGCACCACCACAGAAATTCCTTTAGAAGAAGATCCTGCACCTATTACAACCTTGGTAAAATACAATACCGATGTAAAACCAATTATAGACAGCAACTGCTTGAATTGCCATGGAACTGCCACGCCAAGAATTGGCGGAATTCCTCTTTTCAACTACACGCAAGTAAGAGAAGAAGCAGAATTTGGCTCTCTTATAAACAGAATGAATAGCACAATCAATCCAATGCCACAAAGCGGAATCTTATCCGCAGACAAACTGGCTATTATAGATCAATGGAAAGCTGACGGATTCTTAGAAAATTAACTCTCATGAAAAAAGCGCTCTTTTTTTTATTCTTTTCTGTGTCAATTTCTGGGTTTTCTCAAACCTATTTTACACGCACAGGTACTACCGATTTCAAAGCCTCTGTAACAGCATTTGAACCCGTAGAAGCAACCAATAAGAGCACAACCGTTATTTTAAAAACCAGGACGGGTGATCTCGCCGCTCAGCTATTTATAACCGCTTTTCAATTTAGAGTTGCCCTCATGCAAGAGCACTTTAATGAAAATTATATGGATTCAAACAGGCATCCAAAAGCAGTTTTTAGAGGGAAAATAGCCGATTTCAATTTCACAGAAGTAAATACTAAAAAAGAATACGCGCTTGCTGGAACACTCACCTTAAAAGGGGTGAAAAAACAAATAAATACCATGGCAACAATAACACTTGACGGAGATAAAATAATCCTTTCTTCAGGATTTACGGTTGCCCCTCAAGATTTCAATATTGCCATTCCAAAGATTGTCCGTAAGAAAATTGCAGAGACCATTCACATCACATTGAACTATGAACTTGTCGAAAAAAAATAAATTTATTGTATTTCTTCTTGCCATTTGCTGTTCCGGTTATGTTTGCTATACCTATCTGATGAAACCACCAACGGGAATCCAATCAAAACAAGTTGCTTTTACAGGAACAGCTGCTGCATTTAGTCCAAAAGCGCAAGAAAATGCGAATGACTGGCTGGACAAAGTCGTTATTTTAGAAGGGGTTGTTACTTCAAAAGATGAAAATGGTATTACACTTAACAATCGGGTGTATTGTCAGTTTAGCGCCACTCAAAAAATTGTGGTTGCAGAACAAACTCTAAAAATTAAAGGCCGCTTTATTGGTTATGACGATTTATTAAACGAACTAAAATTAGATCAATGTATCATTCAAAAGTAAAAAATAAGCATCGGAAGTATTTCCTTTTAGCATGTGTTCTTTTAAGTGCAATAAGTTTAAAAGCCCAAGACGATTTAATGGAGGAGTTAAACGATATTTCCGAGGCGGAAACTCGCTTTGAACTTCCCGCTTTCAAAGCCATGAAAATCGGAAACTTACAATCTACAAAGATTGCTGCAAAAGGAGATTTATACCTCTATGTTTCGCATAGATTTGGATCTGTAAAAGACGGTTTTGAAACCTTTTTTGGCTTGGACAATGCAAACACAAACATACAGTTGGTCTATAGTTTTTGGGACGGTATTCAACTCAGTGCAAGCAGAGAATCGTTGAACCAAACCTATGCCTCAGCCATTAAAATTCGATTGGCAAAACAATCGAAAACCTTTCCATTGAATATTGCCTTTTACGGAACTGCAAACGTAAATGCGGCACTTGAAAAAGACAGAATGCCCGATTTACAATTTGGAGATCGCATGAGTTATGCTGCACAGTTTTTGGTCTCAAAAAGAATTTCAGAGAAGTTCTCTTTCTTACTGGCACCAAGTTATGTGAGGCAAAATTTACAAGACTTAAATGAAGTCGCTGCCGCAAATCACAATCAGTTTTTAATGGGTTTTGGTGGAAGAATGAAAGTAAGCAAACGCGTAAGCATCAATATGGATTATGCCTATAATTTTAACAGAAATACACATTCTATTTACAACAATCCACTAACGATTGGTATGAATTTGGAAACGGGCGGACATGTTTTTCAATTGCTTTTCACCAACGCACAGTCTACCAATGAACCTGGGTTTTTGAGCAATGCGGAGGGTGATTGGTCTAAGGGGATTATTTTCTTTGGATTCAATGTGGTACGTGTTTTTTAAGAACGATAAAATGCCCCTTACAAAACAAGCATTGCAAACTAAAATACATTTGATCATTTCGGTCATCATTGTCATTCCTATTTCTTTGGTCTACGGATTCAATCCGGCTTCAAAATTCGACATTCAGCTACAGACCATCGACGAACACAATTTTTTCAAGGCCATTATGGGATTGTATCTTGGGTTTGCAATGCTGTGGATTCTCGGCATTTTTAAACAACACTACTTCATGATTGCAGTGCTCACAAACATGCTATTTATGCTCGGTTTAGGTGTTGGAAGATTGTTGAGCATCTCACTAGACGGCACCCCAACATTTGGATTGCTTTTCGGAACTTTTGGAGAACTTTTTCTTGGTTGCTACGGAATTTGGGTTTTGAAGATTAAAAACACTAATTTCGCAAAAAAATAATCAGTTTTGGTAAAAATAGGCAACATAGAACTCCCCGATTTTCCGCTTTTATTAGCTCCAATGGAAGATGTTTCAGACCCTCCTTTTAGAGCTTTGTGCAAAGAAAACGGTGCGGATGTTGTGTATACTGAATTTATTTCTTCGGAAGGATTGATTCGTGATGCTGCAAAAAGTGTGATGAAATTGGACATCTATGAAAAAGAGCGTCCTGTTGGGATTCAAATTTTTGGCGCCAACTTAGATTCGATGCTGCGTACTATCGAAATTGTTGAAAAATCCAATCCAGATATTATAGATATCAACTTTGGCTGCCCTGTAAAGAAAGTCGTTTCTAAAGGTGCTGGTGCAGGTATTTTAAAAGACATTGACTTGATGGTTTCACTTACCGAAGCCATGGTAAAACACACCGATTTACCCATTACAGTAAAAACCCGTTTGGGCTGGGACCACGATTCTATTCGCATTGTAGAAGTAGCAGAACGCTTGCAAGATGTGGGCTGTAAAGCCATTTCTATTCATGGTAGAACGCGTGCACAAATGTATAAAGGCGATGCAGATTGGAAACCAATTGCTGAGGTAAAAAACAACCAAAGAATGCACATTCCTGTTTTTGGAAATGGAGACGTTACCTCCCCCGAAAGAGCCATGGAAATGCGAGACCGTTATGGGCTTGACGGCGCGATGATTGGAAGGGCTTCTATTGGATATCCTTGGTTTTTCAGAGAAGTAAAACATTTCTTTGAAACGGGAGAACACATGCAAAAACCTACCATTGCAGAACGTACAGAAATGGCACGACGTCATTTGCAAATGGCCATTGACTGGAAAGGAGATGTTTTGGGTGTTTTTGAAACCCGAAGACATTATACCAACTACTTCAAAGGAATCCCCCATTTTAAAGAACACCGCATGAAAATGGTAACTTCTGACGCTGCTAAAGATGTTTTCGCTGCCTTTGATGAAGTACAAGAAAAATTTGGCAATATGATTATTCCAGATTTTAGTTAGCCCCCTTCCTTTATCACACAACTTTCTTAAACGATGCAAGATGCTCTTGCAAATCCTTTCAACAATTGGCATCTCCAACTGTTAAAAATTCGCTGACGCGATACATCTCTCTTTATTTTTTTGTATGTTTGAAATAATTAACATATGTGTATATAAAAATGACCAATGAACAAAGGAACTAAATTCTATAATTGTGATTTTCAAGTACACTCGCCAAGAGATCTAAATTGGTCTGGAGTAAAACCAACTTCCGATGAAGACCGAAATGAATATGCAGAAAGATTTGTATTAGCTTGCCGAGATAAAGATATAAATGCAGTTGCAATAACAGACCATCACGACTTAACTTTTTTTACATAAATTAAAAATTCGGCTTTAGGTTAATCCGAAAAGTATCGCTTACAACTGCCCTACTTTTCTTATACGAGACCGTTGCCAGTAATGCAATGAAAAACAACAAAGTTTCCATATAGCGCAACTTTTTTATTATCTTTGCCAAGGGGGAACTACAAAAAAAGGTGAATGAAACCAAAATTTGAAGTAGTATTTCTTGAACAAGCTATTGACTTTATGTCCAAATTAGAACCGAAAGCTAAAAAGAAAATCTATTATAATTTAGACAAAGCAAGACTTGAAAACAATCCTCAACTATTTAAGAAATTAACAGATGATATTTGGGAATTTAGAACGCTTTATAAGGGAATTCAATACAGATTTTTTGCCTTTTGGGATAAAACTGACAAAATCGAAACACTTGTGTTGTCAACACACGGAATGGTTAAAAGAAACAAAAAAGAAGTTATGGCTACAAAGAATAAGAAAATAAAAATGATGACACTTGATCAAATGAAAGATAAGGACATCGGAAAAGTTGGAACTCAAGAACGAGACAAATACGAATTTGACTTGAAAATGGATGTACTTGGC
>Ga0209195_1002672_pt1 | contig 10182 bp, 4 predicted proteins | sample COGITO_mtgs_1004_3_FD_184788 | JGI IMG/M metagenome (GOLD analysis project Ga0209195, IMG submission 184788) | Pelagic marine microbial communities from North Sea - COGITO_mtgs_100420 (SPAdes) (version 2) | ecosystem: Environmental > Aquatic > Marine > Epipelagic ...
GTTGGGTAAGCCCAGTAGTTTCTTGCTTATAAAGGGTTTCTTTTAAAGTCCCGTTAATTACTTTTACCCAGCACTCCTCTCCGCCGTGATCATGAATGGGAGTTATTTGATCCTTCTCCCAGCAAAGCAAGATAAGTTCAAATTTTTCATTTTCAAAAATGCAATTTCGGGTATAACAATCTTCAGACCAGGAACAAAAGTCTTCAAAAGCAGCTTCTGGTATAGCTACCGAACGAATTATTTGGTGATAGGTGTTCTGTTGATTTTCAGTGAGAGCGGCAGTCAACTCGGGCAAAGACTGGTATGTTTGGGTACTTTTTTTTAATGCTTTGATATAGATATCATTTAATTATTCTGCTAAGCAGCGTACAGATTTTGGATGTTCATCCAAATCTTGATGATTTTATTATTAGGCGGTAATTATTAGAATTTTTAAATTTACCCATTTTTAGAGGTTTTTGAGTCATTTTTAATGAATTTGTTTAAAAAAATGGGTATTTCTTTCATTTTTAGGCAATTTTCGTTCATTTTCGTTCATTTTCAAATGAATCAATCTTGTGTTGATGTATTAACAAAATCAGCAAAGAGTATTTGTAAGTTCTTACATCTATATTTTAAACTGTTTAACAACCAACACACTACTATACCCATTGTAAACTTGAGTGTACTGCATAAAAAAAGAGTAACCATTTCTGATTACTCTTGTAGTAGCGGGAACTGGACTCGAACCAGTGACCTTCGGGTTATGAGCCCGACGAGCTACCTGCTGCTCTATCTTGTTATTCAACTAGTTATCTATTGTATATTTTTCTCTGCCAGTAATCACTGCCAGAATGAACCACTTTAAAGTATCTATAGGATACTCCAAATCCAAGCCAATTATTATAGTCTACTACAACCAAACACGTCACCGTTATTGGAATGGAAAAGCTATTGATGTTAATTTAAAATCTGTTGAAAACGCTACTTTACTAAAAGCAGCATTTGAATTAAAACTACTAGAAGGGTGGAAACCAAAACCAAAAGAAATAAGGGTAAAAGCAAAACCAATTACAGTAATTCAAGCATTAGATAAAGGTATACAAACTAAGATAGCACAAGGCTGTTCTGAACGCTTTATCAAAGATGCTAAAAGAGTTGTTACTCTATGGAGACGCTATGAGAGTGAACAACATTTAAAGAACCTTACACTTGATAATTTACAACCCTCACACATTAGAAACTTCCTTGTAAGACCAAACTGGAGCCCAAAGACACAAAGAACTGTAAAAAGTACTTTAAGTCCTTTATTAAAGGAGTTTAAACCCAATTTAGTACAAAGTGTAAAACTAAAAAAACCAATATCTACACTACACAAACCAATTGATAAGATTAATGAGATTCTTATTCACATCAAAGAATACAACAGTCATTTACATCTATGTTGCCTTATGACTTACGGATGCTTATTAAGGCCTCATAGGGAAATAAGAGAACTTACTTGGGGAGACTTTTCTGAAGACCTTACTTACATTCATTTATCAGGAAACAGAAACAAATCAGGCAGAAACAGAATTGTTCCTGTACCCTCTTATATTAGAGATCTTCTTATAAAAGGAGAACCTCAGCATAATATATTTTCAGGCAAACCCCAACCATTAAACCAAGACTATTTTAAGACCCTCTGGAGCCGTTTTAAGAGACAATCTACCTCTATTGAACAAGGACAAACATTGTACTCTTTCAGACACTCTGGAGCAATAGAGATATTTAAAAGAACAGGTTCATTAACCAAGCTACAGAAAGCTATGGGACATTCCTCTATAAATGTAAGTTTAACCTATTTAAGAGGATTGGAAGTAAGTGAGTTAGAGGTTGCAGACATGCCTAAAATTAATTTAAATTACTAGCGTTAGCTATATTAATATTATTAGGTGCTCGTATTTACAAAACAGGGTTTCAGTCAATGATATTAGCTTATTTGACCTACCTCACAGGGGGTGACGCACTTTTAAAATTTAGCTAGGGAGCAGACATATAGAACCCTTACAGCGTTTAACACTCATAAAAATATGAACAAATTAATTAAAACTATAGAATTACTAAATGAAAAATCTGTTGTTTTTGGAATTGATAATTCAAGATCAAACTTATGGATCCTAATGCATTTTAAGAATTTAAAAATTGCTTCTAAAAAAATATATTATCAAATCAATAATGGTGTTCATCAAAGAAAAAACACAATACACCCAAAAAGATGGCTTAAAAAGAATTTTAGAAATACAGCAGAGCTATTAGATTACATTAATAAAAAATCTTATGACATTCATTATTTAGAAATTGAGTTTGAAAATGGGTGGAGATTAAAAGATCAGTCTAATGCCTGGATGGTTTTTGAAACCAATAAAAAAACAGAAAGAGATACTCTAATTGATAAAATGTTAATGAGTGCAGGGCTTAATTCACTTGACACAGATACATTAAAGTTAAGGGAGGTTTACTTATTTCAAATATTAGGAGGTTTAATCAAACTTGATTGAAATGTTAACAACTTTTTTTCTGGCGTTAGCTATATATATGCTTTTTATTTTCACTTGAAGGCCACTTGCCTCTTGATTATTAAAAAAAAAATTAGTAACTTCTTGTTGTGGATGTTACTCTTCTATAGGAGGTTATATTATTTTAAGCTACAATAGCATTTTCATTTATTTCATCAATAATTCTTATAACTTTCACTATCTCAGCATCATCAACAAAGACTTCATCAATTCCTTAATCATTTAAGTCAGTGAAAGTTGATTCAAACAACATAGCTTTGTTTATTGTACCATTTTTGGTATAATATGACTAGGCTTTTTCTACTATAGCAATTTCTTCATCTGTAAGACCATACAATTCATAAACCATATCATCTATCTCTTTATCTGTCTTTGTGATTTGAGCTTTTATTTCTAGAGCTTTTTGTTGTTCTACTAAAAAGTAATCTTCCCACTCAGCCTCCTCTGTAAGAGATAGTTTAATTTTTTTATTTTTTAGTTCTTTTACAAAATCAGTGAAAGTAAGTTCATACCAATTCTCTAATTTTTTAGGGAGCTTTTCTAAAACCTCAAACTTTCTTTGTAGGGTTCTTTGGAATTTAGATGATACCTCTTGTAAGTTTTTATTGCTTGAAAGAATTTGATTTACATTATCAATTATCAGATCTGAGTTTTCAGAAATTTCAGGCAAAGGAAAAGGTTTTAAGTAATTTGTTTTAAACACATAGTATCCTCCACCATATTCTGAGCCTGTGTTTTTCAAAAAGAACCACATTACTTTAGAATTTAAAATGCCTAAGTAGTATTTTTCATCTACATCAAACTGCTTATTTTTTATAAACGAATATACTTTTGTGTTGTGATAATATCCCCCTTTTTGATCATAAGTCATATTACATCCTAAAGAAATTTCTCTAGTCATAATTTTAGACATTTCAACATTTGAAATTCCTTGTTTTCTGCTAAATAGAAACCATTCATCTTCAGTATTAAATCTACCTTTTTCTCTTCCTCTTAGGAATTCTTCATTTTTCTTGAAATACTTTGCAGATAACGGGAAGCTATCTTCAATTTCATCAAATTCCATTGAAATTGCTTTTTTATTTTCAATTTTATAAGGAAAAATAATGAATTTTTTTATTATTGGTTTTTTATATTTAAAAACATCTCTACCTCCAATTATAGGTTTTAAAATATTAACCTCAATTTCAACCTTACAACTCATCATTTCAGAATAGAACAGACCTGTTTTTCCTTTATCTTCTAGTAACTCTAAAGTAAAAAATTTATCCCCCCCACTAGCAATTCCTTGAAAGATTCTATCAAAAACATCATCAACTTTAAAAGGTTGTTGTTTTAATTTTTCAATCACATTAAACACTTTTTGGCTTTGTAAATCCCAATTATTACCAGACAAATTGGCATATGACATTGTATCCCAAACAAAAGGCCTAGAAAGGTTCTCTAGATTTACTTTTTTAAAATTTACTTTTTCTTTAGAAGTTTTTGTTAAATCTACAATGCAAGTATATGTTGCTGCATCTTTAAACACAAGTTCAGAACCAAAATGTACTAAATTTTCAACTGCTGTATTTTCTTTAAAAAACGTTCTAATTCCTTCTCCAAAATCACTCACTAAAAACTTATGAGGCAGAATAAAAGACACTATGCCTTTGTTGTTTATTAATCTGTAGGATGCCTCCATAAACAAAGCATATAGGTCATAATTTGCAGTTGCAGATACATATTTACTTTCGTAGTAGACACACAACTCAGGGTAATGCTCCATTAACCCCTGTTTTCTTATATAAGGAGGGTTTCCGATTACAACATCAAAGCCCCCTTTAGCAAATACCTGTGGAAATTCATTCTCCCAACTAAAGGCTTCGTCTCCAGCTATTTCTGGATCATCTATTAAAGAGTTACCACATTTAATATTACTACTAAGGTTTGACAGCTTTCTTCCTTTCTGAGCTGTTCTAAGCCACATAGAGAGCTTTGCTATCTCTACACTTTCCTCATTGATGTCAACTCCATAAATATTGTTTTCTAAAATACTTTTTTCAGTATCAAAAATCCTAAGTGGGGTGTTTGTAAGTTCAGCAATTAAATCATCAACTTCTTTATGTTCTCTTATAAGAAAAGATAAGGCTTCATTTAAAAAAGCACCACTGCCACAGGCAGGGTCAACTATTTTTAACTCTAAAAGCCACTTCTTATATGATTCTAAGGTATGGAAGAGTTTCTCTCCTTTTTTGTTTACTCCTCCACTTGATTTTTGATATTCTACAATATCAAAGTCTTGGTCTAATTTAAGAATGCTCTTTTTTTCAACACAAAGTTTTCCTACAGTATTATCTACAATGTATTTGGTAATGTACTTTGGAGTGTAAAAAACCCCATCTTTTTTTCTTTTCCCTTTAGATGTATCTACTTGTTCCCCTTTTAATTTTGCTTCAATCTCTTCAATTTCACTAAGTGAATGTTCAAAAATATGTCCAAGTATATTTACATCTACATCTGTATTAAAATCATATTTAGAAAGAATTAACAAGTCATCTTTTAAAATATCATCATCAACCTTTAAACTATCTAGTAATGTGTCTGGTGCAAACAACCCACCACCATATGCTGGTATTTCATAGCCGCTCTTGTAGACGTGACCTTCATTTAAATGAGTGAAAAGAATCTTAAATAGGTCATAGAGTGGTTTGTATTGTAAATCATCAGCTAAAGCCCAGCTCTCCACCACCCTTGAAATAGCATTAGTTGGAATTAAATTTTTATCCTCAGCAAAAAGAATGAACAAAATTCTGTCTAAAAACTTCTGAGATTTTTTAAAAAGTAAGAGCTTATCATACTGAGGGTTGTTTTTTACAATGTTTTCAAAAAACTTGTTTTTAAAAGCTGAGTAATCCTTGTATAGCTTTTTTGAGATATTCTCCTCATGAAACTTTGTTTTTTCTTTGAGAAGTTTAGGTAAATTCTTATCTAAAAGCCCCTCTTTCCTGAGATATAAATAAAACTTTTTAAAACTATCCTTGTCTAGGTTATATAAATCAAACTCTTCATATTCAGTAGCATCATCAACGTAAAATCTAAGCTTATGGAAGTTTGAAGAAATGACATAATTACAACCTTTGTGATTGTTCTTATAACCAAATGCTTGATCTTTTACTGAATCTAGGTTTTTGGTTTTATTAGATTTAAGTTCAATTACTCCTAAAACTTTATTCTCTTTAACAATAGCTCCATCAGCTTTCTTAGAGTTAGATTCGTTCTTTTTCTCCAGCTCAATATTATATCCTGCATCTGGATCAATAGTATAGCCTAAAACTGAACCAAAAATATCTTGTAAAAATTGGGTTTGGTATTGTTCCTCTTTTAAGTTTCTGATTCTAGCAATCTTTGGAACATATACATTTTTATATGTATCAAAAGCAGCCTCAATAAGACCTTCATCCAGAGTTAACAAATACTTATCTACTATTGATTTTTGAAATATTGCCATTTAGAATATGAGAGATGAAATTTAAAAAGTTTAAAGATTAATTCAAGTTTTTATAGACTATAATAATAGTGTTTCATTTTTTGCGCCATTAACCTTCTTCGTTGTATAAGGAATTCATCATAATCATCAATATTCATCTTAAATACAGATTCTGGAATACAATTACTTGTCAAGTTTTCATTAAGTTCTGTAAGATTATTAATAGCTCCATATTTTAAATCTTGGCTATTACATTGCTGTAATAATTCATCAAAATACACGTCTGGAGCTTTATCTCCTACCTGTATGTTAACTTCTTGTTGCATGTATACGTAATTAGCTATTTGATTATACTTGCCTCTTAGTAATCCATTTTTCTTTAAATAATTTTTAGGAAAAATATGATGAATATCTCCTCTGTAAGTTATTAAATCTCCTATAGTAATGTCTTTGGATAGAAACCCCTTATCAGAGACTTTCACTTGGCTGGCTAAATATGCATTAAAATAAGGACTACTAGATACAGAAGAATTTAAACTTTGAACAAGTGATGCACTCCAAAAAGCATCAGACAGGTCAGCTTCTTCTTTTTCTTGAAGATATTCAGCAAATGGCCTTAAATCCATTTGTCTTACATCTAAATCAAACATAGATTCCGGTGATCCAGAATACCTGCCTGTTAATACAGAAAAGACAAACCATCTGCGTACATAACTTTCTATTTTAGCCTGATTTTCTCCTTTAGCTTTCAGTCTTAAATAGACTATATAAGCAAAATTGATTGCGTTTTGAGAACGGATCATTTTATTATGAATAAAACCTGCAGACTTTATGATCATTAAAAAACGCTTGAAGTTGGTTTCATTAATGAATTGATGGATTCCGTCAGATAACTTTTGAAAAGAGGTTTCTGCAATTTCTGCTTCAAATGTTCTAGTTTCAAAGTTCCTTCCAGATAATAAACTTACTAAATCAGAAAGTTTTCCTCTATTAAATTGAGTTGAAAAAGCAACACGCAAAACATCTGTGTACTTAGGGTCATACAAGTCTTCATTTTCATTTTTAAGCCACTTCATTTTATTAAAGAAATCAGTTTTTGCAAAATCCTTATCATTGTCAGATATGTACTGGAAATATTCAGGTGCTACGGCTAAATGACTAAAATAATCAATGGCTTTTCTTATCTCCTGTCCTCCATATTGCTCATTAGCTGCAATTTTGCTCATCACAAAATCTGCTTGGCTTAATACCACCCCTTTAGAATTAATTCTAATAAATATTTCTGTCACGGTTTCTATGTCTAGTTCTGCTGCCAAGTCAATAAGCCCAACTTGTTTTTTTGTTAAGTCAAATAATTTAGAAATAGATTGAACTGCATGTTCTTTGTCAATTTCAGGGTTTGCTGCTAAATAAGTATTTATATAGCTGAACGAGTTTGATTGGCCATTTAAAATTTCAGAGATATCAGGTATCCATGTTTTATCTTTGACTATTACAGGAGTTTGAACATCAAATTTTTCAGAAGTTGGATTGAAAGCTATTTTGATACGCACCCGTTTGTAGTCTTTGTTTACTACATATTCTCCAAGGATAGCTGCTGTTAAAGCGGTCACTCTTTGTTGGCCATCAATTAACACTTTTTTTCCTGTTGCTGTGGTTCCATCCTTCAGTCTTACATTAGGGTTTAACCAAGTAATGATATACCCAATAGGGTATCCTTGATACAAACTGTCCATTAAGTCTCTCACTTTTGAGGAATCCCATACAAAAGGCCTTTGAATTTCTGGAATTGCAATTTCTCCACTTTTAACCCATGCTAGTAATGTCTCTATTAAATGTTGATTGACACTATACTTTTGTATATCCATAATTTATGATGTAAGTTTTATTTTTTAAATTAAATTTCAAAAATATAATTTAAAAATTATCTGATAAATATACATAATTTACTGCCAGTTTTACTGCCAGTTTTAATCAATTTGCTGGCAGTTTTCAGTATATTTGGCACTTAACCGTGGCAGATAAAAACTATATTTAGTGACTGTTTGGATAAGATAAATACAGTAGTAAAGACCCATAAACCTTTTGTACACTTGAGTGTACTGCATAAAAAAAGAGTAACCATTTCTGATTACTCTTGTAGTAGCGGGAACTGGACTCGAACCAGTGACCTTCGGGTTATGAGCCCGACGAGCTACCTGCTGCTCTATCCCGCGATATGTATCTTCAAGGAGTATGGTTTTAATGCCAACTTACTACCTCTCTGGGCTAAGCCCGCGATGTAAAACAAAATAAATTAATTAGCTTTTAACTCTCGGCTCATAATACCGACAAACTTATTTTGGACTGCAAATATACAATGCTTTTTAGATTTAGCAAGTACTTATAATATAAAAAAATAAAATATTAATTAATTTATTGCTCAATGGGTGCCGCATCAAACCCCTCTAGTTCCATGGCCTGGAAGGTAGTAGTAACCTGGATTGGATTACAACAAACCTCACAATCTTCAACGTAACTAGAACTAACAGAGGGATCTAGTAACATAGAAATTTCTTCCCAACAGTATGGGCATTGAAAATGATGTTCGTGCATATTAAAATTTCAAGTTTTTGTGTTTCTTATACCTCTTTGCCTTATTGCAGTGCCTCTAATTCTTCAGAGACAAGCTCCCACTTTTTCATAGCTTCTTCCAACTCCTTTTTCTTACCCTCATAAGAGTCAAAGAAATTTGGCTGAGCTATGGTAGCTTCATAATTTATAGCCAGTTCAAGGTCTATCTCTTTAATTTCTCGCTCTAGTTTATTAATGTTTGCCTCAATTTTACTAAGCCTGTTGGTTAATGACTTTTGCTTTTTTTGATCTTGGTAAGACTGTTTACCAGAGCTGGCTTTACTAGTTTGTGTATTTGCAACAACCGTTCGTTTTTCTGCCTCTCGCAGGTTTTGAATATTACGCTGCTCCAAAAAATACTCTATATCTCCCAGATACTCTTTAATTTTATGATCCTTAAACTCATATACCTTGTCTGTGAGGCCTTGCAAGAAATCTCTATCATGGCTCACTAGCAGTAAGGTCCCCTCAAACTTCATCAGGGCATCTTTTAGTACGTTTTTAGATTTAATGTCTAAGTGATTGGTAGGCTCATCCATCACCAACACATTAAAAGGCTGCAGCAATAATTTTGCCAAGGCCAAACGATTACGCTCTCCCCCACTTAAAACCCGCACATACTTATCTGCCTCATCTCCTCTAAACAAAAAAGAACCTAGTATGTTTCTAACCAAAGGTCTTGTTCGCTCATCTGCGGCGTCCAACATAGTATCTTCTACCGTTTTGGTGCCATCTAGATAATCTGCTTGGTTTTGTGCGAAATAGCCAATCTGGACATTGTGTCCTAAATTCATGGCGCCAGAGTATTTGATTTCATCTACAATGATTTTAGCCAGGGTAGATTTCCCTTGCCCATTCTGTCCTACAAAAGCAATTTTGGTATCTCGCTCTACACGTAAATCAATACCACGTAACACCTCTGTATCTCCATAGCTTTTTGATATATTTTCTGCCTCTATAACCACCTTTCCAGGCACCACACTTACCGGAAATGTTAAAGACATCACACTGTTGTCATCCTCATCTACCTCTATTCTGTCAATCTTGTCAAGTTTTTTAATCAGAGACTGGGCCATCGTTGCTTTACTGGCCTTAGCTCTAAACTTCTCAATTAACTTTTCTGTTTGCTCAATTTGTTTTTGCTGATTTTTTTGAGAAGCCAATTGCTGCTCTCTTAATTCTTGACGTTGCACCAAATACTTTGTATACGGTTTGTTGTAATCATAAATTTTACCCAGAGAAATCTCAATGGTTCTATTGGTAATATTATCCAAGAACATTTTATCGTGACTCACCACCACTACAGCCCCTGCATAATTTTTCAAAAACTCTTCTAACCACAAAATAGATTCTATATCAAGGTGATTGGTAGGTTCATCCAAAAGTAAAATATCATTGTTTTGAAGTAGTAATTTTGCAAGCTCAATACGCATACGCCACCCTCCAGAAAAGGTTTCTGTGACCTTGTTAAAATCTTCTCGCTGAAATCCTAAACCCTGCAAAATACGTTCAGTCTCCCCTTGGTAATTGTAACCCCCCAGTATCTCATATTGATGCTGTACA
>Ga0209195_1002681_pt1 | contig 10158 bp, 7 predicted proteins | sample COGITO_mtgs_1004_3_FD_184788 | JGI IMG/M metagenome (GOLD analysis project Ga0209195, IMG submission 184788) | Pelagic marine microbial communities from North Sea - COGITO_mtgs_100420 (SPAdes) (version 2) | ecosystem: Environmental > Aquatic > Marine > Epipelagic ...
AACTGGCATCCAAAGGCGGCGTGTACCAGGATACACAGAAAGGTATAAAAGGTACGCGGACCGAATCCGGTATTTTCCAGTTTGAACCGATGGCGCTACTCAGCCAACGCTCGTACACCACAACCACCACACCCCGGTCATCCTCCTCTGCCGGCACTAGCACTACCCAGACGAAAGCGAAAGCGACGAATACACCTGGGAGCAACCCGACCATTCCGTACCAGTTGCCACACCAAAATACGCTGGTCGCAACTATCAATCAGAATCCGACGGGTGCAGTCACACACCAGACGATCAACAGCAAGTCGTTCACGATACGCGCATATTTTACAAACGTCCCGGCGTCGGGTGTGATGCGAGTGTGTGTTGCAAATATCAACCCGAGCGACACCCAATCAGTCGAATACTTGCGAACCGCTATTCTGAGTGATGGGCGTATGGATTCGGTTGTGAACAACGCAACCACAGACGGAATGGACACCATCACACCAGACAACCGTGGAACAGTTCCGATGCAACATATTGGAATGATCACTCTCACGAACTTGCAACCAAACGTCTTGTGCGAATTTGCTGTGATTCTGGCAGAACAGCTGGATACCAACACCTCCTATGTGCTTATGACGGAGTCGGTGTGCGCGATTCAACTCATGCAGTATGTTCCGGTGCACTCTACGAATCCATCCGTGCAACCGGTCACACTTCTTCGGGACACCCATGTTTCCGAACTGACGGTCGTCCCACTTGATGCGGGTGCGGCGTTGCACGACCACATCCAACAGAGCGTCTTTGTACATAACATCATTGATCCCGATGCGAGCATTATTCGGTTCGAACGGCACCCCACCATCGCATCCACCCCGATGACGGTGTGCGCTGCGAGTGGGATGGCGATGAATGACGGGTTTGCCTTCTACGGCTCGCTACTTGTACCGTTGTCGCCACAAGAATTAAAGAACAACAACCAGATTCTATCGCTGCGTATTACATTAGAGTCCAAAAACACACTGGTATTCAATATCACCCGAGACAGTGTGCAACTACTGATGAATGCGCAGCCAATCAAACATATACCGCTGAACAACCAAGCAAACGACTACTCGTGGTATATTTATATTTACCACGACACCTTCTGTATCAACGTGAACAACACGTTCTTCCAGGGACGGCATTCGATCTTGCAAGAGATGTACGAACACGACGCCGCGCGCATCTCCTTGGTGTCCCACGCCTACGACGCCATCACCAACGTCCGCTTACAGATCGAACCCACCATTGAGATTCGCAGTCGGTTCATCTCCGCAATCCGATACGCTCCCACGAAAGACATCATGAACCTGCGCCGCGAAGATCAGCTGCTGCTGGATGCGAAGGCAGTTGCGATGTACACGCAACCTACAACCTTGCGCGCGCAGGTGTCGGCCGCCACACCTCCTGAACTCGTGACGGCATCAGTTGATGAGGTGATTTCATATTACAGCGGCGTGAGTGTTCAGCTCGAACTGGTACCCATCCATCTGCGGATGGATATGTATGTCAAACAGACATCCTCCACGAGCGTATTCGCAGGCGAAGTGCATCTGTTCGAGAATGAAGCGATACTGCTCGCGCTGCAGAAACGTCCAACCAAACGACCCAGTCCACACTTCTTCTACTTGGTGGTCTACTTCAAATGTGCCAACGCCTACAAAGCACCAGTCATTTTAGCAGAAGAAACAACGTTCCTGCGCGAGTACGGAGCGAATCCGAAAATCATACTGAAATACAGTTGCTACAAGAATATGGAAAGAGTGTGCATTTTCAATTATGACACCAGACCGAAGTTGGTCATATCCAAAACGCACATCATCAAAAAACAACACATGAAGCGGTTTCGGAAAGTGTCTTACCACCCAACGTTGGTGACTAATCTGATAGTGTCGCATCGCACGATGAGCACGAACTGCAACCCATACAACACCTCCACCGACTGCGACTGTTCGGGTGTGTCCGACTCTGATCCGAATCATAACACTACCAACTTTGCGTGCTTGGCAGACGAATCCGAGTGTGAGCGTCTCGAAAACAGCAAATTATCGGCATCGACTCAAGTCTTGGATGGTCTGACCGACACTGACTGCAAACTATCCGCATACCACCAGTATGGAAGCCGTATGCTTTCTTCGTACAGCAATTCGACCGGAAAGTGTTCCATATCGGAATACCCAACCAACATAGTCGCTGATACCCAGACCGATTCCAGCGTGTACACTTGCCGCAATAAGTGCGACCAAGGAATGCGAATCCTCAATGTGATCGATATCTAACACCGTTTTCCAGATGCCACCACAAGCGCACCGTTCAGATCACACCCATTGACCGAGTGCACACACGCTCCATATACTCGCCAAAACAAAATGCGTGAGCGTTCTCTTACCGACCACGGCAGTGCCGCGGCACTTTCTTAGTCCATCGTGCAACTAACTGCGAAAACCATCTGCGCACCTTGAATCCGGTGCTTCTCTCGTACTCGGTACGATTCGTCACATTGAAGTGTTCGGTGCATTTGTTGAACGCATCGTTGACATGCAACCCGTCAATTACAACGTCGGCAACCAGCGTCCCTTGGTGACCATGCGATACATTGTGCATCGATAGGTTGCAAAACAGCACCCAGTCTCGCAGGGACTCGTAGCACACCCGACGCTGGTCATCGTACTCTACCGCATACATCGTCGGGTACGCTTGCAACGCCGTTTGATTGCGAAGCACAATGCGTTGCTTGTACCATTTGTTGTGAATCTGCACCGCACACATACACGAACAATCGGTCAATACTTCGTATACGAATGCAATGTGGATAGGTGGGGTGTAATATTGGAGTTGGTGGTGCGAGGACGGTGACACACGTGTTGAATACAGTGGCATATATCGATTTGGGTCAGTTGTTCCGATTTAAGAACACACGCTACTAACATTTAATTTCTGATAATAGATTGTCACGAAAAGTCTTAAAATGTTGTTCCGTCACCCCCCTCCACCCACTTATTATATTAGTATTTCAAATTGTTTGTCGCAATGGAAGCTGACTGTGAAGAATGTCCAGACATTCTTTGCGACTGTCCTGAAGGTTCTTGTCCACAATGCGTTGAATCGCTGCTTGAATATTTTCAGTTGCAAATAGGGTCGCATGTCTTTCAAATAGAGCAGACAGACATTTGGAAGCACCATTCGCTGGTAACCGGTACGCATCGTCTACAGTTAGAACCAATACCGAATCTTCGTTCTCGTGAGTTGGTCGTGTGCAATGGTATGCCGCACGCTTCACTTCATCGGGCGTTTCGAGGGTTCTCAGAAGTTTTGGTGCGTCGTCGTTTTGAAGTGCTTCCCACAGATGCTTTCGTCTGCCTTTGGACAGTTGTTTACACGCGTTGTATTCGTCCCTCGTGAGTTGTTGCTCATTATCTATAAGCGTGTTTACATACTCTTTCACAATCGTTTGCAACGCTTCCTTCTGTTCCATAAAAGACGCCTCCGCTTCTTTGTACTTGTCCACAAAACGACCGTACGTCTTTTCCCAATTCGTTCGCATCGTGTGAGACTGTCCAACTTGGGTTTTGTCCATATTTTGCATAATGTGCAGATGTTGCGCGTGGGGTTTCATTGCACGTTGGCGTTTTTCAACCTCTGTCGCAACGTCATACGGGGAATGCACACTCATTAACTGCTGGACCTCGTCAAAAGTGCGCGTGTTCAACTTTGCGATAAGGTTGTTCCCAATGTGTTTTTCAAAGCACTCCTTTGGTGATGGCATTGGTGGTTCGCTTGTTGTATCGGGTTCAACAACACCATCTGGGGTTTCTTCAGACGGTTCGTCTTCCGGCAGTGTAAGGGAATCGGTCGATGCACTAACGAGCGTCTCTCCCGTGTCGGAATGTGCATCAAGTGATCCTGACAGACACTGGTTGCCAACTTCCTCTTTCGGTTCATCTTCATTTTTCTCTTGATCTTCATCAACCACTTCACCCGAAGCAGTCTCAACGATATTGTCAGAAGGATGGGTACACGTCTCACTGCCCATGTCAGTATCTGTCTCAATATCAATAATCACACTTTCGTCAGCAGAATCTGCCCTAGTCAGGTTGGTTGAATTTCGTACAGAAGACATAATACAGTGTGTAATGTGTGGTAACGTTCAAGTTATGAAATAAATCGTATTCGGTATTTCACTATACATATTTATATATGTATCGTGGGTTCATACATAACAAATGCGTGAACTTGTATGACCAAAAAACAGACCGGTTCATCGTTGTATTCTTACATTAAACGGTATGTATGTATGTATGTATCGTTTGATACACACATACACACACACACACACACATACACACACACATACACTCGTCGTGATACAACAAATTATGGGATGGTTGTCATATATAATACACTTTTTATTTTATGTGCTAAGACTACATTAACCACCTACAAAACGATTCGCCGTTTTTATAAATGAGCGATCAGTTGTTGTTGTGAACGGTATTCTGTGTTTGAAAAAGGTTTTTGATACGTATACAAAATATAGACGTTGTCACACACAGTAACAACATACCAATAACCTACAAAAAAAAAAATGATGTAATTTTCCGAACAATCCTCATATGTAAAACGACTCGCATAACCTACACACAGTCGCCTTACCTCTCTCCACTCTTCCGCAACCGACTCTAGAATGGAAGCAGCAACCGCTACCAAGATAGTGTGTTTCACACCCACACAAGAGACTGCGGTGTATGTCGCCGATCCGGACGGGTTCATTCTGAAGTGCAACTACGTCCATCTTGTCAACGTCACAACAGCAGGCTGGACTCGTCATCCGGGTTGTTTCACCACACACTACGTGTTGTGGAGTGTCGCACGCATACACGGACTGGAAATCGGACAAGTACAGTTCGTTAATGCGGTAGGGCAATTCCAAGATGTCTACACTTTAATGGACGATGGTTTGGAACAACTATGGATTGAGGATCTGGATCGTAATGTTCCAGTTCTGAGATACGTCCTCGTGCCAGATGTCGAGGTGGCAATGATACTGCTTAATGGTGAGACGGTGCGTGCCGTTTTTCCCGGAAACATCCCCATGAGAGACATGATTCATTACGTTTGTCGCAAGAACGGCGTTTGTCCACAAACAGCAGAGTTAATCCCACTCCTCTGTAACGATGACACGTTGACACAAAACGTCCATTCGGAACGGCGGTTGCAAGACTTCGTCTCACCCGAAGGCACAGCGTCGTTCGCGTGCATTGTAAAGTTGATTGCAGTCTCATTCGTAGTTAACCCTAGCGATACCTTAGGCGATACCTTAGGCGATACCTTAGGGGAACTGGATGAAGTCGACAGTGCCGAGTGCATAAATACCTTCTTCGGTACTGTCGCTGAGAAGGTGTCGACTGACCTGAAAAAGACCTATAAACCGATTCGTGACGGAGAGGTCGCACTCGGTTGTCTTAAGGGGATAGTAGACATGACCGTGACCGATATTAGAGAGGATGGACAACATCCGAAGCGTGAATATTTCTCTCTAAAGGACGAGGCGCAATGGGTTTCTTACTACATCTGCCGTCAAATGAAACCCCCCCATCTTCTCACGTGGTTGGATATCTTACCGACGGTAACCAGCAACGTCCAGTTAACCCTCGATATACACCACGTGGGGTTGCTGAAAGACAGTCTCGACCGCTACCTTCAAGACGAACACGTATGTGGTGTTATATTCTTCTGTGAATCGGGTGCGTTTGTAGGTGTCTCGCAACCAGACGGTAACCCCAACGATGATGTGATGAAATTGCAATATGGACGATTCTGCAACAAACGCGACGAGGGTGCAACCTGGACCTGGGTGTGGAAGAAACTGTAGACTGGTTGTCGGTCTGTCTATGATGCGGGGTTGCGTCGAGTGCATAGTGTTTGTTTTGTTTTTAGTCGTGCATCCAGTATTGCTTCTAACTCAAAAAAAATTGATTGTTTTTTGCAACTATCCCATGTATAGTGTAAACGCGTTACCTACTGATATCACCATCGCAATCGCAAACATACAACCTGCCTCTAAAAGCATACAATCTGATGACGCCGTGTACAGTGGTAGTGTGTTACGTGGAACCGGTAAACAAACCTGTTGATGGTCTGTTTGTTTGCTGCCCGGGCAATATTGTGACCATATGTGAACCAATCCATATGATACACGCCGACACACGTACGAAGACAGTCACCCTTCCCAACAATTTCGGGTTAGCCGACTTATTAATAGTTCTCGCACGAATCCACAACCTCAAAAACCCCGACAATATCGAATTACGATTCGATGGTTTGCCAGGGGTCTACACCGTCAACACGATCGGTCGCGATGACTATCCGATTGTGGAGTACAATCCAACCAACTGTGATGTGTCATACCGCATCGTGCCAAATGTGCGCGTGTCAGTGACACCGCTGACCGACGGCACGAAGGAGCACACGTTTCCTGCAAACGTCTCGGTGGGACACGTCATGCAGCACATGTCTAAATTTACTGGCGTTTTGGCACAAACCTGCAAGTACATCAGGGAGGTGGACAACACCACTGACAACACCACTGACCCCACAGTGGAATACGACGCCAACTCTAATGTGCAGTTGTCTACTTTCGGGGGCACGCACGTTTCGTTTGTGTGCATTGTGACGCCGGTAACACTCGCATTGCATTGGGTACACGAGTTCGAACCGGATGATGATGTGGTCCCAGGCGCATCAGATGGAATCGATATTGGATATAACGGCCGTCCTAACAAGGTCGAACTATGGCAGAACCCTAGACATTTGTCAGACTCCGTTAAAAATGCAATGTACGACCGTTTACGAGGCAAATATGACGCGGTTCAATCAGGACAAGTCCACATATGCGATCTTCACATGGTCGATGTGCATGTGACAGATGTTACACAGACTGGATACCCACCTGACCAGGTGAACTGCGACCTCGAAGATCTCGCGCATGGTGGAACCACTTGGGCGGGTATCTTCCCGTGGATCACCGGCAACAGTGTGATCCATGTTTCGATGTATTTCTATGATCTCATTGAGCGTAGTCTGGACACCAACCTTCCAAACACACGAGTTGACGGGGTAGTGTACATCTATCGTTCGGATAGTTTCCTGGGTGTATCTAACTCGCAACCATATATCACCAACCACGATACCGATTACGATACCGATGGCGAGTTCGGTAACGAGGATGATGACGTGTTGCACCTGGTAGAGATCAGGGACGGCGTCTTATTAAAGCGCGGCGTCTTATTAAAGCGAAACGAGTTTAAGACTTGGACCTGGGTGTGGAAGAAATCGTACACCGGACTCGAATGAAAAAGTGAATTGCATAGTTTTTTGTTTTTGTTTTTTGAGTCGTGTACCCACACAAATTTGAAAACAATAATATGTACATAATTACAAAAAAAAAAGATTTTTGTTAAGAACAATTTCATAGTACCACAACGCCATAGTACCACAACGCCAACGACCACTGTCTCTTCTGCCATCATTTGAATGTGCCTTACACCCCCCCACAAACCCAATGATTCTACACGGTTCAGTCTGACAGCGAAACTGACAGCGAAAGATGGTACGACTACGCCACCGACGGTTATGATGGGTCGTACACCCGCATGGATTGCATTTGATGAAATCGCATTCACTCACGACACGCGCATCAACAATATACTGATACGGTTTCCAGGCAGCCCGACTTGGCAATTTACCACCAATCTGACGTGGTCTCAATCTTGCGCACCGATTAACGATTTGTGTGCTGTCGGACATAAGGCAGAATATGAGATTGTGCCTGATGTCGTTACGATGGTTCGCGATTTGGGCGGACACATATTATGCCAACTAACGCTCCAACCCGATAGCACCCTCTCCGAGGTAATTTGTCAGATTGCTTACAATATAGGTAAGCATCCGCAAGAGGTTGCAATTGTCCTTGCAACTGGTGTGCACTCCGGCGTGCATAATTGGAATACGAACCTGATGCTGCGACCGTTCGTCTCAGGCGATGCGACCGCTTCGTTCTCGTGTATGTTGAAGAACCTGACTGGCGTATTCGGTGTGATCGGCGACGAATGCATCTTTCAATCGATTACGTATCCTCTGACACAAAACCCATACAACCTCCTACGCGAGTTTGACCGTCAAGTTAGTCGACATCTGGTAACCACGTATGGTGGGAAAATGGTGGATGGAACCATGGTGGATTTCGTTGTGGTCCGTACCACATCGCCAGATGCGGGTGAGGATGATATTCAAAGGTTTGGGGGTGGTGGAACTCTCAAGCATGTGCTACACGAAATGTCATACGCCACCTGGGATGACGCCACCTGGGATGACGCCACCTGGGATGACGCCACCTGGGATGACGCCACCTGGGATGACGACACCTGGGATGACGCCACCTGGGATGACGCCACCTGGGATGACGACACCTGGGATGACGACTCTTGCCACGAACAGCAACAACCACCACGACAACTTACCTGGCTGGATGTGTTTCCAGAGGCCACCGAGAATATCTGCGTCACACTCAGATCATCATCTCATCTGGGAAATATTATACGGGGTATCCAATATGTTCGCGAGCGTGAGCTGTTCGGCGTAGTCTTCTTCTACGCTACACAAGAGTTTGTGAGTGTCGTGCAAGCAGACCAACACCACGACGATGACAACGACGATGCGGATGTGGTGTATCTCTTGGAAGATGGGCAACCACTTTTCGCACGCGACCATTGGTGCACCTGGACCCTGGTCTGGCAGATGCAGTGAGGGACACTCTCGTGATGGTTGGTGAGACGGTCGGACGGGCGTTGGTCGGGTTATGGTAGATGGTACATGTTCGGGTTTATAGGATTTGCATTCACGCCCAAACGCACGTATTACATTGACCGTAGTGTTTTTTTTCATTCGGTCACACACACACACACATTCAATGGATGTATGAACAGTCTTTATTGGACGCAAACACAATCGTTAATTCGTAAAATATGTACACAGTTGTGTTTGCGTCTAATAAATACAACAAAAATAAATTTAGTATTCACAAATGCACACTACACACAATCCAAACGAACCAGACGATGTCGTCTCCGAGTGCTGCCACCTAACTCCGCAAATGCGATGGAGTCAAACGTCCACACATGTATCTGTCAGTGTCGATGTAAGAGATGTCGCGACCGAACCAGATGTGCAGTGCACAGAAGATGCGTTTTGGTTTGAAGTACATTCGGATACCGTAAAATATGTTGTGGATACACAATGGTATGCTAGTATACACGGTGAAAAAAGCGTTTGGAAACGAATGACCAATGGTCAGTTTCTGGTGACAATTGAAAAACAAACCGATGCGGAATGGTCTCACCCCTTCGCAAACAAAGCATACAAGGGATTCACCGGTATCGATTGGACCCGCTGGACAGATTGTTGCGACTCTGATACGGAAGATGATGCCGATGCGGAACCTCCGTATGATTTCAGTTCGTTGCAGCAAGCAGTGCCATCCGATGTTGGGGGCAATGAACAGAATCTACTGAACGAAGATAACGTTGACTTCCAAAAAATGATACAGGGGTTGGAGCGGTTGGGAACAGACACTGATATCAAACTGCCTTCGTTAGACGAAGTGAAAGACAATATGTCGAGAGATGACATTGCTGACTTGCTGAAGACGTGCGACGAAGAAGGATGTTCGGAAGTGAATTTAGAAAAGGTCCAAGTTGAGGTTGCGATCGCTGATGACGACGGCGACGGCAACGACGACCATCCTAGCAAGGAGGATGACTGCTGCTGAATAGAATGAGGGACACATATCTCACATACACCTCCCAACGACGCGTTGATGATGCTTGTGTGCGAATGACCACTCGGACCACCACTATATAAGGACGACTATGCACACAGTATAGTATGATAGTATAGCTCAGTTGGTAGAGCACTGGTCTTATGAGCCAGAGGTCGTGGGTTCAATCCCCTCTACTATTACATATACATACACAATACGTGTTGGTACTTTTTTTTTAAATATCGTTATCGTATGTTTGCCAAAATTGTTGCAACGTGGTACACATCCATTTCTGATATGCTTCGGGTACACAC
>Ga0209195_1002697_pt1 | contig 10127 bp, 7 predicted proteins | sample COGITO_mtgs_1004_3_FD_184788 | JGI IMG/M metagenome (GOLD analysis project Ga0209195, IMG submission 184788) | Pelagic marine microbial communities from North Sea - COGITO_mtgs_100420 (SPAdes) (version 2) | ecosystem: Environmental > Aquatic > Marine > Epipelagic ...
AGTTCCTCGAACTGAGCGACAGCGGTGAGCAGATCACCGAAATCTGCACCGTGTCGCGCCAAGACTTGGAAGACAATAACTACTTGTGGGATCCCAATGCGTACATTGTGGACGAAACAATGGAGAAACTGATGGCATCGTCCAACTGCGAATGGAAAAAGTTGGGGGATGTTTGTGAGATTAAGAGTGGGAAATTTCTGACAAAAGATTGCCGACAAAGTGGCAATTATCCATTTTACACTGGTAAATCCATTCAACCAGAAGGATTTAATGATACATATTGTTTCGATTATAAGGATTATCTCATATTAATTGCAGCTGGCGGAGCAGGAAAAGGCAAATATGGAAATACGATTGGTTTAGGTAAAGTATTTAGAGTGTCCGGAAAATCATCTGCAACGTCACCTCTGGTTGCTCTGATACCACAACGTAATGCAAACTATATATATCACTATTTGAATCTGAATAAGAATCGAATCATGGACCTCGCAAATTATACGACGAATTTGGGTCATATTAAAAAAGAGTCTTTACTTCAATTTGACATCCCCATCCCCACCCAACTCATCCAAACCGAAGTGGTCAGCAAACTCGACGACCTCGCCCAGCAACGCCAGAACTTAACCGACCTGTGTGGTGGTGTGGAGCGACGGATGAAATACTATTTTGAAATGATGATCAAGAAGCATCGTGGAGAGATTGTGATGGAGAAGTTGGGGAATGTCATACCAATTATAATCGGTTCGACACCATCTACAAAAGAACAAAAGTATTGGGATAATGGGACACATTTATGGGTATCCGTATCTGATTTGAGTAATACAACTATTCCAATTACCGATACTGCCAAAAAAATGACGACGACCGCTATAAGTGAATGTAAACCTAGACTCGTAAAGAAAGGGACAATATTGATGTCGTTCAAACTCAGTATTGGTAAATTAGGAATTGCGGGAACAGATTTATACACAAATGAAGCAATTGTGCAAATGAATAGTCAAAATATGACTATGGACAAATGGTTATATTACTATTATATGTGTTTTCCACCAACCGGAGCATCAGGTTGTATTGGTGGAGGGAGTTTGAACAAAGAAAAACTCAGAAACCTGGACATCCCAATCCCCACCCAACTCGTCCAAACGGAAATCGTCAACTACCTCGACGCACTGGAAGCAGAGAGGCAGAGCTGCACGAAGCAAGCCGAAGACATTGATAAAATGATGCGTGAGATACTGGTGCAATCGTATCAGGACACGTCGATTGTTTCGCAAGATGCACCAACTATTGCGAATGTTGCGACGGCAATGTCCCAATCAGTTGCCCACGATCACGACGCGATTATGGACGATGTGCAAACTGCCATTACGGACTCGTTGCATAACGCGATTGTGTCGTTGCCTTGTGCCACCGAACCCTTTGCGAAGGTGCGACGCTTGGACGACGATGAGACGCCGTTGCCGACTGCCACGATAGATGACGTGCGGTGTGCGACTGCTGCTTGCTGACCCGTTGCGGTGTGCGTGAGTTGCCCAAGGGCAACACCACGTGTTATGTGAGAGAATGTAAACAAAAATCATATATGAATAAAATACAACACTTTAAACAGTCACCCAGTATGCGCAGGGGGGGGGGGGGTTTTTTTGCAATCGTATTCACATCCCATATCAAAGCACCGTGTAACTATACTTGTCGGTGAAATTAACAAATATTTGAAGCAACCCATCAAAACACCATTTTTTCCAACCCACCAAAACGGCGGGTGTGTGTATTCCCAAAATAAAAAGCATTTTTGTCGAATGTTCCGTGTTTTCATTTTCATTTATTATATTTCGTATTGCTGCTGCCCTATTTGGCGGACCACACACCCGGTTTGTTTCTCTGGATGTTAGGATGTTATTGATTGATTGATTGATTGATTGATTGATTGATAAAATGATTTAATAAATATAAGATACAATCGATGAAACCATCCCTCCCCGCACTGTTGTAACTTCTACGTTTTGGAGACCCACCCGACGAACGCCACCACAACAACAGCACCCTCTCCCCCCCCCCATCTTATTTCCCACTCACGAAACGATGACTGCTCAGTTGCACATGGATGTACAGAAACGTTTTCTTGCTATTATCAAACCAGAACAGTCTGGGAAGACGTTCGTGATGATCGAAATGATTAACAACGCACTCGAAACCGTCGACTCGTCTGGTAATACGGTCGTCAATTTCATATTTTGTGACAATAATTTGCTTCAAACGTTGCAAACAACCGAACGTATGAAGCGCGATGTGAATAAGCTACCAGGAACGACACAACACTATGTGATGTTTTCGTCGTCCAGTGTGCACGACAACGTCAAAACACCCGAAGGAGTGTTCCACAAAATTGTGGCAGAAGGTGTTACAAACATCATCTGTTGCACGAACCACACACGTGTCGAAGACTGTCTTCGTCTGATCACGTGTTTCAACAAGTCGAAACTCTTGGTACGTCTTGGTCTCGTCTTCAAACTATGGATTGACGAAGCAGACAAGTTTGTCAACTTTATATCGAATACGTTCTTGCCAGTGCTGGAACAACACGAGAATGTGCAGTGCATTTGCCTCACCGCAACACCTAAGAAACTGTTTGATACGTATCAACACATGCACGTGCTTCCATTGGAAAAAACCACACACGAACACTATCACGGATGGGGTGACAATATTATCCACGACGCGTTCGTTCAGGACGGAAAGAGCACGGTCGGGTTTGCCTCACACGTACTGGACGAAGTGTTCAAGGGTGGTGCTGCTGCGGCACCCGGAACGAAATGGTATATTCCGGCAGATAGCAAGAAAATCTCACACGAAGACATGTCTGATTGCCTGTCCCGACGCGGATTTGCGGTTCTGATTGTGAATGGAGAAGGCATCCGACTTGCGTTGCCGGGTCATCCGCAGTCGCTGGTCGTGAGCAAGACGAAAGAGCTCCGCAAACATATACAGGAATTGTACACACACCACCGCCTTGACCGATTCCCATTCGCAGTTACCGGGAACATATGCATCGGACGCGGTGTCAGCATCATCCACGACGGATTTATGTTCGATTACGCGATACTGTCGAATTGCTGTGACAAAGCAACTGCTTCCCAACTTGCCGGTCGTCTGAAAGGCAACCACAAACACTGGGATGGGTACAAACCGACGGAGGTGTACACAACGAACCAATTCAACCGGATAGCGACTGACTGGGAGAAATGCTCGCGCGACCTGGCGGTGCGAGCCTATTCGCACAACCCAACCGAACCAACCGACGTCCACAAGGACACCGTTGCGGACATCTTCGGTGACCGACGCCCAGCGCCGATGTCTTCCTCTGATAAACGCGACGGTCCCTACGCTAATAATCACAACCCGCTACGAGCGTGTGTTATATATCCATTGGATTTCGAAACGGGTAACGAAACGGAATTATCCATCTTTAGTCAGCTGTGCGAAGCAGCGCGTGACAATGACTATGACGAAGTTCAAAAAATCGTGAAAGACGGTGGGTTCACACGCGCCTTTTTGAAGAACCTGACGAACGTACACATCGCTAAGATGTGCGAAAACGAGAACGAGGCAGTCACATTCGCTGCATTCTTGCAAAAAGAGATTGGTGAGGGATCACTGACAACGTCCATTTTTCACGCACGGCACAACACACAAACAGGCACTGGCACATTTTCCAACTGTCTGTTGTCCACTTGCACTGCGAACAAATGCTGCACCAACAGTCGTTGGTACAAACGGAACACGTGTGTGGTACTGACAGTTGTGTATCACGATTGGGACTTCCGTGGAGACGTGCGAGCCGGTACTATATTGCTTACAGGATGTCTCGAAAAAGAACCCAACGACCCCAACACTGGTAGCTGCCCCGCTGCTGCTCCGCTACTTGATACGCATCTGCCTACGCATCTGCCTACGCATCTGCCTACGCATCTGCCTACGCATCTGCCTACGATGGTGGACACTTTCTCTGCCGATTCTGCGACTGCTACTGCTACTGCGACTGTGACTGCGACAACCAACAGCAGTGGGCACACGTATCCGCAAGGTGTTGCTGCTGGTGCTGCTGCTGCTGCGACGCTGCCGACCGTCGGTGGTCATAAACGCACCGCCGGTGAGATGGACGGTGAAACCGACACACCCGTAGATCCGTGGGCATTTGAGTTTGTAGTGTCGCCTCAGAGTTGGTCCAATTTCAGTACGTTGCAAGATGAAATTCGACAGTTCGTTGTCAGTGGACCAACAACCCGCGTGAGCATCATTCACTGTGTACGTATGTCTCGCGAACATTTTAAGGGCGTTCCAACTGCAACTGGCAAACACCATTTCACTGCCTTCAAGCACGCGATCGAAACAATGTACACCGCACACGACGGTGTTAAATTAGAAGTTCGGAACGCCGACACCCCCAAGCAACGGGCAGCGTTCCGGCAAGAGTTCGACAGATGGATTGCCAAGAAACGGTGGAAGTCAGTCGAACACACCTCGCGGTGCAGCGAGCACTTTGTGTGTGCCGTTGTCGTTCGCCGGGTGGGTGCACACACAAATTAGGCATAGGCATCGGCATCGGCATAGGCATAGACCAGCGTCAGCAGGTGCGTGTACAGCGCACTCAGCACCGCAAGTGACATCGAGTTCCCGCATTGCTTGTGCATCTGTCTTTCGGACACGACCTGTCTGAAGCTGTCTGGAAACCCTTGTATACGGAGTGCCTCTCGTGCACACATGTTTCTTTTTTTGGAGGTGATATAAAAGGTGCTGTTTGCGAGCAAGCACGGACACCGGTCAGGCATTGCTCGCACTTGAAAGAAATTGCCGCCACTTATATTGAGGTTCACGATGTAGTCGTCTGCCAGGTCGTACCCCTTGGCGACGAGCTCCTGAAGCAGCGTCTCTTTGTGTGCAGTGAGTTTTACATCCGGATACGATTCTGGCAAGTCTTTATCGTCTAGCAACACGGATGCGATTGGCACGTTAAATGGTGGTTGCGGTGGTGGTGGGAACAAGCCGTGTTCGGTTGCTTGCAAGGACCGGCAGGCGTGCGGCAACACGGTGTCTTTTCGTACACCAACGATGTACACCCGTGGGCGATTCTGCAAATTACCGTCATACTCTTTTGCATTCAACACCTTGTGTTGGATGATGTACAACTGGGAGAGACTGTCCAAATACGATTGTATCACTCTGAAGGTGTTCCCGTCGTCGTGGGTGAGCAAGTTCTTGACATTTTCGAGTATGAAAATGGCCGGTTGTGTGTGACAAATGACGGTGTAGCATTGGAAGAAGATGATACCCTTGTTATGCTCCTGGTAAAACCCTTGTTGCCCACCGGCATTGACCGTGGAGAAGCTCTGGCAAGGGAATCCGCACACGTACAGATCAATGTCCGGGATGGTCTTCGCGTCTCGCTGAAAGATGTCCTCGTATTCGATTGCGGGTGAATAGTTGGCGCGGATGGATTGGCGTGCGTGGCTGTCTATCTCGGCACTGAAAATGTGCTCGTGCGGTATGCCCAGCAGCCGCAACGCCATCACAGGCGCTTCAATGCCTGAGCAGTCCGTACCGATTCGCAAAGGCACGCGGACGAGTCTGTGCTGTTGGGTGGCAGGTGGGGGGTGAATGTGCATCAGTCTGGGAATGTGCCTGCCGTGACGTTTGGAAAGTGTGTGGATGTGCACGTTGGTGCTTTTTCGAGCTGTGGTGGACCGGCAAGTGTGGGTGGGTCGCTGATTGTGTCGCAGCTTCGGCAGTCGCCGCTTCGGTTGCGAATTGTACAGTGTGGTGCGATCCGGTTTCGCAATGGTTCTCATAAGGGATGCAAACTCACGGTCTTTCACGTGATGTAAATACGTAAGATGTGATGGTCGCATACTATCGCAACGGATGTGGTGCATGAATTAGAGATGATGGTTGATTACAAACTGTATGTAAAAAAGTGTTATAAAAAAAGAACTGTGTTCAGACTTGCGTGATCCACATGCTATCTATCTATCACGTGTCTGTTTCAAGTGTGGTGGTGATGGGGCAGGGATGGGGCAGGATGGTATACATATTTAAATATCTGTGTTAGATATGAATGAAAACGATTTCGTCATACACGTTATACAAGAGTCACCTGATTATGTTTGCCGTGATGGTCGTCGTCGGTGTGCTGTTCAACCCGATGAACATCTTGGCCTACCGATTTGCCGACTTGTACGCATCGCTCACGCTATTCTACGGCGGTTTGCTGATGGCTGCCAATATGATGTGGGCGCACGAGATTGTGCACTATCTCTCGATGGGGCACTTTAACGTGCGTGTGTTCTCCATTGGAATCCTTTTATCTGTCAGCATATCCATACTGTTGTTGCGCCAGCAGTTCGCAGTCGACGACAACCAATGGTTAAGAAGGATGATCCCACACCATTCGACCGCCTTGACGACGACTCATATCATCTACAACAAAACAGATAACCCACGGATTAAAGATTTAGCAAAAGACATCATCGACACGCAAGAAAACGAAATACGATTAATGAAATCGATGTTATAACTGCGTCGCCTTCTTACGCGATTTATGAATCAATTTCTTAAACGATTTCGGATGCGGTTTGACAAGCGGTTTGGCAGACGTTGTTTTTTTGCAGAATTCGGCAGTCGTTAGTACCGAAGAGCATATGAAATGGAAGTTTACCAACGCCGACTTGTATCCATCCCCAATTGGTAACAATGCTCCGGCAGTGGCATCCTTGATCGCACGCACCTTGAACCCGCATTCCAACAGGTGTCTTATATGGGATTCAACACACAGATTCGCAGACATACCTGCCACAAATACCTCATCGATGCCATTCTTTCTCAGTTGTAAAACCAAGTCGGTTGTTTGCGGACCATATATTTTGTGAGATGAACACACGATCGCATCTTCTAATCCTTCTTTCAATTCGGCAATGATTTCACACCCAAATGTAGTAAAAAACATCTTATGCTTCAGCATAAACGTTTCTATATATCCGTCAAATTTCCAGTTTGTATCTTCGTGGTTTGTGTAACAATGTGGGGATACAAAAATTTAATACTATTCTGGTTTGATTTGAATAGTCTACGATGTCTTTTAAATGTTGGGTCGTGTTATGTTCATTGACTGATTTATTAACTGCACCCCACGCAACACCCTTGGTATTTAAAAAATCATTTACTGGATCGACAACAAGTAACGCTTTCATTAGATGTATTTGTATTCGATTATTACATGTATGCGACTATAATAATAACAATAATAATAATAATAATAATAATAATAATACCAAAAATACGAATTCAATATTCTTCCATTCCTATACACGACTGTATTATATACACCAACCAACACATACAAATATAGAATACAACACACGCACAAATATAGAATACAACACATACAACACATACAACACACCGCATACCAACATACAACAAATATACAATACAATACATCAAAAATATGTTCCCACTTCACCATTCCGCATAGGTGGAATTTTGTTATCGTATTCGTGATACGTCATCCATCCGGTTCGTCTCACGGAGGATCGCAATCGTTTGCGTTCCTTTGCGTTGGTAATCGACTGAAGAACGGTCTTTTGGGCACGTTTTACTTCGTCCAGACTGGTGTAGTAGATGTCTTGTTTCGGGTCGAGAATAAGATTCCACCTAAACTGTTCGTAGTCAAACAGATTGCGTTTTAGTGGTATTTCGGGGTATTGTTTTTTGAAGCGGTTGTATCCGGATTCATCCGTGATACAATGTGTTTTGCAAAAGCGTATCAAAATCTTTGTGGTAGGTCTTTCTAGGAAATTCGGTTGGTACAATAGATCCAGCAATTTGCTACGGTTCTCATTCCCATCGTAATCTGCAGTATTGGCGGATTGCCCGTTGCCGCAGTGTGGTTCAGTCTTTCTTTTAGAAAGGATATCGGTGATGTCCAGATCCAGTGCGAGGATCAAATACCGAAGCACTTCGACAATGTTCATGTACGGGTTATCATCTACGTTCTCAAGGTCGATGAACACTGGCAGCAGCACATCTAAGTGTTTGTGTTGGTTGGTGCAACCCTCTCCTTCGCAATCGGAACGAGTTCCTCTGCCAATGCATTGTATGATGTCCGTGTGAGACACTTTGGGGTCTGAAAAAACGACACAATCTAATTTTGGAAAATCGTATCCCATATCGTATTTACGACATACATACGCAATCGATTGGGGAGATGCTTCAAACGTTTCGTCGCACTTATAATCATAGTCCAGCACAACCGATTTGTAGCAGATGCGATTCGCATCGCTGAACCCTTTGGTATCGATGAGCAGAAACGGTTTGTTCGTGGTGAGGTGTTGGGTGTACCGCTGGTAATGCTGATGGAACAACTGGAAAGCATTGTTTTCGCTGCTGTGAAAACTGAACGTAAACGAGCGTTGCAACGTGTTGCACTCTTGCAGTATCCACGCCGACAGATTGACATTGTCATTTGTCTTGTATTCGAGCACGCGAGGGCGAATGGGGCACAGCCATTTCTGGTCAATCAGTTGCTTGACACTGATGGGCGTGTGCAACGAACCAAATATGCCGGGGAATTGGGCGACACGCTTTACGTCCGGACTCGCAGAGGTGAAGATACGGTGTCCAATTTGTGTCTGGTTTGTCAAAAAGAATTGTTTGGCGTGGTTGTCCACTTCTTCAGCTCCTTTTTCGATGGACCAGTGTGCCTCGTCAAACCAAACCACAACGTCTGTCGCACCACTCTGCAACAGCACGTTGTGCATTTTGGAAATAGATTGTGTGCAACACACGACGAACAGTTTTGCGGCAGGGTTATGCTGCTGCTGCTGCGGCGGCTGGTTGCCGCATGTCATCCACGTGGCCCAGTTTGGGTCGGTGGATGTGTTCAGGGTCTTGTATGTATGCGAATCATGTAGAATCGAAAGATACTTCTCTTTCGTATTCTGCGAATTAATTTTCTTCCGTGGCGAAAATACAATAACAGTGCTGGGACGTATGTGTTTTAGTATGTTGTACACAATGAAACTCTTCCCACCACCGGTTGCCAGATTCAGATAATATTTCTTTGATTGCGTCAGCACACGTATACCCTCTTTGATAATGGTCAATTGGTACTCTCTCGCGGTCCACGTCCAAGTTGGTGGCGATGGCACCGGATGCGTGTTGGTGTCGGGTGTGTGCGTGTCGGGTGTGTGCGTGTCGGGTGTGTCGTGCGTGTGGGCGTGAGGTGTCAATGCAAAAAAAGGGGCATCCGGTGGGGATGACGGTGTCGCATGTTCCTTCTGTTTCTTCTTGCTGTTATTGATACGAGTCAGTTCATCCAAAGTGTATTTCTTTATAAGCCGCAGACCTAATTTACCAAATTCTTCAGTAAGAACTTGTTCCAACAGTGGCAACCCTGCCGTGTTAATAAATTCGTTGTATTCCTTGTCGTCGTCCACCAAGAAGGCAGCGAGCGCTTTCAAATGAGGCAACTCACAGTTATACCTCTTTTCGGTGTGTAGGATATTGGCGGGTTGACGACACAATACACTTAACACTTTATCCGGTTCATCGTACATTTCATACACTGATGTTTTGCGAAATTGGTATACGAATCGATACCAATTATAGTTTGAGAATTGTTCGACGTTGTCATTCAGACGGTTAATGAGTTTTTGGGTGTCCCGACCTCTCACGAATCCAAATTTGTGTTTTCCGAGTGCTTCCCTATCTTTATTGGTCATTAGATAAATGTTGAAATCTTCATCAGACCTGGTTGCAGTATTATGTGTAGTATTGTGTGTAGTATGGTATTGATGATGGAGTTCATTATTGTGTTCAGTATTGCATTCGTTATTGTATTCAGGTGTGTATGGAGTATTGTATTGATTCGTGCTTTCATTTGTGTATTCATTTGTGTATTCATTTGTGTATTCATTCGTGTGTTCATTCGTGTGTTCATTCGTGTATTCAGTATTGTATTCAGTATTGTATTTAGTCGTGTGTGTATCCTTTTGCATACACTAATCGTGTTGTATGTTTCACAAAAAGTGCGTTGTTATTGAGTGAACGAATGCCTTATAATGGGTTGGGTG
>Ga0209195_1002698_pt1 | contig 10125 bp, 8 predicted proteins | sample COGITO_mtgs_1004_3_FD_184788 | JGI IMG/M metagenome (GOLD analysis project Ga0209195, IMG submission 184788) | Pelagic marine microbial communities from North Sea - COGITO_mtgs_100420 (SPAdes) (version 2) | ecosystem: Environmental > Aquatic > Marine > Epipelagic ...
CCAACTATTTCTCCAATACCTGGAAATAAAACATCCATGGCGCGAACCGTTTTCTCATCTTCATTTAAGCGCATATAAAATGCCTTAATGGTAGCGGGGTAATCAAACAAAATTACCGGACACTTAAAGTGTTTTTCTACCAAAAAGCGTTCGTGTTCACTTTGTAAATCTGCGCCCCACTGGTTTATAGGGTACTTAAATTTCTTCTTCTTGTTGGGTTTGCAATTCTTTAAAATATCAATTGCTTCTGTATAGCTTACACGCTTAAAATTGTTGTCTATCACAAAATGTAATTTCTCGCGCAATGTCATTTCTTGACGTTCTACAGCAGGTTTGCTTTTATCTTCCTCTATGAGTCTTTGCTCCAAAAAGGCTAAATCGTCTTGGCAGTTTTCTAGCGCATAGGAGATTACATACTTTATGAAATCTTCGGCCAAGTCCATGTTGTCTGCCAAATCGTTGAAGGCAACCTCTGGTTCAATCATCCAAAATTCTGCTAAATGGCGAGAGGTATTGCTGTTTTCTGCTCTAAATGTTGGCCCGAAAGTATATACTTTACCCAGTCCCATTGCAAAGGTTTCTGCCTCTAATTGGCCACTTACTGTAAGGTTGGTTTCTTTTGCAAAAAAGTCTTCTTTATAATTCACATTTCCCTTATCATCTAAAGGCGGGTTTTTTGGATCCAGTGCACTTACCTTAAACATTTCTCCTGCACCCTCTGCATCACTTCCTGTGATAATTGGAGTATGCATATAATTAAATCCATTTTTCTGAAAATACTCGTGTACTGCAAAAGATAGTTTTGATCGCAAACGCATCACCGCTCCAAAGGTATTGGTGCGCACACGTAAATGCGCTTGTTCGCGCAACTTTTCTAGACTGTGACGCTTTGGAGAAAGAATGGTTAGTTTTACCTCTTCGGGGTCTGCGGTGCCTAAAATAACAATGCCAGACACTTGGACCTCTAGGGTTTGTCCTTGGCCTTGGCTTTTTACCAGCACTCCGGTAATTTCTATACAAGCTCCTGTAGTTATATCTTTAAGTATGTCTTGGTCAAAATTTTCAAAATCAATAACACATTGCAAATTTTTAATAGTAGAGCCATCATTTACCGCAATAAAACGGTTGCTTCTAAAGGAACGAACCCAACCTCGTATTTTAAGTTCGTTGATGGTAGGCTCTGTTTGTAAAACGTGTACTATTTCTGTGTGTTTCATAGTCAAAAAATCAAGCGATAAAGATAGGTTATAATTCAGATAATAGAAATGAGAATTAATTATTTTAACAGCTCCTGTTCTTCTTCCATATTTTCTGGTAAGATGCCTAGGGCTGGTTTTTTTAGGGTTTGTTTATTTGCAATACTTTTTTCAAGAGAGAGCAGTAAAGATGGAAGTAACATTAAATTTGCTAGCATAGCAAATACTAAGGTAACAGAAACCAATGCGCCAAGTGCTACAGTACCTCCAAAACTTGAGATAGTGAATACAGAAAACCCAAAGAAAAGTACAATAGAGGTGTAAAACATACTTACTCCTGTTTCACGCAAGGCAGCGTAAACAGATTTTTTAATCTTCCAGTTATTGGCAATAAGTTCTTGGCGATATTTGGCTAAAAAATGAATAGTGTCATCCACAGAAATACCAAAGGCGATACTAAATACTAAAATGGTAGAGGGTTTTATGGGGACTCCTAAAAAGCCCATCAAACCAGCAGTGATAATTAAGGGAAGTAAATTTGGTATCAGAGAAACCAATATCATTCTAAAGCTCCTAAACATCCAAGCCATAAAAAGGGCAATTAGTAAAATGGCCAGAGAAAGACTAATAATTAGATTTTTAACTAAATACTTTGTTCCTTTTTGAAATAGTAATGCTTTCCCTGTAAAACTTACGTTGTACCTGTCTTGTGGAAAAATTTTAAGTGCTTTGGCCTTTAGGTCCTCTTCAATTCTGTCAAATCTCTCGGTACCTATGTCTTTCATAAAAGTAGTAATACGGGCAAACTGTCCTGTACTATCTACATAACTTTTTAGCAAATTTGTATCTTTTGTACTGCTTTTGGCATAACTTAAAATAAAGCTTCTCTCTTGGCTATTGGGCAATTGATAGTACTCAGGATTGCCATTATAATATGCTTGTTTGCTATATTTTACTAAATCTACCACAGAAAGTGATTGTGAAAACTCTGGGAAGTCTTCTATATACTCTTGAAGCTCATTCATTCGCTTTAAAGTAGCAAGTTTCATTACACCTTTCTTTCTTTTAGTATCTACTAAAATTTCAAGGGGCATAATGCCTTTATACTCTTTCTCGAAAAACCTAATGGATTTAAAAAACTCGGTCTTCTTTGGCATGTCTTCAACCAGTGAGCCAGAGATTTTTATATTGTAAATTCCAATGATACTAACACACAATAGCCCAATAGAAATCATATATATAGCAATACGATTATGCCTCACTTTGTTTTCCATCCAATCCACAAAGCGGTTAATCCAACGTTTGTTTAAATGGTTTAAGTGCTTGTTTTTAGGCACTGCCATAAAACTATACACAATAGGAATAATAAGCAAGCAAAGCAAGAATATGGCAATAATACAGATAGAGGCAACAATTCCAAATTCTTTGAGTAGTTGGCTATTTGTTAAAATAAATGTGGCAAACCCAGAGGCAGTGGTAACATTGGTCATTAATGTTGCATTTCCGACCTTAGCAATAACGCGTTGCAGTGATTTTGCTTGATTTCCGTGCTGTTTTATTTCTTGATGGTATTTGTTAATCAAGAAAATACAATTAGGGATTCCAATTACAATTATAAGTGGAGGTATTAAAGCGGTTAATACCGTGATTTCATATTTCAGCAACCCAAGTATTCCAAAGGCCCATAATACACCAATAATAACAGTAATCATTGATATGAAAGTTGCTCTGTATGATCTAAAGAAAAAGAAGAAAATAATAGAGGTGACAATCACAGCCGCTCCAATAAACATGCCTATTTCATCAATAATGTTTTGAGAGTTTAAGGTTCTAATGTAAGGCATACCAGAGGTATAGACTTTCATGCCAGTTTGTTTTTCAAAGGCTGCTATTTTAGGAATAAGCACCTTCTCTATAAATATTTTTCTGGCAGGGGTATTTACAATGTCTTTTTTAAGATAGACGGCAGTTCTTACAGATTTTTTATCTGGAGAGTAGACCAATCCGCTATAAAAAGGAAGCTTTTCAAAAAGTTCGTATTGTAGTTTTTTAAGTTGTTTCTCACTTAAAATAGAATCCCTTACAAGCGGAACCATTTCAAACCCGATACTATCTGTGCGTTTTTTTAATTTTTGGAGGTCTCCTATAGATAAAGTGAGGTCAACCTCTGGGGCTTGCCCAAGTTCTTTAGATAAGACGTTCCAGGCACTGAAATTTGATGGGGAGAATAATAAACTGTCTTTTACGCCATATATGATAAGATTTCCTTCTTCTCCAAAGGTGTCCAGAAATGTATTGTAGGCTGTGTTTACCTGGTGATCATCTGGAAGCATGTTTGCCTCTGTGTAGGTGAAACGCATATGTTTCCATTGCATTCCAAGAAAGATGGTAAAGCAAGCAATAGCAACTAAAATAAATACCCGGTTGCGTAATATAAAACGCGCCGTGGCACTCCAAAATCCGATGCTAAAAAGTTTATTCAATGATAGATGTTTTGTTGTTTTGTAAAGGTAAGAAATCTATTTAGGGCAATTAAAATTATGGCACCTCGATTTTTGTAAAATATGAAGGGTCTCTATTAAAATGACATTGACATTGCAAGGCCTACCTCATTTTTGTTGTAATAAGGGATCACTGCCGTTTTGGTTGTTGTTTCTTTTTTAGAAAACAGTTCTTTAAAAAAGGGCTGCACCCAGTAGGCAATTTTGGTGCTTAAAATACCAATTCCAGCAGCTGCAATTACATCAGAAAACCAATGTTTATTATTATACATTCTTAAATATCCTGTTCCAGCGGCGATAAAATATCCAGAAACACCATACCATGGTGAAACATCCTTATATTCTTGATATAAAAACTCAGCCCCCATAAATGCTGTTGCTGTATGCCCAGAGGGAAATGAGGTGAAGTCTGTTGTGTTTGGTCTTTGGCGATGCGTGGCTTTTTTTAATACAGTAACACTGGACCCCATTATAAGGTAGGCAGTTGCCAAAACAATGCTACGGTCTTTAAAATTGTTTTTCCCTTTTACGCCAAATAAATTTAACCCATACACAGATAAAAATGCAAGTGTTTGGGTGCCTTCATCAATAGGAAATGTTTTTTCGTTGTCTGAATTTATGCTATTTCTAATTGAAATATCAAGGGTAGTTAACTTATCACTATAGAGGCTTAAGGCTCCATATCCTATTAATGAAGCAGGTATAATTAAAGCTTTATAGTTAAAGCGATTGTCTTTTTGGTGGTGGAGGGTATCTTGTTTTTTAGTTTGTGAAATGGCATTGAAATTCACAAAAATAAAGACCAATAAGAAACTTATTTTTTTCATTTTTTAAGGAGCGCTTATGCGGGGTTTTTAAATAGCTGTAAATTAATACATAAGTAACTAAAAAAAAATAACTTAGGCACTACATTTCAACAAAGAGCCCCCTAACTATTAGAAAAACTAATAATAAATAGGAGGCTTTTTTATTTTAATATGATGTACATGTTATACAGTCATAATTTCTTTTTCTTTAACCGTAAGAAGGTTGTCAATTTTGGTAATACTAGCATCTGTCATTTTCTGGATATCTTCTTCCAGACTCTTCTTTAAATCATCGCTTGCACCATCTATTTCTTTAATGCTATTCATGGCATTTTTACGGTCGTTACGCACTCCAACTTTACTGTCTTCTGCTTCTGCTTTGGCTTGCTTGGCCAGTTCTATTCTGCGTTCTTCTGTAAGGGGTGGAACGTTAATAATAACACTATCTCCATTGTTCATTGGGTTAAAGCCAATATTTGCAAGATGAATTCCTTTTTCTATTTCTGGAATTAATCCTTTTTCCCAAGGAGCAATTGTAATGGTCATACCATCAGGTGTTGCAACATTAGCAACTTGTGATAATGGAGTTTGGCTACCATAGTAGTTTACCATAACACTTCCCACCATAGCGGGAGAGGCCTTTCCGGCACGAATATTTACAAATTTTTTATGTAAGTGGCTCACGGCATTATCCATGGCTTCTTTTGCACTGTCTATGATAAATTCTATTTCTTCTTCCATCTGTATGTCCCTAAAATGGGTCTTTATTAATGTTTTCTAAAATGCTAGCTTAAAGATTTACTTTGGTTCCAATATTTTCTCCAGAGATCACCTTCATTAAGTTTCCACGAGTATTCATGTCAAAAACGATGATAGGTAGTTCGTTTTCTTGACTTAGGGTAAATGCAGTAGTATCCATCACTTTGAGCCCTTTTTTTAATACATCTTCAAAAGAAATAAACTCAAATTTAACCGCATCTGCATTTTTTTCTGGGTCACTAGAGTAAATACCATCTACTCGGGTTCCTTTTAATATAACATCTGCGTTGATCTCTATGGCCCTTAAAACAGCCGCGCTATCTGTCGTGAAATATGGGTTACCCGTACCTCCTCCAAATATAACTACGCGTCCTTTTTCAAGATGACGTACAGCTTTTCGTTTTATAAAAGGCTCTGCTACTTCATTAATTTTAATAGCGCTTTGCAGTCTTGTAGGAATGCCTTGGTCTTCAAGGGCACCTTGCAACGCTAAACCATTAATTACAGTAGCAAGCATGCCCATATGGTCTCCCTGTACGCGGTCCATACCTTTACTGGCTCCTGCAACACCTCTAAAAATGTTTCCTCCTCCAATAACAATAGCAACTTGAACCCCTGTGGCTATAATTGCTTTTATATCTTGGGCATATTCTTTTAGTCTTTCTGGGTCAATACCGTACTGAAGGTTACCCATTAAGGCTTCTCCTGAGAGTTTTAGAAGGATTCTTTTGTAGTGCATAGTGGTGTTTTAGTAGTTGCAAAAATAGTGAAATTATAAAAGATGTTTCTAACTAAGCATATAAAAAAGAAAAATCCGTTTTCAACCACTATGGTTGAAAACGGATTTTATAAGTATATACGTCCTTGACTTACGCCAAAGTAACTCTCTTAAACCCTACTACAGTAGCATCTCCTTTACTGGCTACGTACTGTGCAACATTTTTCTTTTCATCCATAATGAAGTTCTGATCTAACAAACATTTCTCTTGGTCTAGAGAAGTATTATCAGAAATAAAACGCTCCATTTTTCCAGGAAGAATTCTATCCCAGATTTGTTCTGGCTTTCCTTCTGCTTTTAATTCTGCTTTTGCAGCCTCTTCAGCAGCACTTAAAGCCTCTTCTGTTAGTTGAGACATTGAGATGTATTGAGGAATGTTTTTAAGTGTTTTCCCTAAACGTCCTAGCTCAATATTATCTTTTTCAATAACAGCAATTCTTGCTTCTGTTTCATTTGCAACAAACTCAGGGGTAAAATCTTTGTATGATAATGTAGTGGCTCCCATAGAAGCAACTTGCATTGAAACACTTTTACTAACCTCTGCAGCCGTATCACTATCTTTAGATAAACCAACAAGTGCGCCAATTTTCTTTCCGTGGATATAGGTGCCAACAAAAGGTGCTTCTAGTATTTCAAAACCACCTATTTCTAGTTTTTCACCAATAACACCTGTTTGCTCAATTAGTTTTTCAGCAACAGTCATCTCTGAGTTAAAAGCTGCAGCTAAGAATGCCTCTTTTGAGTCATAATTAATTGCAATGGCAGCCATTTCTTTGGCCATTGCAGAATATGAATCATTGTTTGCAACAAAATCTGTCTCACAGTTTAAAGACACAACAACACCTCTTGTTTTTGCATCATTAATTTGAGAAACAACAGCCCCTTCACTAGAGTCACGGTCTGCTCTTTTTTCTGCAATTTTCTGTCCTTTTTTTCTTAGGATACCAATAGCATCATCAATGTTTCCTTCTGCTTCAACAAGGGCTTTTTTACAGTCCATCATTCCAGCTCCGGTTTTCTTTCTTAATTCGTTTACTTGTGCGGCGGTTATTTTTACCATCGTATTGTTTTTTTATTATTTCCGAATGGTCGGAAATTTTATTATTGTATTTGTGAACTTAAAAAGTCGCTTAATAGAATTTCTAGAAGAAAAAAAATTAAACGACTCTATATCTTAATTGAATCGAGACCTACTCTTCTTCTTTAGTAGCTTCCTCTTCCTTTACTTCTTTTTTTACAGCCTTTTTAGCTGGCGCTCCTTTTTTTGGCGCTGCTTCCTTTTTTGAAGCTGCTTCTTTTTTTGTAGCTGCTGTTTCTTCTGTAACTACTGCTGCTTCTTTTACAGGAGCCGCTTCTTCAGTTTCTTTAGTTTCAACAGGAGCTTGTTTTTCAGCACTTTCTTTTCCAGCTTTACGCTCTGATAGGCCTTCCTTTACAGCATCTGCAACAGCGGTCATGATCTTGTCTATAGACTTAGATGCATCATCATTTGAAGGGATGATGTAATCGATCACTCTTGGATCACAGTTTGTGTCAACCATGGCAAAAATTGGAATATTTAATTTTATAGCCTCTGCTACTGCAATGTGCTCACGTGTTGTATCAACAACAAATAAAGCTGCAGGCAAACGACTCATTTCTCCAATAGAACCTAAGTTTTTTTCTAGTTTAGCACGTAAACGGTCTACTTGTAGACGCTCTTTTTTGGAAAGTGTCATGAAGGTTCCGTCTTGCTTCATTCTATCAATAGTAGCCATTTTTTTAACAGCTTTTCTGATAGTTACAAAGTTTGTTAACATTCCTCCAGGCCATCTTTCTGTGATGTAAGGCATGTTTACAGATTTTGCTTTTTCAGCAACGATATCTTTTGCTTGTTTTTTGGTAGCTACAAAAAGTATTTTTCTACCAGATGCTGCTATTTTCTTTAAAGCTTCTCCAGCTTCCTGAATTTTTGCAGCAGTTTTGTATAGATTGATGATGTGAATCCCATTACGCTCCATGTAGATGTAAGGAGCCATGTTTGGATTCCATTTTCTTGTTAGGTGTCCAAAGTGTACACCTGCATTTAGAAGTTCTTTAACTTCTGTGTTGTTGTCTTTTGCCATTTTGTTTTTAGTTTACGTTCTGTGTGTTTAGATGTCAATCACTTAGTTTACCTTTTTGCAACTAGGGCTTTGGGTATGGAGTAATTTAGATGCTAAACTAATTGTCCCACCCGGCAGAGCGGGACTAACAGCTTATTAATATAATTGTATTTCTATGAACTTGTATGGAGTAAGAAAAATTCTTTCCCCAAATACCCAAAAAATTGGGTGTAAAAATTAACGTTTCGAGAATTGGAATTTTTTACGGGCTTTTTTCTGTCCGAATTTCTTTCTCTCTACCATTCTTGGATCTCTAGTTAAAAGGCCTTCTGGTTTTAAGATTCCTCTGTTCTCATCATTTAACGTGCACATTGCACGAGATATAGCCAAACGAATTGCTTCTGCTTGTCCAGTGATACCACCACCAAAAACATTTACTTTAATGTCAAACGTTTTTTCGTTGTCTGTCATTACAAGTGGCTGCATTACTTTGTATCGTAATGTTGGGGTTGTAAAATAATTATCAAACTCACGCTTGTTGATTGTGATGTTTCCTTTCCCTTGAGATAAGTAAACACGCGCAACAGCGGTTTTTCTTCTTCCAATTTTGTGTATAGTTTCCATTACTTAGTTGCGGTATTAATTTTAATAGCTCTTGGTTTTTGTGCTTCTTGACCGTGGTTTGCATCTGCATACACTTTCAAGTTTCTAAAAAGTACTGAACCTAATTTGTTTTTAGGTAGCATTCCTTTAACCGCCTTCTCAACAACGCGTGCTGGATTCTTGTCTTTTAATTCTGTGGCAGTAAGGCTTTTTTGTCCACCTGGGTAACCAGTGTGACGTATGTAAGACTTTTCTGCCCACTTGTTTCCTGTTAATTGGACGTTGCTTGCGTTTATGATAATCACATTGTCTCCACAATCTACATGAGGTGTAAAGCTTGGCTTGTGTTTACCGCGAAGTAATTTTGCAACTTCACTCGCAAGACGACCTAGTGTGTGCCCGTCCGCATCTACTATTAACCACTCTTTTGTTACAGTGGCTTTATTAGCAGATACTGTTTTGTAACTTAATGTATCCATTATAGTTCTTTGTCTAATTATTAATAAATTATTTCTGTCCCGTATTATCGGACGGCAAAAATACTGTTATTTATTTGAATAACAAATAGTAAAAGATAGATTTTTCGTCTAATTTCTTGAAATAGTATTGCTGTGATAAACTCTTTAACAGCAAGACAATACTAATTTATTGCCCCAGCATAAAAAATTGAGTGATAAACCAATATTACTGCAGAGATTTATAGCCGAAATATTACTGTGTTTTTAATACTTTGAATGTTTCGTTATTAACACGTACATAGAAGATGTTTCCCGGCAGCGAGGAAAGATTAATTTGTTTTAAATTTCCTTTGAGTTCTCCAGAAAGCATTAACTGCCCTAGGGTAGAGTATACCATATAGCGCACATCTTGTTGTGTTGAAATGTTAATGATGTCTCTCGTTGGATTAGGGTACAAAATTGTTTGACTTATATTTTCTTGTGTATCTAAAACTTCACACTCAAAACTACTTTCTATGTTTGATGCAAGTGGATTGTCTTGAACGTAATCTGTCAGTAAAGAGCAATAGCAATCGTTTTGATCTACATATAATTTAAACCATGATAATGCAATTTTTCCAACACTTGAGTTGCCTCCCTCTGGTGTATTTGCCACAGAATGATTGCCGTTTTCTATTTCAAATAAAAGCTTGTTTGTGCTCTCAGGGGTATTATCATAATGAATGTTGGCATGAATCCCTGGAGGAGCAACCGTATCATCTTGCCCACTAAAAATCACCACAGCACTGTCGTGGTCTAGATCTGGGCTGGGAAGCCAAGGGCATAGCGCCACGACTCCCTTAATGCTATTGTCTAAAACAGCAGCACGTTGTGCTCCTCCGCCTCCCATAGACCAGCCGCTAACAGCAAATTTATCTTCATCTATAGCCCCAAGAAGTGG
>Ga0209195_1002714_pt1 | contig 10079 bp, 9 predicted proteins | sample COGITO_mtgs_1004_3_FD_184788 | JGI IMG/M metagenome (GOLD analysis project Ga0209195, IMG submission 184788) | Pelagic marine microbial communities from North Sea - COGITO_mtgs_100420 (SPAdes) (version 2) | ecosystem: Environmental > Aquatic > Marine > Epipelagic ...
GTTCTGAAAAGGTCGGTTCGATTGGAAGTATACCATTCAATTTACTTACTCAGGCAACTCATGCAACTCAGGCAGAGGGAGCATTCAAGGCATCCCACATTGTCGTCTTGCGAGTGGGTGTGCCCCTTTTTTCGATAGTGTTCTGAGTCGGTGAGACAGACGCCGTCTTTGTGGGTATGATCCACCCATCGTCGTCGGTTGCGGCGTCGGTTGCTGCCGGTGGGCAGCAGCGAGGGTTTGTCGGAGGTCCAACCATGCGTGGCACACGACGGTATCTGATGTTGCGAGTCATCACACTTTGTTTGGTGAACGGAAATTCTCTGCCGTACATCCGTTGGTCTACGAACGTGAAGAAGTGTGTCGGGTCGGTTGTGTGGTAGTATTCAATATTGCGTTGACGACCTTTCGCCATTCCTCGTAACTTGACGGCAAGTGCAAGCTTGAGTTGGAACGGCTCTTCGGGCATACGTAAGTATACGATGTCTGGGCGGTCTTCGATCGTGACACGATCTGGGTGCACGAGGTTTAAGATTGGTGTACGGTTCGTGGTGTTCAGGTCGTTTCGGATGGTCATCTTGAGACCCAAGCGACCGAAATCATTTGGGTCAGACCACACAATATGTCGCCCCATCGTACCAAATACAACATCCGGTTCACAGGTGTATACTTTCTTACCGTTCTTAAAAGACACGTCAATCTTCACGCAAAAGAACACTTCGTTGCCTCCTCTGCGGCGTCGGTTGGGAAGCAACAAGGGATTCACCCAGGGTGTCTTGCCGTCGCGTGTGGCTTGCACGACGTACCCCCGCATGCCCGCGTGTTGCTTGAGCATCGACTTCACTTCGACGTCGATGTATCCGAATGCAGTGTCGATTCGCAAATCTGCTTCACGGCGGGTGTCCCAACCAAAATTGGGTCTCGTTACATCCAGTCCGGCGTTCGTGAGGGTGTTGAACACGTAGAGTTCCGCAATCCGGGCGATAGCAATTGCTTCATCGACGTTGTGGTTCGTTCCGCTGGAGCCATCGTGGGTGGCATAATGGTTTGTGGAAATTTTGCCACGGTGTTTCGTTGGTTTCAGTTCCTGCATACGTGCTTCGGTGAACGTTTGTTTCGGTGCTCTGACTGGGTTACCGTCAATGTGCAAGAATTTGCACACATTTATAAGCGAACCTAGAATCGGAAAGAAATTTAGCATTACGTAACGGAATGTATATCGAAAGTAAGTTGTAGGTTGGTAACAAGTATTTCTGAAGGGATGCCTCTATAATACAGTTTGTAGAATAAATCATTTTTTTTAATGAAATCTCTAATACACCGTTCAGTACATTAAAAAACCAATATGGAAATCGTGTCAGACACGATTCCATACCGTGGACGTTAGTTTCTGCACAATTTTATTCACAACGTGGAACACCGTGTTACGAACGTTTGCGTACCGTATCATCAGAAATAGGAAGAAGTACATAAATATGGTTGTTGGGAGTGTCCGTAAGAATGTCCCACCGGTCTCTGCTTTGATGCCATACCACCATCCAAACAAATCTAATGCTTCGATTTGTTCGGTACACCACGTGTGCATCTGTTTCACACCACAACTCATAATGTAACACGCGACTAGCAACACCACGGTGACTTCCACGGAGGCGGAGTCTGTGCGAGATGCCTTTTCGTGTGTGGGTGGCAAACCACCACCACCGCTTGCGCTTGTACGTGTCGTGTGAGTCATTCGTTAGAACCGGTTGTAAGTCAGTAAAGCAAGTAAATCTCAGATAATAACATCATTCGGCAGATGATTTCAAATCATTTTTTTAAAATGTTTTGCGTATTTCTTCTAGTCGGATGGGCGCATGGATACGCCATCACACACACACACACACACACACACACACACACACACACACCACCCACGTGCCATATGCAATGTGTGGTCTGATGTAGAAACGATGACGGGCGTATCGAAGTGTGCTCACACGTTTCGAATCTTACAAGGTTCGTAGGGCGGATACACAAACCGTGGGTGAATTGATCATAGCGGTTTGCAAAGCACACCTCTGCGAATACGAATCCTCCTACTGAATTGCAATTTTTGAAATAAAATGATTAAAAACACTACCCATATGTGTGGTGCTATTAAACAAACACGCATTCGGCAATGTCCACCATAACTTCCCAATTTACGATACGCGACGAGTACCAGGCACACCCCGAAACGTGCACCATATACATAACTATCATCAAAACGGAAACTCATAAGTACGACATCACGTACGACGCCACATACACGCACGAAATTGCGACGTGTCTGCACCCATTGGCACACGAGGAGAATGCCGATATGGATGGGATCATCGTCCACAAGAATCAAGTGACAGACGGCATAACGCAAATGCTATTGATGTCCGACGACCGTGTGCAAGACATATCCGGATTCACGTCACCGATGGAATACAAATGCAAGCTGATGCGATCGCTCCTGCCCTTGTGTGGTGCGATTCAACACACACCCGCAATGCCTACCGGAAAGACCCACTTTACGGTACGCGACGTTGACCCGAACCACACCGGAAAGACCCACTTTACGGTACGCGACGTTGACCCGAACCACACCGGAAAGACCCACTTTACGGTTCGCGACGTTGACCCGAACCACACCGAAACGTGCACCATATACATAACTATCATCAAAACGGAAACTCATAAGTACGACATCACGTACGACGCCACATACACGCACGAAAGTGCGAAGTGTCTGCACCCATTGGCAAACGAGGAGAATGCCGATATGGATGGGATCATCGTCCACAAGAATCAAGTGACAGACGGCATAACGCAAATGCTATTGATGCCCGACGACCGTGTGCAAGACATCTCCGGATTCACGTCACCGATGGAATACAAATGCAAACTGATGCGATCGCTCCAGCACTTGTGGGATTAAGTACCGCACTGCTGCTGTTATTCGGATTGTTCCCACAGTTCGTCCGCTAGTCCAGTCTGCATACACTTGTCTGCTTTCCACCACAAGTCGTGTTTCAGAATCTCTTCCAAATCGGTCTCACACAAATTGGTGTGTTTTTTATAAATCTCTTTGATCGTGTCGTGCATTTGCGTCACATTCTTGTAATCGTCTTCGATTTCGGAAAGCTTCCCTCCGAACCAGCTGCTCAACTGATGAACCAGCATACTTGCGTGTGGACGAATGTATCGCTTCTTTCCCACAACACTCATCAAGGTTGCGGCAGAAGCAGATGCCCCCTCGATAATCGTATGCACCGGAATTTCGGACTGTTGAATGAAATCAATTGCCGCAAATGCAGCAAACACGCCTCCTCCGTAACTGTTGATGTGCAGATAGATGGGTTTGGGTTGCATGGTCAACGTTGGGTTTTTTAACTTGGCATCACGATAGTTGTCGTTGATCTTGTCAAGACACTCTTTCAAGCGATACACCGAATCCTTGGACACACCCGAAAAAAAGTAGATGTGATTGCCACGTGCAACACATCGCGAAGCAAGATCGGGATCGGACAATAAAGGGGTGCTCGTCTCCTTCGAAGTTGCTGCCGAAGACGGTTGTGACTCTCCGGTTGCTTCTGGTTTGTCCTCTACGGTACATCGCATGCGCTTGTTCGAATGCGATCCAGACGGGCAATAGGTGAATTGGGTATCTACGTAATCGTCTCGGTCCATAATATATTAATATCATATTTGATACAATGCCTTATATATGTACTACACCATTCTATCCCACCAACACCATTCTAACCCACCATATAGTTAGTTCCATTCGGTTCGTCCGTGCTTATTTTTCCCTTGCAGTTATGCAAGAGTTTTTTTTTGGCAAAGACGACCCTTATCGACAAAACGAAACGGAACAAACCGTAAAAATCTATATCCAACGAGGACTACATATCTGACACCCACATGGTCACGCAACTATATGAATATCGCACAACCGGGATTTTGTATATTTGTATTTTTATAATTGTTTAAAAAATGATTACACGATTGGGTTATTACCCTACACATCACAAGATGAATCAGTCAACACTGCAGCGTACACATACAATGCGTGCCAGTTTAAGATGCAAAGAAAAACGTTCTACAATCCAACACGTGTCTTCCATTATTCGGCAATCGTTTCAAAAAGAGTGTGTCGTTTGTATGCAAAATAAAATTTGTACGATTGTTCACCACCAAAAAAGCACCCACGTCTGTATGTGTCGTACGTGTGCATTGAAAATTCTAAATGAATCGTATACTTGTCCAATGTGCCGCCAACCAATCGATACTGTGTTCATATTTCAAAACGGTGATATGAATATGAAAGAGACTGCCAACTTTATACAACAATCGATTGACAAATGTGTGCCCGACACCAATCTCAAATTATCATCATTGACACACTATAGTGTCTAAATGTATATGTTTCTTGCTTGCGCGTATCTACTGGTGTGTTTGGAATATATTTTTATTAAATATGACATTGTCGAAGATGGTCGAAAATGTAGGAAATGAATTCTATTTTTATTTCTTTTCTAATCTAAAATGGATCACTCTGCAAACATTGTGCACTGTTTTGAACAGTTGGTTGACAAGCAAACTATTTCAACCGATACAAATGCTTCGTTTCGTATCAGGACATATCGAACCATTATTAAGGATGTGAAAGAAACCTTTTATGACACACCCATCACAACCGTCGACGTATTTACAGGACGGAAAGGGTATGGTAAAAGTAGTTTACAGCGTATTCAAGAAATCATAGACACCGGAACATTGAAAGAGTTGCGAGATACATCAGAAGACGGATACGAACGACACCAATGTATAAAAGACCTTACCCGCGTGATCGGCATTGGGGCAGTGAAAGCGAGGAAGATTTACGATTCGGGTGGATCGGTTGCACTCTTGCACAATGCCTACCAACAGAAGGATGCGTCGGTATTGAACCCATTCAAATTGACAACCCAGCAGCTACTTGGTTTCAAATATATCGAAGATCTGAACAAACGTATTCCACGAGATATCATCGCTGGGTTTGAGACGACTTTGAATCAATACTGTGTATCCCACCAGCGATATACGTCTCAAGTGTGTGGTTCGTATCGCAGAGGTCAAGTAGATTCGGGTGATATTGACGTGCTGATTACATCTGATACGTGGGACACAGAACAGCACGCCAGGGACGGGTTGGTGCATCTGCTTCAGCATTTATGTTCTTCAAACTATCTGGTAGACCACATGACGGAACCAAAACGCGTGAAAACCAAATATATGGGTTTCTTGAACATCCCTGCATTGGGGTATGTATGTCGGATTGATATACGTTCAGTTGTACATACACATTACCCTTTTGCGTTGGCATATTTTACGGGTTCGAAAGAAGAGAATATGCGTTTGCGACATAGTGCAAAACGACAAGGGTTCAAATTAAGTGAGTATGGATTGGAGAATCAGCAAGACAACACGAAACACATTTTTGTTTCGAACGAAGAAGAGTTGTATGCATCGTTGAATGAAGCGTATGTTTTGCCTACAAACCGATGATGGGACGGTTGCGTGGTATACATCTAATATAAATAGCAACCAAATCGAATGGTTCAATGCATGCATCGTTGAATGAATACATATGAGGTTCGTTCGTTGTGTATACAGCAAACTGCGTATGATATATCATAAATACACACTATATACACCCCATCAACATACGAAGATGGAATCAGTTGCCCTGTATTTCAGATTATTTATGTAGATTCTGGCGTGTGGTCAGTACGCATATGTGCGATACAACTGTCCAACCGCGTTATGAGTTCAGTCGTCTCCGTGGTTGGTTCTTTTTGGCGCAACCGTTCGGCGTGCCTTACTAATTCGTCAAGTGGTGTATACCCCCACCGGTCTTTCACATCGGTTCTCACACCCGGTTTCGTCATCAAGAAGGTGATCACGTCAACCTGGGCTTCCGAACACGCCAAATGCATTGGTGTCCGCCCATCATAGTCAGATGCTCCAAACAACGTGTTATCTTCTATCGCGCCAAGCTGCTGCACATCTCCGTTTGAAGCGTATTGGATCACTTGAAACAACGACTCCTCGGACGAATTGGTGTTTGAAAACAAATGAAAGCGTGATTCTGTCTGTTGTGAAAATTCCAAGCAAAATTCGATACCACGCACAGAATTGCCCATCACGTCCAACCGGGGCGACCACACACACAACCCACCTACATTCGGTATAACAAGCATCACGCAACCACTCACACCCGATTTTGCGGGCAACCCGACACAGAACCCAAACTGCCCGCTGAAATCGTACATCCCACAACCATACATAATTGCCTTGACGTCTTTGACAATAGATGCATCCACCACACGTTCCCCGTTTACCGGACATACCCCATCGTTCGCGATCGTGGATGCGATCACGGCACACACTTCACAATTTGCAGTAATGGAACACGCTTGAAAGTACAAATCCAAATGGTCCGACAGTTGACTAGGAGTCGGTGTGCCATCGTACGCATTGTTTTCGCGCATGTAGTATGCCAGCGACGTGTTCCTATCAGCGTGATGCTTTTCTGACAAAAATACGCTATTGTCAAACCCAATCTTTCCGTGGTTTCCGGACATCTTCCGGTAGAAATCAAGCACGGTTTCGAAGCGGTTCGCAGGTTCGTCGTTCGGATGTACCATCGAGGCAACCATCACTGCACCCGCATTGATCAGCGGGTTGTGAGGCAGTCCGTCGCGATTCAAAACGAACTCGTTGAAGGGTCGACCACTCGGTTCATACCCCACGTGTGCGTGCACAATGCACGTTTCTTGCCGACTCTGCAAACACCTCGCCAAACAGTAAGTCAACGGTTTGCTGCACGATTGCAAACAAAAATCGGTCGTGGCATCACCCTGACACGTGAGTTTCCCGTGGATATCGCAGAATGCCATACCATACTGGTCGGGGTCAACCGTGGCAAGTTGCGGAATGTAATCTGCCACAGTACCCGTCTGATTGTGGGTTGTCTTTTCGAAAATATATTTGAGAATGGACGGGAGGTCGTTCATTGGATATATAAGTGAACTGCGGTGGGGAAAGTGTTGTGTAGATATGCTGTGAAACAAGAGGGTGATGTGTTTATTTCATATTAATAAGATCATCGGGCGTTGAACGAATAAACGGGATACTAAAAAGAAGTTTTAACCGACACGACTTGGTATGGTTAACGGTTAACGCCATGTAACGAAGTACTAGTTTGCAACTTGATTTTTGTATTGCATCTGTTCACAGTGTGATGAGGAGTAGACGGCATATGTATAGAATTCGATTGTTCTTAAAAAAATGGAAACTATCGATGAAACCGTGTTCGTCACGAATGATGCCGTGTTTCCATGTTTCCAACCCTCCAACGCGCAACCGACCGTTTCATACACGGTGGTGTCATACTATACTATACTATACTATACTGTAACGAATGTGACGACCACTTCACATAAGTGTCTTGTATTGCCCACAATATAAAGTTTGATACACATTTTATCATTTCATTTTATTTTATGTTGTATATGATATGATTAAAGATGAGAATACACAAGAACAAACCAGTGTTCTTCGTCGAACAAAATTCGGAAAGAATACTACCAGAACTCCAGAAGAAGTTTTCCACACCAGATTATGATATTCGAAAAATCGGAAACGGTGCAGCGGGGGTGGTGTATCGTGTATCAAACACTCACGTTGTAAAAGTGTTACCGGCAAAGTCATATCTATCCCATTTAGAGCGGTACAAACAAACATTTACGATGTTTAACAGAGTATATTCACAGAATGAGCGAATGAAATCATATGACAACTTCTATGCCTACAGTTCTTTCACGCTGAGTGATTTGAAAGAGGTTGATACATCTGAACCCTTATTCATTTATGAAAAAATGGAATATATGCCGACTGACCTCTCACAATTCGCAAAAACGACCGATTGGGACGTGCACACGTTCATTGATATAATGTGCCAAGTGATGCACGGTATTCGTGTATTCCACAGGATACGTTACATTCTGACAGACCTGAAACTGCAAAATATAATGTATAATCCAGAAACCAAACGAATCAAATTGATTGATTTCAACGAATCCTACAATGTGATGCTTAAAAACACAAACCCTATGCACACCTACTATAATCGGAATGTGGTAAAGCACACCACGAAAGAAGATGTCTGGCGCTTGGGAATTGTAATGATCGGGTTTATTATACCAAGAGTGGATGCGTACTTGGAACGAAATGGTAAACCAACTCTGAAACGATTCATAAAAGAACTCCGAACTGCTGTTGGTCGAAAACCGCCGACTAAGTATATGTTTTCAACAATGGTCGAACCTTACTTAGATGAAATGCGAAATGTAATACAAAAAATATGTAAAACGGATAAAACAAAACTCAAATGGTCCAGAATATTCAGATTAATTAGACACACGATGCGCGATGACCCGGATAGACGACCATGTATTCGGCGTATTTTGAGCACTAAAGTATTTTGTGACAATTGCATGATGCCCCGAATAAATTACGTGGATAACGGTACCGATGCAGAACCGGTAAATAAGGGTGAGACTGACAGCAGCGAGGGTGTCCGTGGTACGAATGATAATGATGATGATGATGATGATGACAGCAACACCAACAATAACACCACCAATAACACCAATAACACCAATAACACCAATAACGATGACAGCGACAGCGATGACAGCGATGATGACAATTATGACAACGATACCACCAAAAACACCAAAAACACCAATAACACCAATAACGATGACAGCGACAGCGATGATGACAATGATGACAACGATACCACCAATAACACCAATAACACCAATAACGATGACAGCGACAGCGATGATGACAATGATGACAACGATACCACCAAAAACACCAATAACACCAATAACGATGACAGCGACAGCGATGATGACAACGATACCACCAAAAACACCAATAACACCAATAACACCAATAACGATGACAGCGACAGCGATGATGACAATTATGACAACGATACCACCAATAACACCAATAACGATGACAGCAAAACTGATAACAGTGATGCTGACAAAGAACGCAACGATGACAGCGACGGCAACAGCAATGACGACAGCGAAAGTGACGACGGTGACACTGGTGGCAACGCTAGAACAACTAATACCACCGATGCTACGAAGCGCCCACGTGTCGTTGGAACAACAAAAAGGAGTAATCCAGTTGGTGATCGTCGGATACGCCGCCGCACCCAAAGCAGTGGAAATGACTCCAATGCTAAGGATACGGATGAAGCGGCGGAGGAGAAGAGTACACGCAAAAAAATAAAGGTGCAACCAAAACCACCAACACCAAATGATGCTACAAAGAAAGGTTCACAAATTAAAACAAACTCAAAAAGTGGTGAGACCCTGCAAACAAAACGACGTAATCGAATTTCACTAAACTCCGGGAAACCAAAACGGAAGATTGTGTTGCGAACACGCAACCGGTCTGGAAACACACACCGTACTCATAAACAACGAATACGTCAGAAACGAAAACCCACATAATTTTAAACAACGAACAACCGTAAAAAGGTAAAAAAAAAGGAGCTAACTTTTTTCCCGTGTCTATACTAAAATGACCAAAAGCACAATTATTCCGGCAACGCCATCGAATCGTAAATGTTGGACCACCAATCAATGTGTGTCCATCGGTTACACCTCTTCCAAACAATTTCTGGTGACAAGTCGTCAGAATCGTAGCACCCCAGGTGTGTACACTGAAGTGTATCTTAAACAGAACACCTGCTACGGTGTGTCTGTTTCTGGCCAAGCACTCGGTAATAGTAAGGCGTTTGTGTTCGTGTACAATCCGGCAACCAAGAAGCGTTTGATTCCGAATTACACATTGTTACCCTCGAATTGTTTCGGTTGTGCGGAAGCGCAGTTTGTAACACCACCGTGCGCAAATGAATACATTTGTCTATATATCGGTGTGTTATTTACATCCCCTTGCAATGGGCAACAGTTTAGCATGCAAGAAATACGTCTGACGGC
>Ga0209195_1002722_pt1 | contig 10059 bp, 7 predicted proteins | sample COGITO_mtgs_1004_3_FD_184788 | JGI IMG/M metagenome (GOLD analysis project Ga0209195, IMG submission 184788) | Pelagic marine microbial communities from North Sea - COGITO_mtgs_100420 (SPAdes) (version 2) | ecosystem: Environmental > Aquatic > Marine > Epipelagic ...
GTGCCGGATATTGTGACCGAGAGCGGGCGAGCGATTGTCGCACCGCATTCGATCCTCGTCACCCGCGTCTGTGATCGTATCTCGAAGACTTCGGTCGATCCGAAAATACCGAAGAAAAAAAAGCGCAATCCAATCCTTCGTGACCTTCAAGCGGTTCTAGGCAACGAGCAAAGCTCCAGTCCTTTGGAGCGCTACCACGACGCGCAGCAGAAGAAGGAAGAGGCGAATAACCTCTTTTCACTCGGTTATCTCGATCTTGCTGAAAAAGCCGAGGCGGATGCCACCTACTGGAAGATTTGCAAGGAACTCGCAGATCAGGGTAAGGGTGAAGGCTATACCCCCGAAGAACTCGAGTCGTTGCCGCAGATGATGGCCGAGCAATACGTCTGCAATTTTTCGGTGTTTCAATCGCTGATCGACCATTGGGCTTGCGATCAATTATTTCCGATCGCGCCGCTGCATCGCCTCAATGAGTCGCCAGATGTGGATGCTACTTTGGTTGATATTACTTGCGATAGTGAGGGCAAAGTTTCCAAGTTCACCGATGTAGAAGATGTGCGTAGCACACTTCGCTTGCATGAGCTCAATGCCAAAGATCCTTACTTTTTAGGCATCTTTTTAGTCGGCGCGTATCAGGACATCATGGGTGATTTACATAACCTCTTTGGCCGTGTGAATGAGGTGCATGTTTTTCTCGAAGACGATGAGGATAATGGCTTCTACATTGAGGATAGTATCAAGGGTTTTACGGTTAATGATGTGCTCGGCTTCACGCAATACGATGGTCACATCCTGACGCGGCAGTTAAAGAAGCAAATCGACCGTGCGACTAAAGCAGATATGATCAAACCGCGCGAGGGCACCCGCATGCTCGATGAATATGCTGAAATTCTCCGTGGCCATACCTATCTTGCGACGTAGAGCATTAGGACTCCTGACGTAGAGTCAGTCGCTGCGAATCAATCATTGTAGCCAGTACGGGTTTACTCGCGATTGGGTGAGGTCTTGCGAATGCAGGACTATTGGATGATCATCTCGAAGTCTCATGAATCATATTCATATCAACGCATTGCTGCAGAGTATAAAAGACGCGCCTTTGCTCGTTGGCGATTTGCCAGAAGCAGCATCATTTGATCGTGCTTTGCTCGGTATGCCGACGGCGGAGATGCGCCCTAATGCTAATCAGAAACTTGGCCATTTATATGAGGATGCACTACATTTGTTATTGAGCGCATCCGATCAATTAGAAGTTCTGGCTGACCATCTTCAAGTGTTTGATCGTAATCATATCACCTTGGGGGAGATGGATTACATCCTGCGGGATCTGCGCACGCAGCAAGTGTTACAACTCGAACTCGCGGTTAAGTTTTATCTCGGTGTACCGACTGCTGGGGGTTGGAGATTCCCGGGGCCGGATCCAAATGATAATTGGCAGCGCAAGTTAAACCACATGCGCACGCATCAGTTGTCATTGGTACAACGACCAGAGACAATATCCTTATTTCGTGAGCGATGGCGCTGTGAGCGGGTTGAGGTGCGTCAATTAATATACGGCTGCATCTTTTATCCGATGGGAGTGGAGCAATACCCATTGCCGGAAAGTGTGCGCCCAGGTTGCCGAAAGGGGCGTTGGTTGTATGCGCAGGATTTGGAGCGCTTCTTTGCGGGCGTTTCAGAAGTCTGTATGATTCCTAAACCACTATGGCCAGTTGCGTTGACTTCCGCGCTGCGGGAGTCATTGCCGCGCGCATCCGTGTCGGCGATGTATGCCGCAAGCTCTCAACGCTGCGTGATGTTTGTCCTGCCGGATGAAGAGGAGCCGCATTTTCTGGTGCCGAACCATTGGCCTGGGTAGTCACTGCTGCAATCAATTCACCCGCGCTCTTGCGCTCTTATGCGGGCGCGTCTATCGGTATGGTTTGTATTTATGAAATCGTTGCCGCCAATACATGCCGATTCGATCTCCGTTAAGGGAGCGCGTGAGCATAATTTAAAAAATATCAGTCCTAAGATTCCGCGTAATCAATTGGTAGTGATCACTGGGGTGAGCGGTTCGGGTAAGTCGTCGCTCGCGTTTGATACAATTTATGCGGAGGGTTACCGGAAGTATATTGATAGTCTATCGACCAAGGCGCGCATGGTGCTGGAGCAAATTCCGCGACCAGATGTGGATTTCATTCAAGGTTTATCGCCGGTGATCGCGTTGGAACAGCGTACTGGCGGCGGTGGAAGCCCGCGCAGCACGGTGGCAACTGTTACAGAGATTGCAGATTTCAGCCGAGTTCTGTGGGCGGTCTGTGGCACGCCGTATTGCCCGAAGGATGGCGGCCTAATTGAGCGGCGCTCGATGGATGATTGTGTAACGCGGGTATTTGCTGAACCTGAGAAGAGTCGCTTGATGATCTTAGCGCCTTGGATGATTACCAAGCCATCGATTTTGCGGGAGGAACTGCCGCGCTTGCAGCAACGCGGCTTTCAGCGTGTGCGAATCAACGGTGCGGTGCGGCGACTCGACGAGCCGGATTTGATCGATTCGAAAGCATCAGAGATTGTTGTCGAGATTGTGGTGGACCGTATTGTGTTAAAGGCAGATCAACGCAGCCGTTTAGCGGATTCGTTGGATCTTGCTTTCAGTGAGGGCGGTGATCGAGCAGTTGTATTGATCGAGGATGAAGCGGCGAAGGCTGGTTGGCGTGAGTTGCCCTTGAGTAACCGTCTGGCCTGTGTGACGTGTGGTGATGTATATGATTCGATTTCGCCGCGGCATTTTTCGTGGAATCATGCTGAAGGAGCCTGCACCGAGTGCGGTGGTTTGGGCGAGACACTGCAATTTCAACCCGAGCTGTTGGTGCCAGATCCGATGAAGTCGGTGAAGCAGGGAGCGATTAAGCCGTGGCGTCTCGGCTCGAAGCAGATGATCATTAAGCGTAATGCGATCTTAAAGCAATTGGCTGAGCAATTGCCATTTGACCCGGATGTGGCTTGGGAGGAACTCGACGCTGAAGTGCGAGAGCAGATTTTGCATGGCACGGGTAGTCGGCAGTTTAGTTTTAAGTTGAAGGGTGGAAACTCTAAGCCTGAGTCGATGGAGTTTGCGGGTGTGCTGGCTGATCTGGAGAACATGCGGCTCACAACGACGAGCGATGGATTACGTGCCCGGTTGATGGCCTATCAAACCAGCAGTGTTTGCGAGACTTGCAATGGCCGACGCCTGCGTCCGTCGAGTTTGAGTGTGCTGATCGAGGGCGTTTCGATTGCGGACTTTTTATGCTTATCACTCCAGGATGCTCAGGCATTTGTTGCAAAATTAGAATCGAGCACAAACTATGAGACGGTGAGTGATGCAATCCATGGCCTGGGCGAACGGTTGTCATTTCTCAATGAGGTGGGGTTGAGTTACTTAACCTTGAATCGTAGCTATGCCACTTTAAGCGGTGGCGAGGCGCAGCGTGTGCGGTTAGCGACTCAACTGGGGATGTCTTTGATTGGGGTGGTGTATATTTTGGATGAGCCGAGTATCGGCCTGCACCCGTTGGATAATCGCCGTTTGATTCAGACTTTGCTCGGCCTTCGTGATCGGGGCAATTCCGTGGTCGTGGTCGAGCACGATGCCGACACCATGCGGGCGGCGGATCATTTAATCGAACTCGGTCCTGGTGCTGGTGTGGAGGGCGGCGAACTAATTTTTGAAGGGGAGCCGCAGGCCTCGTATACTGCAGGGACGAGTCGCTCTGGGCCGTTTTTGAGTGGACGGCAGCGCGTGGAGAAATGTGTAGAGTCTTTGCAGCCGACCAAAGACTGGTTGACCGTGAAGAAGGCAACCGAGAATAACCTGAAGTCAGTCGATGCGGCGTTTCCAGTTGGATTGCTGACGGTGGTTTGCGGACTGTCGGGTTCAGGCAAGAGCACGCTGATAAATGGTATTTTGGCGAAGGCCGCAGCATTTAAATTGAATCGAGCGAAGTCGATTCCAGGTAAACATGCAGGCGTGCAGGGCTTGGATCATTTTACCTCAGTGGTACAGGTGGATCAGTCCCCGATCGGTCGCAGCCCGCGTTCGAATCCAGCGACTTATACCAAGTTGTTTGATCAATTGCGTGATCTGTATGTTAAGTGTTCACTGGCGAAGATTAGAGGTTATAAGCCCAGCCGCTTTAGTTTTAATGTGTCGGGTGGACGCTGCGAGCGCTGCAAAGGCGATGGAGTCATCAAGCTCGATATGCAATTTATGGCAGATGTGTATTCGGCATGTACCAGTTGCCATGGCCAGCGCTATAATCGTGAGACTTTGGATGTGCGCTTTAAGGGCTTTAGCATCGCCGATGTGCTGGCGATGAGTGTCGACGAGGCGTTGCCGATTTTTGATAAGCAGCCCCGTATTGCCGAGAAGCTGCGCACCTTGTCGGATGTGGGTTTGGGTTATATCAAATTGGGCCAACCTGCGACAACGTTGTCAGGCGGTGAGGCGCAGCGAATTAAATTGTCATTAGAACTGAGTAAACGCCAGCAGGGCGAAACGCTCTATATACTAGATGAACCTACCACGGGACTACACTGGCTGGATGTACAGCGCCTTCTGGATATGCTCTTTAAGCTGCGCGATGCAGGCAACACGATCTTAATCATCGAACATGATCTCGATGTCATTCGCTTGGCGGACTGGATTATCGAACTTGGCCCGGAGGGTGGCGATGGCGGTGGCGAAATCGTGTTCGCGGGCAATGTCGAAACCTTTGAAGCAGGCAACAAGACGCCGACACAGCAGGTGTTCAAGTGATGAGTTCGATGGGTTTAAATACGTAGATTCGTACTGCGTGGCATCTTGTTAATCGCTAGACAAACCCGCTCGCTAAGAGGAATTATAGTTACCGGCTTAATCCCAGAATCATATCGTGAAGAAATTAATTTGTTCTCGCTAATGCCTTCTCGACGTCTGCGCCGCTGGGGGCCTGAAAAGCGCTGAGCTGAAACTCCGGGAGGATCGAGAAGAGGTGATCGAAGATGTCGCCTTGGATGTCTTCAAAGTTGGCCCATGCGGTGTCGTTAGCGAAGGCGTAGAGCTCGATCGGTAGACCCGTCTGAGTTGGCGCGAGTTGGCGCACAATGAGTGTCATACCGCTTTGGTGAATTTTCGGGTGGTTGCGCAGGTAGGCGACGCAGTAGGCTCGAAAGGTACCAATGTTGGTGAGGCGGCGACCGTTGATGAGTTCGGAAAGGTCGTTTGCGATGTCGGCGTTGTATTTTTGAATATCTTCGAGTTTTGTTTCAAGATAGGGGCGTAGAATACGTATGCCTTTGAAGCGTTCGAGCAGTGTTTCGTCGGCAAACTGGATGGTGCGCAGGTCAATGTTTAGCGAACGCTTGATGCGGCGGCCACCAGATTCGCTCATGCCGCGCCAGTTTTTAAAGGAGTCGGAAATAAGGGCGTATGTCGGCACAGTGGTGATCGTTTTATCCCAATTCTGCACTTTGACGGTGGTCAGCGAGACGTCGATTACGTCGCCATCAGCACCGCGCGCGGGCATCTCGATCCAATCGCCAACCATGACCATGTTGTTGACCGAGAGTTGGAACCCCGCGACCAGACCAAGGATCGCGTCCTTGAAAATAAGCAATAGGATCGCGGTTATGGCACCGAGCCCAGAGAAAAAGACGAGAGGAGATTTGTCGAGTATGGCGGAGAGGATAAAAATGCAACCGATGAGATTAATCACGAGCTTTGCGGCTTGGATGAAGCTCTTGGCAGGAAAGCGCTTGCCGACAGGGAGTTGATCCCAAATGGAGCGGCAGAAGTTGAGCAGGCCATCGATGATCAAGAGAACGATGACGATTAGATAGGTGTTTACAACGACTTGGCTAATGGCGATGAGCTGTGGGTGAGTTTCAAACAGCGTCGGCGTGAAGATGTGTATGATCGCTGCGGGGACAATATGTGAGAAGCGTATGAGAACGCGCTGTTCGGTGAGTTCATCATCCCACTTGGCACCAGATTTATGAATTAATGGATGGATGACCGAGGTGATAACGCGCTTGGCGGCGTAGTTGGCGAACCACGCTAGTACCGCGAGGTAAAGTGCCGATAGAAGCAGTCCCAAAATTTCGGCTATTCCGAAGGTAAATTTAAATTGTAGGAGCCAAGTGGAGATATTTTCTGCAGACATAAGAAGAGTGATAAGGAATTCGTTACAACATTACAACCATAGAGGCATAGATGTTAGGACGTTTTGTTAGATTGGCTTGCCTAAACCGAGAGGCTTCGCTCAAAATGTTTATATGCGTCTCTTTGTCATTCTTAGCTGTGTATTTATATCGTTCTCATTTGAGGCGATGGCAAAATCGAGTAATTCATACTCGGTTCAACGCATTCTTGAGCGCTATAAGGAGAGCCTGGGTGGTTCGCGATCGGTGGCAGCATTGTCTTCGCTAAGTATTGAGGGATATCAAATTCAGGATGGCACGAGCTATCAATTTTTGATGCGTAAGAAGCGCCCGAACTCGATTCGTTATCGTTTGACTGCCCATGAGACCTCAGTTGTTTGCGGCTTTAATGGTCGTCAAGGCTGGCAGCGCACCAAGGTGGGAGGTGAGGTGACGATTGAAGATTTGTCGACCGATCAACTTTCAGCGCTTCGTGATGAGGCTGATTTTGACAGTCCTTTAATTAATCATTTGGAGAAGTCGTGGAATCAGATATTCCTAGTCGGCAATGAACAACTTGGCGATACGTTCGTTAATGTGTTGGAAGTAAGGAAGTTTCGTAAGCCATTTGTGCGTTACTATCTAAATTCAACTAGTGGGCTGGTTCTTAAACGTGTGCAAATTCATGCGGATGGAACGTTCGGCTTGGAGACACTGTATCGGGATTATCGAGAGATCGATGGCTATCAGTTTGCATTCGAGATCGAAAATCGAATCAGTGACCAACTGGTATCACTGGTTCGAATCGAGACGATTGAGGTCAATCCAGGCTTGCTGAGTTTTTATTTCGAGAAACCGAAGAATTGAGCGGGGCTGCCTTGCTTGGAGGCTGTCTCAAAATACAATAAGTTGCTGTTTTCATTCGAGCTAAAGGCTGGTGGTGTGTCATTTCGATGCCCGTGCGTGACCTTGGCTTGTATGCATGACATTTAGGCGACTCCTACTTTGGCAAACTGAGGACTCCAGAGACGGCGTCCCTCCACAAAAAAACTAAGATTCGGGCAGTATCTGAATTTCTGAGACAGACTCAGGCCCACTAGTTGTATCCGATGTTTTTATCGTCCAAGTCGCCTCTTAATTGAATGTCGAGCTTGAGGCGTTCGATCTCGGACTGTAAGAAGTTGGCGAATTTTTCGTAGCGTGGCACAACGCCGCGCGTTTCTAGAAGTTCTTGCTTGAGCGTCGGAGATGAGCAAAGCGTATAGATCGCTAGATCGAGCGCGTTTTCTGGTTCGCTGATATTACCTAGAAATTGCAGCACCTCTTTGGGGATGTCTGCGCCAAGTCGGCGCTGGGTCTGGATCAGACTGAGTAGTCGGCTTTTTAAGGTCGTGATTTGGTCTTCAGGGCCACCTAATTCGCTGAGGATTTGGCGAATGCGGGCTGTACGGTAAGGCTCTTCACTGACGATCGCTTCGAGTTCGACGCGGGCAAGTCCTTGCAAGACAAGATTTGAGCTGCCATCGGGGTTCTTTTTGCAGGCCCGAACTACGCCAATCGCTGCGATCGAGTAAGGCGTTTCGGATTCGGGGGCGTCTTCGCTACGCTCGTCAAGTGTCGCGACTGCAAAGACGCGATCGTTATTGAGCACGTCGCTGAGCATCTCTTTGTAGCGCGGTTCAAAAATGAACAGCGGCATCATTGCCTGAGGAAAGAGTACGGCGCCGCCGAGTGTCATGACGGGGACTTCGTTTGGAATTGCGGTGTTTTCGATCATGACTGGTAGCTTAACGGCTTTTTTCGGTGTTGGTTGAGATCCACTCATCAGGATGCATTTTTGCGTGCTCGGGTTCTGCAGTCTCGGCGTAGTAAACCGCCATGCGGAAGTAGCGCATGCGATCATCTGGCATGTCTTGGTTTTTCAGCCGGGCCTCTTCGAACAATACCTCGGGGGCACGCCCTTGCAGCTCGTAGATTTCAGATATGCCGATATCGATCAAGTTGCGCGTAGCCGCGATATCCATGCGTGGAATACGCATGAGAGGCGAGTTAAGCGCTTCATAATCGACATTCTTCTTCTTCTTTACTAGCATTCCACGCAGTTGAAGCTAGAATTATACGAAATGCAATCAGTTCGGGGCAGTGCATTGATTTTTGTGTCACAGCTAGGGACAGCGACTACTCAGTGTGACAAAAACTGTGACATATTGGCACCAATTATTGTGCAGTGTGGGCAGTTGAATTTCAGTGTTTTATTTGAAAGTATCTGTTAATCAGCTACTTGCGTATATTATTTGCTCGTGGCATCGCATTTGCTATAGGATTGGCATGGCTAAAATAATTGGAATCGACTTAGGCACGACAAACTCCTGCATGTCCGTAATGGAAGGCGGAGAATCTGTTGTGATACCAAACTCGGAGGGTGCCCGCACCACTCCTTCTGTTGTGGCGTTCGCTAAAAATGGCGAACGTCTCGTAGGTCAGGCTGCAAAGCGCCAGGCCGTCACAAATCCTAGCAACACGATCTTCTCTGCCAAGCGCTTCATCGGCCGTAAATTCTCTGAAGTTCAGGAGGAAGCAAAGAGCCTCCCGTACGAAATTGTTAAGGGCAAGAACGGCGACGCTTACATCGAGTGTGAGGTTAAGGGCGAGAAGGAGCAGTTCGCTCCAGAGCAGATTTCTGCGATGATCTTGCAAAAACTTAAGTCTGATGCCGAGGCATACCTCGGCGAAACAGTTACAGAGGCTGTGATCACTGTGCCCGCTTACTTTAATGACGCGCAGCGCCAAGCGACTAAAGATGCTGGGCAGATCGCGGGTCTCGAAGTGAAGCGTATCATCAACGAGCCGACTGCGGCGGCCCTCGCTTATGGACTTGATAAAGGTCAAGACGAAGTGATCGCGGTGTATGACCTCGGTGGTGGCACATTTGACGTATCGATCCTCGAAATCGGTGACGGTGTGTTTGAAGTAAAATCAACTCACGGTGACACACACCTCGGTGGTGATAACTGGGATAGCGCATTAATCGACTTCTTGGTTGAAGAATTCAAGCAGGAGCAAGGCATCGACTTGCGCACTGACAAGATGGCACTTCAGCGCCTCAAGGAAGAAGCAGAGAAGGCGAAGATCGCACTGTCCTCGACTCAGAGCACAGACATCAATCTTCCGTTCATCACTGCAGATGCTAGCGGACCGAAGCACCTTAACATCCAGCTCACTCGATCGAAGCTCGAACAGATCTGTGATGCGCTCTACCAGCGCACCATCGCTCCTTTCGAAGAATGCCTCCGGTCTTCCAGTCACTCGAAATCTGAACTTGGCGAGCTTGTGCTCGTTGGTGGTATGACTCGTGCGCCCAAGGTTGTTGAAATTGCGACTAAGCTCACTGGTAAGGCGCCACACCAAGGTGTGAACCCTGACGAAGTGGTAGCGATCGGTGCTGCGATCCAAGGTGGCGTGCTTCAAGGTGATGTGCGTGACGTGCTTCTTCTCGATGTGACTCCGCTTACCCTAGCAATCGAAACTGCAGGTGGCGTGGCAACTGCCATGATTGAGCGCAACACTACGATTCCTACCAAAAAGAGCCAAACATTCTCTACGTATGCAGACAATCAGACTGCAGTGGACGTCAAGGTACTTCAAGGTGAGCGCCCTATGGCTAAAGATAACAAGACACTCGGAAACTTCCGTCTGGATGGGATCCCCTCCGCATCTCGAGGCACACCTCAGATTGAAGTGACTTTCGATATCGATGCTAATGGTATCCTTAACGTCAGCGCTAAGGATCAAGGCACTGGCAAAGAAACGCATATTACTATCTCTGGTTCGTCCGGTCTCGATAAGGATGAAGTCGAAAAGCTCAAGCGCGAAGCCGAAGCACACGCGACCGAAGACGAAGCCCTCAAGGCTGGCGTCGAG